>JADMIO011564945.1_pt1 | contig 105731 bp, 103 predicted proteins | sample 8958161 | NCBI WGS metagenome assembly JADMIO01 (sample SAMN16585339, study PRJNA669376) | soil metagenome | isolation source: Crop rotation soil | place: USA: Cullars Rotation, Alabama | collected 2011
GCCGCGACTTCAAGTCACGTGAATTCCAAGCTTCGGATCCCACTGTGCTGGAAAGAGGGAATCTCGTGACACAGATACGTTAGGCTTGTTACCCGAACTAAGGAGTTTAATAAGTATGTAGTACTTCGCCTCCATACCTCCTTTAGAATCAACTTGTCTTTTCAGCATTTTATCACGGCTCCTAAAAAAGCTGTAAATGATGTACAATAGTACTAGTGCAACTATGAGATAAAGCATGGGATAATTGTAGTTTAAGGCATATTCAAATGTAGCAAAAAGCCATTTATTAATGGTATCTAATAAGTGGTAACTCAACAGAGGTGCATTTGGTTATTTTATCAGATGAAATCCCCGGCTAAGAAGACAGTTAAAAAGAAGATAGAGACCACAATCAATAAGGATCTCGAAAAACTTGGGAAGAGAATTAAACAGCTTAGAATCGCCAAAGGCTTTTCTAGTTATGAGTACTTTGCTTATGAGCATAACATCTCCAGGGCTCAATTTGGGCGGTACGAGAAAGGTGAGGATTTGCGCTATTCTAGTTTGTTGAAGGTCATCCGGGCACTAGATATTACTTTAGATGAATTTTTTAGCGAAGGCTTTGATAAATAAACATATAATATTATTTTGTTTTTTATAAAATATTTACTATCTTTGCATTACTAAAGTTTATTACCGCCTTCAAACTTACTAGGTTTACCCTACTCATTAAGTTAACTCTTACTTCAGAAGAAATAAGAATGCTATTCAAACTACAATTCGTTGAGTTTGCCCCCATGTAAAGGCATATAGATATATGCGAATCCACAAGAACGAAAAAAGATGTTTAAGATTTATACTTTATATAAGCCTATTAAAGGCTTTAAAGACTACAAAATTGACCCAGATGGCGTCGTTAGAAATATTCACGGCAAACAGTTGAATAAACCCAGAGACCCAAAGAATTTATATATAATTACAGAACCTCAAAAAGAAGGGTATTATAAATGTACTCTTTCAAAAAAAGGAAAGAGATATACTAGATTAATACATAGGTTAGTTGCGGAAGCTTTTGTGCCAAACCCGGATAACAAAAAATACGTCCGGCACATAAATAAAGATATACATGATAATAGGTCTCAAAACTTAGAATGGGTAACCGCCTTAGAATTGAGATTAAAGACTATGGCTGTGAAACCAGGGAGGCGTCGCAACTTACGTCAAAAGCAAAAAGAAAAACTATATAAAAGCGTGCAACCGTTATGTTCTAGCAGTTTAAATCTATCAAAATAGCGAGTAACGCTACAATAAAAAGTAAAACCCTGTCTAAAGCTATTTAACTAAATAGGTTGGCAGATTTTCCTTTTGTAAGGAGAGAAACCAAGAATGAAAGAAAAGAATGCACGGTCATTAAGACCGGAGAGGCTTAAATCCTTAAGCATTTGTCTAAACGTTTCTGTAGATAAATACTTATTAAATGTATAGATTTATTTTGTAGTTAAGATATAAAAGCGTATATTAGTTATAGATAGTAGGTAGACGTAAGCCTCTAACTAAAGGACACTCTCACATTATCGCCTTAGAAGGTTTTTTACCATTTTTAGATCCTGCAGGGATTTGTTACTACCTGCTTAATAAAAATGAAGGATTATAGTCACTGGTTAAGTAGGATAGAACAGTATTAACCAGGTATGGGAATCGTAAAAAAACTAGCACTGACTTAACGGTGTCAACTAGTCCCTGAACACACAAAGGCAACAAAAGCGATTACCTCACGATATCAGTAGCATTTAATTACAAAGTGTTGTCTTTGTTCTAAAACAAGTTAAATGCGAGGGGACGTGGAATTATAGTTTCCTTGAGCAGAAAGTTAACATTCTTCAAAGCTTTTTGATCACTAACAAGTTTATTTTCGGCGCATACTCCTAGTTCTTATGATTTGAACTAGAATATCCAGAGGGAAAAGAACATGTTCAGGGGAAGACCGTGGCGTGTCTACTCAAATAACATTTTAAAATCTATTACATATTATACAAGGAAAGATAGGAAAGAAAATATCTGATTTACTAATTATCATTTCTTCTCCAAATAAAAAAGCACCACAAAAAATGGTGCTTTTTAAATTACTGAGATAATAAAAGATCTAGTTGTTCTTTATCTTTCCTATGTTTCCTTTCTAGGTCCTCTATTAGTAATACAACTCCGTAGCGTTTACTCTTCTGATCACTCTTCTTAGTAAAGCCTAACTTGTGCAGTACCTGCCCCATCTTCTTATAATTTCTCTGATCTAAACAGATGCGACCTTGATATTGATTTATATAGCTTATAATTTCGGTAGGTGAATAATAAACAATTTTGTTACGGTCTGTTTCTGCAGTTGGTGCTGTTAGGTACTTTGTAATCAACTCCTCTTCATAGGAAAGTCTCACATAATTGCTGTTATTCTCTTCTATCTCTTCAAAATCATTTTTGTCGAACCAGTGTTTAAACGGTTCCCCATTCTCACCTTTAGTGAGTAATTGATACGCCTGGGCATAAACATCATCCATATTTATCTGATGTTTATTATTTATGCTTTTTATAGTAAAACACAAATATCTTCTATTACCTGTTAGATCAGTTAAAAATTCATTCTCATTAATAGAGCCAATGAAAGATGATCTTCTGACAATATCTTGGTAAAATCTTCCATACGGGGGTCGTACTTTAATGATCGACCTTGTTATAAGACTTTTTAAAGATCCAGCCTCACTTTTAGTTAGATTTTCCAGTTCATCTAAATCGATAAAAAGAGCTTGCCCTAAAATGATTTGTGAGTCTTTACTTTTTAAATCCAGTGTGCCGCTATATCTATAAGATTGTAAAGAATTAGGTGTTAGATTTTTAATTGCGGAAGATTTTCCTTGCCCCTGTGGTCCAGAAAGTACAATTACTTGGTGGTTTACACTTTTTCCTAAAGCACATGCTACCGCAGAAACTAAATACCTTTTAAAATATCTATAAAACAACTCATTATTTGTAGTATCTATTGTTGCGACAAGCTGTGCTATGTAGTCTGTTTTTCCATCCCATTTATTATCTAGACTTTGAAAGTAATCTTCAAAGGGATCATAGTTCTCGATAAATTCAGAGTTAACAATAGCATAGAAAGTGCTAAGGTTGCATTCGATGTCGGACTTACCTATTAAGCAGAAAAGTGTATTAAATGAACGTTCAGATAAGACTTTATACTCTTGCTGATCTTTTAGTTTATACTCTATCCTTTGAATAATTACGTTATACCTTAGATCAAAGTGATCTTTAAGTATATCTTCAACTTGCTGAAATATTGTTTGCTTAGTTTCTATATTAAAATGCTTCATTAAGTCTTTTAATCTTAAAGTAGTTTCTGCCATGTTATTTGTTTTTTAAGGTTAACAATTCTTCATTAGAATAAATCTTTTTTTCACCTATCCATTTATCAAGGTCTGACTTACTAAAAAGTATGAGTTTGCCATTTGGTTTAAAGAAAGAAATGTGACCTTCAGATGTATGCTTATATAAGGTGGATTTAGACATACACAGATAAGTTGCCGCATCCTCCAGAGACAAATATGGTTGAGAACCTTTTCTTATTAAATCGATAATTATTGTGAGGTTATCCAGCCTGCGGATAACTTCATTTAAAAGTGGGTGACACATTTTTAAAAATTTATACGTTTAAAAAATATGTCAACCTCCCCATAAGGACAGTGTGAATCAGGGGATGAAACACACTGCCTTGATTGACGAGTCAAAAATATCTAAGGATTGATAAAGAGTCGGCTACCAAAATACTACCTTAAGACTCCCTTCTATTAGGCTTTTTCACCTTTGCAATATCCTTCTCGATTAATCCAATTATGTTATGTAACACAGTTGTTAGTTTTTGTAGATCGATATCATTCTGTTTTAGTGAGTCAATTACTGCATAGTCATCGCTTCCGTTTTTCTCATTTCGTGCGAAAAGAACTTTTACAAGACGACCAAAAGTTTTTGGACCATAAAAAGGTATGGTTTGTGAAATCATTAGATAATTTAGAAGTAAGGCCGCCTGTTTAGGTGTGAATGTTGGGTTATAATGGTTTGCTAAGTCCTTTAGAGGAAATTTTTCTGATAGCTCTATTATAGTTTTTGAATTTGCAATAGTACTTACGTGTACTTCAACAGTCTGTTGCCTTTGCGCCAGTCGTGGTTTAAGCATTAGCATCATCCAATCTTTGAAATACTCTAATTCGTCCAAATGTATGAGGTCATGAATATAGGGAACAGCCTTATCAGGCTTTTTCTTGTTCTTTAACTTTGGCGCTTCCTTCCAATCATAGACAGGTGTAATTAAATCATCCCTATCCATCATTAAAACCTCTTCTGGTATTTTCTTATAGAGATTATCAATCAGAACGTTTAGTCTCTTAATGTTAAATTCCAGAATTGGGATTGCCTTTTCTAGGGGAAACTGACCAATATTATTTTCAACCATTCTTACTTCTGAATAAAAATGAACTTTCCCGTAAACATCGGTCTGATAAAGGGTATTTTCGTGCTCAGATATCCTGGCGGAGATCGGATTAAAAAGCTGCTCGATTGTCATAATATTATTTTGCTTACAAATCAACTAACATTTTAGCAAATTCTTGTTTTACTTCATCTTCAAAATCATCTAGGTAACTTTCTGTAGTAATTACTGATGAATGACCCAAGTTCTCTTTTATCATCTCCGTGGAAGCACCCTTTCTCTTTAGGATTGTTGAATGGGTATGTCGGGCGACATATGTTCCTATAGGATCTAAAATACCTAGCTCTTTAGCAACTTTCTTCATTTGTCCGTTTACAAATTTTACGAAATCTTGAATTCGAAATTTAATCTGCTTGGCAGAGAGACTACTTTGTAGAACAGAAAAAAGGTACGGGTTATCGGGCTCATCATTTCGCCAGCGTTGAATTATTTCTATGCTACGTGATAAAAGTGGCACTCTAATCGGGCGTAAATCCTTCTTTTTAGTATTCTTTGTCTTTGCCCTAAAAAATGAAAAGAACTCGGCCTGAATGTTATCCTTTTTTAGAAAACAAATATCTGTCATATTCATCCCGTTGCCTAAATAGCTGAATAGCCAAAAGTCTAAACCCTTTCGCATTTCTTTATTTGTTGTTTGAAATCCTAGTAAAGATTTGACCTGTTGTTCATTAAGTGACTTTTTTATATTTCTGGAAGCAGGGATGCTGTATCCCTTAAAAGGATATTTACCTGCTGGTAATACTCCTATATCAATAGAGTAATTAAAAATTCTTCTTAACTGCCGCATATAGATTCCGGTAGTAGAAGGCGATTTTCCTTCAAGAGCTAAGTGTTTTTCATAATCTCTCAAAAAGTCACGGTTGATTTCTCCTATTTTCTTATTCCCTTTAAATGCAATAAGCGAGTTGATTGTCGATCTATAAGACATTGCTGTTCCTATTCTTTCTTCCTTTTCTAACATTTGAATATACTCTTCAAATAAATCAGCAATGAAAGTTGTTTTTCTAATTTTCCTGTTCTGAAAAAACAAAGACTCAAATTCTGCAAATGAAAATGGATCAAGTTTTCCTATGAGAGATTCAATTGCTTGCTTTTTTTGCTCAATTGCTCTTTTAGCCTGTTTTAAAATGCCATCTCGAAGATTTGCATTCCATATTTTTTCCCACTCAATTTGCTTGAGATCAATTCCTGTGTGATACCTCCGCTTTTCACCATCATAGTACACGGATATTTTTACTGAATGTTTATTTTGTTTTTTAATAGATCGTTTATCAAGATAATAAGATGCTGTAGCTTTTAAATTTTGCATGTTTAATAAAATTTGCCCCAAAATTTGCCCCATATCAGTTGCAAAAGAATGAGAAGATTAGAAAATAAAAATAAATTGAAGTTTGTGTAATAGAAAGGTTATCAGACACTTATGAAAGAATCCGAAAGAATTAGAAAACAAACGAAAACATAATATTTAAGACTGTTAATCAGAGGGTCGTTGGTTCAAGTCCAACAGGGGGAGCAAGAAAGGTCACAGCGATGTGGCCTTTTTTGTTTTTTCCAAGGACAATTTTATCGTCATCGGTAGCAATCTTTGGTTGTTCATTGCAAGCCAAGTGCAGAGGCTAAGCAAAAATATTCCCGGACTTTCGATTGTAACGCACATTTCTTCATACAAATTATTGCTCCTATATTTGAATGAGACGCCTAAAATCAACGAACTCATTTATATAGTTTCCCTCACATGACAGACATTGAAGAGATAATACAAACGTTACTTAAGTTTAGAAATGAAAGAGATTGGGAACAGTTTCATAACCCCAAAGATCTAGCCTTAGCAATTAATGTCGAGGCTGGAGAGTTGTTAGAATTATTTTTATGGAAATCTCCTGATGAAGTAAAAAAGGAAAAAGTAAAAGAAGAACTAGCAGACGTTTTAGCCTTTGCTTTTTTATTAGCTGACAAGTATGGATTTGATATAAAGAAGATTCTATTAGATAAAATTAAATTAAACGGTGAGAAATATCCGGTAGATAAAGCTAAAGGAACGGCAAAAAAATACAACGAGCTATGATCTCGACAAACAGCTTTGAAATAAAAAGGTTCGAGTTTGATGACGCTTTACTAAGTAGTTTTTATGATAATCATTATGTAAATGGTCTATGGCCATTGGTATATATTTTAAGCGATGGAGAGGTAAAACAAGCATATGTTGGTGAAACAGCTGATGCTTTTTCAAGAATGTCTATTCACTTAAAAAATAATATTAAAAAGAAGCTTTCTGTAGTTCATTTAATTACAAGTGATAAATTTAATAAATCAGCAACGCTGGATATAGAATCTAATCTTATAAAATATTTGGCTGGGGATGGGCAATATAAATTATTGAATGGAAATTTAGGGTTAGCAAATCATACCTATTACCAAAAGAAGGATGTGTATTGGGATATGTTTAAAACTATATGGAGCGAATTAAAATCAGAAGGCATAACTACTAAAACCCTCAAGCAAATTGACAATTCCGATCTCTTTAAATATTCTCCTTATAAATCACTTACGATAGAGCAGAAGGCAAGCATGATTGACATCATAAAATGCCTCTTAAATAAGCAAATAAAAAACATTATTATTGAAGGTGGTGCAGGAACGGGTAAGACCATTTTGGCAGTATTCCTTTTCAAATTATTAAATTCTGAGAAAGAGGAGTTGAGTTTTAAAGAATTTGGCTCAGATGAAGAAGAGTTCATAGACCTTGTAAATAAACTCAGAAATACTTATCCAAACCCTTCTATGGCTTTAGTAGTACCTATGTCTTCTTTCCGTGGCACCCTTAAAAAAGTGTTTCAGAATATCAAAGGGTTAAAAGCCAGCATGGTTGTTGGCCCTGCGGAAGTTTCAAATAACAAATATGATATACTTATAGTTGATGAGTCACATAGGTTGAGAAAGAGAGTAAATCTTGGTGCATATTTTGGCGCATTTGACATAGCAAATAAAAAGTTAGACTTACCCAAATTAAAAGGGAACGAGTTGGATTGGATATTAAAGCAAGGACGAAAGAATCTATTTTTTTATGATGAAAGCCAATCGATAAAGCCTTCTGATGTAGACAAAAAAGATTTTGATCAAGTTAAGGCAAAGAACAACACAACAATTAAAATTCTTACTTCTCAATTTAGGGTAAAGGGCGGTAATGATTATGTAACATATGTAGATCGTCTTTTAAAAGTAAAATTCAAAAAAAGCCAACCTGTCTTTGAATCCAAAAAGTATGAATTCTTACTTTTTGATTCTTTGGCAGAAATGATAGAAAATATCCATACAAAGAATTTTGAATTTGGTCTATCAAGGCTTGTAGCTGGCTACTCATGGGAATGGGTATCAAAAAGCAAAAATGTTCACGACATTGTAATAGATGATGTAAAGCTGAAATGGAATAGCGTCTCCAGCGATTGGGTTAACTCTTCCAATGCTATAAACGAAGTAGGGTGCATTCATACTACTCAAGGTTATGATCTAAACTATACAGGGTTAATCTTTGGAAATGAAATATCATTTGATAAAGTCAAAAATGAAATTATTATAAAAGAAGAAAATTATTTTGATAAAAATGGAAAGCAATCTATAAAAGATTCAAATGATCTCAAAGACTATATAATTAACATCTACAAAACTATGATGTTACGTGGGATAAGAGGAACCTATATCTATGTTTGCGACAACAACCTAAGAGAGTATTTTGCAGAACACATTGCAAAATTTAAATCAGAAAAATCAGCTCGGATTCTTCCATTAAATGAAGTAAAAGAATATGTAAACGCTGTTCCATTCTATGATGTCAGCGTTGCTGCCGGAGTCTTTAGCGAATCGCAAAATGGATCAGATTTTGAATGGGTAGAACTTCCTAAACTCTACAAACCATCTAAAGAATATTTTGTTTGTAAAGTAACTGGAGCTTCAATGAACAAAATAATTCCAAATGGCTCATGGTGTTTATTTAAGAAAGATCCAGGAGGATCAAGAGAAGGCAAAATAGTATTGGTAGAGCATTATAATATTCAGGACCCGGAATTTGGATTAGGTTATACAATTAAAATTTATGAAAGTAGAAAAGAGATACATGAGGAAGGTTGGTCTCATAAAAAAATAGTTTTAAAACCAAACTCATACGACCCTAATTATAAATCAATAGAGTTGTATGGTGATGAATTAAGTGCATTGAAAGTTGTTGGTATTTTTGTTGCCGTTTTGTAATTGAAAAGGATCTAGTACAACTAAAACGTGGTAAAATAATATCCCACCAACACCACCAACGCAAACAGCAGCATCACCAAAATAATTTTCTGGAGCAGCGGGCCATTATTACTTTCACCAATTGTTATCCTCTCCGCTTTTTTCTTTTTAAAATAAGCCCTTAACTCAGGCACCTGTATAGCTTTGCGGCTTTCCTGGTATTCGTCACTCCAGATAAGGTCATTGCTGTCGATATTTAATGTGTCTATTTCATGCAGGCGGTAGGGGCCTTTGGCGATAGCTGTGGTGCAGATATAAAACTTTGTCATAACTCAGTATTTGAATAGCATTTTTATTTAGCAAATTTTATTCCACCAGCATTTTGCAGAGGCTGAAACCGGTGAATTGCCCGGTTCCCGTGGAAATATCTTACCACTGGCTAAAAAGCAGGTGAAAAAATTCAATACCCCGTTGCCGGGAAACTGCTGGTTTCAAATATGGTGCCCTCTTCTCAACCGGTATCAACCTTTGCATAATATTTGCTATTAGCTATTTTCTAAATATAACTGTATGAGAAAAATAATTTTAGCCATCACCCTTATTACCACAACATTTGAAGCAGCTGCACAAATGCCGGACAGTGCCGCGATGATGAAAGCATGGATGGATTTTGCAACACCTTCTGCCATGCATAAATGGATCGCTTCATTAAATGGTAACTGGGAGGCAGACATCACCAGCTATATGAACCCTGCCAGCCCGGAAAAGTCAAAAGGTACCGCTGTGTACAACTCTGTATTAAATGGCCTGTTCCAGGAAGGAACGATGTCAGCTTCTATGATGGGGATGCCCTTTGAAGGAAGAAGCTGGATGGGTTATGATAATTCAAAAAAGAAATTTGTATGTACCTGGATAGATAATATGGGCTCCGGTGTTGTAGTGATGACCGGAACTTTTGATGAAACCGGTAAAACACTCACATTAAAAGGAACACAGACCGATCCTTTCAGCGGTAAGGACACAGAGATAAAAGAAGTGATGAAAGTGGTGGATGATAATAATTATACAATGGAAATGTATGGCGCCGGGCCGGATGGAAAGGAAATAAAATTTATGGATGCTGCTTATAAAAGAAAAGGAAAATAATTTTTTATAAAAGAACCCGGGCTCATCACCCGGGTTTTTATTTCAATAGTAACTGTAGCATATATATCTACTATTCGTTTGGCTCATCATATGATGCCTGTTTTTTCTTTACCTTATTGTCGGTGGAAGGCCTTTTTCTTCTTACTGTTTTTTTTGATGGTTTCTTGGGAAGTGCATCTATTAACGCATGTGCAACTATAAATGTTCCAATGGTAGAAATCGATATAAAACAACATGACAAGATCTTTATAGTTTCAACTTCATGTTCAATATTTTGATCACCAGTGACAAGGCTGAAGCCTATTGCAAGAAAGGCAAGCCCCAATTCAAAACCATTTAAAATCAGGAAATACCAGCGGCTGAATGCCAATTCCTCTTTTATATAAAGAAGAATAACCACTGGATTTGCAACAGCAAAAAAAATGATTATACTTAATTCAACCGGCCGGTTGCTAAAGAATACATATCCATTATGAACATTTTTTACAACCATAACCGTTATAGCGGAAAACAGCAATATGAATATTATGTGCTCAACACGTATTTTTTGGGGTGCTTCTGGAAGTTTCATAGCAATCATTTTTGGTTTTCGATAAGAATTATGCTGGATTAAAGCTACAAACCATAACTTTTATTTCTCCATTCTTGTGAAGTTTGATTATTCGGATTGCTTGTTTTTAATTTTCGGTTTTTCCGAAGAAGCATCGACATTTCAGATTTTTAATATATATTCATCTTTTACCTGATAACATGAGTGACCGAAACCCACAACAAGAGAATCTGCATTCTCAATTCAAAGAAGAGATAGAAGATCTATCTTCTAAGTTCAATGACTTTTGCAGCGCCGATCAAAAGAGAAATAAGTTTCTTACTGCGTTTAATAAAAACCTTGACTTTTATAAAAATATAATTCCCCAAAAATCCGGGAGTCAACTTCCCGGTATAATGTCGGTGCTTGAAAAAGAAATTGAAAAAAGACCTGTGAATTCCAAACCAACAAAATTTACAAAGCCTGAGAATTATTATAATAAAAGAAGAGACATATTTTTTGAAGATGATGATTGGGAATTTATAGAGGAGTTTAAGATCATCAGTAAAGGCATTTTTAAAGACCTCACTAATCCGGCAGCAAAAATTAGCGTAGCCTATATACGCAAGTTTATAAAATTAACCGTTTTCCTCTGCGGTCGTTATAAGTACCTGTTATCAATAAAAAACGGGGAGCCTGTTATTATAGATTTAGAAAAACTTAAAAAAACTTCCCCTCCTTTAAAAGAATATTACCTGTTCTACAATCGCTCTCATGTAAAAAAGGAATCAATCGGTATCGGCCTCGTGACTGTTCTGAATGATTCGGAAGCGGCGGTTGAATATTATTACAGGGAAGATGGCGCCGCCTTATATAGTACGCTTAAAACAAAAGGTGATATTCAATACTTTGATGATGCCAGGATATTGATGCTGCATAATTTAAAGGACGAAAAAGATATTGATGAAAAATTCAGGAAGAAAAAACCTGTTCATAGTCATTTTGTTCTGAAGGAATATAAATTTAATGCTGACAAGATCTTACTTGGGATCAATTGCTCATGGAACAGGGAAAACAACTATCCTTACGCCACATCATTGATCCTGATAGAAAAGGATGTATATGATGCCGAATACAAAGGAAAGGAATATGCATTCGATGTTATCAGGAACAACCTGGCTGATACGGTTGTTCCTCCCCTAATCTTTTATTATCTCTTTCATCAATCCATCTCGTTGGAATTCGTTATTAATGCCCATAACATTGAGAACAAACCAATACCATTTGATAAGATTCAACAGATTCCCTTCTTTGAGAATGAAAGTGATCACATTGAAAAAATCAGCGGTAAGTACAAGGGTTTTACGATAATAAAAAAAGGCGGTGGGTCAAGCCCGAAAGATCTTGTTATCATCTCTGAACTTGAGATCAACGCCAATGGCAAAGTGCGCCTGTTTATTAACGATGCTCAAAAAAGTGCAACAAAAAGACAACCTTCAACCACCGGGTTTATTAAATACATTAATGTTGATGTTAACTCTAATATGGGTGTAGTATATATGAGCCTGAGGTATGATTACCAGGCCCAGGTAAATTCTTTTAACTTCTATCTCGAGTTCAAGCCAAATAGCAGGAGCAATTCCAGGAACACATTTACACTTACAGGCTGTTATGCCGGCAAAAGCTTAGTTACGGGTAAACCAATTGCTGCTCCTGTGATCTTTGAAGAGATCAAAGAAAGCATTATCCCGGAAGAAATAGTAATTGATAACAGTAACCCGGCGTTTACCGAATTTATCCTGTGTCACAGGAATATTGTTGATTTCTTTCTTGATAATGAATATTCCAATTATCTGTCAGTAGAGCTTTTAAAAAAATCTTTCGTAACTCCGGGTGCTTCAAAAACAAACGTATATCCCTATAAAGTATTTATATCAATTCCATTGACATATAATAATGATAAAAAAACCTATGAAAAAAATGCAGGAATGGCAATGGAATTAATGCAGGAATTAATTGCTAAATTCTCTTTTTCTCCAGGCGAGGTTTATTGCGCCTGTTTGTTTGAAGGAAAGCCAATGAATTTTGAGGAATACAAGGGAAACAATACCGGCATGAGAGTGTTCGATAAGATCAGGCAGATCATCCAGGAATGCTCTTGTATATTTTTTATCTACCCTAAATTATTGGAATGTAAAAGAATAAGTTCTTCCATTATTGAAATGGGTTATTGCCTCAGCCTCGATGCAATAAAAAAAATTGTGATCTTATGTGATCCGGAAGAAAAAGATAACCTGCCGCAAAACTTAATGCTACAGAGTCCTAACAAAGGACTTATCAATTTTGATTCAGGAACGAAAGATCCAATTATTACATTATTCAAAAATGAGTTTGTTGTAAACACTATAAAAGAAATAACAGGGTTAAAATAAAATTTACATGAGGAAAGGCTATATGATATTAACTCCATTCCAACACTGTTCTCTTCTTAGGCATGCAGTTTAATTGGGGTGATCTTATGTCAAAGTAAGAAAAACGGGTTACTTACACTTGCTTACAGCAACTCCATAAGGATGCACTTTTGCCAGCATGATATTATTTTTTACCGCAGGGTCTTCCATCATTACTTTTTTTGCCTCCTCCTCGTTGGCTGCATAAAATATCACCAAGCCCATCATATCAGGGTTATTGGTTTCATACTCTGTGCGTCCTGCTAATATTACAATACCATTCTCTTTCATTTTAATGAGCCGTTGAAAGTGTTCACCAACGATGCTCATTTCTTTTTGTGCCCAGTTCTTTTCATCTTTATATTTTTCTGTAAGGGTAAGCACACCGAGCCATTGCTTTTGTTTTGTCTTTGTTGAGTCCCCGCCGGGGCGGGGCTGGCTCTGTGCAAAACAATTGAGCGTAATAAAACAAAGGAGTATGCAGAATATTTTTTTCATGATCAGCGCTTTAAATTTTTTTCATAAATAGCGATCCATTCATCAGGCGTCATTTTAGAAGCCAGTTCTCCTATCAGGTCAAAAGGAATGTCTTCGGGTTTTTTATAGCGCAAACAACTTTTGCCCATGTCTAATTTTTTAGGAGAAGCTTTGGCATGTGCTTCAGTAAACCATTTTAATAATGATGGTGTGGCGTAGATAGCCATGCTGTACACTGCTATAAAATTTTTTTGAGAAGCAAAACCCATAAAAGGCAGCGGCACTTTTGGATCGCAATGATACCCGGCCGGGTATATTGAATGTGGCACACTATAACCGGCCATGCCATAACCCATTCCTTCTTTAAATCCTTTGGGAAGATTTTTTTTAATGACAGCCCTTAGTTTTTTCATGGCTGCTTTTCTTTCTTCCGGTACCTGATCTAAATATTGGTCAACTGTAGTTGCTGTTGATTGCATGTGATTTATTTTTTTTAAAATTTAAAAACTAAGTATCCTGAAAAACTCCGGCCATGGGCCCATTTCTTCTTTGTATTGTTTTGCCATCACCCTTGTAATTTGTGCAATATGTGTAAGGTCATGTACCACCCAGGTGGCTAATAAATTTCTCAATGTTACTTCTCCTAATTTCGGGTGCATTCCTTTTTTGTCCAGGTCCTTTCCTGATAAATGCTGGCTGCTGAGCCATTTTATATTTTCTTTTCTTACAGCTTCAAATTCATCCAGCAACTGTTTTAATGTTTTCCCTTTGCTTTCCTCGTATTGTGCAAACCTGTCCCATGGAACAAAGGGTTTACTACTCCCAAATTCTAAAATTAGTTTTGCCCTCGTCACCCAATCTGTTTTTTCGCCATGAATTAAATGTCCCATAACATCGTAGGGTGAAAATGTATCCGGGCCTTCATTGTTCATTACCCAATCATCAGGCAGGTCTTGCAGTAATGACCGCAATACTGCTGGTGTACGTTCAAGGATCTGTGTTGCTTCTTGTATGTTATACTTCATTCCTGTTTTTTATAATTAAAGTTTTGTCGTTTTTTATCTGTGCCATCATCTACATAAGCATGCAGTGTATTGTTATCGGTAAAATCATATACTATCCTTTTAGGAAAATCATGTTCCCGGTTTTCAAAAGTATAGGCGGTGCCATTAACGCCTGTCAATTTAAACCTCACCGGCTTATCATCATTTTGTCCATATGCCACAGGAATATAAAAAATATCATCGCCTTCTTTTACCAACTCAACTTTTTCAAGCATGATGGTGTCGCTGCCTTTGACCATATAGCTTTTCCCGGTCATGCTGTTATCGTCTTTTTTTATCCATACCTCCGCCATCAGGTTTCCTTTTTTATTTATCATCGTCCAGGTGCCGGCGAGTTCTTTAAAAGGCAAAGAAACTTTTTGTTGTGCAAATGTTGTTGCAGCCATCAGGCAAATGGTGAGTGTGAAAATGTATTTCATTTTTTTGCTTTGGTTTTTTTCTTTGATGATTTTGCTTTTGCATTATAAGCAAGTGCCAGTTGTACCCAGTAATCCAGTTGCTTTTTTGTTTTTAAAACATCGATATCAACAAACACATAACCCTTCATTACCTTGCCTGTAAAATCCATCGGGTGGCAGCCTTCTTTCTCCATCACTTCATCATAGTTTTCCGGGTCAAGTCTTACCATCATTCTTTCGCTTTCCACACCCACACACATTTTATCATTTACCATAAAGCAAAGCCCCCCAAACATTTTTTTCTCTTCGGTAATATTATGTGTGGCGGCAATTATCTCTCTTACCCTGTCAGCTAATTTTTCATTATATGCCATAAATATTTTTTTGCCACAAAGAAATGTTGCCACGGAGTCACGGAAGTTTTTCCATCGAGTTGCATATAATTTAAAACATCATCCCGTGTTTCCTTGGCATTTAAAACACCACTCTTTTAATTTCGAGTTTGTTTCGTCCAAAGTTGAGTATTAAACCCACCTTGCAGCCAGAGCACTTTAAGTAATTGATCGTCTGTGCATAATCTTCTTCGGCAATCGCATTCTTTGCTTTCACTTCCAGTATAACCTTATCAAACACCACAAAGTCTGCAAAAAAATTATGTTTTAATATTCTTCCCTTATAATTTACTATATACTCTTTTTCCCTGTTATACAAAATATCATTGTCACTAAACTCAATCTCAAAAGCATCCTTATATACTATTTCTGCAAATCCAAAGCCAAGCAGCCTGTGAATTTCATAAGCCCGGCCAATAATAAAATCTGTTTCATCCCTCAATGGGAAGTCTTCAATCCTGATCTCCGGCATAATAGTATGTTGTAAGTGTTAAAGAATAATTTCCGTGCCTCCGTGGCAGTTACACATAAAATTTATTTTTTTATTTTATACAAACGCATGATAGGCCGTCCTTCGCTTCTTCTTTCCACTTCTTTAAAGCCAGCTTTGGTAAATGTTGCTGTAATACCCGTCCATGCAAAAACATCAGGTATGCTTTTACCGGCAGTTTTATGCTGTTCAACCGGGTACCCTTCCACGATAGCTGCACCGCTGTCAAAGGCAAAACCCACAGCGGCTTTCAGCAATGCTGTGCTTAGCCCTTTTCGCCTGAAATCTTTTTTAATAAAAAAACAACTCACACTCCACACTTCTTTATCATCCACCGGTTTCAAAATTCTCGATGTTTCCAACCGTGTATACTCTTTTCTTGGCGCCACTGCACACCAACCAACTGCTTCCGCATTTGCAAAAGCCATCACGCCCGGCGAAAACCTTTTTACAATGGCTTTCATTAATTTTTTATTGCCATCCCCTTTTGTTTTGCTGTATGCAGCACTGGAAAGCCGCCAGGTCATACACCAGCAACCACCACATGCACCATTGGCACCAAACAATTTCTCAAAATCATTCCAGTTGCCTGGTGTAAGATTTTTAAAACTGTATTCCATGATACTTATTTTTGAACCGGCACACTGTGCAGCCCGATCCTGTTTCCCTCGGTATCGATGATCACAGCCATAAAACCATACTCGGGAGAGATTTCTGTTTTAGGTACTATAATTTTACCTCCTGCTGCTTCTACTTTATCTAAAACTTTTTGCACATCAGGGTTTCCATTCAGGTAGATCAATGGACCGTCTGTGGTAGACGGTTTGTGAAATCCGCCACTATCAACAACGGCACCGCCAACATCTGTCATCATATCATCCAGCGGAAACATCCTCATTTTAATATTGGGTAGGTCCATCACGGCCAACGATACCCCAAAAACAGTTTCATAAAATGTAGTGGCCCTTGCAAGGTTCGTTGCTGGTATTTCAAACCAGCTGATAGCATTTTTCATTGTCTGTATTTTTTGTATTAGTCAGGCATACCTTCTTCTTTCCATTTTTCAAGCAATGCAATCTGCTCTGGGGTCAGCGGAGTTTTTTTGCTCATCATTGGCATAAACCTCCTGTCTTCTTTGGGCAGTTTTACTCTTTCAATAACATGATCAATATTTGCCTTTACAGCTTCCAGTGTATTCAATGGTTCTTTGTGCCCGTCCGGTGGAAAATGGCACGGCGTGCAACTAGCCTGCATCATCGGCATTACATCCCTGTTAAAAGAAGTTGTTGCTGCTCCGGTTGCTTTTTTGGATGATCCGCAAAACTGGAAGACAAGAGCAGATAATAAAAGCGATGCGATGGTGACTGTCTTTTTCATGTTACTATTTTTTTACTTAAATGTACTCCCTTTACCTGTTTTCTTCCGGAATATCTTCCACCAGGTTTTTCAGTGAGGCATAGCCATCGATATTTCCTGCCGTCCACCTTATCGCAAAAATTCCATCTATAAGCACATTCACTTTTTTAAATCCTTTGTTACTTAAAAGCTTTGCTGCACTAAATGCTTCGGTACCTCCTCCAAATCCATACAATACAATTTCTGAATTCTTATATTGATCTAATTCTTCCCATCTTTTATCAAGGTCCGCCGAGGGAATGTGTATCGCTTTTTTTATATGCCCTACATTCCTGTAGGCATCCTTATGTTTATTTAAAAACTCATCGTCGGTTCTTATATCTACAATTTTAAATTCTTTTCCTTTATTAATCCAATTACTGAATGTAGTTACAGGAACCAGGTTATACGATACAGCAGTTTTATATGCTGTATTCATACAGGGCGTATTCTTTTCATCCATTGCCACCCACCTGTCGATACCTTCTATTAAAACGCTTAATTTTTTATACCCTTTAGCTGCCAAAAGGATCGCTGCTTCCGAAGCATCATGCCCATAAATATCAATCAACACAATTTCTTTGTCGGGCGGAATTTTGGAAATGTTTGTGCCTACTTCTTTTAGCGGAATATTTATTGAACCTGCGATCGTTCCCATTGCATTTTCTTTTTCATCAAGACTTACATGTCTGAAGGCAGAGTCATTGCGTACATCGAGAAGAAAAATGTTTGTTGGTTCAGCACTTATTTTTTTACAAAGTTCACCCGGGGAAATAAAGCTGAATTTATTGTTTGTTTCGTACAGTTTTTTAAGGCAATCATTTTTTTCAATTGCAGAAAGATAGTGGAATGCTGTAATGCCACCATTTACATTATTGATGTTTGTAAAGCCACTATCCGAAAGCATTTTACTTACCCGCCTGCTCCGTTGGCTGTGAGAACAGTAAACAAAAACTGGTTTGTTTTTATAAGCATCCAGTTCATGAATGCGTTTATCAAGCTCTCTTATATTGATATTGATGGCATTTTTAAAATGCCCGTAGTTATAACCAGATGAAGAAGTATCGGAATATTCTCCGGGAGAACGGACATCTAATAAAATATAACCTGGTGATTGTTGTAATACCTTGCAAAGCTGGAACGGGTCTATAGTTTTATATAAAACATTATCGTTTTTGAACTGTGCATTTGCAGCAGCAAACGAAGTGAGCAGCGTAATCGTAAGAAAAAAATTTTTCATTTTTCTTTTAAAGTTCTGTAATAATTAGTGTGTGTTTAAGCCACTCATCATTTCGTAACCGCGGTTACCATTTTTGCATATTCATCGTCATTGGGTTCCCACAACTCCACACGGTTTCCTTCGAGGTCAACGATATGAACAAATTTGCCGTATTCAAATTCTTCTATCTCGTCCACAATGGTTACGCCTTCTCTTTTTAATTGCTCCACCAGTGCAACAAGGTTCTCCACCCTGTAATTGATCATGTATTGTTGAGAAGGATCGCCAAAATAGTCTGAATTTTGCTGGAAGGTGCTCCAGGCTGTATGCCCCAGTTTTTCCTTATCATCTGCCTGCCGCCATTGAAAGCTGGTACCATATTGTTCCATCGCTATACCAAGGTGGATGGCATACCAATCCATTTGTGCTTGTGGGTCCTTGCATTTAAAAAATACACCTCCGATTGATGTTGCTCTTTTCATATCATTTGTTTCGTTTAAAGTTCAGAAACATTTTTGAAAAGAGAGAATAGGCTAGTAAATAAAAGAAGGCCGCCATGACAGGGGTGAAATAAAATCACCACCGCCGGTTTTCTTTTCTTCCTTTTGAGCTGTTTGCTTTTTAGGCTGCTGTGCTGCAGGTGAAGAATTGATCTTTATGGGTGCCTTTTTTACTGCCGTAGTGTCTATGGGCTTGTTACATTTCTTTTCCGGGTCACATAATAACCCAAGCTCTGTAGCGCAGATAGCTTTTGTACAAAAAACAATTGCCAGCAAAAAACAGGAAATGTATTTCATATAGATCAATTAAAAGCAGGTGTTAAATATACTTATTTTTTTCTTCTATACTCCAAATCAAAATCTGTAGTCCATATTTTTCCGCCATCCACACTACTTTCACCATGCTGTCTTACTTTATCCCTGCCCAGGTCATAAAAGGTCATTTTTTGTATTTTAAAGGTGTCATTTGCCTGTTTTTCATTACCTGTTTCCAGTATCATTTTTTTATCTGCAAAATGGCCATTAAAATATTCCGTAACGCCACCGGCATTATCCACCCAATACTGTTGCCATCTCTTTTTGGCCGAATTATACGTGTTATAGCTTTTGCCGGCATAGCGCACGCCATTCACAATACCGGTGCTGGCCCATTCTTCCAGAATGATACAACTGTCGAGTATCAATGAGATTTTACTGTCGCCTGCCTTTTTCCCTTTAGGTCCGAATACTTCCCATTCACCGATCCAGAAATCAAACTGGCGGTAAACCGTATCGCTACAGGGCCGCTGTTGTGCATGAACAACAAAATTGGTACACAGCAAAACAATAATAAAGTAGATTTTTTTCATAAGCCGCCTATTTTACCATCTAATCTATCTCTAAAATTTATTCCGGGCAAGACACTATTGCCGAGCACTGAGTTTTGACAGATAAACCCTCTAAAATGGGGGATGAATTTTTTCTATGTAAATTTCAGCCTGCATTATTCTTCTAAAAAAATAAATTAACATTGCCTCATAAGCTGTCAACGCATGAAGGTGATCATTATTGAAGACGAACGTCCCGCCGCAGAAATGCTGCTGTTGTCGATTAAGGCCTGTAACAGCAGCATAGAGCTATTGGCAGTATTGGGTAGTGTGCAGGCGGCAGTAGAATGGCTGCAGCAAAATGCTTTGCCCGACCTCATCTTCATGGACATACAGCTTACTGACGGGCTCTCCTTTAAAATATTTGAGCATGTAAAAATTGATTGCCCGGTTATTTTTACTACGGCATATGATGATTACTGGCAACAGGCTTTTGAATACAACAGCATTGATTATTTGCTGAAGCCCGTACACCAGGAAAAACTGGAAGCGACCTTTAAAAAATACGATAGCATTAAGCAGTATTTTGCCGGCAACTTTCAATCACTAATGCAGTATCACCAGGATCCGTCTGCAGAAAAAATAAAGAAACGTTTTTTAGTTAAGAGAGGTGTTGACTATGTTGCAGTAAAGGTGGAAGACATTGCTTACTTCTATGCCGTACATAAACTGGTTTGTATGGTTGATAAGAATGGACAAAAGTTTATACTCGATAAATCGCTGGCCGATCTCGAAAAAGAAATTGACCCGGGAGTATTTTATCGTGCCAACAGGAAATACCTTGTGAATATAGCATCTATTAAAAAAATAAAGACCTATCCCAAAAGTAAATTGCAACTGGAGATAGAGCCTGCGGTGGAAGAAGAGGTAATTATCAGCCAGGAAAATGTGAGTGCCTTCAAAAACTGGATCGGGGGCTAAAATAATTTTTCGATATTGTCCGGAATGAGAAAAGTTGCCCGTCATTAATAAAAATATTTTCAAACTAATTAAAACAAAGATTATGGAAAAGTTTATGTTCATCTTCCAGGGGCCTGTCGATAAGGATCCACATTTTTCACCGGAAGAAATGCAGGCGCATATGGGTTTATGGATGGCCTGGATAGATAAGCTGGCAAAAGCTGGTAAGTATGTTAGTGGTGAACCCTTGTTGCCCGGAGGCAAAATAGTTAAAGGCAGTATCAAGGGTGTTACCGATGGCCCTTATGCAGAAGGAAAAGAAGTGGTTGGAGGTTTTTTTATTGTGAATGCTGAAAATTATGATGATGCTATTTCGCTTTGTGCAGATTATCCAGGTTTTGAATATGGCGGGGCCATACAGGTAAGACAGGTGATGAAAATGGAACAACCTCCCTGTTAATGGGATTTAATAAAGACATGAAAAATACAGGGCAGAATGATTTCGTTTTGCCCTTTGTTTTCTATTGATATTCTGAAAAAAACTAATTGGCTACATCGCTAAATATCGATCTCTTAGTTGATAATCTCTTTCGCAGGGAATGGGGAAAGCTTGTTTCTGTATTGACCAAATTATTTGGACCGCAAAACCTGCAGCTGGCAGAAGATGTAGTGCAGGAAACTTTATTAAAAGCCCTTGATACCTGGAAGATAAATGGCTTGCCTGAAAATCCTTCTGCATGGTTGTTTACTGCTGCCCGTAATAAAGCCATTGATGTTTTGCGTCGGCAAAAAACGCAGCAGCAATACGCCAAATCCATTACACCATTATTGCAAAGTGAATACACATTGCTGCCAACAGTAAATGAACTGGTAAATGATGTGCATATTGATGATGACCAACTGAAGATGATGTTTGTTTGCTGTCATCCTGAGTTATCAGCCGAAGCGCAGGTAGCGGTTATTTTAAAAACTCTTTGCGGCTTTAGTGTTACAGAAATTGCAAAGGCATTTGTAACAAACTATGATACGATTGAAAAAAGATTGTACCGTGCCCGCCAGTCATTAAAGGAAAACAATGTTTCCTTTGAGCTTCCGCCAAAAGCAGAGTTAGATCAACGCATCGAAAATGTATTGACTGCTGTATATCTTTTATTCAATGAAGGTTACAGTTCCACACACCATGATGATCTGATACGAAATGACCTGGTACAGGAAGCGATACGTTTATGTGAATTGATAAGCCGGAGCAAACTGGTGAATACCGGGGCGGCTCATGCTTTGCTTTCATTAATGCATTTTACTGCAGCCAGAACGGCAGCAAGACTTGATGAGGAAGGAAATATTTTATTGATGAAAGACCAGGACCGCAGCAAATGGAACACGGAAATGATACGAAAAGCCATTTTTCATTTAGAACAATCTGCGGTATCTGAAAATTTAAGCAGGTATCATATTGAAGCAGGCATTGCATTTGAACATGCCAAAGCGGTTACTTATAAAGAAACCAACTGGAATAATATTCTGCACTATTATGATGTGCTCAACAGAATTTATCCATCGCCTGTTGTTGCATTAAACAGGGCCATTGTTATTGGCGAACTGCAAGGGCCTTCTGAAGCGATTGCATCTATTGAAGCCATTAGTAATATTACCTTATTGAAAAAATATTACCTGCTGCCCCTCACACTCGGTGAACTATACAGCAAACTGGATCAAAATGAAAAGGCGCTTCTCTTTTTTAAAGAGGCACTATCGCTTACCCAATCCGCTGCAGTAAAAAAATTGATCCAGCAAAAAATTGATTTGATCGATCAATAACAAAATTTTTTTACTCTCTTTTATGTAAAATCCCAAACTGCTACATCCCATTCTCAAACCAATGATGTATGCAGAGTAAAACAATGCAATGGGATGCCCGTTATTTTCAAATTATTTTTCAAACTGTTTTTTTAAGCTATGGTTTACTGTACCTGCATTGGACGGCAGAGTGGTGGCTGTACGCCACGTATTTTATTACAAGTATTGCCACACAGTTTATTTGTGAATACAAGCTGGTGCCGGGTAGAACAAAGGCAATACCATTTAAAGAAAGGTTCGCAAAAGGCTTTCCGTCTATTCTTATCAGCTCTTTTGGGCTTACGCTATTGTTAAAAACAAACAGTTTTTATGTTGCGGCATTCGCTGCTGTTGTTTCTATCCTTTCAAAATATATCATCCGGATAAAAGGCAAACATATTTTCAATCCCAGTGCATTGGGTATTGCAGCAGCCATCGCTACAGGCAATGCATGGTTCAGCCCGGGGCAATGGGGTAGTAGTGCCGTAATTTTATTTGGTGTGTGCTGTCTTGGTTTTATCGTAGTAACCCATGTGCAAAAATTAGATGTAAGCCTTGCCTTCCTTGGCACCTTTGCCGGGCTGCTTTTTTTTCGGCAGATAATTTTCCTGCAATGGCCGCTTGATTTTTTTGTGCAATCATTAAGCACTGGCAGCCTGTTGTTGTTTTCCTTTTTTATGATAACCGATCCTAAAACAACACCCAACCATTCTGCAGCAAGAATAATTTGGGCAATACTTGTTGCAGCGGTTTCATTTTACTTAGCAACATTCAGGTTTATTAATGGTGCGCCGATATGGGTATTAGTGTGCAGTCAGCCACTAGTCCCTGTACTTGACTATTTGTTTAAAGCAAAAAGATTTGAGTGGAAAACGCCCCAATCCCATAAAGGGGAGGTATGGAGAAGTTTGCACCCAACAACAATTCAACCATAAAACAATTTATCAATAAAAACTACTTGTATGAAAAAGAAAATTGCAATTGCAGCTGCTGTCATTATCGCTTCTCCGCTGTTGTATTCCTTTTGCGGATTTTATGTAAGCAAGGCAGATGCTACTTTAAAAAACAAAACCAGCCAGGTTATTTTAGTAAGAGATGGCAACCGGAATGTCATTACTATGTACAACGATTTTAAAGGCGATACCAAAGACTTTGCAATGGTGGTGCCGGTGCCTGTTGTTTTACAAAAAAGCGATGTAAAAGTGGTTGATCAAAGTTTATTTCAAAGATTGAATGATTACAGTGCACCACGGTTGGTGGAATATTATGATGAAAACCCCTGCGATGAGGCCCGGAAGTATAAATCCGAGGTATACGCAAATTCAGCCGGTCTTTTAAATTTTGCCACTGCTACAGATTCTGATAAGGCAGAAAGGGAATACCAGGTAAAAGTAGAAGCTCAATACATTGTTGGTGAATATGACATCATCATCCTTAGCGCAAAAGAAAGTAATGGACTAAAAGATTGGTTGACTGATAATGGATATAAAATTCCGAAAGGCGCAGAGGAAGTATTGGATCCTTATATCAAAAGCAATTTGAAATTTTTTGTGGTGAAAGTAAATGAGGAAGAAAAGAAAAAACTGGCCGGTAATTTTTTGCGCCCGATACAGATCAGTTTTAATTCACCAAAGTTTATGCTTCCGATCCGTTTGGGTATGGCAAATGCAGATGGCGACCAGGACCTGATCGTATATGCTTTCACAAAAAAAGGAAGGATCGAATGCACCAACTACCGCAACGTAAACATGCAGACAGGAAATAAAATTCCTTTGTTCGTACAGAAAAACTTCGGCGCTTTTTATGATAACCTTTTTACTTATCAATGGAATAAAGAAAACCAGGATGTTTCCTTTTTAGAATATGCATGGGATGTGAGCCCACAAAATTTTTATCACTGCGATCCCTGTATCGCCACGGCGCCATCAGAACAGGATATTGTGCAGGCGGGAGTGTGGTGGCTGCATAAGGACTGGAGTGATTACAGCGACGTGAACAGCCAGGATGAAGATGCTGGTGTAAGTCCTAATGTTCATTTTACCCGCTTGCATTTCCGCTACAACAGGAATCATTTTGCACAGGATCTCATGTTCCAGTTAACCCCTAACACAGAAACCTTCCAGGCAAGATATGTCATTACACATCCTGCAACCGGCAACTTTACCTGTGCCGCAGGAAAAAAATATTTACAGGACCTGAAGAAAAGAAGAAAAGAGGAGCTGAATGAATTAACCGCATTAACAGGAAAGGATATTGAAACATGGCAGGATGTTGCAAAGAATGATGAGAAAGATATAAAGGAAGCCCAATACGCAACCATGATCGATGAGGCTAAAGAAGAAAGACAGTCTGGCAACCGTTCTTTTGCCGGGTTTATTTTATTGGGCGCTGCTGTTTTAGGCACCGGGGTATTTATGCGTTCAAAAGGCGTTATATAGTTTTTCATGGCTTACTTACAGGAAGTTTGGTATAACGGCCGCCCTTTTCAGGGTGGCCTTTTTTAAATAAAAAGACTTATCAACAGCAATATTTCATTTCGGTAATATCTTGAAACTTTTAATTCCATTCTTTTATCTTTGGCACTAAATCATTTTAACGATATGAAGTTTATTGTTTCCTCCTCGGCTTTGCTGAAACAACTGCAACAGATCAGCGGTGTTATTAACGCTAATACAGTATTGCCAATCCTGGAAGACTTTTTATTTGAAATAGAGAAAAACAAACTGACCGTTGTGGCTACGGACCTGGAAACAGTAATGAAGGTTCACCTTGATATTGAAGCCAAGGACAGCGGCAAGGTTTGCATCCCTGCAAAAATCCTGATGGATTCACTGAAGAATATTCCGGAGCAGCCATTGACTTTTAATATTGACAAAAACTTTGGCGTGGAATTGACCAGCGACAACGGTAAGTATAAAGTGATGGGAGAAAACCCTGATAACTTTCCTAAAGAACCGGTTGCGGATGACGCCAACGCATTTACTATGACCTCGTCTGCATTGGTTACTGCTATCAACAAAACTTTGTTTGCTGTAAGTAATGATGACCTGCGCCCTGCAATGACAGGTGTGTTTTTTGAACTGGATAAAAAAGGGATTACCTGTGTTGCAACCGATGCACACCGCTTGGTGAAATATAAAAGGACCGATGTTAAATGTCCAAAAACAGATACATTCATTGCTCCCAAAAAACCTTTGAATCTTTTAAAGAGTGCTTTGCCTGATAATGATGACGAACTGAATATTTCTTACAACAGCAATCACCTGTTTGTAAAACATGGTGGCACTGAATTGGTTTGTCGTTTGATCGATGCCCGTTTTCCTGATTATAAAGTGGTGATCCCGGTTGACAATCCTTATAAGCTTACGGTAAACAAAGGCGATTTTCAAAATGCCCTTCGCCGTGTGAGTGTGTTCAGTAACAAAAGCACCAACCAGGTTGCTTTAAGCATCAGCGGAAGTGAATTGCAATTGGCAGCACAGGATGTTGACTTTAGTTTTGAAGGCAATGAACGCATGGCCTGCCAGTATGATGGCGAAGACCTGCAGATCGCTTTCAATGCAAAATTCTTAATTGAAATGCTGAGCGCCGCAGATACTTCTGATGTAAACGTAGAATTAAGTACGCCAACAAAAGCTGGTATCATTAAGCCAACGGAAATGGAGCCAAATGAAGAATTGCTCATGCTGGTAATGCCATTGATGCTGAATAATTAAAATAATAAGACATATTTCTCAAAAGGGTTTACATAATGTGAACCCTTTTTTATTTCTCCCTGTTTCATTTCTTTTTTACAACTTGCATTTACAAAACCTTTCACTATGGCTCTCATTATCCTTGGAATTATCATTCTTATTGCCTTTGGCATTCTTGCAAAGAACAACAGTAGTATTTCAAAGTTTGCACCAATAGCAAGAATACTGGGTGTATTATTTATTGCAGTCGGCATCTCCACTGCCTGTGTAAAACAAATTGATGCCGGTGAAGTAGGCGTAAAAAAACTATTCGGAAGTATTCAGCCTGAAGTATTACAAAGCGGGTTACATTTTGTAAATCCTTTGCTCGATATAACAAGGATAGATGTAAAAACGCAGAACTATACCATGAGCGGTGTAAATGATGAAGGAAATAAATCAGGTGATGATGCTATAAAAGTTTTAACCAGCGATGGCCTTGAAGTTACCATTGACCTCACTGTTTTATACAGGGTGGTTGGTACCGATGCCCCAAAACTGTTGAGAGAGACAGGAGATGATTATACCGACAAAATTGTCCGTCCGCTAACCCGTACAAAGATCCGTGACAATGCAGTGTATTACCAGGCAGTTGACCTGTTTGCTGGCAAAAGAGACGAATTCCAGGTCCGTATTTATAAAAGTATCGAGGAGGATTTCAAAAAAAGAGGGTTGATGCTGGAACAGTTGCTGGTGAGAAATATCACCCTACCTAATTCTGTAAAAGCGTCTATTGAATCAAAAATAAATGCCGAGCAGGAAGCAAAGAAAATGGAGTTTGTATTGCAGAAAGAAAAACAGGAGGCCGAAAGGAAGAGAGTGGAGGCACAGGGTATTGCAGATTATCAACGCATCATCAATACAGGTTTAACAGATCAGCAATTACAATACGAACAAATAAAAGCCATGAAAGAACTGGCACTTAGCCAGAATGCAAAAGTAATCGTAATGGGAAAGAATGGAGCGCCGATCATTCTTGATGCAAAGCAATAACTATAATTGAATAGCAACACCGGGTTGGTTTTTGTCGGCACTGCCAACCATGCATTTTGTTTCAGAAGCATGAATAAAAAAAGAGCATTGATTTTTCATTTGTTGCATTATAGATATAGAAACAGTATATGATATAAAAGGGTTACAAAAAACTACAGCAATATCTTTTTTATGAATGCTTATTTCTTCTGCTTCCTGCACAGCAGAAAAGTGATTTTTCAGCGCTTCTGTATCAGCCTCATCATTTGTAAATACAATTGCCTCTTTGGGGAGTGTTTCTCTTTTTAAGGATTGCTTTGGTGATGTAAATATTTTTTTCACTGCAATTAATAGTTTCAACAACAGCACATATAAATTGCCAGATAGCTTTGGATAATGTTTTTTCACAAACAAAACCATCGTACCATAAAAGTTATTTAAGTATTCAACACTTTGCTTTGTTGTGCTTTCTCCTTTAAAGTGAATGATACTTGTATCGGCAAAATAGAAGTTTTTATGCCCTGCTTTTTGTACCCGGTAACTCAGGTCAATATCTTCTGCATACATAAAATAATCTTCATCAAAACATCCTGTGTTATCAAGTACTTTTTTCTCGACCATCATAAATGCACCAGATAGCACATCCACTTCATTTGTTTTGTCCTCGGGCAAATGACCAAGATAATAACGGGCAAATATTTTTGATGTGGGAAATAAAGTTGTAAGCCCTGTCATTTTGCAGAACGAAGTAAAGAAAGATGGAAAACCTCTTTTACTTTCAGGTAAAAAATTTCCACTGCCGTCAATCATCCTTACGCCTGCTGCTCCAATATTATTTTGTTGTTGGAAAAATTGTAAACATTTCTCCAGGCAGTCTTCAGGTAAAATAGTATCGGGATTAAGAAATAAAATTTTTTCTCCCTGTGCCATCTTTACCGCTTCGTTATTTGCTTTGGCAAAACCAACGTTTGAATGTTTCCACACAAACCGTACCTGCGGAAAACGGTTAGCAAAAAATTCTTTACTGCCGTCAGTTGAATTATTATCCACCACAAAAATTTCTGCATCAATATTTTTGCAGGCCTTTACAACACTGCATAAACATTGCTCTAAAAAGTATTTTACGTTGTAGTTTACTATAATGATGGAAAGTTGCAGCAGTCAGTTTTTTATTTGAAAAAGCAAATATGCTCAATACTATTTAATACTTTGTTCGTACCGGAATAAATTATTGGGGTCGTACTTCGTTTTTATCGCCTGCAATCTTTTATAATTGCTTCCATAATACAACTCCGGCCAGTTGCTGAAATTAATATCAGGATAATTCCTGTATTGTGCCTTAATGCCATTGCCACTGAACACTTGTTGCACCTGTTCAAATCTATCCAGCAATTTTTTTTGTTGAGAAGGGCTTTCCCAATAGGTCTGTAATTCTGAAAAATATGGATAAGCCCTGTGAGGAAATGAAGAACCGCTTTCAAACGCAGCGTTTTCAATATTGCCCCCCAAAGTATTTACCTGGTAGATCATGCCGGGAGTTGATACAACAATATCCAGCGCTTTATCAACAAAAGCATTTATCTCTTCAAAATTTTTATACAACCCTGCTGAGGCGTTTTTAAAATACATTGGATTACTTCTTCCGTAATACACTTTCAATGCTTTTGCCAAAGGCTGTGGCGTATTCGCTGTTGTTTTATCTGTTATTGCTTTTAATCCTGTAATTACGTTTTTTACTGCTGCTGTTTGCTTACCAACATTTGTAATGAGTATGTACAGGGTTTTTCCATTGAGTACATAAGCGCTGAAACATTCCACCGGCAAGGTTGCTGTGAGTTCAAACCATTTTTTCAAAATACTCTTCGCTCTTTCAGCATTTACTTTATACGCCCTGAAGCGATGGCTTTGCATAAAGGATGGTGCGGCGTGAGTTTTAAAAGTGAGTTCTGTTACTACTCCAAAATTTCCATTGTTGCCGCCTTTACAGGCCCACAGCAATTCATCATTTCCGGAAGCAGTAATAATTTTACCATTCCCATCCACCATTGTTACTGATTGTAAGCTATCGCAGGTCAATCCAAATTTCCTGGCCATCAACCCGTAACCTCCACCCAATACCAGGCCACCAATACCCACGCCGGCACAAGAGCCGCCGGGAATGATCTTCTTTTTTGGCAACAACTCATCATAAATTTCTGACAGCTTACAACCCGGGTTTAATTTCACTGTTTCATTATCCAGCCATTCAATATTTTTCATGGCACTCATATTAATGACCATGCCACCATTATTGCCGGAAAAACCTTCCATACAATGCCCACCGCTTTTTACCGCAATAGGTAAATTATTTTTTGCTGCATACTGAACCGCTTCTGCCACACCATCCGTGTTTTTGCACAATGCGATCACCGCAGGCATTTTATCAATTCTTTTATTAAATCCTTTTCGCAGGGTTTCATATTCAGCGCTGCCTGTTTTGTAGTAGATCACATTATCATTGCTTTTCAGCAACTCATCTGTGCTTAAAAATTGTAATGGCTTTGCAGCAAGGCTCAGCGGTGCCAGTAAAGAAAGCCGCAGAAATTTTTTCCGGTTAATATTAGCCATGAGAAGATTTATGAACTAAAGATAATTAAGCCAATTATAAGTTATCAACTATTCATTATCAATTATCCCTCGTTACCTTTGCGCCATGATAAAAACCACCTTATTAAAAGCTACAGAAGCGGGGGCAAAAGAATTACAGCGGTTCTTCAACGGCGATTTTAAGATCACCAATAAAGAAGGTATCAATAATCCGGTTACCGAGGCGGACCATGCGGCAGAAAAAGCAATTTTTGAAATAATAAAGGCTGATTTTCCCAACCATTTTATTTTGAGTGAAGAAGCTGGCGAAATAAAAATGGATAGTGAATATAAATGGATCATTGACCCGATTGACGGTACCATCAATTTTTCCAATGGCATTCCTATTTGTTGTGTAAGCATCGGGCTGGAGCATGAAGGTAAAATAGTAATGGGCGCTGTGTATAACCCATTGATGAATGAATTTTATTTTGCTCAAAGAGGATTTGGCGCTTCGCTGAATGACAAGAAAATTTCGGTGAGCAAAAAATCAGACCTCTTAAAAAGCTGTTTGGTTACAGGTTTTCCATATACTTATCTTGATAGTAAAAACAGTCCGCTGGAGGTATTTGAAAGATTTATCAGAAAGGGCATTGCAGTAAGAAGGCTTGGAAGCGCTGCATTAGATCTTTGTTGGACGGCGGCCGGCAGGTTTGATGGTTTTTATGAACACAGTTTGAAGGCATGGGACAGTGCAGCTGGTGTTATTATTTTAGAAGAAGCCGGAGGTAAAATAACAGGATATAATGGCAAACCACATTCAGTTTATCAGCCTGATATTTTAGCAACAAATGGATTGCTGCATGAAGAGATGTTGGGAATTATTAATGGAAATAAAATATAGATTGAAATGAGCAACGAACGTACAGAAATAGCAAGCCTTGGTGAGTTTGGTTTGATAGACCATCTTACAAAGAACAACGAAACAAAAAATGCTTCCACCATTTTAACTGTGGGTGATGATGCTGCTGTTATAGACCATTATGGAAAACAAACTGTGATAACAACAGATATGTTGGTGGAAGGCATCCATTTTGATTTGATGTACACACCATTAAAACACTTAGGTTACAAAGCTGTGGTTGTAAACCTGAGTGATGTGTATGCTATGAATGCAACACCAACACAGATCACGTTAAGCATTGCCTTCAGCAACCGGATTAGCCTGGAAGCGCTCGATGAATTTTACGACGGGGTATATACTGCCTGCGAAAGATATGGCGTGGACCTTGTTGGCGGTGATACTACTTCCTCTCAAAAAGGAATGATCATTTCTATTACCGCTATCGGTGAAGTATCTCCTGATATGTTTGTAAAAAGAAGTACAGCAAAAAATGGCGACCTGCTTTGTGTCAGCGGATTTTTGGGTGGTGCATTTTTAGGTTTAACCATTTTGGAAAGAGAGAAAAGGATATTTGCGGAAACGGGAGCACAGCCTGACCTGGAAGGACAGGATTATATTATGAGCCGGTTATTAAAACCGGAAGCAAGAAAAGACATTATTGAATTTTTAGAAGAGGCTGGAATAATGCCTACTTCCATGATTGATGTAAGCGATGGGTTGAGTAGCGAAGCGCTTCACCTCTGCAAACAGAGCAATCTTGGTTGTGTTATTTACGAAGACAAAATTCCCATACATGAATTGGCAAGACAGTTTGCTTATAAATTAGAGATCGATCCTACCGCCTGTGCATTAAGCGGCGGCGAAGACTATGAATTGCTGTTTACCATTGCACAGGCTGACTATGAAAAAATAGTAAAGAATGAAAACATCAGCGTAATTGGATACATGACAAATGCTGAAGAAGGGAAACATATCTTAACAAAGGGAGGCAATAAACATGAACTTGTGGCCCAGGGCTGGAACCATTTGAAAAGCTGATCAAACAATGAACCTTAAAACATTTTTATCCGTTATTATTTTTATTGTGCTGCTCAGCGGTTGCGCCAGCAGTTTTAAAAATTATAATCCAGATAAAAAATTTACCAGGCAGGAATTACAAAGTGACTATACTTTACTCCGCAATATTTTAGAACAAAAACACCCTTCACTTTATTGGTACACTTCTAAAGACAGTATGGATTTTTATTTCGACAGTCTTTATCGTGCCATTCCCGATAGCATGACAGAATTGCAATTTGGCTGGAACATCCTTGCACCACTTACGCAAAAGATACATTGCGGCCACACCAGTTTTGGTATGAGCACCAATTGGGGGAAATATATCCGTAACCGCATCATCCCTTCATTTCCCCTTTATGCAAAAGTATGGGGCGACACAATGGTGGTTACAGGCAATCTCAATAAAAAAGATTCTGTTTTAAAAACTGGTACGCTCATTACTTCTATCAACAATCTTGCTGTTAAGCAAATGGTGAATAGAATGTTCTTGTACTTACCAACCGATGGCTATGCAGAAAATGTAAACTACCTGCGTATCAGCAGCAACTTTCCTTACTTTCACCGCAATGTTTTTGGGTTATATAAAAATTACAAGGTTGGTTATACTGACAGTACAGGAAAGGAGAAGTTTATTACTGTGCCGATGTGGGCGCCACAGCAAGACACTACAAAGAAAAAAGGTAGTAAGCCGCCTAAGCCTGCAGTGAAAATTTCAAAACGGCAACTGAAAAAAAGCAGGATTGAAAATGCACGTTCCATTCAAATTGACAGCAGCCTGAATACTGCCACCATCACACTCAATACATTCAGCAATGGTGGCGGCAGGCATTTAAGAAAATTCATCCGCAGATCATTCAAAAAAATAAAAGAGCAGCAAATAAAAAATGTGGTGCTTGATATACGTGGCAATGGAGGTGGCGATATCACAATGTCCGCATTGCTTACAAAATATACCAGGAACACACCATTTAAAGTAGCAGATTCTGCTTATTCCATTGCTAAAAACTTTTCGCCTTACACTTCAAAAATAAAAAGTGGGTTCTGGAGCAACCTTGGTTTGATTTTTCTAAGCAAAAAAAGAAAAGATGGCTTGTATCATTTTGGTTACTGGGAACGCCATGTGTTTAAACCAAAAACAAAAAATCATTTTGATGGTAAGCTTTATGTGTTGATCAACGGACCAACATTTTCTGCTTCCACATTATTTTGTAATGCAGTTAAAGGCCAGTCAAATGTTACTATTGTGGGAGAAGAAGCCGGCGGTGGCTGGCATGGTAATAATGGCATTATGATACCAGATATTACTTTGCCTATAACAAAACTGAGAATGCGTTTACCTTTCTTCCGTATTGTGCAATACAATCATGTACCTAAGGATGGCCGTGGCGTAATGCCCGATATTTATATTCCGCCAAGTATTGAAGGGCTGATCAAAGGAGAGGACAGGAAGATGATGGCGGTAAAGAAAATGATAAAAGAAAACAAAGAGTAGTTTACCTGTTAATAGTAAAACTGTCGCCATCTTTCCAGAAAGGAAATTTTGTTCTTACTTCCTCTAATCTTTCTCTTTCTAAAGTGATCGTAAAAATGTCTTCTTCGTCTGCTTTGTGGTACAACACTTCGCCAAGAGGATCTATGACCAAACTGTTGCCGCTATGGTTTATTTTATTTCCATCAACACCTACCCGGTTAACTCCTACAACATAACATTGATTTTCTATTGCTCTTGCACACAATAATGTTTTCCATGCATGGCTTCTTCTTTCGGGCCAGTTAGCAACATAGATCAACACATCATATTCCGGGGATGAATGCTCTGAAGAGCTTTGTCTTGCCCAAACAGGAAAACGCAGATCATAACAAACCTGTAAATTGATTTTCCATCCCTTTACTGAAGCGATCAATCTTTTATTGCCAGCTGCATAATGTTCGTTCTCTCCTGCGTATGCAAACAAATGCCGCTTATTATAAAAACCATAATCACCGTTGGGCAGCATCCAGATAAGACGGTTGTAAAATTTATCATCTTCCTTAATAATGATACTTCCTGTGAGAATAATTCTTTTATCGGCAGCCATTCGTTTCATCCATTCCATTGTTTCACCTTCCATGGTTTCTGCAAACAACTGCGGCTGCATGGTAAAACCCGTGCCGAACATTTCTGGCAGCACTATTATCTCTGTTCTTTCTTCAATGGAATTTATCTTCTCCTCCAACTGGTTAAGGTTGGCAATTTTATCTTCCCAAATAAGATTGGTTTGAATGGTGGTGATGGTGAGAGAAGACATGGGAAATCTTTGTACAATAAAGTTACGAAATGCTTTCAGTCAATCATAACATTTACTGTTACCCTCTTCTATCTCTTCCTCCGGATGCAGGCCTGCTACCAAAATTTCTTCGTGGTGGCCTGCCCGATGATTGACCATTATTGTTGCCTCCTCTTTTAAAGGCCGGTCTTTGTTGCGATGATGATGGCGGTGCTGCTGGTGCTGAACCTGCAGGATAAGGATGGCTATCAACAACAGGAATATTTTTAGCGATCAGCTTTTGAATATCTCTCAATTCTGTTCTCTCTTCATAATCACAAAAAGAAATAGCAACACCTGCGTTACCCGCCCTGCCTGTACGGCCAATGCGGTGAACATAAGTTTCTGGTACATCCGGTAATTCATAATTGAATACATGTGTCAGGTCGTCAATATCAATTCCTCTTGCAGCAATATCTGTTGCCACCAGCACACGAAGTTTTCCATTTTTAAATTGCGTAAGTGCATGTTGTCTTGCATTCTGCGATTTATTACCATGAATAGCTGCTGCAGTAATGTCTGACTTGTGCAGGATCTTCACTACCTTATCAGCACCGTGTTTTGTTCTTGTAAACACCAATGCTGTTTTTATTTGTGGGCTTTTAAGTAAGTATAATAACAATAAAGGTTTATTTGTTTTATCAACATAAAACAAACCCTGGTCAATTTTATCAACAGTGGATGATACTGGTGTTACTTCTACCTTGGCAGGCTTTGTCAACAATATATCAGCCAGCTTTTGAATTTCAGGCGGCATAGTGGCACTGAAAAAAAGCGTTTGTCTTTTCGCTGGTAATTTTATGATCACTCTTTTTACGTCGTGTATAAAACCCATGTCAAGCATACGATCCGCTTCATCCAATACAAATATTTTAAGGTGTTGCAAACCGATATAACCCTGGCTCATCAGGTCAAGTAAACGGCCCGGTGTAGCAATTAAAATATCTACGCCGTGCCTTAGCTGATTTACCTGTGGTACCTGCGACACGCCTCCGAATATCACGGCATGGGTTAGCCCTGTGTATCGTCCATACGCTGCAAAGCTTTCATGAATTTGTATGGCAAGCTCTCTTGTGGGAGTAAGTATCAATACTTTTATTTGTTTTCGACCGGTTTCCTGTCCTCTTTCTTCATGCAGTAATTGCAGGATAGGGATAGCGAATGCGGCTGTTTTGCCGGTGCCTGTTTGGGCACAGCCCAATAGATCTCTTTTTTCAAGGATCAGGGGAATCGATTGTTGCTGAATTGGGGTCGGAGTGGTGTAACCTTCGTCGGTTAGTGCTTTAAGGATTGGTTCTATCAATCCCAATTTGTTAAATGCCATTGAATGCTTTAATTTTTATAAGGCTGGAAAGACGTTGTATTTTCTGAATCAGCGGGGAAATTATTTCTACCATGCGGCTCACAACCTGCCTGTCACTTGATGGTGTAGGCGGCGAAGATAGGCTTTTGTTTTTTAGTGGGTGTTTTGTCACCGATAAGACGCTGAGGCGCTAAGAAATACAATTTTTTAATTAGTCGGTCTTACTTTGCGTCTTGGCGCCTTTGCGGTTATTTTTTCTCCTTAGTTCCTTTTACTATTACATCAATATCGGGATCGCCATCCAGGTTATTCATCTGTTGTAAAATATTATCATAACGCCTGGCTACATAGCGGCTTAATGGAACTACGGTATACTTTTTAGGATTAGGAAGACATGCTGCTATCATAGCTGCTTCAGATCTTGTAAGGTCCTTTGCATCTTTATTAAAATATGCTTTGGCTGCGGCCTGCACACCAAAAATTCCTTTTCCCATTTCTGCCACGTTCAGGTAATTTTCCAGTATCCTTTGTTTACTCCACAGTTTTTCGATCATAAAAGTAAAATATACTTCCAGCCCTTTTCGGAACCAACCGCCATGCTGCCATAAAAAAACATTCTTAGCGGTTTGCTGGCTGATAGTGCTGGCGCCTTTTGTTTTCGTGGGATGTTTTTCATTGTACTTTATTGCTTTCTTTATCGCCTTCACATCAAAACCATCATGATCAGGAAAGAGTTGATCTTCCGCGGCAATTACAGCAAGTTTTATATTGGGTCCCATTTCATCATAAGGGATATAATCCCTTTTCAATCCATTGCCCGATACAAAGCTTACCAATTGTGTTATGGTAATTGGCGGATCAACCCATTTTACAAGAATGAGATAAACAAACTGGAGAATGAAGGCCCACAAAAAAATTTTTTTGAAAATGCGCCAGGCTTTCTTCATGATATTGCTGGTTGATGGTATTGCAATTTAAGTAGGCTATGGTTTCTTAATATCAACCGCTTTTATATATTCAAGCGAATATTTTTTCCCGATCACCATTCCTTTGCCAGATAATCTTGATAATAAATAACCCACACCAAACAAACCAACAGATGCCGCCAGCAGTTCGGGACTGAATTTTTTATTGTCTGCCAAATACACAACACCACATCCAACAGCAAGCAACAATCCACCACCCATTAAAGCTCCCCCACTTCCGCCCCAATCAAAACGCCGGCCTGTTTTTCCTATAGCAGCAATTTGATTATAATGATACGTGTAATAATAAAAGCTGCTGTCAAGTATATAAAACCCCATGGCGGTCATCACCGGCCTTGTTATGTATTGTTGCAGGAAAAGAGAATCGTTTTTTACTGCCAGGATATTGGCTTCAATATTGGCACCCGTAGTGCTGGTAAAAGTGATCTGGCTGCCGGCAAAATATGTTTTTACGGTACGGCCTTTCTTTTTTAAAAGTATAAAGTCTGAAACCTGGGCATCTGCTTCAGCCAAAGAAAAAATTAAAATGATGGCCAGGATTGTTTTCATACAATGATTTACAATTTTAATGCGCTAATCTTTTGGCATAAAAAACACCGATCATTAATGCCACGCCGAAGCCAATCAATATAAGACCTGATATTTTATTGATCATCCTTATCACCTTCTCATTTATCTTACTCCGGATCTTTCCTGCCAGTAAAACTTTCAAAATATCCACGCCAGTATTAATTAAGATGCAAGTGCTGAAAATAATAATCCGGTTGCGTACGGCGTGGTCGTCGCCTGATTCTGCCGCAGCAATGGTGGTGGAAGTAGTGAGCCAGAAAAAGATAACACCCGGGTTTAAAGTATTGATAAGAAAACCATAGAGCGCAATTTTTGCATGGTCCCTTGTGCGTATCACAATTTTATCTTCATCTTCTTTAAGATGTACCTTTTTAAAGAATAAATAATATATACCCAATGCTATCAAAAAAAGGCTGCCACAAAAACCAATCACCTCTTTATGACTCAGCAGCGCCATCATTACACTGGAAAAAACATTTGCCAACACTACCCACACAATATCACTTAACAGCACGCCGGCCACAAAACTAAACCCTCCTGCAAGCCCGTTGTTGATGCTCTGCTTAAAAATAGCAAACACCACGGGTCCCACCGATATTATCAGCAGGAGACTTAATGCAAACCCTTTTAAAATGGCCTCGATCATGCAAAACAGTTGGGTGTAAACGAAAGAGCCATGAAGATAAAAAATTATGGGAGATAAGTGAGAATTTGTTGGCACACCGAGGTGCGGAGAACGCAGAGGAAGGCAATTGCTTAAGAAGAGAATAATTTTCCGTTGTACATTTTAATATTTAATAGAAAGGGCAACATAATAAAATCTATTGGTTTCTTCTCTGCGTCCTTAGCCTCTCTGCGTGAGATCACTTCTTTTTAAAAATAGGCACTGTACTGCATGGCTCGCCATACATAATACTTTTTGCAACAGGCCTCAGCAGTTTGGTCGCCTGTAAATACGCCGCTTCTCCAATGGGCAGATCACCGCAGCCTTTTATTACGATGCGTTTATCAGCAAATTCATTTACTGCTATGGTATTAATGTTATTGAGAAGTATCTGTTTTTTAGTTTCTTCCTCGTTGCCAAATACCACTTCTTTTGCCAGGGGCTGCAATACACTTGCCACCAGCATATATGCCCACATAGGTATCACTGCATCGGCGGAACAGGTAACGGCTACTGCTTTATTTGTAAATGGCGTTACATCTAAATTCTTTAACGACTCCCTGAAATCTTTTTCTTTCAGTATCAAACCCATAAACAAATAATCTTTCATGTCGAACACAGCCACCTCTTCTTTTGGATAATAATCTTCCAGGTTAATAGTGACCAACGCACTTTCACTCACCCGGTTTATTAATTCATTTTCCATACTGCAAAATTAAGCTGAATAAAAATGGAGAACACTTACCACACTTTCGGGAAGGGGAATAAAAAACCCCGGCAAGCCGGGGTTTTAAAGAATATTTTAATATTAATAATGTTTGCTTCTTTCGTCTTTAATGTCTGCTTCTTTCTTTAAAGATTCAAACCAGCCATAACCAAACTGCTGTGCCAGGGTCTTTGCTTTATCTGTAGCAGGAACATCTATATTTTTTGTTCCCGTGCTGTTTACTTTTATTACAAACACGCCACCGTTGCCTTCAATTGGTTCACTAACTTTTGCCTGGTAAGCTTTGTTAAATGCAGCGCCAATTACTTTTGGTTCCTGGCCCACACCGGGAATGATAGATGATCCAAACACCAGTGATGAATCAGCACCAGCCGCATTCACTACAATATTTGGATAAGCGCCTGCCGCAGCTTCCAATGTCGTTTTACCAGCTAATTTAGCTTTTATCTGTTCTGCTTTTTTGCTGCTCCTTACCAATGCTTCCACCTGAGGCCTTGCTGTTTTTGCATCAGGTAATCCTTTAGGGATTATTTTAGAAAGCACTGCTACTATAACCTGGTCATTCAGGTTAAATGGCCCGCCCACATCTCCTTCTTTTGCATCATTAAAAGCCCACCTTATTACTTCCCTTGCATCAGGCAGGTTGCCCAGCCTGAAATCGCTTTCTTTAAGTGTTTCGGCACCCTCTATCTTCTGCAATTTATTTTTTGAAACGTAGTCATCGAACGCTTTCTGGTTTTTTGCATCGCTGAATAATTTGTTGGCATTGTTATTTGCCAGGCGTATGGTTTCATCACCAGGAGCAATATCTTTTGCCATGTAAGCAATTTTATAAACCGGGCCCGGATTGATCACCTGCATTATTTCAATATAATGCCAGCCAAAATTTGTCTTCACCACTTTTCTTGTTTCACCTTTATCGTTTAGTAAAAACTCAGCAAACTCTGGTGCAAAACTCTGTGGGTTCTGCATGGTTACAATATCAAAGGTCATTACACCTTTTTCTTTATGCGCCGCTTTATCTGTTGAAAGCCTTGTTTCCAGTTCGTCAAAATTAGCACCACCTTTAATGGCTGTTTCAATACTATCGGCACGTTGTTTTGCAATACTGTCAGGAGTTAGTTGTGCGCCGGTTTCCCTGTCAACTGTGCCAATCAATATGTGCCTGCATTTGATAGAATCACCAAGCATTCTTGTTTTTACCAGCTTTGCCAGTACCATGCTGCTACCCTCTACATAAGGACCATACACAGTGCCAACCGGCAGTTTTACCAAAGTATCTTTTTCTGCGCCGGCTATTTTTGATTTTGGCTCCCATACATCATCGTAATTGCGTTGGCTGCTGTTTCTAGATAAAAATGCCTGCACATTACTGTCGGCAGCAAAGTTGGTTTTAAGCTTATCAATTTCTTTCACCGCTTCCGCAGTATCTGCAGCACTGGGGTTGGTGCTAAAACTTACATAAGCAACCTGGCGGCCGCCTTCCTGCTCATATTTTGCTTTGTGTTTATTTAAATAACTATTAATGTCTTCATCAGTAACTTTTACAGTACTATCTGCAATTACATTATAAGGCACCGCTACATAACTTATGTTAGCAAATGCTTTTGCTTCGGTTGCTTCTTTTTCTTTTAACCATGATGGGTAGTAAGCACTGGCAGCCAACAGGCCGCTGTATTTATTCCTTAATGCTTCTTCTGTAGTTGGCTCCACTACTTGTGATTCAAGCTGCTGTTTTTCCTTGCCTTTCCATTTTTTTGCTGTTGTCCACCATTGCTGTACTTTGGCAAGATCGTATTGGCCTGTTTCTTTATCAGTAAATGCCTGTTTTAAAACATAGGGTGCATCATCACTAAAAATAATGCTGGTTAATTCTTTTGGCGAAAAAGTGATGCCGAGTTTTTCGTATTCTGATTCTTCCACTTTTGTTCTCACCATCTGCTCCCACACCTGTTGGCGCAACATATTCATTTGTGCACCTTTTACCTGGTACTGTTCGCCATACATTTTTACTTTTTCCTCCAGTTCCTGTTTGTCTATTTTCTGGCCGTTCACTTTACCAAGTGTCCCTTGTTCTCCACCGGCAGTGCGGCTCATACCAAGGTTGGCATCCATTAATATAAAACCGATCAAACTAAGGGCAATTACGACAATTACGATAGCGGCGCCTTTTTCACGAATTTTCTGAATAATCTGCATTTGTTGTGTATAAGATAAATAAAATGGACGGCAAAAATAGGGGAAAAAAGTATATGGCTGCTTTAAATTTAGGGGTGATTTTGAGCTAAAATGAAGGAATAATAAGGACATAGAAACAAGGAGAATTGATAGATGAAAAATAGCAGGTAACTAGGAATTTGGCGATATGGTGGCTAGATGCAAGTACAATCGGTAGTTTTGTACATCCCGGCAGCGGTTATGGGCTGACGGAATACTGATTCCACACCTGCACAAAGCCCTGCCGTTGGTAGCAATAAACCAGACTGATGTAACAATAATTATTTAAAACCAAATAAATGAAAATTAAATTCTTCTTAGTAATCTTCGTCTTGGTCGGTTTGTTAAGTTGTAACACCAGTCAACTGATACACTCTTCAACATCAGGAAATGAATTGTTTAAAGTCGCAATTCTATATCCTAACGGAGAAGGAAAAACTTTTGACATGGCCTATTATGAGAGTAAACACATGCCTATGGTGGCTGCATTTTTAGGTAAAAATTTGAAATTTTATGAAATTGATAAGGGCATTGCTGGTAGGACTCCAAATGAAAAAGTACCTTATTTGGCTGTTGGTTATTTTTATGTGAAGGATGTGGCCGAATATAATAAAGTGATAGGGCAAAACAGAGATGCAGTAATTAGTGACATTAAAAACTATACAAATATTCAGCCTGTCATACAGATAAGTGAAGTGAGGTACATAGGTTTTAATAATGCAAAATAACAAACAATTAAAATGGGAAGTAAAAAGCAATTACCAACAAAACAATCTGAAGAGCTACTCAAAACATTAAAAGCACGTTTTGAAAAAAACATGAACCGTCATAAGGGTATCGAATGGGCTGTTATACAAGCAAAGCTGCAAACCAATACAGAAAAATTATGGTCGCTAAATGAAATGGAAAGCACCGGCGGTGAACCCGATGTTGTTGGCCATGATAAAAAAACGGGTGAATACATTTTTTATGATTGTGCGGCAGAAAGCCCAAAAGACCGCAGAAGTGTTTGTTACGATGGTGAAGCGCTGGCTTCAAGAAAAGAAAATAAACCAAAGAACAGCGCTGTTGATATGGCTGCTGCCATGGGTATTGAAATTTTATCAGAAGAGCAATACAGGGAACTACAGCAACTTGGGAAGTTTGATATGAAAACATCAAGCTGGGTAAAAACCCCTGCTGCAATCAGGAAACTCGGTGGTGCTGTTTTTTGTGACCGCCGATACGATACTGTCTTTGTTTATCACAACGGTGCAGAATCTTACTATGCAGCCAGGGCGTTCCGTGGTTCATTAAGGGTCTGATCATGTCTTCGGTTTTAAATACTATCTTCATTGCTATTATTGTATGAAGTCTCCGTCTGCTATTATCACTCTTTTTTTCCTGTGTGCCATTTTTTTCTTTCTTGGGTTTTTATCCTATTCAAAATTCTATAGTATTGTATTGCCTGCTGTGGATGGCATCCGGTACAATATGAACCTGGCTACAATAGGAAACAACCAGGATATGTTTGCCATCGTGTCTGCATTGGTTCCGTTGCTCTTGTTTATTACCTGGCAACTGATACCGCTGCAGTCAACTGATAAAAAAACTGCTTCAGCATTTGTAGTATTGATATGTATGGCGCTGGCAATATATATCAGGTATAAAATACTGCTATCAACCTTTACAGAAATGGTGCAGAGCCTTAGTAATAAATATACCAGCCTGGGTATTGCATTTCCTTTTGAAGATCTTGACTATGAATATTATTTACTGGGCGGGCTAATTTGCGGCTGTATAATATCTTACTTTATTTTTCATAATAAAGTAGTACGGCGTACAATTTTTATTGGGGGTGATTAGCGTAATTAACATAGCCTGTTAGTAACGCTGTATTTCTGTTAATAACCACTGTTTTCATTTTTAAAAACAGTGGAGATAATCCGCAAAAGATAAGTTCGGGGTTTGAGTCAATATCCCATATCAAAGTTCAAAAATATTTATCAGGTAGTTCATTAACATAGATGGTTTTCGATAAAGCAATTTTGTTTTACCCGGCGTTTGTTATCAACGGCTGTTAAAAGTTTACGCTTGTTTTTATCAAATGTCGCAGCTGTGGTTGGTATCAGCGTAACAATTCCGTAACATCAATTGTTAATTACCTGTGGATGATGGTGGATAAGCTGAATATTTTAATTTTACAAATGATTTAAAAAATCAGTTTCCACATATTCACAGCCCTAATAGTAATAGGCTTTATTTATAAATATAGTATTATAATAGTATTATGGTAGATATTAACACCGCAAAATCAAATTTAGAAAGCGTTGGTTTTTTAGATGTGGATATAGATCCGTCAATTGATCTGTTTGCAGAAATTGAAAGATTGAAAAAAGAAAAAAATGCTATCCTGCTGGCGCATTATTACCAGGAGCCGGATATACAGGATGTGGCAGATTTTATTGGAGATAGTTTGGGATTGGCACAACAGGCAGAAAAAACAAATGCAGATATTATTGTTTTTGCAGGTGTTCATTTTATGGCTGAGACGGCAAAGATTTTAAATCCTAATAAAAAAGTATTACTACCGGATCTTAAAGCAGGCTGTTCTTTAAGCGACAGTGCTCCACCAGCTTTGTTTAAAATGTTTAAGGATAAATATCCTGATCATATCGTTATCACTTATATCAATTGCTCTGCAGGTATGAAGGCGTTGAGTGATATTATCTGCACCAGCAGCAATGCAGAAAAAATAATTGAGAGTTTACCCAAAGAGCAGAAGATAATTTTTGCGCCGGATAAAAACCTTGGGGCTTATCTCAATAAAAAAACAGGCCGCAATATGGTGTTGTGGAATGGCGCTTGTATGGTGCATGAAATTTTTAGCCTGGAAAAGATAACTAAGCTTAAAGTTCGTCATCCTCATGCCAAGGTAATTGCACATCCCGAGTGTGAGGCCCCTGTGCTGGCTGTGGCTGACTTTATTGGCAGTACCACAGGATTACTCAAATACACAGAGAAAAGCGAAGCAAAGGAGTTTATAGTGGTTACAGAGACGGGTATTCTTCACCAGATGCAAAAGAGTAACCCAACAAAAACATTTATACCTGCACCACCTAATAACAGTTGTGCCTGCAATGATTGCCCACACATGAAGTTGAATACATTGGAAAAATTGTATTTATGTATGGAATATGAAACACCGGAGATCACTATGGCAGAAGATTTACGATTGGCAGCATTAAAACCAATACAACGTATGCTTGATATAAGTAAGCAGTACGGTTTGTAGTTATTGTTTCCAGAACATTTTTATTCTTGTTCTTACATTATTGCGGATATTGGTATAAAAAAGATTGATGTCACCAATATGATAATTCTTTTTCTTCAGGAATATATTTCCAAAAAACTTTGGTTTGCATGTCCACAAAACATTTTCATGTACCTGTGCATCTACCACCTCATTAGTAAGTTTATTAAAATTCATAAGCACAGCACCAGTGTTTAAAGATGTAGGTGCATACTCATCAGTCAATGTCCAGGTAAGCGGATTGGTTACATAACTTTTGAACTTTTCTTTTGGTAGGAAAAAAGTGTCGGTGTAATTTCTTTTAACTGTTCGCCACCCAACAAAGCAACCAGTGCCGGATGAATCTTTACAGGGTTTTAATTCACTAAAATAATTTTCCGGAATAGGCATTCCAATAATATAGGCACACACCAGTCGGTTCTTTAAAACTTTTCCTTCAAAAAATTCTTTTAATAATCTTCCTGCATGTATTGTTCCCTGGCTATGCGACGCTATGATGATGGGTCTGCCTGCACTAAGATTGTTAAGGTAGTATTCAAAAGCATTTTTTATATCATTGTATGCCAGGTTAAAAGCTGCAGAATCTTTTTGTTTATCATTAGTGTAAAAGGCTCTTAAATGCGCCTGCCTGTATCTCGGTGCGAACACACGGCACTCTTCATTAAAAACGCTTGCCTGGTAAAGAATGGTTGTGTAATCTGTTTTTGCATTTATCACACTGTCATCAATTGGTGCATTCCATCTCTCGTCGCTAAAATCAGTAAGTGTTGTAGGATGGATAAAGAATACATCAACTACAGAATCTTTTGTATAATCTTTACGTAAGGGTTTTGGAACACTATCGCTTGGGTCCCATTTCCAGGGATGCGCTGCCCAGTAATCAAGGTTACTGTAATCAGGAGTTGAATCAGTACTTTTAAAATTGTACCCTGTTTTGTAAGTATAATTTTTCTGGTTGCAGGAAACGAAGAAAACAGCAATGCAAATGCTGAAAATTGTTTTGATATTACTTAGACTTAATTTATGCACCGTTTCAAAAGTATAATTTATCAGTAAATGATTTAGTTAAATTTACTTTTTTTTATAAAACTACTTGCTGGCATTTATAAGACATATACCTTTTTTAAGAGCGGTGCTGCTGCATAGCCTCACGGCTTTTGGTGGTCCACAAGGCCACTATGGAATGATGCTTAAAACTTTTGTTGACAAACGAAAGGACGTAACAAAGGAAGAGTTGATGGAGTATGTTTCTTTTTGCCAGATGTTGCCCGGGGCATCTTCTACACAAACACTTACATTAATTGGTTATAAAAGAGGAGGTGTTCCATTAGCAGTGGTAACATTGCTGATCTGGATCCTACCTGCCTGTACCATCATGGGGGTGTTGTCTTTTTTGGTTGGATATATTGAAGAAGCTTCGGTAAAAACCGGTGTGTTTCGTTTTATACCAGAAATGGCGATTGGATTTCTTTCTTATGCAGCTTTCAGGTCATTTAGAGTTTCGGTAAAAAACCCGATCACACTAATTATAATGTTGGTGGCAATGGTGGCTACCTTCTTTTTATTTAAAACACCCTGGATAATTCCATCATTGATTATTCTTGGTGGAATAGCAACCAATTTCAGCAGTAAGCGTTTTCCGGATCTTGATAAAATAAAACCAAGGCAAATTAGATGGACAAATATCTGGCTATTTGTCTTATTGTTTTTAATTGCCGGCTTACTCAGTGAAACTGCCCGAAAGCAGGATTGGCAAGATCGTAAGGCATATAATCTTTTTGAAAACTTTTACCGTTTCGGAAGTTTTGTTTTTGGTGGAGGAGATGTGTTAATACCCATGATGGTTGACCAGTATGTGGCGCGGCCTACAGCCAAAAAATTCCAGGACTCAACCCAAAATATAATTCGTATAAACAGGGATGATCTGTTAACCGGTGCAGGGATTGTACGTGCTATTCCAGGACCGGTATTTTCAATTGGTTCGTATGTTGGAGGAATAGCTTTAAAAGATGGGGGAAGAAAATTCCAGGCGTTGGGTTGTGTTATTGGGTCGATAGCTATTTTTTTGCCAAGCGCTTTATTGGTATTATTTTTCTTTCCGGTGTGGCAATATTTAAAAAGATATGTAATAGTCTATCGGTCATTGGAAGGAATAAACGCCGTTGTAGTTGGATTGATGTGGGCTGCATCATTGTATCTTTTAAAGGATATTTCTATTCTGTCTTTCAGGTATGATGCTTTATTGAATATCTCTATTATTGCGGCCACATTTTGTATTCTTCAGTTTACAAAAATTCCATCGCCAATACTTGTTTTGGGTTGTCTGCTTATTGGTTTCTTACTCTGACTTTATCTGTAATAACTATTGTTTTCAATTTCATCCCTTACAACATCGGGCACCAGGTAGCGAAATGACTTTTTATTTTTTATTAACTCACGTATATGTGTACTCGAAATTTCAAGAAGCGGGGCATCAAGCACAATGAGGCTGGCGCCATGTGTTTCGGTAATGTCAAAACCGGGTCTTTTGTAAATCAATAGTTCATAGTTTGCCAGCAGCGTTTTATGGTTCTTCCATTTCTCAATATTGCAAAAACTGTCACTGCCCATAATTACCGAGAATTGATAAGATGGATGTTTTTCTTGGAGATGGGTAAGGGTATCTATTGTGTAAGAAGGTTTTGGCAAACTGAATTCAATATTGGAAACCTTTAAATCATTTTCTCCTTCAATTGCCAATTGCACCAGGTGCAGGCGATGATATTCATTTAATAATTGCGATGATTTCTTTAATGGATTGTGTGGCGATACAATGAACCACACATGTTTTACTGAAGTATTATTGATGATATGCTTTGCAATGATCAGGTGGCCGTTATGGATAGGATTAAAGGAGCCAAAATATAGACCAATATTCATAATAAATTAATAGTCAATAAGATATAATTAAAGTATCTCTTCTACAAGAATGTTTTCGGCTTCATTTATACGCAAACTCAAGTGATAACCTGCGATACGGATAGAAATGGGATCACCGAGGGGTGCTATCTGGTCAACCATTATCTTTTCGCCGGGAACACAGCCCATTTCCATCAGCTTTAAAAATATCTCGTCCTTTATTACAGATGTAACCACAACCGTTTTTCCTGCAGCAACCTCAGAAAGTTTTATACCCATCTTGCAAAAGTATTCATTCATAATTGTTTGATACTTTCGTTTTTAAGAAAATAACCTGATGGCGGTACAATTCTTTTCTGCTGATGCTAAGGCTCCGGCATTTCCAAGGACAAAACTCAAATCCTTTATCAAAAATATTTTTAAAAAGGAAGGAAAGATATTGGGCGAACTGAGTTATGTTTTTTGCTCAGATGAATACCTGCTTAATATCAACCGCCAGTTTCTCAATCATGACTATTATACTGACATTATTACTTTTGATATCTCCGAAACAATGGAAGAGGTAAAGGGAGAAATATACATAAGTATTGAGAGGGTGAAGGATAATGCAAAGCAACTAAACCAAACCACACAAAAAGAACTACTACGTGTGATTTTTCATGGGGCGTTACATCTCTGCGGCTATAAGGACAAGACCAAATCCCAAAAAACTCAAATGCGGTTAAAGGAGGATTACTATCTCCAAAAAGCTAGTCGTCTATAAATCATTGTTTCACGTGAAACCTTTGATTTTCATTTTGTTTCCCGTGGAACATAATTTTATCAAGTTCCTCATCAAAGGTATCTTTGCAATCAATGTTTAAAGAATACGATGTAATAGTAGTAGGCGCTGGCCATGCCGGCTGTGAAGCTGCTGCTGCTGCGGCTAACCTCGGCAGCAAAGTGCTCCTTATTACTATGAATATGCAAACCATAGCCCAAATGAGCTGTAATCCGGCAATGGGCGGTATTGCAAAAGGTCAGATTGTGAGAGAAATAGATGCAATGGGAGGTTACAGTGGTATTGTTACGGATGAATCCATGATCCAGTTTCGTATGTTAAACAGAAGTAAGGGGCCTGCAATGTGGAGTCCCCGTGCCCAAAGTGATAGAATGTTATTTGCTTCCAAATGGAGGCAAATGCTGGAAGAAACCCTAAATATTGACTTTTATCAGGATATGGTTAACGGTCTTTTGGTAAAAGATGGCCGGACATATGGTGTAATAACTGGATTAGGACATGAGATAAAGGCAAAATCAGTTGTACTGACAAATGGAACTTTTTTGAATGGAGTAATACATATAGGAGAAAAGAGGTTGGGAGGAGGGAGGATGGCTGAAAAAGCCGCAACCGGTATCACTGAGCAATTGGTAAGCCTTGGTTTTGAAAGTGACCGGCTTAAAACCGGCACCCCCCCTCGTATTGATGGTCGTAGTTTGGACTATTCCAAGATGGAAGAACAAAAAGGTGATGAAGAAATAAGTGGTTTTAGCTATATCAACACTAAAAAACTAAAACCTTCAGAACAGAGAAGCTGCTGGATTACCTACACCAGCCAACAGGTACATGATGTTTTAAAAACCGGATTTGATAAAAGTCCCATGTTCCAGGGAAGGATACAGGGAACAGGTCCACGCTATTGCCCAAGTATAGAAGATAAGATCAACCGCTTTGCAGAAAGGGACAGGCATCAGTTGTTTGTGGAGCCGGAAGGTTTCAATACAGTAGAGATATATGTAAACGGATTTTCTTCCTCTTTGCCAGAGGAGGTACAATACAAAGCCCTGCAGTTAGTACCAGGATTTGAAAATTGCCGCATGTTCAGGCCGGGCTATGCTATTGAGTACGATTACTTCCCACCAACACAGCTTAAGTTCAGTTTAGAAACAAAGTTGCTTGGTAACCTGTTTTTTGCAGGGCAGATAAACGGAACAACAGGTTATGAAGAAGCGGCATGCCAAGGATTAATGGCCGGTATAAATGCTCATCAAAAAGCTAGGGAACTGGAACCGGTGGTTTTGAAAAGGAGTGAAGCATATATCGGTGTCCTGATAGATGACCTTATCAATAAGGGAACCGATGAACCTTACCGGATGTTTACCAGCCGGGCAGAATTCAGAACTTTATTAAGACAGGATAATGCCGATTTAAGGCTGACTGAACTGAGCTACCGCCTTGGTTTGGCATCACAAGGCAGAATGGAGAAGGTGAGAGATAAGGAAGAAGGAGTTGAAAAAGTAAAATCAATATTGAGCTCAATAACTCTTGAACCTTCTGATATTAATCATTTTCTTGACAGTATTCAGTCTTCTGCATTGACGTTAAAGCAAAAGGCCTCACAAATAATATTGAGACCCAATATCAGCATTGCTCAACTGCAGGCACATGTTGAAAAGATAAAAACGGCATTAAGTGGCATCGATTCAGAAGTAGTAGAGCAGGCTGAAATACAGATCAAGTACGATACTTATATAGAGAAGGAAAAGGAACTGGTTTCAAAAATGAGCCAGTTGGAAGACCTGGTGATACCGGATAATTTTAATTATGAAAAACTTGTTTCTCTAAGTACCGAAGCAAGGCAAAAATTTAAAAAAATTCGTCCACGTACACTCGGCCAGGCATCCCGTATTTCGGGTGTTAATCCAAGCGATGTGCAGATACTGATGGTATTTATGGGCCGTTAATTATAGAAAAACTTATTACCAATGTCATTAAACTTTTCCATTACTACAGACAAAGCCACTGTTTTTGAAAAAATAACAGCGTACCTAAACCAGCAAAACCTGGTGGTTGATAAAAAGGATGACACCCGTCCCTGGGGAGGGTTTTTTGTTTTGGCAGAAGCAGAAGCAGAAAAATTCATCGGCCTCTATTTCCCTCACCTTACAAAAGATGATCTTACTATATCAGGCAAGCTCAGCCCCAAAATATTGGTGGTTGGACCCAACAAGCGCCTAAGCTGGCAGTACCATCACCGTCGTGCAGAAATATGGAAACTTATTGGCGGTGTAGCCGGTGTTGTTACCAGTGATACTGATCATGAAAAGGAAACAACCCATTTGAAAATTGGCGATATAGTCCAGTTGCAAAAAGGCGAAAGACACCGTCTTATTGGTCTAGACGGTGGCTGGGGAATTGTGGCTGAAATATGGCAACATACCGATGCAGAGAATCCAAGTAACGAAGATGATATTGTAAGACTCCAGGATGACTTTGGCAGATAAATAAATTAAATATTTTATTAATATATAAAATTATGCCGTTTTCTTCAATTCGTTTGAATCATTAGGAAAACGATAAGTCAGTTTTTTGATCTCAACCGAATGGTTTTCGTCGGTCACATTTTCTTCTTCAAACTCAATTCTCCGGGCAATATCCTGCAAGGAAGAAAGCCTTTGCACAGTATAAGGTATCGTATCAAGCCCCGAAGTAAATTTCAAAATATAACTGTAAATACCAAACAGGCTTCCAGCCATTAGTACAGAACTATGAATATTCTTAGACACGACTAATGATACCGTAATTATAAGCAATACCATCAGCTCCATAAAACCAAAATTAAGTGCCTCTTTGTTGGAGATCTTTATTTGCCACTTCCTGAGGTTGTTGTAGTGGTTTTGTATTTTTATTTTATTGCCGGTTGAAATTACATCTACCTGTTTTTCCAACTCATCATTTCTTTCCCTGTTTAGCCTGTTCATTCTTTTCCCATATACATAACTCACTATCATAACAGGGACCAGTATGCCAAAACAAATCAACGCTATCATTTTATCATAAAAGAAAAGAATAATAAGAGAGCCGGCCAGGTTGTAAAAAGCTTCCAATACATATACTAAGTCATGTTCTAAAAAATCAACAAACTCTCTTGCTAGTGTAGAGTGGGCGCTTAGTTTGGATACCTCTGATTTATTAATCCTGGGGCTTAATAGTTTTGTAACAAGAGATGTGTAAATGGCAGAATAGGTACGGGTGTCGTATATATGGCGAATGGTGCCGACAGAAAGATAAACAAGATGCACCACCGTCAGAATGATCAGGCCATTATAGCTTCCTTTAATGATGCCATTAACCGCTTCTCCAAAAAAATAAAAGCGTAGTAAACCACCAATGGTTTCTATTGTAAACAAAGCATACGTAATACCTAATTGATATTTGTGCTTTGAAAAAAGCTTCCTTAAAATGTCAAATTTTGCCATACAACTATCTCCTTACCGTGAATAAAGCGTTACCTGTGGTTATATACCACAGAAAAATTTACAAGAATGGATCAGTAAGACAGAAAGTGTTTAGGTTAGTTTAAGCTGTGGTTTTTCTTCCCTTTCTGTAACGGAATTGTTTTCAATTCCGGTAATTAAACCACGGCAGTTGGGAGCGCCGCACTGGCAGTTAAAAGGCTCCATATTTTCATCCAGGAAAGAAGCATAGTCGAGGGTTAGTTCTTCATCTTTCAAAATGTTCCTGGTGGCGATCACATTTAAGCCGTTGTAGCTTGTATTGGGTGAACAACTGTGATTTTGAGGAGCCCACTCACACGGATTATTATCCCACAGCAAAAATACCTCTTTACTGAGAGGATAAGCGTATTTTCTAAAAATTTCCTTTTGGTTAACATCCCAATTTTTCTCCACATGTTTTTTTGTGACAATGCGCTGGGCAAGTTCTTCACCTTTGAAAACCACCTCGTTAGCGTAAATTTTTTCGTTGGCGTAAATACCATATCCTGCTATAGGGCTGCCCTTTACATAATACTTTTTTTGCTTTTGTTTATATCGGGTAATTCCCTCGGTGATGATATGCTGTAAAAAATTAGCCTGTCCATAACCATCATACTTCAGGATATAATCCGCACTGCCTTCATATCCATCTTTATAAAACACAGAACAGGTAAAATTGATCTCTAAGAAAAATAATTCGCCGTGTTCATTCATTCTGAAATCAAGCCTGCCATATCCTACGCCATTAAATGCCTTGAATATTTTTTTAGCTGCATCCTTTAATCTTTCAACTATTGTTTCATCCGCCACAGGAATATTTGCATTGGGATGTAGCTCGGAAGTTTTTAGCGAATAAGTTTTGTATTGAAACCCTTCAGGGAAAATATATTCCACAGGATGAAAAACAGTTGGCTCTTCTCCGGTATTAGCAGCCAGCATTACCGTAAACTCTCTTCCTTCCACATATTCTTCCACCAATAAAGGCGCATACTCATCAATAATTGCAGACACTTTGTTTTTTAACTCGTCTAAATTTCTAACGAGGCTGCTGTGATCAACACCAAGGCTGTCACCGGCTTTATGAGGCTTTACAAATAGCGGATAACGCAACTTGCTACAGGTGCTTTCAACATTCTGGTCTTTATCTTCTATCAAAACAAATTCAGGAGTAGAAACAGCTTCTGTATAAGCCACATATTTCATCAACTCTTTTGGAGGATCGTAAAGCAAAGATGTTGGACCGGTAAAAGGCAGATTGAGTAATTCTAAAAAATAAATAACATCAATAGAAGGCACTTCCCATTCAAGATATCCTTCACAAAGGTTTACAAATATGTCGTAGTTGCTTTTTTTTAATTCTTTTAATTGTTTGTAAGTAGTGAGTTTATTAAGAGAAACATGATCAAATGTTGCAGAAGGAATTAAATGCGATAGATCTCTCGGTGGATCATAATCTTTATAATCAACCGATGTGGTAGAATAATCTGGCTGCAGCACACATATCTTTAACTTTCCCCAATTAGGAAAAGAACCGTTTATTTTTGATGCATTATTGTTTGCTGGTTTTTTATCTTCCATTAGATACGTTTACTAAAGCCATCGCTTTTTTTCGTGATGAAGAGGTGGTGCCAATATGCCTTTCCAATGCATTATTAATGATCTCCAGAACAAGTTCGGGAAATGTCTTGCCCGTAACTTTTAAAATTGCACCGATAGAAGTAAAGTTTTCATCTTCACTGATACCACATTGTGCATTTACTTCAAGCACATGTAATTTACCTGTTCTGCTATCTTTCCTGATATCAATTCTTGTATATCCGGTGCCTTTTACAGATGCAAAAGCTTTCCAGCTCAGCTTTTTTACTTCCGCAACATCGGCATCATTCACGGCAGCATATTCATAAAAGTTTTCTTCATTCGGCATTGCATTCTCTTCCTCATAAATTTCCCAAAGTCTATCGAAGCTTAAAAATTTTTCATCTTCCGGCAATGATTCATGAAACACCCTTTCAACAGGTTCATAAATTAAAGTGCCGGAAGGATTATTGTGATCACCTACTAAAAAACTGGTAAACTCCTGGCCGGGAATAAATGATTCTGCAATCAAACCATCGGTTGCAAGGTTCCAGCCACGATAGCCCTCAAACATTTGCTTTATCAATGATGTTGCTTCTGCTTCAGTGTACACAACATTCTTTGTTCCCACACCCATACTGCCACCAGATACAGAAGGCTTAATAATAACGGGTGTGCCCAATCTTTCAAAAATGCCCTTCACATTGTGTCTTTCACTTTTTATTGCTTCCCATGCTGGTGTTGGTATTTTGGCTTTATCAAACCGCTTCTTCATAGCGATCTTGGAAGTGGTGATATGATAAAAGAATTCTTCGGAGCCAGTATAAACCAACTTCCTTTCTTCTAAAAGCCTTACAACAGAAATACCTGGCGTTCCATTCACTTCATCCCCATCACAAATATTTAATACAATGGGAAAGCAACTATTATTATCTCTTTCCACAACGATCTGCTCAATTACTTCATCATAATCTTCCATTGTTACAGGTTGCCACTGCCATTGCAGATCAAGTGCTGCAAATGTTTTAGTGTATTCTTCTATGCTTTGGGAAAAATCGTAGTAATAGTCGATGGTTTCGTCCCTGGTTTGTACAAAGGGTGCCAATACCCAAACCCTCACAGGAAGGTTTAATGGATTACAATGCCCGAAATGGAGTTCAGCCATGGTTTCGAAAAGAGCAGTGTGAATAAAATGGTTTAGTAAAAAGGCTTTAACCTGATTCTTCTATAAAGCGATGATTGACGATAAATTGGACTTTTATTTAGCGTAAAACCTTTTGTATAGTAAATGTATGTAAACGAGGGAATAATAAAAAAATTCAGAAGAGATATTTCACAAAAAAATTCCATTTAACAAGTAAGACAAGCGGAGAGTTACTAAAAAAATTAAGGGCTTATACTTGATCTGGAATAGTAAAATAACGACAGCGAATTCAGAATTTACCGGGCAAAAAAATCAGCAAAACCCCTATAGTACAGCATTTGAGGTTGCTTTAACTTTACATCAAATTCAATACTTATGACAAACAGTAATGTTAACGGCAATCTATTTGCCCAGGCAATGCGTTCGGTAGCATCTTTTTGGAGCAACCTATTTGTTTCAACTTCCACTAAAGAGTTTAATCGTTTAAAGGATTTCATCGCATCCTGATCCTGCAAAACATAGGCAACACTTTTTCGTGCATATTAAATGCAAAAAAGTAGCTATGTTCTTTTGGGCTTACATGCCCATTGCAGGCCTTTGATTATTAAAGCTGATTTCGCTTAAGTCAATTACTTTAGCTTGCCTTACCCCTGTTTCAATTTCTTCCAGCAATTGTTTTTTTATCGAAGCATCATAAAGGTTTGCTATGGCGCAGGCTTTGTCAAACTCTGTGTGCATGCCATAAGATTCCAGTAATGGCGTCACACTGCCAAATTCGGGGAATACAATAAATTTTTTTACAAAGTAGAAAACCTCTCCTTCTATCTTTTTTGTGTAGCAGGTAAAATTTGTTTCCATAACGGTGTCATTTTCGATTAAATAATTAAATAGTCTTTCATATGAGGAAATGAAACTATTTTTTATAGGAAATTCAGAGGATGGGACGGAAACCGGGAATTCAGGATAACGGAGCCACTATTGTGGTCCTTAAATTTTAAAACGGGAACTTTTGTATTAAAAACTAAATATCGCTTTAATTAAAAAAGAATGCATTGATCCTTTTGGGAAACGAAGTAAACAAACCGCCTTGAGAATAAGTAACCCGGCTTTTCTGCTTTATCTTTTCCGCTGTCATCATAAAACCCAACGAAGGCAGGTTTACTTTAACGCTTTTGTATTTTACCGAAATAGTTTTCTCGTTGTACTCTACGGCTGGGGCATCTAATATTGTAGCCTCGCCGCCAATTTCAACTGCTGTTTTTTCAAGTTTTATATCGGCATAAGTGTCTGTTACCTTTCTCACAATATCTATTTCACTGTCGCTGATAATGGCTGGTTTCGATCTCCAGTAGGCGATAGTAACTACCCAGGAAAATGATAAAAGAGATCTAATCTCTGTTTCAGGAACATGAACAAAAACAACAGAGCTAAAAAGGGGCTGTTCTGCTGTTTTTTTATATTCTCCCCTTCCTTCGTTTATAGAAGTAACAGGGCAAAAATTTTCAATCCCTTTTTTGTTTAGTAAATAGACAAGCTTCTTTTCTTTTAATGGCCTTGTATAAACTGCATACCAGTTACGGTTCATTTGTAATAGTTTTTGCTTTGAAAACTGCAGTTTTTCAATTATGTATCAGACAGGATGCTTTTTCAGAGGAATGTGAACTCAGATGATTAGAGGAAGTTCAAGCGGATATTTTGGAACTATTTTACTCAGAGGTAAAACAAACATACAATTTAATTTGGAATAATCAACAAGTTTCCCCCATTTTCTTTTTTGGAAAAATCCAAATTATAAAAGAACACACGGAAACTTAAAATTTGGTTTGCCTTTATGGTATATTTTTGACAAAACAGTTATTTATGGAGCAAACCAACCTCGGCGTGGGAACCCGCCTTCAACATACCCAATATGGGCCCGGTGTGATAGTGGGCATCCGGTATGCTACTTATCTTATCTCTTTTATAAATCATGGAATTAAAGAGGTGGAAAAGCAGGATAGTAGCCTTGATGAAATAATACCGGAGAGTGTAACAGAAGAAATAGAAACTGCAAGTGAGGTGGAAAGGTCCCTGCTTAAGATTTTGCGTATGTGGGGCGGAATGAATGAAACAGTGCCGCTGGGCGACAGGTGGAAAGGCGGCACTATGTTGCTGCAACCTTATGATAAGACACAGAAGCCAAAAGAAATTCCCATTGAAGACTTTTTTCATAAGATTGTGATGCTTAGGGACAGGCTGCGTGTGCTGGAGCAGAACATTAACAGCAATAAAAAATTGAGTGACGAAGACAAGGTGAACATTCAGCAATACATAACCCGTTGCTATGGCTCACTCACCACTTTCAATGTATTGTTCAAAAACAAAGAACAATGGTTTGTGGGAGATAAAAGCGAATAGAATATTCTTTCATTATATAAAATACCTACAATGCCACGGTTGCTTAAAAGCCTTTATATACAGGTGTTGATTGCTATTGCAGCTGGTGTGTTCCTTGGGCATTTTTATCCCGATTTTTCTGTGCAACTAAAGCCGCTTGGTGATGGCTTTATAAAATTAGTAAAGATGATGATAGCCCCTGTTATCTTCTGCACTATTGTAACGGGTATTGCCGGTATGCAAAACACGAAAAAAATCGGAAGTGTCGGATTAAAGGCAATTATTTATTTTGAAATAGTAACAACACTTGCATTAATAACGGGCCTGCTTGTTATCAATATTATGAAACCGGGCGCAGGCATGAATGTGAAAATGGAAAGTCTTGATGCAAGTGCCGTTGAACAATACGCCACACAGGCAAAAGCACAGAGCGCAAAAGATTTCATTTTAGATATTATTCCTGAAAATATTATCAGCGCTTTTGCTCACAATCATTTGCTGCAGGTGTTGTTGTTTTCTCTGTTGATGGGGTTTGCCCTGTCTAAAATAAAGGAGAAAGCAGCGCCTTTACTAAAAGGGATACAATCGCTTGAGGACGCATTGTTTGCTATTATAAAAATGATAATGAAGCTGGCGCCGCTGGGTGCTTTGGGTGCAATGGCCTTTACAGTGGGCAAGTATGGTATTGGCCTGCTGGGGCCGCTCAGTAATTTGATGATCTGTTTCTACATCACCTGTGTCATTTTTATTGTGGTAATACTGGGCGGCATACTGAAATTTGCCGGCTTTAATATTTTTAAACTGCTGCGACATATAAAGGAAGAGTTGTTGATTGTTCTGGGTACATCTTCGTCTGAACCCGCCTTACCTGGATTGATTGAAAAATTAGAAAAGGCTGGCTGTAGTGAACCCGTAACCGGGCTGGTGGTACCTACCGGCTATTCATTTAATCTTGATGGCACCTGTATTTATCTTACCATGGCGGCTGTTTTTTTAGCACAGGCTACCAATACGCCAATGGATATTACACATCAAATTACTTTACTGATGGTGCTATTGCTCACATCTAAGGGCGCTGCAGGTGTTACGGGCAGTGGCTTTATTACATTGGCGGCCACACTGCCTGCGGTTGGGCATATTGACGTGGCGGCAATCACTCTTATTTTAGGCATTGACCGGTTTATGAGTGAAGGCCGTGCCCTTACTAACCTGATCGGAAATGCTGTAGCAACCGTGGTGGTGGCCAAGTGGGAGAAAGAGATTGATATGGAGGTGGCGAATAAAATGATTGTTTAAGCGTATAATTTTCCTATAAAAACATCTGGATAAGGAAGAACGATTGAAGAGATAATAATAAATGCAACACTATTAGCCGCATAAGTATCTTTCCCAATAACCGATAAAAGTTTTACACAGCACGTTCATATCTCCAAACTACCGTCTGTTTAATATGTATTTTTATGGCCAAATGAAAAGTATAATGCAGCGTAGAAAATATTTGTGTTTGTTGTGGGTACTTCTGTTTAGCGGCGTAACGATGGCGCAAGCGCAAACAAGTTTGAAACTGAAGTTTAAAAAGAGTACCATTTTTGCCGGCATTGAAGTAGGTAGTAAAGGCGTAAAGATGAGCCTAGTTGAGATTGATAAAAAAGCCGTGAGAGCAGGCTCGTTTCATCTCCTGAAAGACAGTTCTGTGAACACAGATTTTATCTCTTTTAACGAGCCGACGTTTTCTGCAACGCTTGACGGACTCACAGGTTTGTTTACCACTATTAATGATAAATATCAAATACCGTCCGATAGAATTTTTACCGTGGTGAGCAGTGGCGTAAAGGGCCAGGCAGAAAAAGATAACAAAACAGCGTGGATACAAAAATTAGTGGATTCTTTCAGGGTGAGAATAAAAGAACCCGAAAGAAAAGTGGAAGTGGTGGATATTAAAGAGGAGGCAAGGCTCAGCCATTTGGGTATTGTACCAGAAGAAAAACGCTTCACTACTTTTTTAGTGGATATAGGGAGTGGCAATACAAAGGGCGGATATTTTCCCACCGATAATACAAACGAAATAAGATTGTTCCAGGTGAACTGGGGAACGAAGAGCATTACCAATGCCACGGAAAAAAGATTAGAGGCGGACAAGAGCATTACTAATTACAGCAGGCAACTGGCCCGGGTGCTTAGTGGTACTCCCAACACAGAAATTGAATATGCGGTAAATGTGAGTGGCGCTTACAACATGAGTGATAATATTGCTTTCAGCGGAGGTATTGCCTGGAGTGTGAGTACGCTATTATTTCCTGAAATGGTTGATAATAATGTAGTGCCGGTAACGTATGATGAAGTGCAGAAGTTCAGCGAAAGGCTGGTGAGAAACTATAGTGATTTCAGCGCAGACGCCTTACTAAAAAAAATTACCGATAATACTGTTGATAAGGTTGCTGTGTCAAGAGAGGTTAAAGATGTAAATAAAGTATTTGATCAAAAAGCGCTGATAGCAGGCGTTGGCTTACTGTTGAAAATAATGCGCCAGTTTGAAGGCGTGTATGAGAAGAAACAATTTTACTTAGTGAAGAATGGCCAGGTGGGTTGGGTATCTGCTTACGTGGATCAAGGTGCCATGATGAGCCGTTAATATCGCAATCAACAATATCTTATGTATTTATTATGAAGGACAACAAATTTTATCCCCTGCTTACCGTGTCGGTCCTTTTCCTGATCGTGTCATTCATACTCCTGTGTGTGTTGGGATATAATTTTTATAAACAGCAAAAAGGTAACAAACCAACCATCGCTGTTACAGCACCTCCCAAGATGATGGATGCTGCTGCAGAAAAAACCCGTGATACTTTGCAACAGATGTACACTGCCACAGTGAATAGCTTTACTCCTGATAGTGGTATAGATTCTGCCATGAATAAAGCTGACAGTACACAGGTAAGTATGATGGATAATAAACTGGGTGATGTGTACAAATTAAAAACAGAGATCAATTCGCTTTTGAAAGACAGTAGCAGTTCCATTGCGGATCTTGAGCTTGCCAGGTATAAAATAAGAGAACTGCAATTGAGAGTGGATGATTTGAAAACAAGAAATATTGATGTTGAAAAGGAAAACAAAAGGCTCAGGACATTGCTGGAGCAATTTGCAGTGAACAATAATAGTGTTACAACTTCTGGTGGTATTGCTACTAATGAAAGACCGTTGAACAGTACTTCTCCGATTTTCAGCGCCAGTGATTTAAAACTATCTGCTGCTAATGATGCCGATACAGAAGTGGCTAGTGCTGATGATGCAGAAAAGTTTATTGGTTCGTTAGTGGTACGTAACAGTTTGGTACAGGGAATGGGCGAAGTGATGCTGGTGCTGATACAGCCAGATGGAAAAGTACTTCGCAATGCATGGGAAAGCGGCAGCTTTGATACGGATGGCGGTAAAAAAATATATAGCCGCAAAATAAAATTTGATTACAATAAGGGTGAGTTCCGCCGCATTAATTTTTCTGTTCCTGCAGATAACATACAAAAGGGAACTTACACGCTACAGGTGTATAACAATGGTAAGGTGATTGGAAGAGTAGCAAAAGTGGTGAGTTGAGAGTTGGCATACTGAGCTGCAAGAGCAAACACTTCCTAATTAATATTTTCTATTTCTTTTACAGAGATAACTATGCCAGAGCATAAATGCTGCAACTGTTCGATAAGGTTTCCATTTTTCTGCAAGCAATAATAATCCGTCTTTGCTGGTATGTTTGGGAAGGCTCTTCACTTCTTTCAAACTGTTTACTAAAGCAATATCACCTAGTGGAAAGAGATCGGTCCTTTGCAGCACCATCATTAGGTAAACATCTACCGTCCAATCTCCGATGCCTTTTATTTTTTTGAGCTCTGTTCTTACTTCATCATCAGGAGCAAGCGCCAGTTTTTTAAAATTGAGTTGTTTGTTAATGATTGCTTGTGCCAGATGTCTTGCATATATTATCTTTTGCCTGCTGAAATAACAGGCTTTTAATTCTGCATCAGTAAGTAATAGAATTTTTTTTGGCGTAACTGTGCCAATCTTTTCTTTTATCCTGTTGAGTGCGGCTTTTGCAGAAGCTAATGAAACCTGTTGCTCTAATATGATGTGGATGAGTGTTTCAAATCCATGTTTTCGTTTCCAGAGTGGTGGATAGTTGTATGTATCAATGATGCCTTTTAAATGCCTGTCTTTTTTTGCAAGGATATCGCAGTGTTGTATAAATGTGGTTTCATCAAAAATACTGATGTCATTTGTTTCAATCTTCATCTATGCTATACTTAGCTTTTTACTTTTGCCTTAAACTTTTCTATTGCTGCTTTTGTAAAACTGCTTAATACTAATCTTCCGCTTATTGCTGCTCTTTCTTTTAATAGTTCATCCCAATGCTCAGTTCCTTTCCAGAACATTTTTTTCATTTCGGCCATTGCCTGTGGACTGCTGTGGGCCAAAGCATCAGCAAGCCGGTGTACCGCTTCATCCATATTCTCAACATTAGTATGCAACTCAGCAAATAGCCCTTTTCTCTTTCCCCAGTCGCTGTTGCGCCATTGTGCGGCATCTATTGCCAAAGCACTGAATGCACCAGAACCTATTTTTCTTTCTACTGCAGGCCCTACGACAAAGGGTCCAATGCCAACTGCAAGTTCACTCAATTTTATATCTGCACCTTCTACAGCGATAGCATAATCTGCAGCAGCAGCAATACCCACACCTCCACCAACACATTTACCATGCACTCGTGCCACAATAAACTTTGGACACTTACGCATAGCATTAATAACATGAGCAAAGCCGCTAAAAAACTTTAATCCCTCCGCTTCGTTTTTTATTGCCATCAGTTCATCAAAAGACGCACCGGCACAAAAAGCTTTTTCTCCCGGGCTTTTCAGCACAATAACTTTTGTTTCGGCGTGTGTGCCGGCAAAGTGAATCTCATGTGCAAGGTCTTCCAATATTTTTCCAGGCAAGGAATTGCTTTGCGGATGAAAAAATTCTATCGTGGTAATTCCCTTGTGAGTTTCGGTTTTAACGTGACCGTTATTTTGTTCTTGTTTCATATCAAATAAGCATATTAATAAAGGTATAAATTAATTCGTAACCTTTCTTTCTACCATTGTAAGTATTGTTGCAATGCCAGTAATCTCATCTTTTTCATCAAAAAATTCAACCAACCACTTTACAATTCCCTTATCAATATCATCTCCTCTTTTAAAATCTTCCGGTTTCTCAATTACCCTTTTATCATTCGGTAATTTTTCTTTACAGGTAAAGCGGATATATACTTCTGCCCCCGGATAAACCGGTTTTGTAAACCGCAATTCATCAATACCATAATTCAGCAGCACCGGATTTTTTTCATAACTGTCGACAAACAAACCTGCAGCAATACTCATAATAAAATATCCATGTGCCACCTGTTGCTCAAACATAGTTCCAGTAAAATCGGTTGTTTTAATATGAGCGTAAAAATGATCGCCGCTTAAATTGGCAAAGCGATCAATGTCTTCGGCCGTGATAACTCTTTTCCCAGTGATGATCTGGTCGCCTATTTGTAACTCTTCAAAATATTTTTTGAATGGATGTTTGCCGGGTTCTTTCCCTTTTGCATTGGGTTGATATACATTGGTGATCTCTGTCAACATTGTTGGAGAGCCCTGCAATGCAGTTCTTTGTAAATAATGTTTTACTCCACGTATGCCGCCCATTTCTTCTCCACCTCCTGCCCTGCCGGGACCACCATGTACCAATAACGGCAAGGGTGAGCCGTGGCCAGTACTTTCTTTAGCGCATTCATTATTTAATACCAATATTCTTCCGTGGTGTGTTGCAGAACCGACAATATATTTTCTTGCTTCTTTTGTACTGGCCGTAACAATAGTGGTAACCAAACTTCCTTTGCCCATCTTACTCAAAGCAATAGCATCATCAATATTTTTGTAAGGCATTAATGTGCTTACAGGCCCAAAGGCTTCAATATTGTGTGGTTCAAAAGATGAATGTGGTTTTTCATTCAATAATAATATGGGGGAAATGAATGCGCCCTTTTCTGCATCTGCATCCAGCACCTGCACACTGTCTAAACTACCATAGATAATTTGCGATGATGCTAATAGTTTTTGCACCTGTTCTTTTACTTCATTGCGTTGAGAAATTCCTGCAAGGCTGCCCATTCTTACTGCTGAGTTTAACGGGTTACCAATGATAGTTTGAGATAATGCTTTACCCAAAGCAATATGTACATCTTCTAATTTATTTTCGGGCACAAATATTCTCCTGATGCCGGTACAACGCTGCCCGGCTTTCAAGGTCATTTCTTTTCTTATTTCTTTAATGAAGACGTCCCATTCGGGTGTGCCTGGTGCTACATCATTGCCCAATACAATACAATTCAAACTATCAGCTTCCATTGTAAAAGAGACATTCTCTTTTAAAATATTTTGATTGCTTTTAAGCATTAATCCTGTTGATGCACTACCTGTAAATGTTACCACATCCTGGCTGTTTACATGGTCGAGTATATCACCAGCGCTACCACATATTAATTGCAAAGCGCCTTCAGGTAAAATGCCCGATGCAATGATTTCTCTTACCACAATCTCTGTCATGTAAGAAGTAACGGTTGCAGGTTTTACGATCGCCGGCATTCCTGCCAATAAATTCACCGCAATTTTTTCAAGCATGCCCCACACAGGAAAATTAAATGCATTGATATGAACTGCCACTCCTTCTTTTGGAGAAAGAATATGCAGGCCCATAAATGTATTGTTCTGGCTGAGGTTGTGGCTTTCGCCATCAACACAGATCACATCATCAGGAAATTTTCTTCTAAGAGAAGCATTGGCGAATAAGTTACCTATACCACCTTCAATATCCACCCAGCTATCTGCTTTGGTGGCACCGGTTTGGTATGATATAGCATAAAATTTATCAAGGTGCTTTCTTAAATGCAGTGCTAACGCTTTCAGCATATTGCCTCTTTCATGAAAAGTCATTTTACGTAAAGCAGGGTTGCCAACGTTTCTGCCGTATTCAATGATGCTTTTAAAATCTAATCCCTTGGTGGAAGCCGCGGCAATACCTTGGCCGGTTACGGCATTGTACAAAGTTTGTCCATCTCCATCGCCGGTTATCCACTGGCCCGTAATATAGTTGCCGAGTTTATTCATGTGCAATCGTAGTTTGAGATGGCAAACTTACAAAAGCAGAAGGGGATTTGATTTTGTAAAATGGATTAAATAAAAAGTGCGGTCTTTAAGACCGCACTTTGAAAATTATTTATCAGTTATTGTTTACAATCTTGAATCAATCTCGTTGGATATCCTTTCAAAAATCTCATCAATAGTGCCCTCGCCTTTCAGGTACACAGCCTTATCAAAACCTTTGTAATAATCTGCAACGGCAGCAGTTTTACTATGATAGACCGCAATACGTTGGCGTATCACAGATTCATTGGTATCATCACTACGGCTGCTGGTTTCACCACGTTTTAATAAACGCTTTACCAATTCCTCTTCACCCACTTCAAGCGCCAGCATTACCCTGATACCTGTTTTTTTCAATTCTAATAATTTATCCAGGGCTTCGGCCTGTGCTGCAGTACGTGGAAAGCCATCAAATAAAAAACCTTTTGCATCAGGATTGGCATCCAGTGCAGAACTTATCATTCCAATCACCACTTCATCAGGAACCAAATGACCTTTATCCATCAATTTTTTTGCTTCCAATCCCAATGCTGTTTGTTGTGCTATTTCTGAACGGAGAAGATCTCCGGTACTAAGATGCTTCAATCCATATTTGGCTATCAGCTTTTCGCTTTGCGTACCTTTACCACTGCCGGGAGGGCCAAAAAGTATTAAATTGAACATATTTGATTGACTGCCGTTGTATTGGTGAGGAAACAAATATAGCAGATGGGCTTTAAATATCCATTAACATTTTAAAGTTTCTGTTGAAAATCCTTATAAATATTACTATCGTATGTAAGGTTTTCACATTAAACACCGTCTTTACTAGAAAATGAAACAAGGAACACTCATATTAATAATATTATCACTTGGTTTTTCAAGTTGTAATAGTCAGAATACTCAAACAAAAAAGGACAGTATGGAAACAAAAGAAAACAATCCCATTTATTCACACACCGACAGTTCGAAAGTGAATGTACCGGATGCGGAGTGGAAAAAAGTTTTACCGGCAGATGTATACAACATTGCCCGGGAAAAAGGAACAGAAAGGGCTTTTACCGGAAAATTTTATGAACACAAGGAAGTAGGAACTTATTACTGTGCTGCTTGCGGCAATCCATTATTTGCCAGTAATGGAAAGTTTGAAAGTAGCTGCGGTTGGCCAAGCTTTTTTGAGCCAATCACCAAGGGCAGCATTATTTATGCACCCGATAACGCCTATGGCATGAGCCGTACCGAAGTAATGTGTGGCCGTTGCAAGGCGCATTTGGGGCATGTGTTTGAAGACGGGCCACCACCAACAGGCTTACGTTACTGCATCAATTCAGTAATACTGGATTTTGAAAAAGCAAAGGATGCAGAGAAAAACTTTAAAGAGAACAAATAAAAAAGGGCGCTTAAGTAAGCGCCCTTTTAATTATACAATCAAATCAATTTTTCTTTAGTAAGATCCTTCGCTGGCTGAAGTTGTAAGCAGCATCAATAAACTCCAGCATTTTGCTAAAATTTTCTTTGTTGATCTTTGCCTGCTTGTAAACTTTTTTCACATTTATTTTAAGGACGTTTCCTTCTATGACAGCTTTTGTACTAAAGGCTCCGACTTCATTGTCTATTTCCTGGTTAAGTCCGGTAACACCTTTTACAGTATAGCCTGCAGGAACAGTGAAGTTGATATCCCATGTAAACATTCGGGGATAGCGTACGTCAATATCAAATTTACGCTGACGATCCTCTGGTTTAACCTGTACCTGACCACCCATTAACCCTGGAACGCTGACCAAAAAGTTTTTACCTGCTTTTCTTGTCATATCGCCTATTACAAACGTCTCGTTGTATTTTAAATCCTGTTTGTTAAACGTCCTTCCATCTGTTATCAAATTAAAATTGTCGTACGACACTACATTATCAAAATCATTCTGCAACCGTTGCTTCATGTATACTGGTTTTCTCTTTTTAAACTCCTGCTTTCTTGCAAACACAAGCCGCTGTATTTCGTCCTGTTGTTTTTCGGGCAGGTTATCATAGTCACTTTCACCATAATAACTAAGATGGTCCAGGTCGTATGCATTGGTGTACATTAACACCTGTCCTTCATGGTCTTGTTTAAGAATACCTTTTATTTCATCGGTAGAAGCTATAGTGATGTTTTCTATTTTATCATCGATTGTGGCATCAATAACCGAAGTATTGATATTGCTTTCTACTGTAGTTGTTGGTAATGTAATAGCGGTTGCAGTTGGAGATTTCCCAAGTGTAATAATATATGCTTCATTGCCTAAATAATCATCGTACAGATCGTAAGGGTTTGAATTGGCTGTAAAATTGAAGATGAATTTGTCTTTCACCTTCACCAGCCATATCAACTCTTGTCCAAAAATAACATCCTTCATAAGAGAGGTGCTGTTACTTGTAGTGATCACCAACTCTGCAGGAATGCCTTTCTTTTTGAGGGCCTGCATCATTACGTAAGCAAAATACTGGCTCCCAAGACTTTTTCCATACAAGCCATTGCTATGTCTTAAGATGTAATATGCTCTTTTAATAAAATCTTCATCTCTTACATCATACGCTTCTGTTTTTCGAAGGTAATATTCTGCTGTACCAAAAAGAGAGGTTGTATAATTGGCAATCAGGTTATCCTGGGTAACCTTTCTGCCTCCGTTGTCGTTCATTTTTTCATAAATGCGGTTCACTTTTACGGCAAGCTCTTCCGGGGTTACTGCTTTTTTCAGTTCTCCCCTATCGCTTATAAAGAGTTCACTGGCGTCGGTTGTTTTTGAATAGATAATTTGAAATTTCATCATTGGTAAAGCCATGTATTCATTTACCCAACGTGTATCTTTTATTTTTTCCCTGTCAGCATCTTTCCATATAAATGTTTTGTATCCATTTGCAGTGCCTTCAGTAAAATCCGGAGCGCCATTTAGCGCCTTACTGTTTACATAAGATTTTTCATCAACATTAATTTCAAATTGCTGGTTCATTACCGGGTATTCCCTATGGCATAAAAAATAAATAGGGTCAAATTCAAGATTGTTCATTCTTGACACATCATTGTCATTAAAAACGGTGTAGGCATAATCAATAATGTCACCCGGTTCAAGATTGGACACCGCAAGCTTGTAATATACATTCACACTTTTTGTATTGTTTTTGATGGTGCTTTGCTTATCAAAGTAAGGAGTAAACAGGCCTGGCACATCATCCACATCCTCTACCAATACTGCAGTAAGAAGTGATACCGTATCAACCAAGCCGTCTGGCTTAATGATATGCAATGAAAAGCCATCATTCAAATGCCCGGTACGGAAATAAAATTGGGAGTAGCGGTCCACAGCATCTTTATCGAGCAGTTGAATTTTTCTGTGCCCGGTTTCATACACATTCAGTTTATCAGCGCCCTGTACTTTATCAAAAACAAATTTTGTTTTTTGAGAAATGATAACGCCGGAAAAGCCTTTCCATTTTTCAGGAATCTGATTGGTGCTAAAGCTTACATCGGCTTCTTTAAACGCAGGTTCAATATTCGCCTGTATTTTATTCGCCAGTTCTTCTTTAATGATCTGGCAATTGCCTGTAAATGATGCAAACAAAATAAAAGACGCAAAAAAAAGAGTTATAGATAGTTGTTTCATTGGTTTAATGTTTTGGGCTTGGTTTTTTAACAGGAGTTGTTGTTTTGGCCGCAGGCTTTGTTGCTGGTTTGGTTGCCGGCTTTACAGGCGCAGGCGCTGCTGCCGGTGTTTCTTTTGGCGGAACATAGTTTGGGTCTTTTTCAACTACCACAATATTATTGTTGAAGTCTTTTAGCTTTTTAAGAAAGTCGGACCAGTTTGTAAAATCATCTTTTTTAACTCTTCCTGTATTAATGGAAAGTTGCTTCTTCAGTAAAATCTTATTGCCTTGTTGAGAATAGGAACCATTGAATCCATAATCAGTTGCCTGTTGGTTCATGGTTTCTGGCAGGCCGGTAACCTTATAACCGGCAATATTTAATTCAATCTCATCTTCTACTGTATATATGCTGTTGAATTCATATGGTGCTAGCCGTTTTTCATCGGGCATGTAAGAGGAAAGTTTCCTGGGAAAGAAATCAATACCGGCATACACTTCTTTTTCATCACGGATAATATTGTTGCTCAGATCAATATCACCTTCAATTATTACCGGTGTCTCCCGGTTATTCAGATCAGACGTTTTTACATTAGCAGCAACAAGGTTATCGTTACCAAACTCCAGCATATCCTGTAAAAATTCCTTTTTCCTGTCTGTAGGTAAATCCTGGTAAAATTGATGAAAGCCGGTTCTTTCCTCACCGGTAAAAGTTATTTTTAAATGGCCTTTCAAAATATTATCCTGCAAAACAAATGATGCCTGCGTAAGTATTTTGTTTTGTGATTTATCAGCAATTGGTACTTTGATCACTTCATAATTCTCTCCTTTTTCAATCAATGCTTCTTTTCCCTGTATGCGGTAAGCATATTCACCAAATGGAACATATTTTTCAGTAGCATCTAAAAAATATGATTTACCTCCGATATACACGGTAGAGATACAGTGATTGTCCACACATAAAGAAGGGACAGAATAATCATAAGGAATATGCCGGGTGCCGATCCATGTCATGTGAGCATCAAGATTATTCAGCTTCAGCATTTCTGTAAGCAGGTTGGCCATACCCTTACAATCTCCATACTTATTTTTAAAAACATCCTGTGCTGTTTGCGGAACAAAACCGGCATACCCATCTTCAAAAGCTATATAACGGATATTATCCTGCACCCAGTAAAATATTGATTTTACTTTTTCAATGTCTGATGTTTTGCCTTTTATTAATTCTGTTGCTTTTGCCTTTATAGATGTGGTTTGATTATCACATTTTTTATATAGCAGGTGATACCATCTGTACAGATCGCCAACATTTTCAAATCCTTTGTATTGCTTGCCATCAATATCAAATGATTTTATCAATATAATTATATGTGGCAAAGTATAAGGCGCAGGAAGAGCGCTGTTTTCGGACGGTATTGGTGCCAGGTCCTTCATGATAAAAGTATATACTGTTTTCTTCCCTACCGTTTCCTGTGTTTTTTCTATTTTGTTGCCGGCAAAGTTCATCTCTCTAATATCAAGCTGCAGCCATGAAGGTACTTTTAGCCTGATAACTTTTTCATTGGTAGCGTAGCTGCTGTGAAACATCACCCTTGTGAGGTATTTGGAATCAAGGAAGATCTTTTCTACTTCCACCATAGCGCCCAGGCCCATATTTGGCAACATGATATTGTAAAACTTTACACGGCTGTCGTCATAAAAAATATCGCTGGAGGTAACAGAGCGGTCAAGTGGTTTGGCATTTTTATAAAGGCCAAACGAATTGCCGGATTTATAATACTGCTTAAATTTTGTAATAGCAGAAAATTTATCATAGTACTCACCGTATTGAACCATCGCTGCTTCCCGTAAAGAAATAAATTGTACTTTTTGATTCATAATGGCTGCAACCACCGGGCCATTTCCATCACCTTTGCCGGGCTCAAAATCATATTCCTCAATATCAGAAACACAGGCCGTTCTTTCGTCGGGATATTTCTTTTTTAAACGGTAGGCCATTGATTCGTCATCGTCACTGACCTGCGCAAAAGCAGAAGAAAAAATAAAAGCAGAAAAAGTAAGTAATAGGTAATTTTTCATGAGTGAATGTTGGGTTATAAAAGTGTCAATTATTAAAAGTATAAAAAAAAGTAATTCGCCGGGAACGCAGCTTACGTTTTTTAACAGATAAACAATGTTGGGTGATAGTTCAGTTGACTTGGCTCAAACCTTTACATTTGCAATCACACATTATTACCAAAACGCTTCACTATGTCTTCTAACAGGTTAAGCCAGCTTGCAGAAACACTAATTGGTTCTGAAATTGTAAAGCTGGGCAATGAGATAAAAGAAAAAATAAAGCAAGGGAACAAAATCTATAATTATACCATTGGTGATTTTGACAGTTCTATATTTCCGATACCTGCCGAGCTGCAAAGTGAAATTATATCAGCATTTAACCACTATTATACTACTTACCCACCAGCTGATGGTATTTCAGAATTGAGGGAAGCTGTTGCTAGGTTTTTATCAGAAAGAGAAGGGCTTGATTATAAGACGAATGAAATACTGATAGCTGCCGGCGGCAGGCCATTGATTTATGCGGCATACAGGGCCATTGTGGATAAAGGAGAGAAAGTAATTTACCCAGTACCAAGCTGGAACAATAATCATTATGTGCATTTTACCGAAGGCCAACACATAATGATCGAGGCAAAAAAGGAAAACAACTTTATGCCGACGGCAGCAGAAATAGCGCCATATATAAAGGGCGCATCCCTGATTGCACTTTGCTCTCCACTAAATCCTACCGGCACTACTTTTAAAAAGGAAGAACTGGAAGCCATTTGTGATTTGGTGATTACAGAAAACCAAGGACGTGGTGCAGACGAAAAGAAATTGTACCTGCTATACGACCAGATATACTGGACACTTACTTTTGGCGATACACAACACTATAACCCGGTATCATTAAGACCGCAAATGAGGGAGTACACCATATTTATTGATGGCATCAGTAAGTCATTTGCAGCTACCGGGGTACGTGTAGGCTGGAGTATGGGACCGGCACACCTCATAGCAAAAATGAAAGCAATCAATAGTCATGTCGGCGCCTGGAGCCCGATGGCAGAACAACATGCAACAGCTAATTATTTGAAGCAAGATGCTGCTATTGACAAATATTTTGCCCATTTTAAAAGCGAAATTTCAGAAAGGCTCAACAGGATCTATGATGGATTTATCCAATTAAAAGGGGAAGGCTATGCAGTGGATGCGGTGTCGCCACAGGCAGCTATCTATCTTACTATACAAATTAACCTGGTTGGTATGAAAACAGCTTCCGGGAAAAAACTGGAAAGGCAAACAGACGTAACAGCTTATTTATTAGATGAGGCAAAACTGGCGGTGGTACCATTTTCTTCCTTTGGAGCTTCGACAGATAGCAGTTGGTACAGGCTTAGCGTAGGTACTTGTAAAAAAGAAGAAATAGAAGAGATGCTTAAAAAACTAAAAGATGCCCTAGGACATCTTTCGTAATAATTTGTATGTGTAATAGCCTTAATTTCTGCAGTTTAAAAAAACAAAAGGCTTTAACTCCTGCTGTCCTATTGTACTTTTTACAGATGAGTGTTTAAGGTAGACTTTATATTTGTTTAAATCAATAACCTCGTGTGCAGCAGCAAGGTTTTCCATACGCTCTACATCAAACAATAATTCGTGCAGCATTTCCACCTGGTGTTCAATGGCTTTTGGGGTCATTAACTCCTGGTTAAACATTACAAGCAGGTCTCTGTTGATATTGTTCATTGTTAACTGGATTTTCGTTACAAGCTTAAAGTATTAATAACCAACCAATCCCTTCTTATTAGGGCATCCACAATTGCCGTTCTTGGTAGAACTGCAACCTGTGGCTATCAGTGACATTAATACAATGAGCAATAAGGATATTCTAAAAAAGTGTTTCATAAAAAATGGAATTAACAAATTAAACTACTTTCACTGCTCTTTATTGCTTTGATATGAAGCTTTTTTCTGAAAATGATGGAAAAGCGCCTCAAAAAACCATTTTGATAGCGCCGCTTGACTGGGGACTCGGCCATGCCGCCCGCTGTGTACCCATCATTAAAGAACTTCAGCATTATCCATTCAGGATAATTATAGCTGGTGAGGGAGCTGTGGCAAATATGCTTAAGCAGGAATTTCCGGAACTGGAAATCATCCCATTACCTGGCTATAAAATAAAATACAGTAAAAATAAACGGCAGTTTCTTCTGAAGCTATTGATTCAATTTCCGGGAGTATTGTATTCTGTGTTGAAGGAACACCGCTGGCTTAATAAGGTAAAACAAGAACTGAACTTATGCGCTGTAATTTCAGACAATCGGTTTGGGCTTTTTAATCGTTCAATCACCTCAATTTATATCACCCATCAATTATCAATAAAAACCAAAAATCGGTTATCCGATAAAATAGCGACACTAATCCACAGGAAAATCAGCAAAAATTATACCCAATGCTGGATTCCGGACTTTAATCATAAAAAAAAGTTAGGAGGACTACTATCCAGCACCGTAAAATTACGGCAAAACGATGTGTACATCGGCTGCTTGTCAAGATTTGAAAAGAAACCTGTATCGAAAATTATGATTGACTTATTAATTGTTCTTTCTGGCCCGGAACCGCAGCGCAGCATTTTTGAAAGCTTATTATTGGATCAATTAAAAGACTATACCGGCAGGGTTGTTTTTGTAAGAGGGTTGCCAGGTAATGATTCTGCCCCGGTTGAGATTTTGTACGATAACAATATTACTGTTAAAAACCATCTTACGGCAAACGAATTGAATGACGCAATAGAACAGGCATCAATTGTTATAAGCCGTAGCGGCTATACCACTATTATGGATCTGGTGAAGCTTGGTAAGAAAGCTATCCTGGTTCCCACGCCGGGTCAAACAGAACAGGAATATCTAGCAGATTATTTGTCTTCGCAAAAAATGTTCTTTACTGTAACACAAGAAAAATTTGTGTTGAAAGATGTGTTGAAGCAAGCCGAGGCTTTTGCTTTTGATATTCCCACCTTTGACATGAACTTGTATAAAGCTGTGATAAAGCAATTTGCAGAATCGCTGTAAACATTTGATTTTTGCATCACAATTTTTTAAGTGAACAAAAAACCACTGGCCCATCTTGGCTTACTGGGTACCAATTTATTTTTCGCCATTAACCTAAGTGCTGTAAAATATCTTACCGGCAACAACTTTATGCAACCTTTCGGCATGAATGTAATACGGGTGGCTGTAAGTGTATTTTTATTCTGGTTATTGTTTCTTTTTTATCCCTCACCCAAAAAAATTGACAGAAAAGATACGGGCAGGTTTGTTTTGTGTGCCCTTACAGGAATTGCAATTAACCAAATGCTTTTCCTGAAAGGTCTTTCGCTTACCTATTCTATACATGCGGTGTTACTAATGCTTACTACGCCTATTTTAATTACCATCATTGCTGCATGGATATTAAAAGAGAGATTGAATATCTATAAAATTGCGGGACTGTCACTTGGGGTAAGCGGAGCCGTAGTATTGATAACATCAAGGCAAAACAGTGGCGCTGGTGAAAATGTTTTACTCGGCGACTTATTGGTTATGATCAATGCTATTTCCTATACGTTTTATTTTATACTGGTAAAGCCTCTTATGCTTAAATACAATCCTGTACAGGTGATAAGGCTTGTGTTTACTTATGGTTTATTGATGGTATTGCCTTTTGGCTGGAATGAATTTGTTTCAATTGAGTGGAACAGTTTTGGCGCCACAGAATATACCTGTATTACTCTCATTACAATTTGCGGCACCTTCCTGGCTTACCTGTTTAATGTATATGGAATAAAAATTCTTGGCGCTTCTGTTGCAGGAGCATACATATATATACAACCGGTATTTGCTACAATCATTGCTATGGTGTTTTTAAAAGAGCATCTGGAAGTTTACAAAATTCTGGCAGCAGCATTAATATTTACAGGCGTGTATTTGTGCAATAAAACAAGAGAAGGTAACAGGAGCTAAGCGTTTTTGGGATAGTCAAAAAACAGGAACTCTTTTTTTGTTTTCCTGAAATTTTTCCACGATGACGACTGAAGCCGGACTGCGAATATTCCACAGGTAGGCATATTATCCAACCTGGCATCATCAGTAAGCATATTTACAAATTCGGTAATGCCGGGGTTGTGAGAGAAAAGAGCTACGGTATTAAAATGTTCCTGCAGGTTTTCAACTACTTCAAAAAATATTTCTGCAGGCGCATGATATAGTTTTGAGATAAAAATGATGTCATCTTTACTTCTGCCATATTCTTCAATAAATAATTCTGCCGTTTTCTTTGCTCTTTTTGCAGGGCTTGCAACAAAGGCATCAATTAAAACATTTTTCTCTTTCAATCTTTTTGCCATTTCGGGAGCGTCTTTTTTGCCACGATCATTTAAGGGCCTTTCAAAATCATTTAATGTACCTATGTCCCAACTGCTTTTTGCATGCCGGACGATCAACAATGTTTTTGAAATGTTGTTCGAAAGAGAATCGTTCATAGAATGAAATTAAAAATAAAACAGCAATTCACATTTAAGCCTGCTATAAAATTAATAACCTCTTACATTTTTTCCTTCCATGTAATTCATAAAGGCTTTGTTGCAAACACGGTTGCCGCCGGGAGTAGGATAGTTACCTGTAAAATACCAGTCACCAGTATTTGTAGGACAGGCTAAATGTAATGTTTCAATGGTTTGATAAATTACGTCCACGGGAATATCTATTTCTTTTGGCGTAATGAGTTGTGCTATTTTATTTGAGATCTGCTCCAGTGTAAAAGGTTTGTACACCTGGCGTACAATATTTTCTGTATGCAATTGGTTGTTGCTTTCGAGCTCTTTACATTTTTCAAGTAATTCGTCCAGCAACGAAGCCTGTCCACTTTCATTCAATAATTCAATGGCCGCCCTGAAGGCAACAAAGTCGCCCATTTTGCTCATATCAATTCCGTAGCAATCCGGATAGCGGATTTGTGGAGCAGAAGAAACAATAATGATCCTTGTAGGGTTCAATCTTGAAAGCATACGAATAATACTTTCTTTCAAAGTAGTGCCACGAACGATAGAATCATCAATTACCACCAATGCATCTGTATTTGGCCTCACGGTTCCGTAGGTGATATCGTACACATGCTGTACCATTTCATTCCGACTGCTATCTTCTGTTATAAAGGTCCGTAGTTTAACATCTTTTATAGCAATCTTCTCAATTCTAACCTTGCGGCTCACCATTTCAGTTAGTTTTATCTCATCAAAGTCTTTATCCCAGCTTAATATTTTTTCAATCTTTACTTTGGTAAGATAATCTTCGGCGCCTTTGATCAATCCATAAAAAGCAGTTTCCGCAGTATTCGGAATAAATGAGAAGATGGTATTCTTTAGATCATAATTAACAGCTTTTAATACTGGCTCACTTAAATAATAGCCAAGCGCATTCCTTTCCTTATAAATTTTTTCATCACTTCCCCGACTGAAGTATATCCGTTCAAAACTGCAGGCCCTTCTTTCTTTTGGTTCTACAATTTGCTCCACGCTGTAGCTACCATCTTCATTTGTAATTAATGCACATCCAGGCATTAACTCTTTTACTTCATTTTCACCAACATTAAATGCAGTTCTTATTGCTGCCCTTTCGCTGGCTGCTACAATTACATCATTGTTTATATAATAATAAGATGGCCTGATACCATGTGCATCTCTCATTATAAAGGAACTTCCGCTGCCTATAAGTCCGCCAAAATTAAAACCACCATCAAACAGTGGAACGGCCTGTTTTAAAACACTTGCGACATCTAAATTACCAGGGGCACTTGCATCTGCTTTTACAAGAAAATGGTGCAACACTTCCATCATTGCTGCCAAATCGCTTTGTTTTTGAAATACACCAGGATCAATATTAACCAGCTTAAATAACTCTTCCGTATTTACTAAATTAAAATTCCCGGCCAATGCCAGGTTTCTTGCAGGAATGGTATCTCTTTTAATGAATGGATGACAAAACTCAACATTGTTTTTTCCCTGTGTACCATATCGAAGATGGCCAAGCAACAATTCACCTAAAAAATTAATATGGCCCTTCATAAGGCCGGGATGATTTTTAATATCTGGTTGGTATTTTTCTATCTCTTCGATCTCCTTACCTATTTGAGAAAAAAGCTTGGCGATAGGTTGATTTTCACTGCTCCTGATGCGGTGCAGGAAAGGATAACCAGGTTCCACATTTAATTTGATAGTAGCAATACCGGCTCCATCCTGCCCACGATTGTGTTGCTTTTCCATCAGCAGGTACAGTTTGTTGAGACCGTACAATACAGTGCCATATTTTTGCTGGTAATAACTGAAGTTTTTGCGAAGACGAATGAAGGCGAGGCCACATTCATGCTTTATTTCGTCGCTCATAGTGTGGAATGAGGCGCAAAGGTAGATGATTACAAAACAAAAATCCCGGCTGCAATTGCCGGGAATATTTTTGTGTGTTTATGTTTTTTATGATTGTTTATTTGCAATTTTTATATTAAACAATCATTATTAATTAATTTTTTTTACAAGCCACTTATACAAAGACCAATTTGATAAGGATGTATATCCGGGCCTGTGCCATCTTTAAGTAGTGAAGAAATGGTGTAGTTGCCTACCAAAGTAAAATGCCCAATACCCACTCTTGCAGTTGCCACCACACGGTTGCTATTGAAAAATGATTTCTTACTTATTTTTTCAGTATAAGAATTTAAGGTGTTGCCGTTTTTGTCCTGTAATGTTTTTCCCTTGGTATGTGCATTTAAAAGCGTACCCACTTTTATGCCCAATGCTGCTTTCCAGCTTTTATTTTCTTTTTGTGGGCTAAAAGTATATCGAAGTTCCACGGGTACTTCAAGGAATGCTGTTACCAATTTGTATTTTTTAAAATGGTCAGCAGAATCAAGATTTGTAAAGGGCAGTTTTGATGCGCTTAGCGCTTCAATATCTACAGACATTTTATTAAAGAACATGCTGCTGCCATTAATACCTACACCAAAAGCAATACTCCAGTGAGGATCTGTTTTAAATGGTTTGTCAAACATAAACGAAATACCTAATCCTCTTGGTAAACCACCCATATGACTACTGATACTGTCTGGTACCCCTGTCCAGTGATCACTGGTAAGCTGCACCAATATATGATCGCTTGGCCTGTCGATGATCTCTTTTTTCCAGTCTTTCTTTTGTGCAAAAGTGGCTAAAGAAGTTGCAAAGGCAAGGGCAGTAAAAATGATTTTCTTCATAATGCGTTGTTAAGCGGCAAAAATATTTTGCTATGGGGTTAATAAAAGGTTAAATGAACATTCCTAACACTTTAATTTAACCATTAAAAAAAATGCCCGAAACATATCGGGCAAATTTCAAATTCTGTGGGCCCACCTGGGCTCGAACCAGGGACCCTCTGATTATGAGTCAGATGCTCTAACCGGCTGAGCTATAGGCCCTTTCTTTTTCAAGAAAGTTTTTTGTTTGTGGTGTGGGCCGGGATTGAACCGGCGACACAAGGATTTTCAGTCCTTTGCTCTACCAACTGAGCTACCGCACCTCCTTTTCCCTTTCGGGGCAGCAAAAATAGGAGATTTGAATGAAAAATCACCAAACAAATTCTGCAAATTCCAGTCGATCATTTCATAGATGCAATATCAATTACAAAACGGTAACGTACATCTGATTTGATAGTTCTTTCATAAGCTTCGTTAATGTAGTTTGCCTTTATTACTTCCACTTCTGAAACTATATTGTGTTCAGCACAGTAATCAAGCATCTCCTGTGTTTGTTTTATTCCGCCAATTAATGAACCTGCCAGTGAACGACGCTTACCAATTAAATTAAATGCACCAACTAATGATGGTTGCGGCGGCACGCCCACAACTACCATGGTGCCATTAAGTGTAAGCAGGTTCAGGTAATCGTTATAATCATGCTGGGCAGAAACAGTATTTAAAATAAAGTCAAACGTGCCCTTCAATTTTTTCAATGTGTCTGCATCTTTTGTTACGGCAAAATGATGGGCACCTAATGCAAGGGCATCCTCTTTTTTTGATGGCGAGGTACTAAGCACTGTTACATCGGCACCAAATGATGCAGCAAACTTAACTCCCATGTGGCCGAGACCACCCAATCCTACAATGGCTACTTTATGACCTTTACCAATATTCCAATGCCTTAATGGAGAGTATGTAGTAATGCCGGCACAGAGTAATGGCGCCACTCCTTCAATGGCTAACTTTTCTGAAACATGCAAAGTGTACTTTTCATCTGTTACTATCTGTGTGCTGTACCCGCCATAAGTTGGGTTGCCTTCCTTATCCCTGCCATTATAAGTAGCTACCATTCCATTATCACAATATTGTTCTTCATGTGCAAGGCAGCTTGGACATGTTCTGCAACTGTCAACAAAGCAACCAATACCCGCCAATTCACCCACCTTAAAATTTTTTACTTCACCACCAACTTTTATTATCCTCCCTACAATTTCATGCCCCGGAACCATTGGATAAATGGAACCACCCCACTCATCCCTTACCTGGTGAATATCTGAATGACAGATGCCGCAGTATAAAATTTCCATTTGAATATCGGTTGGTCCCACTTCTCTTCTTTCAAAATTAAAAGGGAGAAGCGGACTGGTCTTCGTTTGGGCTGCATAAGCATTAGTTGTTACCATGATTTATTTTTTGTTTTTGAAAGAAATATGAAATAAAAAGAAAAGGCCCCTTATAAAGAGGCCTTTGTAATACAATGAAAAATAGATTTAGTTGCCAAACACACTCAAAAATTTTATCCGCATTATTTTCAATTGCTCCCATGTGTAGCTGCTATCTGCTAATTCGTCCTGTGCTATCTGCAGGCTGCTTGTTTCGCAGGCCTTAAAATAATCGATGATCTCTTCCTGCTCGTATTCATCCACCATTTCTTCTATGGCGTAATCAAGGTTTAATTTTGTTCCGCTGGCAACAATGGTTTCCATCTCTTCCAGCAGTTCATTAATTTTTAAATCTTTGTTCCGGGCAATTGTTTCCAGCGGGATTTTCTTATCAACGTTCTGAATGATAAATATTTTGTTGTTGTTCCTGTTCACCACACCTTTCACCACAAAGTCATCAGGTCTTTCGATGTCATTTTCTTCAACATATTTTGCAACCACCTCTACAAACTTTTTACCATAACGTATGGCTTTACCTTTGCTTACCCCCTGGCATTTTTCCAACTCCTGTATGGTGGTTGGGTACATCGTGGCCATGTCTTCAAGGCTGCTTTCAAGAAATATTACAAATGGCGGCAGGTTGTTTTCTTTTGCCACTCTTTTACGAAGTTCTTTCAGCATTTCCATAAGGCGTTCGTCAGCAGCTCCACTTGCAGCGGCGTTGTTGCCGGTTTCATCATCATCTGCATCTGCCCCTTCAAATAAATTGTTGAGTACAATTTTAAAAGAAGCAGGCTTCTTCATAAATGCATCTCCTTTCTTTGTTATTTTAAGCACACCATATTCCTCAATATCTTTTTTGATCATGCCTTCTAAAATCATCTGGCGCATTAATGAATTCCAGAAGTGTTCATCTTTTTCTTTGCCAATGCCAAAAAAATCCCTTTCATCGTGCCGGAACATTTTAACCTGCGTATTGGGCTTGCCCCTTAATATATGCATCAGGTAATCCATTGTAAACTGTTCATCCAAACCACGAATTACCTTAAACGCCTGCTGCACTTCTACCTTAGCTTCAATCAGTTCTTTAGGACTATTGCAGTTGTCGCACATTTTGCTGCAGCGTTTTACATCATATTCTTCACCAAAATAATTCAGCAAAATTTTCCTGCGGCACACAGCGCCTTCCGAATAGGCTACCATTTCATTAATAAGCTGTGCTCCCACTTCTCTTTCGCTTAAAGGCTTATCCCTCATTAAATGCTCCAGCTTGGCCACATCTTTATGAGAATAGAAAAGCATACATTTTCCTTCTAACCCATCCCTTCCGGCACGGCCAGTTTCCTGGTAATAATTTTCTATCGACTTAGGAATATTATAGTGTATAACAAAACGGATGTCCGGTTTATCTATGCCCATGCCAAAAGCAATAGTGGCCACAATAACCTGAACATCTTCGTTTAAAAACTGGTCCTGGCGGTCTGCTCTTAATTTACCTTCAAGCCCGGCATGATAAGCCACTGCTTTAATACCATTTGCCATCAACATTTCAGCAAGCTCCTCTGTTGTTTTTCTATTAAGTGTATATATGATACCGCTTTTACCTTTGTTTTGTGAAACAAACCGTACAATGCTTTTAGCTGTTTGGTCTTTCTGAATTTTAGGTAAGATCTCATAATACAGGTTCGGCCTGTTAAAAGAAGAAATATAGATCTGCGGTTCTCTCAAGCCAAGGTTCCTTAAAATATCGCTTTGTACTTTTGGGGTAGCTGTTGCCGTTAAAGCAATCATTGGAGCTTCAGGTTTTATCATCGCCATCATTTCCCTTAATCTTCTGTATTCCGGCCTGAAGTCGTGTCCCCACTCTGAAATACAATGTGCTTCATCTACTGCAAAAAATGAAATATTGAGATCTTTAAAAAATTCAATGTTGTCTTCTTTTGTCAATGTCTCAGGCGCCACATACAGCATTTTTGTTTTGCCCGAAAGCAAATCGTCCTTTACAATTTTTTGCTGGCCTTTATTAAGTGTGCTGTTTAAAAAATGTGCTACATCATCTTTACTGCTGTAACTTCTTACCAGGTCTACCTGGTTTTTCATTAATGCAATTAAGGGAGATACAATAATGGCACAGCCCTCGCTTATCAATGCAGGCAATTGATAACACAGGCTTTTGCCGCCACCGGTGGGCATTATCACAAATGTGTCGTTGCCGTCTAATAAATTTTTAATGATTGCTTCCTGCTGGTCTTTAAAACCATCAAAACCAAAATACTGCTGCACTTCTGCTATAAGATCATGGTTTTGTTTTTTGCTATCAACTTTTGCTGTCGTTTTCTTTACTGTTTTTACTGTCGCTGCCTTAGACGCCTTTTCAGCCCCGGCCGTTTTTTTTACTTTTACGGTTGCCATAACTTTCTTTCCTCAAAAAATAAATATAAATAGTTGTGATTGGGATAACAACTTTAGCGGTTTTTCAAATTTTTTTTAAAGCCGGTAAAGTTAACTTAATATCGCTGCTGTACAAAAAGCAGTTGTTATTTGTTTGTTTAAGATAAGTCTTTTTTTTAAAAGGAAGGAATTCTTTTATTGCTTTATCAAAGCTTTTTGCTTTATGGGTGAATTAAAGTAGGTTTGCGCCCTGTTTGTTTTGCCACGTGTTTTTTGCCCGAGCAAACCGGGAAATAAACTACCGGCAGCAACGTTTACCTGTTGTCCTCAAAGAAAATATTTAACTGTGGCAGCAAAAAAAAGTAACCGGAGTATGAATAAGAATCACTACGTGGCAATTATGGCTGGTGGTATTGGCAGCAGGTTTTGGCCAATGAGCCGTACAGATTTTCCAAAACAGTTTCTTGATATTTTAAATACAGGTCGTACCCTTATACAAGCTACGTATGATAGGTTTGCCCTGTTTATCCCGGCGGAAAATATTTATATAGTTACATCCGAACAGTATAAGCAAATTGTTGCCGAACAGTTACCCCAATTACCGCTAAGAAATATCTTAAGTGAACCATCAAGAAAAAACACTGCTCCCTGTATTGCTTATATCTCTTATAAATTAAGGCAGTTGAATCCTGATGCCAACCTGATTTGTGCACCTGCTGACCACATCATCCTGCAACCGGAAGCATTTAAAGAAGTATGCCTGAAGTCTCTGGATTTTACTGAACACATAAAAGGACTCGTAACGCTTGGCATTAAACCAACACATCCTAATACAGGCTATGGCTACATACAGTATGAGCAGCAAAGTGTGAGTGAGAATGTTTATAAAGTAAAAACGTTTACCGAAAAGCCTGATAAAGAACTGGCACAAACATTTTTACTGAGCGGAGATTTTTTATGGAACGCAGGCATATTTGTGTGGCAGGTTAAAAATATTATCCAGGCATTTGAAAAGTTTTTACCAGAGATGCATGATGTTTTTGACGCAGAAAAAAATTATTTCAATACAGCAGCTGAAGGCGAAGCTATTGAACGGATATATCCACAATGCACTAATATATCCATTGACTACGGCGTGATGGAAAAAGCCGATAATGTTTATATCATCCCCTCATCATTTGGCTGGAGCGACCTTGGTACCTGGGCCAGCGCCTATGATAACCTGCAAAAAGATTATTTTGATAATGCCGTGGCTGGTAATAATGTAATGATAATTGACGCCACCAAAAACATGGTGCATGCCGATAACAACAAACTCGTGTTACTTCAGGGGCTTGACGATTTTATAATTGTTGACACCAAAGATGTACTCCTCATTTGTAAAAAGGAAAAGGAACAGGCCATAAAAGAATACGTGGCAGAGGTAAAAAAACTCCAGGGCGATAAATTTATTTAAAACGTTTGCGGTTTATTTTAATGAAAAAGGGTCTGAATAAAAACAGGCCATGGGTAATTGTATTTGCTGAAAATATACAAACCATACTAACAGGTTGTTATTAGCGTTATATAGTTACCCTAATCATTAAATTAACCTTTGTGAGCCAATTTATGAACATAATCCGATGGGCTTATCACTTTTGTCTTATGCCCTTTATCATGGTTGCCGCTGTTATCTTGTTTATTCTCGATAACCTCAATGTAAATGTTAGCCCCTTTGCTTCTTACATGCTGAAAGACGCAAAAAGGATCTGATAATGCATTTTGTTTTCTCCCGGCTTTCTCTTCCAATTGAATGGAACAGATATACTATTTCCCCGTAGTTTTCGTTATTGCAGAAGAATAAATTATATTCAGTACTGTGATAACCAAATCGTTCGCTTTTAAAATATTGGCTGCAGGCCTTGCTATACTGCTTTTGCTGCCCAATTTTTTTTCCGCAGAATTAAGCCCTGTTGCACCGTATAATGGCAAAGAAAAATTTGACCCAACACTTGCACGGATCAATTCAATAAAGCTTTTAGAAGAATACACTGATAGCATTGCCACCACAAAAAATATAACAGAAAAGAGTTTTGAATACGTTGAATTACTTGAGTCTGTTATTGAGCAAAGATTTTATCACGGCTTCTCTCATTTTACCACCAGCGAAAACTGGATAGCGGCTTTAGCCGGAAAGTTCATTAAGGAAGATTATGCCTGTAAAGTGCAACCAGAGAAGATCATACAACACGCCAATGCAGCCTGCTCCCAACAGGCGCTTGTGATGATGGCTGTGCTGAGGGAGAAAAAAATAAATTACCGCAGCCTGGGCCTTCCACACCATTATGTAATGGAAGTTTTAATAAACAATGAATGGTTTTTTTGTGATGCTAATATGGAGCCTGGCATTACCAAAGAACAACGCATGTTGTCACACTGGAAACATCAAACTGATATTCTTAAACAGTATTATGACCCCAGGAGGTATCCAGACCTCGATTACCAGTTTGGAAAAAACCAAGTGGTAACTGTTGGCGTCATCAATGAAATACCAGCACAGAAAGCAACATTTTTTCATGCCGTAACGGGAGTGCTTTCTAAAATTGCATGGCTGTTTCCATTGGCATTTGCCCTTTTTCACCTTAGGATAAAAGTAAAAAAGCCCTTACTTTATTTTGCCTTTGCAAAAAGAAAACCTTCTCTTTCTTTATCTGCTTAATCTTGATGTTCTTTACCTTATTTTGCTGTACAGATTTTTGTAAGTAAAAGTAACAGCATTGAAACCGGTAATCCACAGCAAACTTCCCCATATAGGCACCACCATTTTTACCACGATGACCAACCTGGCAATGCAGTATAATGCTGTAAACCTTGGCCAGGGTTTTCCCGATTTTATGATGAATGAGGAATTGACGGCATTGGTAAACGAAGCTATGAAGCAGGGACATAATCAATACAGCCATATGGCCGGCCTGCCGATTTTACGGGAGCGGATAGCCCAAAAAGTAGAAAGCCTCTACAATACAAGCATTAATCCTGATACAGATATTACCATTACACCAGGAGGCACGTATGCTATCTATACAGCACTTACAACAGTGCTGCAGCCGGGTGATGAAGTAATAGTGTTTGAACCAGCCTTTGATAGTTATTTGCCCAATATTGAAATAAATGGCGCAAAACCAGTTTTAATACCATTGCAATTTCCTTCTTACTCTATTGATTGGGATCTGGTGAAGAAAAATATCACATCTAAAACAAAAATGATAATGCTTAACACACCACATAACCCTACGGGAAGTGTGTTAAGCAAAAGCGACATTGAAAAATTACACAGTATTGTAAAAGATACAGGCATTTTTATTTTGAGCGATGAAGTGTATGAACACCTCATCTTTGATGAGATACAACACGAAAGTATTTTACGTTACCCCGATTTATTGGAACGGAGTTTTGTTTGTTTTTCATTTGGCAAAACGTACAACTGTACGGGATGGAAACTTGGCTATTGCATAGCCCCTGCTGCACTGATGAATGAATACAGGAAAGTACACCAGTTCAATTGCTTTAGCTGCAATCACCCGGTGCAACATGCGCTGGCAGAATTTATGAAACAGCCGACACATTATTTACAACTTGGAAATATGCTGCAGAAAAAGAGAGATTATTTTCAGCACCTGATGGCGCAAACAAAATTTAAAGCCTTGCCCAGTTATGGCAGCTATTTCCAGTTGTATCAGTATGATAATATCAGCAATGAAACTGAAAACGATTTTGCCGTGCGACTTACAAAGGAATATGGCGTAACAGCAATTCCGGTTTCGGTTTTTTATAAAAATGAAACCAATAATAAAGTACTACGCTTTTGTTTCGCTAAAAAAGAAACCACACTTGAAGAGGCTGCCGAAAGACTTCTGAAATTATAAACGCATCTACACCCTGCAAATTAAATTGCGTTAATCGCTTTTAAATACTAATAATTTTTTATATTTTGTTGAGAGGTACAGTAACCCCTGTCACCATCGCTCTTTATCAATTTGACGAACGCCAGTTACATAGCTGGTAATAATCGTGTGCAATGAAAGTGGCGGTGAATAATTTCATCATTTAAAACTTGAGGCCATGAAAAAGTTAATTGTTCCGGTAGATTTTTCCCTCACCTCAATTAATGCCGCAGCCTTTGCAGGCAATCTTGCTATTTTTTACGGAGCAGAAATATGGTTGTACCATGCTTATGAAATGCCGGGTAGCATTGGTGATATAGCCTGGCCTTTATTTAATACCGCCGAAATGCAGGATGCAGCAGAACATGAGCTGGAAATATTAAAAACAACTGTGCAGGAAAAATTGAGGAGTAAAGTTGCTTTTAACACAAAAACAGAAATGGTGCCCTTTGCCGATGGTATGATGGCTTTTTGCGATGAGGTAAAACCAGACCTGGTGGTAATGGGTCTTTCTGGAAAGGACGCCCTTACAAAACTGATCGTGGGTAGCAACACTATAAGAACAATACATGAATTAAAGTATCCTGTGCTGGTAGTGCCGCCTAAAGCTTCGTTTACACCAGTATTAAAAATTGGCTTTGCCTGCGATTATAAAAAGATAGAAGAAACAACGCCGGTTGATTTGCTGAAAAAAATAGTAAAAGATTTTGACGCTGATCTATATATGCTGAATGTGGATCATAATGATGAACATGTGGATGACGAAGTGATGGATGGAAGCATTGTTGCCAAGCGCTTATTTAGAGATATGAACCCTGTATATGACAGCATTGAAAGCGAAAATGTGACAGAGGGTCTTAATAAATATGCCAATGAGAAAGGGCTCGACTGGATCATGGTGATACCAAAGAAACATACAATACTGCAAAAATTATTTCATCGAAGTCATTCAAAAGATCTGCTGTATCACACACATTTGCCGGTATTGTGTGTACATCAATAACACCAATCAGACACGGTGGCCGAGCTGGTTATGCACCAAACTGTATAAGATGATGGTCAAGGTGTTTATACATGGCCCTGCCCCATTGTTCGCCTGTAAATTTCCCAAACATAGGATGTACAATTTTTTCTATTGCGGAAGGATTGCCGGCATGAAATTTATTTATCAGCAAAATCAATTCGCTTTTCTCTTTTTCAAAATGCCGGTTGTCCTTAATAATAAATTGTGGTGCTGTGGGGAGGTTTTGTTTCCAGGGAATATCATTGTGCAGCTTGTCTTTAAACATCCAGCCAAGCAACAAACCGATAAAATTTCTTTTTAATTGTGTTTCACTCAGCGGCACTTTAAATGCTTCTTTACAATGTGCCAGCATTTGCGCTACATCCATCTTGCCCCACTGCCGTTGGCTGTTTGCGGAGAGTTTATTCACCCTGTTTACTATTTCTTCACAAGCCTGTTTGTCAAAAAGATTTTTCATGCCGCTGAATATTTTAGCTGAATAAATATTCCACATCTGCCTTTGTAAGCGCCTTCACAAAGTTGGCATCATCACTTATTAATTCGCTGGCTAATTTTTTCTTGCGTTCCTGCAATTGAAGAATCTTATCTTCAATAGTGTCAATACAGATCATGCGATAGGCAAAAATATTTTTTGTTTGCCCAATGCGGTGTGTACGGTCAATGGCCTGTTGCTCTACAGCCGGGTTCCACCATGGGTCCACTATATATACATAATCTGCAGCAGTTAAATTCAAACCCACGCCACCGGCCTTTAATGAAATAAGGAACACACGGCACTTATCATTATTTTGAAAATTATCAATTGCTTTTTGCCTGTCGTTGATATTTGTGCTGCCGTCAAAGTACTCATACACGATGCCCTCTTCCTGTAGTTTTGCTTTTATTAAACCAAGCATACCAAGAAATTGTGAAAATACCAATGCTTTGTGTTCACCGATGTTTTCTGTTATCTCTCTTGTCAGCTCATCAAGCTTGATGCTGTGATTTGGATACTTATCTTCTTCATTCAATATAGCAGGGCTGTCGCAAATTTGACGAAGCTTCATCAGGCCCTGCAAAATGGTGAGTTGTGATTTATCAATGCCCTGTTGATCGATCGTACCCATAATCTTATCACGGTAGCTGTTCCTGTAAGCATCATAAATAACACGTTGTTCTTTATCCATTTCGCAAAACAAAATGGTTTCCGTTTTTTCGGGAAGGTCCTTTGCAACCTGTTCTTTCGTTCTTCTTAGAATAAATGGATAAAGCAATTTGCGTAAATGTTCTTTCTGTTCCTGTTCACCAAACTTATCAATAGGTGTTGCAAATTCATTCCTGAAAAATTCCATACTGCCAAGCAAACCGGGATTCAGGAAATTCATTTGGGCAAAAATGTCAAACGTATTATTCTGCAACGGGGTACCACTCATGCACACACGATTTTTGCCATTTAGCAAACCGGCAGCTCTTGTAACTTTTGAAGCAGGATTCTTTATGGCCTGGCTTTCATCCAGGATAATATAATCATAATTGATTTTCATCAGCACCTGTATATCGCTTCTTAATGTGCCATAAGTGGTGATGATGATATTGGATGCTTGCAGTTGTTCCACATCTCTTGTACGTAAACTTCCGTGATGTATCTGCCATGTGAGTGCAGGGGTAAATTTTCTTATTTCATTTTCCCAGTTGTAGATCAAAGTTGTTGGACAAATAACAATGGCCTTAAGACCATCATTTTGTTCACGGTAATGCTTGAGCATGGTAAGCGCCTGCACAGTTTTACCCAAACCCATATCATCTGCAAGAATACCTCCCCAACCTACATCGTTCAAATAACCGAGCCATTGATAGCCGGCTGTTTGATAAGGACGTAAAATATCTTTTAATTCTGCCGGTGGCTGAATGTCAGGTATATTTTTAAACTCTCTTAAGCGTTCAAATTTTTCATCGAGGTTGAAACTTAGTTCGGTGGCATCACGGTTTTCATACAATTCATCAATCACACTCATGTGGTATTTTGACAAACGCAGCTTATCTGCCCTTCCATCGCCTACTTTAAATAATAATGAATAACGCTGCAGCCATTCATCTGGTAAAATACCCAATGTGCCATCTCCCAGCTGCACAAATGATTGCTTGGCCGATAATGCTTTTTTAATGTCTGCAATGCCAACACGTTGCCCTTCAAAATCAATTTCCACTTTTGCATCAAACCAATCAAGACCGCTGCTTACATGAATATGAGTTGATGGTCTTGCGGTATTAAAACGGAAGTTGCGTAAGGCATCAAAACCATACACCGGCACCTTTGCTTCCTTCATGGCATCCACAAATAAAAAGAACCAATTGTTGCGTAGCACATCAGCACCTTTTAAGATAAGGCTGTTACCTTCCTGTGGCTTGATGAACTGTGAGTGAAGGGACTCCAGCGAACCAATGAACTTTTGTTCTGCTTCTTTATTGCGGTGGATGACAAGTATTTTGTCTCCATCAGGCTGTATAATTGTTTCTTTATCGTTCGCCCTTGTTTCAAAACCTTTGTAACTGAAAACAGGTTGAAATACCAGGTACTCTCCTTTTTCCTGCAACAATAATTTTACTTCAGGCTCACCGCTCTTTACTTCCTTTATTAAGGATTTATCAAACTCCACATTGTAATCCTTTGTAAGCGGCATAATGGTACGCTGCATCTGCTGGCTCCAGTTTTCCTTACTCAATTTTATATTGCCACCCTTGATAAATTTTTCTGCTTGTAAAGAATCTTCTGGTTTTTGCCACAGGTAAAAAATATGATTGTACAAAAACAAAATGCTGCTGTTGCATTCATTGTCCGTAACAGGTTGTTCGGCACCATTTATTTTAAAGCGGCATTGCAGCTCAAAGTGATTGCCCTGTGAAATAATTTTGAATTGAGGAGAAAGAAAAGTATCGCTTAAGCTGACTTCCTTTAAATTTTCTGTTTTAAAAGGTTTCTTTTCTGTCAGGTAGAAAACAAAATTATTGTTGGCCTGCTCTTCAAATAATTTTTTAAGTTTTGGATGCAGGTATTCTGCCATTAATGCTTTGGTCTCCTCCGGAAGATCATCACCATCTGTATGAATAATATTTTCCCATATGCCGCTAAATGGCGAATTGCGGTTGAGATATTTATTTATTTCGGATGCCTGTAATTTTCTCACCTGCTGCAACAGCATTTTATCATCTTCACTAAATGGTTCGGTATTTACATACTTGGTTAAATCAAGCTTTTCGGTTTTGCCAACAAGCTTTTTTGTATCAGTGTTATAATCACCTTGTATGGCGTCAATTAAAAAATATGGATAGGCGTTGGTATTGAAATTAAAAACAACACCTAATCTTTTTGTAGGTAAGGGTTCTTCTGCAACAGCTACTTCGGGTATTTCTTTTGTAACCGCCGGAGTACCCTGCATATACGATGGCTTTGCCACAGGTGTAGTTGGAGCAACTCTCTTGATTGTTGTATCTAATACTTTTAAAAAAGGTTTTCCATCTTTATATGCAAACTCAAACTTGCCTGTCAGATCATCATCGAGGCTGTAGCCATACATCTGCAGCAGTTTGTTTTTTTCCTTATCCCAGTTGCGGATGGTATCAAAATAATAAGGCCCGTTTTTATGAAACAAATGAAGCAGCAATGCGGTTTTATGTACACAAAGCGGATGTCCTTCTTCATGGCATTTGCAGGAAGTATCAAAATTACGTTCGTCATTTTTTTGCACAACTACAGGCCAGGTTTCGCCCTCAACATTTACAATTCCTTCCACTCTTTCGTTTGCAGCGCTGGTAATATCAACAGCACCTGCCAGTGCAATTTTTTCTGCATCATCATACATATCCGTCGAGGAAAGCACCCTTATTACTTTTAAGTCAATGTGCTTCATCTTGGCAATGGTATGCAACTGGTTGTAGCGGATATTACCACCACCAAGCATATTCTTGTCTATTAATTCCTGTAGTTGCAGTAACGCTGCCGCTTCATGACGGCAGATGTCACCAAGGTTGTAGGGACAACTACAGCGGACAGACAATGATTTTGGATCGTTGTAGTGCTGAATGTTTACACGGTAATAAGTGCTGTATGTGTCGTCTTTTACACGGAACACAGCAGCGTTCATCAGGTCGTCATGTTCTGCCAGTTCAACATAGCCGGAGGCATGGATTTTTTTTCCTCTGCGGATAACTTCATCGGATCCGGTATTATATACGTACTTAATTAAATGCGATAATGCCAAGCTAAAACAATTTTGGGGTCAATATTTAATCCTTTTTTCAACGGGTGCGTTGTGAAAAAGGCAATTTGCAAAAGTAAAGGAAAATAACTGAGGGTTGGAGGAGAAAATGAAAGTTTTTGGGCTAAAAGGACAAAGAAGAAAATAAGTTAAGCAGGAACAATGAATTTTTGAACTTTTACTTCTTTATGTTGTTATTAGTTTTCCATCCTCAAATATCACCAGCACATTTGCGCCATCATCTTTCAGGCAATACCTGATATCTTTTTCCAAACCGTAATTAGTAAGACGATGATAATGTGATGCGTTTTTTATTTTCATAAATTCATACAGATCATCTTTTGCATCGTTGTACATTGTTTCTGCCATGGCAGAAGCATCGCAGTTAATATCAAAATGATCTTTTATACGGCTGATAACAGCACCTGCAAATAAAGTATCTTCAATATTTACCCGGTCTTTCCAGGCGGCACAACCGAGTATTACGGGTTGATTTTGTTGAATTAAATAATCACACACAGCCGAGATATTAGGAAAGGAACCTGTTATAATCCCCTTTGCGTTTTTATCAAGTGCCATGTGCAGCAGCTTAGTGCCGTTGGTTGTTGTTAATACCAGCACTTTGTCTTTTATAAATCCGGGATAATATTCAAAAGGCGAATTGCCATGTTCCAAACCTTCGGCCACTTTGCCATCACGTTCACCTGCAGTAATGCCTTCAATTTGTTTTCCAATTCTTATACATTCTGCAACGCTGTCAACAGGAATAATATGTTTTGCTCCATTGTGCAAGGCGGTGGCAACGGTGGAAGTTGCCCTTAATACATCAATGATCACAACAATACTGGTGCTTACATCATACAGGTGAAGTAATGCCGGGGAAAGACATGTGAATAAAGAGGGCTTTTGGTTGCTCATAGTTTAATTAATCAATATTGCTTTCCATTTCATCCCTTCTGCATATTCTTTTATCACCCCGTTTCGTTTCAGCAATAATTGTTCAAGATAGTTTTTAAGATAAAAATGGTTTAATATTTTTCCAACAATACCATACGGGCTTTCAAACTCAAGCACATCGATCACAATGGTGCCGTTATCTGTTGGTTTAAAATGATGTTCATGATGAAAACTTTTAAAATCGCCTTTTATCATTTCATCAGTAAAACTTACCGGCCTGTTCATTGACGTTACTTTGGATGTAAACCTTCTTTCCTTGTACAAATGTTTTGCCTGCCAGGTTACAGTTTCCCCTTCATTTATCAGGCCGTTCATTCTTCCATCAACCACTTTTTCATGTGTATCTGCCGTAGAAACCTTATGCAGGTTGATACTGCGGCTTAGATCAAATACCCTCTCTACAGGCGCTGCGATAAAAGTTGTAAGATGAATAGAAGCCATTTTTTGATAATTGATCCCGATTGCTATCGGGAAAAAATTGATAATTATCTCAACACAGGGCTCTTTTTTATTTATACTATTCTTTTTTACGTCTATAACATCTATATCAAGAGCTTCATTAAGCAAAAGGAATTTTCACCACTTTAGCCCTCAGCAAAGTGTTTCTTACGCCGATATATATTTCACTATCAATAGCTGCATATCTTGATTCAACATATCCCATGCCAATTGCTTTACCCAAAGATGGCGCCATTGTGCCGGATGTTACTTTTCCAATTGGTGTTCCTGAGAAATCTTTTATTTCATAATCATGACGGGCAATGCCCTTTTCCTGCATCTCAAAGCCAACAAGCTTTTTTGTAAGCCCTGCAGCTTTTTGTTTTTCAAAATATACCCGGTTGGTAAAGTCTTTAGTGAATTTTGTTATCCAGCCAAGCCCTGCTTCCAGCGGGGAAGTAGTATCATCAATATCATTGCCATACAAGCAGAAACCCATTTCTAAACGCAATGTATCTCTTGCACCCAATCCAATTGGTTTAATTCCGGCAACTTTACCGGCTTCAAAAATGGCATCCCATATTTTGCCGGCGTTATCACCGTTGTCTTCAAAATAAATTTCCACACCACCTGCACCGGTATAGCCTGTTGCACTTATCAAAACATTTTCCACACCGGCAAATTTTCCTTTTACAAACGTGTAATATTTTAAATTCAGGATGTCAAGATCTGTAAGCGACTGTAAAATTTTTGTAGCGTTAGGGCCTTGTATAGCAAGCAAACAGGTTTTATCGCTGATATTGTGCATCTCTACATTTTTATCATTGTGCCTGCTTATCCAGTTCCAGTCTTTTTCAATATTACTGGCGTTCACTACCAGCATATAGGCTTTGTTTTCTTCCAGGCAGTATACTAACAGATCGTCAACAATTCCGCCATCATTATTGGGCAGGCAACTGTATTGTGCTTTTCCATTGGTTAATTTTGAAGCATCATTACTTGTAACCCTTTGAATAAGATCCAATGCATTTTCTCCCTTCAGGATAAATTCTCCCATGTGGCTTACATCAAACACGCCGGCATTATTTCTTACTGTTGCATGTTCGTCATTTATACCACTGTAGCTAATGGGCATGTTGTACCCGGCAAACTCAGCCATCTTAGCGCCAAGAGCAATATGTTTTTCTGTAAAAGGAGTATTCTTCATGCGGAGTAATATTTTTTAAAATGAATGCGGCAAAGCTAAGGGGTAATTCATTTAATTTCTCCCAGCAATAAATGAATCGGGAAGATAATCTTTCGATGAACAGCTTGTCCCCAGTATGGTCTTATCTTTTCTATTAATCCGGGTACAGGGTTGTGATCAATTTCGGCAACATATTTTTGTAGCGCACTCCACGTGTTTAAATAGCCTTCAAGCTCCTCAATACTCCAGTTTTTTTCAATAAAAAATATGGGGGTTTCTATCCTTTCAAAAGGAAAAGGAATGTTCTTGTATCCATCATCCACATATTTTCTTTCTGAGTCCCAATAATTTTCTAATATATTAAAATGATAGTCATTTATGATATCATCAACTTCTTCATTAATGCTTAATAAACTGTAACACCAAACAGCAATCACTGCCTGCCTGGCGGCAACCCGTTTTACTTCAGCATAAAATTTTTCAAAATCAAACCAGTGAATAGCCTGCGCAACGGTAATTAGGTCAATGCGATCGTTTTCAATGTCTGTTTGTTCTGCAGCTTGAACAGAATAAAAAATGTTAGGAGCCTGTTTTGCATTTTGTAATTGCTTTTCGCTGATGTCTGTAGCAATCACATTTTTAAAATGCTTTGATAATTGAATAGCGCTTTGTCCATTGCCGGTACCACAATCCCAGGCATTATTTTTATTTTTTACAACTGAAAGAATGTATCCAAAAAGTTCAGGAGGATAATCAGGCCGGTATTGGGCATAGAGAGAGGATTGCCTGGAAAAATTATCTTTCATGTTGCAAAGATAATTTGTAATCGCTGCTATATGTATACATAAAATGCGAAACCCCTGCTAAAAAGCAAGGGCTTCTTTTGTTTCACTTCAACTCAACTACTGAAACGATGTATACCTGCCTGCCAATAGGCCGGTTAAAGATGTATGAACAGGGGTAATTGATAACTGCCCAACATTGCAGGAGCTGTTTTTTCCAGTGCTGCGGTTTGTTTTTTACTATTCAACTGTTCTAATTTTTTTTGAGAATCCTCAATAGATTTTCTTATTGAATCTTCTGTTCGCTTTCTTTCCAGTTCCAATTTTTGCTGCAGGGAATCTAATTTTTCTGCTGCCTTATTATCGTAACGATATCCGTCATTACTGTTTTTCACTGGTTCATTTTCTTCATTGTCGTTTTCTTTGTTCTTTTTTGGGTGTTTCCATTCATCAGCAGGTTCTCCGTTCAGGTTGTATAGGCCATCTGCTTTCATAATATAGTCCACGTCTTCCTGCCATCCATTCTCTTCATCATCAATACCAACATTAAAGTCTTCATCATCCCATGGCCCGCCAAAATGTACACGCCCACCCCATCCAACAATATTGTTATTAATTTTTATTTGCTTACCCACAGGTACAAATATTGTTATTACCACACGCTGATTTCTGAATTTGTCTGTAGTATTTATGGAGATCCCTTTATCCAGCACTAAAAGCGAATCTTTTTGTATTACATTGAAGTTGATCTTGTTTGCCAATGTGTCTGCGAGGCGCCTGGTCCTTCCATTCACAAGCTTTGTCATTGTTACTTTAAAACTGTCACCAGTTGTTTTTACAATTTTTATTTCAATGTTCCTTATGTAGGCACTGTCTTCATCAATCCCATCAAAGGGTTGAATTCTGAAAAAGTTATTACGGTATAATCTTTTTTCCGGAGAGTTAGAGGTGATCTCCAGTTTATTCACCGTTGGATTTATCAATGAAACTTCCTGCTCAGTAAAATTATTGATGGCTTTAAAATCCCTGAAAACAGTAGCTGCAAGACCTACAATACATACCCAACCTACGATCCAAAGCCCGATAAAAGAAGCCCGGAGTAATTTCCTGTTGCTTTTAATTTTTGCCAGCCTGCGTATTATCCATGCAATAACTCCTACACAAGGCACCGCAATGAAGAAAATCAGTGCTCCCCATGCAAGGACATTTTGCCATCCATCGGTTAACAAATAAGCTTTGTAAGGAAATACACCAATAGACATAATTGCGAAGAAAAATAATAAGCCCACCAATACAACTCCTACAAATCCCATAATAATATATGCAACGATCTTTACAAGCAGTACTATAACATCTCCCAATGATCTGCCACTACGTTTTGCAGCAGTCTTTAATTCGGCACTCATTTGCTGGCCTTTTTCTGTAGCAAATGTTTTTGCTTCTTCACCGAATTTTTCAGCTCTTTTTCCAACGCCTTTCATTTCTTCCATCACAGAGTTTTTAATGGAGTTCATATCCACCTTTTCACCTTTCATTTCCAGCTTTTCAGCAGTTGTATTTGCTTCAGGAAATACTAACCAAAGAATTACATATACAATAAGAGAACCGGGGCTGAAAGAAAAATTAAAGAAATCGGCCGGACCCGTAAATCCCCAATCGCCGATCCTGAAAACGATAGATAGAAATGGTAACAGGAATAAAATTCTTGGTACCCAGGCATTCACACCAAAGTAATTGCCGATACCACTGCACACGCCTGCTATTATTTTATCATCAGGATCACGGTACATTTTTTTTCTCATACCGCCTATTTCAGTAGAAGCTGTGCTTGGTACGGCGATCCATAAAATAACATAGGCTAAAATGCCTGCGCCTGCAAAAGCAAGTACCAAAAAAATGATACGCATTACCATTGGGTCGGTACCAAAGTACCTGGCAAGACCAGAACATACACCACCCAATACTTTATGATTCTCATCCCTGTAAAGGCGCTTATGTGTTTCCGTTCCTGTGCTTTGATTGTTTGAAGAAGACGAAGATGTTTTTTCACCTGCTCCTAATGAAGAAGCCACCTTCTCTTCTTCGCCGTCAAATTCTTCGGGCCTTCCCATACTTTTAATAATGGCATTTACATCATCATCAGTAATGCAGGTGGCACCTTTCTTTAAGCGTTCCTGGAACAATTCAGCAATGCGGCTTTCAATGTCGTTGATGATCTCTTCCTTTCCTTCTTCGTTGGCAAAAAACTTTGCCAGCGAATCGGTATAATTTTTAAGTAAGTCAAAAGCAGAAACCTCTATCGGCACTACTTGTCCGTGGAAGTTGATATTTATTACTTGTTTCATGGCTTTGTGTTATAATGTTTCGTTAGTTGGTTACCCAATATAAAAAGCATGGCTATACTTTATTTGTTATGGATTGTTGAAGTTGTTTGTTGAATGTTGTTCCTGTTCGGTGATGGCTTTTACAGCATTGGCCAGTTCGTTCCAGGTAGTTTCCAGTTCCGCATAAAAGGCCGCTCCTTTTTCAGTAAGTGAAAAATATTTACGGGGTGGGCCGCTGTTACTTTCTATCCATCGATAGGTAAGAAACTCTGCATTCTTCAGCCTGGTAAGAAGCGGATAAAGCGTTCCTTCAAAAATATTCAGGTTGGCAGCTTTCATTTTATCTATTATATCTGAAGGGTAAGCTTCTCCCTGCTTAATCACCGAAAGGATACAAAACTCCAGCACCCCTTTACGCATTTGGCTGGCTGTGTTCTCAATGTTCATGGCTTAATAATTTTAAAAAATTTCATGGCTATACTTTGTTACGGTTTCTCATGTGAGATTAAATAAATCTTCTTTGAACCCTCTGTTTTGCCTGGCGCTGAATATTCCATAGATCAACTGAAGAGAAGGTTTTATGTTGGCTCAGAATGTTTGCCGGAGCCAGGGTCTCTTTTACTTCTTTGGTTAATTCTTCCAGTGTTATTGGTTCTATTTGAGCGAATTTGTTGAATGATGCTTTCATGATTATACTTTTTAAGTTTTTTGTTTTTCTACTTTGATAACACAAAGATATAGTTTATTTGGTACTATGCAACACATAATACCATTTATTTTGTAGTAGCTGGCTGTAACATAGAACCCGTTGTAAGCTGAAATGCTCACTGGTACTGCATTTCAGCCATTTTATTAGGATAAAAATTTTTTTACTAATAGTACAAACGGGCAAAAAGGCAGATGAACGGCAATTTAAATTCATTTTGACAAGGAAAAATTCTTACTCAAAAAGAAATGATTAGACAGAATGGAAAATGCAGAGATATAGCTTCTGAACTATTGCTAAGAACTATGGTTTTAATTACGCAACAATGAAAATTATATTATCAAACTTAAAAAAAATGAATATGGTATCCATTTTCGATTTCAAAAAAATGTTGCGACTTGGAGTTGCAATAACTACAATTTCTTTATTTGCTGCTTCGTGTAGCAAAGATGAAGACAACCCGATAGCTACCGATAATACTATTACTGGTAAGGTAGTATCAGACGCATCGTTTACATTGTTGGAAAAGGCAGTTGTAAAAGCAGGCCTGGGTGCAACTTTATCAAGTACAGGCCCTTTTACCGTATTTGCACCTGATGATGCTGCATTTGGAGCATCCGGTATTACATCAGCAGGCATCGATGCAACGTCACCGGATGATTTAAAGAAACTGTTGCTTTACCATACACTTGCATCGAAGGTGCTTGCCGCCGATGTGCCACCTGGACCAAATGCAAAAGTGACTACAGCAAGTTCACCTGCAGATTCAATATTTGTTACCAGAAATTCTGTCGGTGTATTTGTAAATGGGGTAAAAGTTACTAATGCTGATATAGCTGCCGATAATGGTGTAATACATAAACTGGAGAAGGTATTATCACTGCCAACAGCAAATATTGTGGGTACAGCGCAGGCAACAAGTGGTGGCGATAATGGTTTAGATTCATTGGTGGTGGCGGTTGTAAGAGCGGATGCAGCTTCGCCGGGTTTAATTACTTTGCTTAATTCAAATGTACTTACAGTGTTTGCACCAACCAATAAAGCATTCAGGGATTTGCTTACAACATTGTCGCTTAACAATATTAATGACATTCCTATTGCAACTCTTGGAGCTGTATTATCTTATCATGTAGTTAATGGCAGAGCGTTTTCATCTGATTTGGCAAATGGCACTCTAACCATGTTTGCCGGTGGCACAACAACCATTGGCTTAACAAACGGCGTGAACGGAGGGCCAACCGTAACCGGCGCAGGAAATGCAGGTGCTAAATCAAATATCATTGCTACGAATGTAATGGCTACAAATGGCGTAGTGCATTTGATTGACAGGGTATTGTTACCGTTGTAAACCCCAAGACAACTTTCTAACAGCATCAACAGTTTGTAAAATCTTACATTACTGTTGATGCTTTTTCATGTGGTATGATTTGAATAAATGACTTTGTAACAAAAGAATGAATTATTTTCCGGTTGCAAAACAGGCTGTAAAATGAAACATCTTATTCACCTAAGCAAAGACAAAAAGCTATATAAAGTTATCCAACTCCAGCAGCCTTATGTTTTGCAACAAAGAAAACAGGTGTGGCTGCATCTCTGTGCTTCAATAATGAGCCAGCAACTAAGTACCAAAGTGGCTGACGTTATATATAACAGGTTCCTCGACCTTTTTCCAAAGAGAAAGCCAACGCTTCAGCTGGTAATAGATATACAGTTTGAAACATTAAGGGGTATTGGACTTAGTAACGCCAAAACAAATTATGTAAAAAATGTTTGCAGCTTTTTCCTTGAAGAAAAAGTAACAGATGCCATGCTGTATAAGATGGAAAATGAAGCGGCGATAAAATATCTTACTCAAATAAAAGGCGTTGGCCAATGGACGGTGGAGATGATATTAATGTTTACACTCGGTAGAGAAGATATATTAGCGCTGGATGACCTGGGTATCCAGCAAAGTATGATAAAACTGTATAAAATAGAAGCGGCTAATAAAAGAGAGCTAAGAGAAAAAATGCTGAAACATTCTGCCAAATGGAGCCCTTACCGAACCTATGCCTGCCGCTATTTGTGGGGATGGAAAGATAATGTGCCTGTTACATAAATAGAAACACGGATAAAGCAGGTATGTACAGATTGAACGGATAAATCATAAAAGTCCGTTTGCTCTGTATCAAGCCGTTTCATCCGTGCCTGCCTGCCGGTAGGCAGGTTTCAATATTCCTACTTTACGGTGCCTTTTATATTCAACACTTTTTTCAACGCAGCATCCTGAAAGTTTACTGTAACGATTTTTGCAAATGAACCTGTCGATGTGGCATTATAGGTGATATTTATTTTTGAAGATCTGCCCGGCGCAATTACTTCTTTAGAATAATCAGAAGCAGTGCAGCCACAACCGGGAACTACATCTGCGATCAAAAGCGGCTCATCACCGGTGTTAGTAAAAGAAAACTCGACAGATACCGGCTTGCCTTTTGGTATTTCGCCAAAATCATGTGTGTCTTTTGCCCAGCTTACTTTAGCTAAGGGAAACGTGGGAGCATTTTTAAAAGTAGTGAAGGAAAAGAACGGAAGCAATGCAATAATGATCGCAGCAATTTTAATTTGTTTCATAAAAAGATTTTAGGTGATAGAATAAGTGTTGTCGTACTGCAGTAATGACGGATGTAAAGCTATCGGCTGCTAATGCAAAAGGCTGTTAACCGTTTTAAAAGGGCTTGTAAATTATTTGTAAACCCTCTTTACAAAAAGTAGATTGCAGTAACATTGTAAAGTGAAGGCGAACCGAATCAAAATAATAGTATTGGCCGGGCTGATAGCATTTATCGGCATAATTACCATACAGGCATTGTGGCTGAAGCAGGCATTTGATGAAGAGGAAAAGAAATTCAGCCAGAACATACAGGTAAGTTTGCTGGAAGTGGCCAATGAAATGAACCGCTATTATGGTTACACCACTCCACATGCCAACCCGGTGGAAAAGCTTTCAAAGGATTACTACGTGGTGAACATGCGGAACGACTTTGAAGCAAAGACACTGGAACTGCTGCTCATCAATAAGTTTAAGGCAAAGGCCATCAGCACCAATTTTGAATACGCCATATACGATTGCGAAACTGATGATATGCTGTATGGCAGCTATATTCAATTTGACAAAAAAGAAGGTGCAGAGCCCAGCACTTATTTCCCCAAGGCAAAAAACTTAGTGTATTATTTTGCGGTGCGTTTTCCAGACAAGAACAGTTTTATTTACAATTCGCTTAAAGGCTGGATAATCCTCTGTGTGGCGATGGTGATAACATTGTTCATTTATCTCTATGCCATTTATATCATTCTGCAGCAACAGAAGTATGCAACATTGCAGAAAGATTTTATAAACAATATGACGCATGAGTTTAAAACACCACTGGCCTCTATTTTGATTGCGTCCAGTTTTTTATCAAAGAACGAAACTATAAGCAGTGATGATAAACTAAAGCAATACAGCAATATCATTATTGAGCAGGGAAAGAAATTAGACAGCCATTTGGAAAAAATACTAAATGTTGCAAAGGATGACGTGAACCCATTACAGTTAAATAAAGAAACTGTGAATGTAACTGACGTGGTAAATAAAGCCATTGATATTATTAAACTGAAATATCCTGCTGCAAACATTGTGATAAATGATACAGCACAACAAAAAACGATACAGGCAGATGCTTTTCATTTTGCCAATATCATTTACAACTTCCTGGATAACTCTATTAAATATTGTGATAAAACCCCGGTGATAAATATTGAATTGAGGAACGAAGGAAGTACGCTTGTGATGAAAGTGGCAGATAACGGTATTGGTATTTCAGCCAAGCATTTAAAACATGTATTTGAAAAATTTTATCGGGCACCGGAAAGTAAAAAACTGGCGGTAAATGGTTTTGGGCTGGGATTGTACTATGTAAAAAAAATATGTGAACTGCATGGGTGGAAATTAAAAGCAGAAAGTGAAACCGGAAAAGGAACTGTTATAACTTTAGCAATGAAATGAAAGCACACAAAATTTTATACGCAGAAGACGATGCCACTCTTGCCTTTCTTACAAAAGACAGCCTGGAGCAACAGCAGTATGAAGTGGACCATTTTGCCAATGGCAAAGAATGCTTAAATGCTTTTAGTAAAAAGAAATACGATGTATGTGTACTTGATATTATGATGCCAGGCATGGATGGTTTTGCTGTGGCAGAAGCTATCAGGAAAACGGACACCGATGTTCCCATCATTTTTTTATCTGCCAAAACATTGAAAGAAGATAAGCTGAAAGGCCTGCGGATCGGCGCTGATGATTATTTGGTAAAACCATTCAGTATCGAAGAGCTTGTTCTAAAGATTGAAATATTTACTTCCAGGAGTAAGAAAACAAATAAAGGGGAAAAGAAAATTTATACCGCCGGCCCTTTTCAATTTGACCCGACTAATTTTATCGTAACTCACAATGATAAAAAAACAGAACTCACACAAAGAGAAGCGGCATTGCTGCAATACTTTTTTGAGAACAAGAACAGCGTATTAAAAAGAGAACAAATATTGTCGGCTGTATGGGGGCAGGATGATTATTTTTTTGGGAGAAGTCTTGATGTATTTATCTCTAAACTCAGGAAACTGTTTGCAGCTGATAATTCAGTAAAGATCGAAACATTGCATGGGATAGGATTTAAACTGGTGGATAGAAGCGCTGATTAATAATACTGGTTGGTGCCGCAGGTCAAAGGTTTAAAACGCTATCCACTTCACGATTTCTTCTAAAAATTTTTTATCAGTTTCATCAAAGCCATTTAATGAAACACTGTCAACATCCAGCACTCCTTTTACCTCACCATTATAAATAAGCGGAACAACAATTTCAGACCTGGATAAACTACTGCAGGCAATATGACCGGGGAATTTTTCTACATCAGGTACAATTATGGTTTCCGCTTTTTCCCAGGCGGTGCCGCAAACTCCTCTGCCCTTTTTTATTCTGGTGCAGGCAACCGGTCCCTGGAAAGGCGCTAAAACTAACTCGTCGGATTTAATTAAATAAAAACCGATCCACAACCAACCAAACTGTTCTTTTAAAGCTCCGCAAATATTAGCTAAGTTGGCAATCAGGTCCGGCTCGCCTTCAATCAATGCTTTTATTTGCGGAAGTATGGTTGTGTATTGTTCTTCTTTGGTGCCTTGTATAATGGATAGATCTTCTGCCATATATATTAGCCACGAATTACACCAATCTCACAAATGTTTTTTCTTCGTGTATATCTGTGAAATTTGTGGCTGTGAGATTATTGAAAAATAGTCTTAAAAAACGCCTTCATATCCTCCCAGCTTTTTTTATCAGCCGCTGCATTGTACGCAATGGGGATATTGAATTTTTTTCCGTTTTCTGTTGATTCGTTATTAGTGAAAGCATGTGTTGCATCCGGGTAAGAAATAAATGTATAATCGACTTTTACAGAATCAAGATTGTGGCGGAAATTTTTTATTTCTTCTTCACTTATAAATTTATCAGCAGCACCATGACATACCAGGATCTTTGCTTTTGTTTTGCCTGTTTCTGCAGGCACAACCTGCAAGCCTCCATGAAAACTTACCACGCCTTTAAAGTCCATTCCCATATTTGCCGCGTTCAAACTCATAGAGCCGCCAAAACAATAACCTATGCAGGCCATTTGTGTGGCATCGGTTTGCTCATATTCTTTTAATTTATTTACAGCCGCTTCAATCCTTTCTTTTGCCAATTGTGGATCTTTATAAAAAGGCGTTGCCAGTTCCAATGCTTCTTTTGGAGTTGGCCCTTCTTTACCACCACCGTACATATCAGCTGCAATGGCGATGTAGCCAAGGCCAGCCAGCATATCGGCACGCATACGGGAATAATCATTATTGCCCCACCATTCATGTATCACTACTATGGCCGGACGCTTGCCTTTTTTTGCTTCATCATAAGCAACATATCCTTTTAATAGAGTGCCATCGGCAGATTTATAACTTATTTCTTCGCCTGTAACTTTCGCCATGCGGTTCTGTGCCGCTACTAATGATACCGTTGAAACAAACAGTATTAGTGAGAATATCCTTTTCATAGACTTATTTTTTTGGTAAAGTTAGATAAGTAACAGTTTTTAATGAAAGTTGTTTGATTAGTTGTAAAGCAATTTTCTTAATTTACTATAATCCCCTGATTGCCCAAACTCATAGGTATTGAGTTTTGTGCCAACAATGACATTTGCTCCACATTCGAAACAAATCTTTGCTGTGCCAATAATTTTATCTCTCTTTTTAAAGACTAAAATATCCCTGTAAAAAGTAGCACAGGCGCTATACATTGCATTAGCATGTTTTCTTTCGCAAAAAATATTATTGATGCTTTCAAATTTTTTATCAGAAACCAGTTGCATTTTATATCCACATTTTTGAATGTCTTTTAAAATTACAGTGTCAGAAATTTTATCAAGGGTGTCTCCCAAAATGAGTTCTATAAACATTTTTTCATCTACTGTTTTCCCCTTTTTTTCATATATCTTCCAAATGTTCAGCTCTTCGATTTTAATATAATAATGCTCAATCTTATCAAACTCAAAATAAGGAACGCAAACCACCTTTTCTTCCTTTTGAATAATTTGTTTGCTTGTACTTTTAGATTTGCAGCTGCAAATCAGAATAACAGCGAACAAAATTTTTGTATAATTCATGACTATGAAATTACCATATCGCTGTAAGATACTGCCATAAAATCTTCTTTCTTAATGCTGAACATTGCCGCATAAAAATCACATTGCTCCTGTAATTTTTCTTTGCCAATGCTGCCGTTTTTATCAATGGCTTCCACTTCAATAAATGTACCGAGGTTTTGTACGGTATCAAAATGGAATTTTACATTCTCTATAAAGTAGATCTTTCTTTTTTTATCAACCACTGCTTTTACACCAAGCGCTTTTGTAAGAATGGCTTTTAAGTTTTCATCAGGCTGGTGCTGGTATAATAATACCTGCGAAGATTTGCTGCCGGCAGTATTTTCTCTTTCATAATGAATGAGCGCATTTTCAATATTACCTTCTCTCAGTTTAAGTCTACCGGTTAATACATTAAAGTAAGTATCAATCTGGTGGTCCTCGCCAATGAATATTGGATGATGTTGAAGCAAAATCTTTTCTGCTGCCAGCACATCATTTGTTTTTGCTTTGAATTCGATGTTTAAAATAGACATACTTCAAAAGTAATTATCTCAAATAAAAAAACCGCTCTCAAATTTGAGAACGGTTTTCACTAGCAAATTAGCCCATCAGCTAATCAGCACATTATTTTACAGCTTTCACCAGCTTCAATTCTTTGATCAAATTACCGGCACCGCCTAATTTATCAATACACCAAAGCACATAACGTATATCCACACAAATAGCACGGTTAAGGTCATTATCAACAGCAATCTTATGGCTCATTGCCTCAGAGTTACCATCAAAAGAAAGACCGATCAAATTACCATTACCATCAATAACTGGACTGCCGCTGTTACCGCCGGTAATATCGTTATTGGTGATGAATGTAACTACCAGGTCATTTCTTCCTTTATCTATGTACTGGCCATAATCTTTTTTCTTCATCAGTTCCACTTGCCTGGCAGGCAGATCAAATTCATAATCTCCCGGAATATATTTTTCCAGGATGCCTTTGCCGGTGCAAACATAATCGCAATGCAAGCCGTCTCTTGGGTTATAGCTTTTCACACTACCATAACTCACTCTCATACTGAAGTTGGCATCGGGATACATTTTAGCGGCCGCAGCCGGATTCATTTCCATTACACCTTTCAGGTACGCTCTGCCGAGTTCATCATTTTTAGTGGCAAATGCATCAAAAATTGGTTTGTACTTGGTAGTATAATTTTTAAAGAACGAAGATGCATAAGCAAACGCAGGATCATTTTGTAAAACAGTGGCGTCGGGGTTAGCAACAAACGCCGCCCATTTTGCATCATCAAGGATCATTGTCTTGTCAAACAGATCTTTTGACCATTTTTTAAAAGTAGCATCTTCCCTCAGGTCACCAAATACAGATTTCATTCCTTCATAAAAACCAATAGGATGCTGGCTCTTATCAATATCGTTATAAAACATTTGTGCAATAGCTGCTACAATCTTTTCATCGCTTGGCCTGTCAGCATCTTCTAAATATTTTTTTCTTGCAGCAGTTGCAGCCTCTAAAGTTTTTTTAGCATCAGCGGATGAAACGCCAGTCTTTACCAGGTCAGCTTCCAGTTTTATTAGTGTAGAAGCAAACTTTGCAATCGGTGAACCAAGAATGCCTTCATTCAGATAAACCTTTTCTTTTGCGTATGGTGTCCATGTTGCATAGTTCTTTGCATACTCAGAAAAAATGGTTTCGTATTCTGCCTTGCCCTTTGCCCATGCAGTAAACTTATTTTCATAAGCCTGTTTTTCTTCGTAGGTGTGGAATTTCTTTAACTGTCTTGTTTCTCCATCAAAAAACTTCCAGTAGTTAGATACTGTTGCATAATTAGCCGCCAGCTTTAATTTAATGGCCGGATCTTTTTTCATTTGCTCCAGCATCAGTTTCAGCCGTACATCTCTCAGTGCAACAAGCGAAGGATTATCAATTTCAATTTTCAATTTTACACCATTGCTTGTTTCATAACGGTTGGTGCCACCAGGATAACCATATATCATTGCGTAATCACCGTCTTTAATTCCTTTGAGGCTTACAGGCAAAAAGTATTTCGGCTTTAGAGGAACGTTCTCTGCATTGTGTTCTGCAGGCTTACCATCTTTGCTCATATACACACGGAACACAGAGAAGTCTGCAGTATGTCTTGGCCATTCCCAGTTATCTGTATCGCCGCCAAATCTTCCAACACTTTCGGGAGGTGTACCTACAAGGCGTATGTCCTTATAAGTTTTATATACATACATCAGGTATTGGTTGCCTTTGAACATGCTGTATATTTTTCCATTTAAACCATTGTCTTTATCCATTACTTTATCAGTAATAGTTTTATATACATCAGGCATTTGCTTTACCCTGTCTGCCCAGGATAAACCTTTTACGGCATCTTCCACTTCTTTTGTTACATCTATAATACTCTCCAGGAACTGAACAGTAAGTTTGGTAGGTATTTCCTGGTCCTTACTCATGGCATAAAAGCCATCTTTTAAATAATTATGGTCTACAGAACTTGCAGCGGTAATAGCATCATAACCACAATGGTGGTTAGTAAATATCAACCCTTCGCTGCTCACAATTTCACCCGTGCAGCCGTTGCCAAAAATGATAATGGCATCTTTGATGGATGACTTGTTAATGGAATACAATTGTTCTTTGGTGAGTTTCAATCCCTTTTTAACCATGTCATTATACACCTGTTGCCCAACCAGCATGGGCAGCCACATACCTTCATCAGCACTCGCTTTAAGCAGGCTTACTGAAAGTAACAACGAAACAAAAACTTTCTTCATATCAGCAATTTTTTAGGCAGCAAACCTAATGGAAAATCATCATTTGAATATACCGGCTGTCCATTTTGTTAGTGGCCTTATTTTACTTTTTTAAAAGGGAAACATTATCAACTACTTAATGATTCAACAGGTACTATTCGCCTCATGTAATATTTTTGCCAACAGTTTGAGGCAGTGGTTTATATTTGTTATCACCTAAACCTTGTGAAAGCAACTTAAACAATATCTTACACCAACCGGGATCAAAAAATACGGCCGTCTTGTATTTTTTCATAACCGGTAATTAATTGCCAATGGCCATAATAGATATTAAACTTCCCAAATCGATTGCTACAGCACTACGGCTTCCTGTAAGTACTCCACGCAGGCAACAAATAAAAGTGCTGAAAAAATTACTGAAGAAAGCAAGATTTACAGAGTTTGGCCAGGCTTATAAGTTTGATGAGATCTTGTTAAGTAAACATCCCGGGAAAATATTTCAGCAATTGGTGCCGGCTTCCAATTACAATAAAATGTATGACGGCTGGTGGCACAAAGCAAAAGATGGCGCAACTGATGTTTGCTGGCCCGGTAAGATAAAATACTTTGCCCTCAGCAGCGGCACCAGCGATGCATCAAGCAAATACATTCCCATTACAAGGGAATTGATCAGGAGTAATACTATTACCAGCATTAAACAACTGCTCAGTCTTACAAAGTATGAAGATGTACCAAAGAGTGCTGTAGGTAAAGGCTGGCTCTTTCCAGCACATTGGGATCCTAAGCTTAGAATTCCACGTGGACAAGTTGTCGCG
>JADMIO011260208.1_pt1 | contig 105696 bp, 114 predicted proteins | sample 8958161 | NCBI WGS metagenome assembly JADMIO01 (sample SAMN16585339, study PRJNA669376) | soil metagenome | isolation source: Crop rotation soil | place: USA: Cullars Rotation, Alabama | collected 2011
CGCGACTTCAAGTCACGTGAATTCCAAGCTTCGGATCCCACTGTGCTGGAAAGACCGGCAGCATTTCGATTGAATCCGGAGCGATCGACTATGCCTATTTCGAGATACTCGGGATTCGCCCTGTCGCGGGACGATTGTTGTCCAAAGATCACGGCGCGGACGATGTGTTGAACGCCGGCGACAACATCGCCGTCAATCCCAGCATGGTGATCAACGAAGCGGCCGCGAAGGTTCTGGGCTTTCAGCATCCCGAGGACGCGGTGGGTCAATTCCGCAGCTGGACGCGGCCGAAGATGGTGGACGGTTTCTTTGGCTGGTCGGAAGCGGCAACGTCGGAAATCGTCGGGGTCGTGCCCGATTTTTCGCTCGGCACCGTGCGCGACGTGGTGGGGCCGGCGGTCTATTACATCGATCCCGCGTTCGGCTTTGGACAGATCCTCAAGATCGACGGCCAGGCCGTTCCCGAGACTCTGCAGGCGGTGAAAGCGGCGTGGGCGAAGCAGGGTGCTGCGCGCCCCTTCGAAGGCATGTTCCTCAGCCAGTATTTCAATGATCTCTATGCCGACGTTTTGCAGCAGTCGGAGATCTTCTCGGCCTTCGCCGGCGTCGCCGTGACGATTGCGGCGCTGGGGCTGTTGGGTCTGGCCGTGTTCACGGCCGAACAGCGCACCAAGGAGATGGGCTTGCGCAAGGCGATGGGAGCGAGCCGGGCGGATGTGCTCAAGTTCCTGGCCTGGCAGTTCGCCAAGCCGGTGCTGTGGGCGAACCTCATGGCCTGGCCGGTCGGATACTTCGCCATGCAGAGATGGCTGGAAGGCTTTGCACTGCACGTCGATTTGAGTCCGTGGACGTTCCTGATGGCGTCCGCGGCGGCGGTCGCGATTGCCGCCGCCACCGTGCTCGGCCACGCGCTGCTGGTGGCCCGCGCCAAGCCGGTGTCGGCGCTGCGGTACGAGTAGGGCAACGGCCCCTAAAGCCCCGTAACTTGATTTCCGCCATCTCCTTGCGTACACTACAAAATCTAGTATCTCGCCTGGGGGTTGATACAATCTAATGATTCGCGTGCGGTTCATGAGCCGGCTTTTGCTGGTCTGTTCGCCGCTGGCGCTGGCGGCCTGTCAGACCGCTACGCCGCCCGCGGTCGTGGCCAATGTGCCCCAGACCGCCACACCGGCGGATGTGGGCGGAATATATAAGGTGGGCACGCCCTATCAGGTGGAGGGCATCTGGTACTACCCGGCCGAGGACTACGGCTATGCCCAGGAGGGTGTGGCCTCGTGGTACGGCACCGATTTCCACGGCAAGCGCACCGCCAACGGCGACCGCTACAACATGAACGATCTGACGGCGGCGCACCCGACCCTGCCGATGCCTTCGGTGGTGACGGTCACCAATCTCGAGAACGGCAAGCAGCTGAAGGTGACGGTCAACGACCGCGGGCCGTTCCATTCCAGCCGCATCATCGACGTCTCCAAACACGCCGCGGAGCTGCTGGGGTTCTATCAGAAGGGCACGGCGCGGGTGCGCGTCGAGATCGACCCGACCGCCAGCATGCAGGTGAAGAACATCGCGCTGGCCAAGAACCCGCCGGAGATGCCCAAGGTGGTCTCAAGCCCGCGCGGGACCGTGCTGGCCTCGGCGCTGGAGCCGCTGCCGGGCAGCGTCTCTGTGCCCGAGCAGGCAACCAAGCAGATCGTGGCGGTGCCGCCGGTGCCGGCGAGCAAACCACCCGCCGCCGCGAAGCCCGCCGCCAAAGCGCCGGCGGCGAAAGCGCCCGCAAAGGCCCCTGCGATCGCCGCGGCGGGAGGCATCTTTGTGCAGGCGGGGGCATTCGCCGAAGAGGCCAACGCGCTCAAGCTCGAGCAGCAGCTGGCCGAGTTGGGGACCGTGCATGTCATCCCGACCACGGTGAACAAGAAGAAACTGTACCGCGTGCGGCTGGGGCCCGTGGCCGACGCCGGCACGGCCGCCGCCTTGGTTGGGAAAATCAAGTCTTATGGGTATAACGACGCCAAAGTGGTTCGCGAGTAAGTCGGGCCGCGCATAAGCTCCGTAACAGGTGCGGCCCTGAAATCGCCGCAAAAAATTGTCAAATAGGGTAAGCTCTGACCGGATTGGCCTTTTGATGAAAAAGCGCGCGATGAAGCAGCTCGTTACGGTTTTCCTGAGTACGGCGATTCTGGCCGGAGGCCTCGCAAGCCAGGCCTGGGCGATCGACATCAAGGCGCGCGAATTCATCCTGATCGACTACCAGACCGATACGGTGCTCGACGCCAAGAACGCCGACGAGAAAATGCCGCCGTCGTCGATGAGCAAGCTGATGACGACCTATATGGCCTTCGCGGCGCTCAAGTCGGGCAAGCTGTCTTTGGAAGACAAGCTCACCGTCAGCCGCAATGCCTGGCAGCTGGGCGGTGCGGCGACCGACGGCTCGACCATGTTCCTCGACCCCGGCTCCCAGGTGAAGGTCGAGGACCTGCTGCGCGGCATGATCGTGCAATCGGGCAACGACGCCTGCATCGTGCTGGCCGAGGCGCTGGCCGGCAGCGAGGAGGAGTTCGCCCGGCAGATGAACGAGAAGGCGAAGGAGCTGGGCATGACCGGCAGCCACTTCGCCAACGCCACGGGCCTGCCCGATCCTGAGCACTACATGACTGCGCGCGATCTCGCGATCCTGTCCAAGCACCTGATCAACGATTTCCCGGAGTTCTATTCGATCTACAGCGAGACCTCGTTCACCTACAACAAGATCACCCAGGGCAACCGCAATCCGCTGCTGTACCGCGTCGGCAGCGGCGCCGACGGCCTGAAGACCGGCCACACGTCAGCGGCGGGCTTCGGGCTGACGGCTTCGGCGACGCGCAACGGCCGGCGCCTGATCCTGGTGGCCAACGGCATGAACAGCATCAAGGACCGCGACGAGGAGACCTCGAAGCTGCTGGACTGGGGCTTCCGCGAGTTCACCAACCGCCAGCTGTTCAAGGCCGGCGACGTGGTCACCGACGCCGAGGTGTGGCTGGGCAATGCCTCCGACGTGCCGCTGGTGATCGCCAAGGACGTGGCGATCACGGTGCCGCGTTCGTCGGCGCAGGGGCTTGACGTGAAGGTGGTCTACAACGGCCCGATCCCGGCGCCGATCGACAAGGGTGCGGAAGTCGCCAAGGTGATCATCACCGCGCGCGACGTGAAACCGATCGAGGTGCCGCTGCAGGCCGGCAACGCGGTGGGGCGCTTGAGCTTCGTCGGGCGGCTGAAGGCGGCGGCGCAATACATCTTCTTCGGCCCGCCGGCGCCTCCGGGCGGCCAGAAGTCGGTCAGCGTGCCGAATGCCGGTGCAAATTCCGGTACGAATTCTAGTACGGGCCCGAAACCAGCCAACTGATTGGGATTGCCAAACCCGCGCGCGCCAGTCCACCTTGCGGGACACAGGTGAGGGGACGCAAAGCCGTGGCAAAAGGCAAATTCATCACACTGGAAGGCGGCGAGGGTGCCGGCAAATCCAGCCAGATCAAAAAGCTCGGCGACGTGCTCGGGGCGCAGGGCCACAACGTGCTGCTGACGCGCGAACCCGGCGGGGCGACCGGCGCGGAAGCCATCCGCAAGCTCCTGGTCGAAGGTCCGGGCGGACACTGGGACGGGATCACCGAGGCGCTGCTGCACACCGCCGCACGGCGCGACCACTGCGTCAACGCCATCTGGCCGGCGCTGGAAGCGGGCAAGATCGTGATCTCCGACCGCTTCTTTGATTCCACTACCGCCTATCAGGGCGCGGCTTACGGCGTGGCGCGCGCGCAGCTTGAGACCCTGACCCGCTTCGGCATAGGAGACTTCAAGCCCGACCTGACGCTGATCCTCGATCTGCCGGTGGACAAGGGCCTGGAGCGCGCATCGACGCGCGGCGGCAAGGAGACGCGCTACGAAAGCATGGGCACGGACTTCCATGAGAAAGTGCGCCAAGGATTCTTGGCCATCGCCAACGCCGAGCCCAAGCGCTGCAAGGTGATCGACGCGGCGCGCGACATCGAAGCGATTCACAGGGACATCGTCGCCGAGGTCCTGAAGGTCCTTTGAGATGAAGGTGCTCTGAGGTGGAGAACGCTCCCGATCCGCGCGACAACCCGTACCTCGTCGGCCACGAAGCCGCCGAGAAGGACTACCTCAATGCCTGGGACAGCGGACGCTTAGCGCACGCCTGGCTGATCTGCGGGCCGCGGGGCATCGGCAAAGCCACATTGGCCTACCGCATGGCGCGTTATGCGCTCGCACCTCACGACCAGAACGACATGTTCGGCGCGGCACCCGCAACGTTGCAGATGTCGGCCGAGGATCCGGTATTCCGCAAGGTCTCCTCCGGCGGGCACGGCGACTTCCGCGTTATTGAACGCGGCTGGTCGGACGCCAAGCAGACCAAACGCAAGACCGTGATCGGCGTCGACGAGGTGCGCGAGATCGGGCCGTTCATGGCGATGACCCCGGCCGAGGGCGGCTGGCGCACGGTGATCATCGATGCCGCCGACGAAATGAACCCAAACGCCGCCAACGCGGTTTTGAAGATCCTCGAGGAGCCTCCGGCGCGCGCGCTCTTGTTCCTGGTGGCGCACAATCCCGACCGGCTGCTGCCGACCATCCGCTCGCGCTGTCGCCGGCTCGACCTGCGGCCGCTCAAGCAGGTGAACATGCTGCTGCACCGTTACGCGCCGGACCTGAACCAGGGCGACGTCACCGCGCTGACCGCACTCGCCGATGGTTCGATCGGGCGCGCCCTCGAACTGGCGGAGGAGGGCGGCGTCACCCTGTTCCGCGAGCTGATGACCCTGCTCACGGAGGCGCCGAAACTCAGCATCGCCAAGCTGCACGCGCTGGCGGACAAGGCGCTGAAGGGCGATTCCTTCCGCACGCTGTCGGGATTGCTCTCGTGGTGGCTGGCGCGGCTGGCGGCGGCAGGCGCACGCGGCGGCTTGGAAGGCTTGGCGGAGATCACCCCCGGCGAGCGCGATCTCGCGCGCAAATTGCTGGCGGCGGCCCCGCCGCAGGCCTGGGCCGAGGTGTGGGACCACATCGGCCACTTGGCGCGGCGCACCGAGGCCGTGAATCTCGACAAAAAACGCAGCCTGATGCTGATGCTGATGGCGGTGGAAAACACCGTGCACTTCGGCAAAGCCGCCTAGCGGCGCGCCCTTTAAAAGTCTATATAACCACGACGTTTTTTGACTTTTGGAGCGCGGGTCACGTGTCCCAGGCCTTCTACATCACGACGCCGATCTATTACGTCAACGGCGATCCGCATATCGGACACGCCTACACAACCATTGCCTGCGACGTGATGGCGCGTTTCAAGCGGCTCGACGGGTTTGACGTCAAATTCCTCACCGGCACCGACGAACACGGCCAGAAGGTGGCCAAGACCGCCGCCGAACGCGGTCTCGACAATCCGCAGGCCTTCACCGACGAAGTCTCGCAACAGTTCCGCGACCTGGCCAAAGCGCTGGGGGCGACCAACGACGATTTCATCCGCACCACGCAGCCGCGCCACATCAAAGCCTGCCAGGCGATGTGGCAGAAGTTGGAAGCGGCGGGGCAGATCTATCTCAGCAAGTACGCCGGCTGGTATGCGGTGCGCGATGAGGCCTTCTACGACGAAGGCGAACTTACCACGGGGCCCGGCGGCGAGAAGCTCGCGCCCACCGGTGCGCCGGTGGAGTGGGTGGAGGAGGAGAGCTATTTCTTCCCGCTGTCCAAGTGGCAAGACAAGCTGCTGGCGCTTTACGACGCCAACCCCGACTTCATCGGGCCGAAGAGCCGCTTCAACGAGGTCTACAGCTTCGTCAAAGGCGGACTGAACGATCTTTCGATCTCGCGCACCACTTTCTCCTGGGGCGTGCCGGTGCCGGGCAACCCCAAGCACGTGATGTATGTGTGGATCGACGCGCTGATCAACTACATCACGGCGCTGGGCTACCCCGAGAAGACGCCGGAGATGGCCAAGTTCTGGCCGAAGGACAATTCGGTCGCACTGCATGTGGTCGGCAAGGAAATCGTGCGCTTCCACTGCGTCTATTGGCCGGCGTTCCTGATGGCAGCGGATTTGCCGCTGCCCAAGCGCGTGTACGCGCACGGCTGGTGGACGCACGACGGCGAGAAGATGTCGAAGTCCTTGGGCAACGTCGTCGATCCGCTGGCGATGATCGAAAAGTACGGGCTCGACCAGCTGCGTTTCTTCCTGATGCGCGAGGTGCCCTTCGGCAACGACGGAGATTTCTCGGAAACCGCATTGGTGACGCGCATCAACGCCGAGCTGGCCAACGCCTTCGGCAATCTGGCACAGCGCTTTCTGTCGTTCATCGCCAAGAACCTGGAGGGCGTGCTACCGGAGCCCGGCGCGCTGAAGCCCGAAGACCAAGACCTGCTGAAGGCGTGCCACAGCCTGCTCGGGGAGTGCCGCGAAGCTTTCGACCGCCAGGCCTTGAACGACGCGCTGGAAGCACTCTGGGTGGTGGTGCGCGCGGCCAATGCCTATGTCGACGTGCAGGCGCCCTGGGCGCTCAAGAAGACCGATCCCGAACGCATGAAGACGGTGCTGTATGTGCTGGCGGAATGCGTGCGGCACCTGGCCATTCTGATGCAGCCGTTCACGCCGGCGGCGGCGGCGAAGCTGCTCGACCAATTGGCCGTGCCGGAAAACGCGCGCGGCTTTGCGACGCTGGGCGAGGGGCATGCGCTGAAGGGCGGGACCAAGCTGCCGGCACCTGCAGGTGTGTTCCCGCGCTACGGCGACGCCGCGAAAGCGGCGCCAAAGGAAAGCAAAGGCGCATGAGTTTCCTCGTCGACAGTCATTGCCATTTGGACTTTCCGGAGCTGTCGGTCGAGGCCGATGCGGTGGTGGCGCGCGCCAAGACGGCCGGAGTCGGGCATTTGCTGACCATCGGCACGAAGATCACCAAGTTCGACGGCGTGCTGGCCATGGCCGAACGCTTCCCGAACGTCTCATGCTCGGTGGGTATCCATCCGCACGAAGCCGGCGTCGAGCCGAAGATGGATGTCGAAAAGCTGACCAAGCTGGCCGCCCATCCCAAGGTCGTGGCCTTCGGCGAGACCGGGCTCGACTTCTATTACGAGCACAGCCCGCGCGCCGACCAGGAGAAGAGCTTCCGCGTGCACATCGATGCGGCGCGCGAACGTAAGCTGCCGGTGATCGTGCACACCCGCGACGCCGATCCCGAGACCGCCCAGATCCTGGCCGAGGAAATGGCCAAGGGGCCGTTCACCGGCGTGATCCATTGCTTCAGCTCTGGCCCGGAACTGGCGGCAAAAGCGTTGGAGTTGGGATTTTATATCTCGTTCTCCGGGATCGTGACCTTCAAGAAGGCCGACACGCTGCGTGAGGTGGTCAAGACCATCCCCATGGACCGCATCCTGGTGGAGACCGACAGCCCGTACCTGGCGCCGATGCCCCACCGCGGCAAGACCAACGAACCGTCGTTCGTCACCCATACGGCCGACGTGGTCGCGGGACTGAAGGGCGTCACGCGCGAGGAACTCGCGGCCCAGACGACGGAGAATTTCTTCCGGCTGTTCGCCAAAGCCAAAGCGGCGGCGTAGCCCATGAAGGTCACCTTCCTCGGCTGCGGATCGGCGGCGGGGACGCCTTCGGTTTCCGGCGGCTGGGGCAAGTGCGATCCCGCCAACCCCAAGAACCGGCGTACGCGCGCCTCCATCCTGTTGGAGGAGGGGCCTGCGGCCCTGCTGATCGACACCTCGCCCGACCTGCGCGAGCAGATGCTGGCGTCAAACCTGCGGCGCGTGGACGCGGTGCTGTTCACCCATGCCCACGCCGACCATCTGCACGGCATCGACGAACTGCGCGAACTCACGCGCATCAACAAAGCGGCGCTGCCGGTGTACGGCACCGCCGAAACCCTGGGCATGATCGAGACGCGCTTTGCTTATGTCTTCAAAGGCATTCCGCCGGGCGCGCCTTATTTCCGCCCCTGGCTGATCCCCAACACCCTGGCTGCGCGCGACCGCTTCACGGTCGCCGGCCTCGACGTGGCGTGCTTCCCGCAGGATCATGGGTTCTCGGAAACAATTGGATTCCGGTTCGGCGACTTCGCCTATACGACCGACGTGGTGCGTATGCCGGCGGAGTCCATGGCGGCGCTCAAGGGCGTCAAGGTGTGGGTGATCGGCGTGCTGAGCGACGTTCCTTATCCTACACACGTGCACGTCGACGAGGCCTTGCGCTGGGTGGATGAGATCAAGCCGGAGCGCGCGGTGTTCACGCACATGAGCAATGCGCTCGATTTCGCAAGCCTGTCGGCGCGGCTGCCGGCGAACGTCAGCCCGGCCTGGGACGGCCGGGTGCTCGAGATCTAAACCCGGAAGGTATCGTGCAGGCGGTGATAGGCGCCCACGGCTTCCTGCAGGAGGGGCAGGAGCTGGCGGTTGAGGCGCGTGACGATCAGCGCGCGGCGGACTTTCTCGCCGCTGCCGCCGACCACGGCGAGCAGGCCGCTGGCCGAAAGGATGTTGGTGTATTTGAGGGTGTGACCGCAGGCGGGGTCGGCAGCCGCGGCAAGGGCGGCGAAAACGGGGGCGATGTTGGCGAGGTCGATACGGAACCGCTCCAAGCTGGCGCCGGTCAGCACCTCGGGGCGATGGCGCTGCACGTAATGGTAAAGGCGCGCGTGATGCTCGTGGACCAGAACCAGCGCGGCGTAGGCGCGGTGGATGTCGCAAGGCGATGCGGCGAAATCATCGAGTGCCGGCTGGACCACGTCGCGGAGCCAGACACGCGGCTCGGCCAGGTTTGCCAAGGTAAACGGCATGCGGGTTACTCACGTCAGAAATGTCCTGATCTCGACGTGGGATGCGAATGCGACCAAACCTTGGCGCGAAAACGGCGCGCGGCGCCCAAAAGATGTAAAATCTACAAGATAGCCAAGCGTAAACTTCGCGGCATGATTTGAAGCGTGGTGGCAAGGTAGATGAATAAGTGGCTTGTATTGATTCTGTTTTACGCCGTGCTGGCGATGTCGCTCGCGCAAGCGAATTCGGCCTGGGTTCGCGCAGCGTGGCTGGCGCCGTTTCTGCTGCTGGCCGCGGCAAGCTGGGTTGCCGCGCTGCGCCACAGCTGGAAACAGCGCCACGCCGCCGACGACGAATGGCAGCCCGGAAACGCGCTGTGGCGATGGCTGCCGGCGTCGTGGCAACGGTGGATGCTGGGTGAATGACGAGGACTTGGAATCCTTGGGATGCCGTTACCAGCGACGAGCCGCCAGCACCCTGCAACTCGTTTTTATGTCGGGACTTCACTGACTTATATGCAGTCAGTTGTGCAGAAATCTCGCAACTTACCTTGCCCACGCGCGTTCGGCTCACGGGGCGTATCAAGGGCAAAATGTTCGCTTTGTACCAACGCGCAAAAACCGGCACGATTCGCTGGGTTGGAGTAGCCAAGGACGTGCGCACCGCGCGGGAATTGGGCCGTGCTGCGTCGCGCGAACTCGTTGGCGTGGTCGAGTGCGTCTTCAACAAACCGGACGGAACGACAGTGGTGTGCTGTACTTTCGAGAGCGGCTTGATGATCTCGAAGGCCGACATCGACGGTACGGGCGGGCCATCCGACCCAACAATGCCGCCGCCAACCGATCCCGCGGGCCGCGGTCCAACGGAAGAAACTCAGGGTTCGTAGGCATTACGACACCCGGCGCCCATAATACATAATATACATTATGCGACAATAATATGTTGGGAAATGGCGGAAAACTGCGGAAATTCCGAAACGCTGTTCATACCCACTCCTCGCGCACGCGCCGCAAGCCTCCCGCATCTGTAAGCTGACATGACCCCCCGGCAGGATCATCCTTGCGCAACGCGTCGCACGTTGAGCGGACATCCTCCACGGCAAAGGGAGACTTTCATGACCAAGATCAAGGTTGGACTCGTTGGCGCGCTGGCACTCGGCGTGAGCCTCGCGGCCGGTTATGCCTTCGGCCAGGCCCGGGTAGCCCCGGTCGACTACGGCAAGGAAGTGGTCGCGGCGCAACGCGCCCTCGAGGAAGCGATGGCGCATCTGGAGAAGGTGCGCGACCCCTACTATCCAGCCCCGGACCGGGCGTTGTCCCTGATCATCCTGGCGCACAGTGAACTGGGGCCGCCGCGCGGGCCGGGCCATCCTCTGCCCTTCGAGAAATAAGCACACGGGCCGAACTCACGGGCCGAGCTGGAAGCGCCAACGGCAGCTACCGTGGCTCGCCCGCGTCTCCCCACGTCTTGCCCCGGCGCCGATCGATGAAGAACGCCAGCACGTAGCTGATCACGGCGAGCAGGAAGAAGCCGCCGGCCATGCGGCTGCCGAGGTCGGTGAAGCGCGCCTGCGCCTCCATGGCGGCGAGCGATTCCTGCTCGACGCCATTTTCGCTGTAGCCGTGGCCTTGCAGGGCGGCGGCCAGATACTTGTCGGTCTTGGGCGCCTTCATCATTGCGGCGGCGTGACGGTAGTCCTTATAGGCGCCGTAAAGGATCGGACCCTGCCACGCCCAGTAGAGCACAATGGGCACCGCGATCAGCAGATGGCGCAGGACGGCGCGCAATGCGTAAGCCTCTCTCGTTGCGGAACAGACGCCATTCTAGCACGGGCGGCGCCCACGCCGGTTCAGGCTTTTGCCGCCGCCGCGGCAGTGCCCTGCCCGACTCCGCAGCAGCGCTTTTGCGCCGGCGTTTCGGGATTGGCGGCCCATACCAGATTGCCGGCGACGAAACGGCAACACAGCGCGGTCGAGCCGCTGCGGTCATTGCGGAAACTGACAATGGGCTCGGCGTAGTCGAGCGAGAGTTTGCGGGCCAGGAGATAGGCCTGACTGTCGGAAGCGGACATGCCCAAATACTCAACGGTGCCGTCGGGCTTCTCGCGGCCAAATGCGAACATAATTGTCTTCTCGGGGAGTTAGTCTGGGAGGGTTAGGTCTTGGGTGTTCTTCTTTGCGGATTATTTCTTGGCCGGCCACTCGGCGCTGAGGGTCCAGCTGCCGTCGGTATCGCCGCGCAGCTCGGCGTGGGTATGGGGTGAGGCGCGCTCATCGCCCATCCAGAAGTCGATGGCAAGAGTGGAGTTGTTCCAGGACACCAGCCGGCAGGAGGCGCCGGGCATGAGTTGGTTCAGCTCCGCCGCCGGAAGAGCGTAGATCGAAGTGTAGTCGTAGTCGTCGCGGCGGTAGAGCTCGAGGGCGTTGCCGCGCGCCGGCCCGCCGCAGTTCATCACGATAAAGACCTGCGAGACGTCGGAGTAACGCGGGATGCCGCGCAGGGTGACCCGCCGGCCGGAGCGGTCGTCGATGAGCAGAAAATCGACCACGCTGTCGACATTGCGCGCAACCAGGAAGGCATGGCGGGTCGGCAGATCGGCGAGGAAATAGTATTGCACGCAATTGTCCTCGCTGCGGCCCTCGGGCGGGCACGCGGTGTTGTTGGCGAGGGTGATGTTGGCGGCGTCGAGGACCTGCAGGTTGAGGTTCTGGCCCCGGCGCTGAACGCGCGCGCTGGGATAGGCGCCGAAGTTGGTGGTCTCGAGCCGCTTGTAATAGGCGGCCAAGTCGGTGCCCGGCGCCGGCCCGCGGCCCAGGAAGAACAACAGGTTGTTCTCGCTTTGGATGTCGGCCTGGGCGGGCGCCCCGGCGAGCAGCACGCCCGCAAAAAGCAGCACCGCCAGCGCGCTGAAGGACGCCCGTGTCGGTGTGGTGATGTCGGCCATGGCGGCCCCTTCCCTCGTTCTTTCGTCCAGGGGGGAGCATAGCGAGGCCGGGGCCTTGCGTCAGCGGCGTTTCGAAGGGGCCGGGAATGGCGCGTAACGGCGCTTATTCGGCAGGATTCAGCTCGGGCTTGGGCTGGCCGGTGAAGCCGGCGACGAAGGCGGCATAGGCGTAGTGATAGACATGCGCCGGGATGTCGCGGCGCTGCAGCCAGATCTTCTCGAGCTTGCTGAGTTCGTCCTGGCCGATACCGCTGTCGCGCAAGGTCGCGGCCAATTGATAAAAACTATCGACCGCATCGAGCGGCGACGTCTGGGCGTTCAGTTCCACCATCTCCGGCTCCCCTGCTCTGTTCGGTATGAGCCCTTCCAAGTGGCCGCGATGCTACGCCGCCGCGCGGAAAATCGACACGCACCAACAGGTGTGCCGCACAAATTTCATCGTGCAACGGATACGCCAGGTACGCGTAGACCTGCGTTCTCGCGCGTGGCGCGCAAGGGTTCTTCAACTGCTGCGGGGAAATGGTCGCGCGGCGGCGTCGGTGTTTGCCTCGTGCGATCGGACGGCGGTGCGAATCGCTAGAACAGGCGCATGGTCAGGCGCGCTTCGAACATGTGGCTCTGCATGCGGCCTGAAAAGTAGCCCTGATAGCCCACCTCGGCCGACATATTGCTGATCAGAGCGGTAGAGAGGGCTACGGCGGCGTGGCCCGCGGCCGGGCTGCGGCCCAGGATCACGGAGTTGAATTTGATCGGCGCGCCGGAATAGAGGGTCTGGATCGCCTTGCCGCCCTTGTCGAGGGACTGGCGGTAGCCGAGTTCGAAACGCGCGCTGATGTCGGGGCCCATGCTGGCTTTGAGCATGCCGCCCAATTCGACGCCGAAATCCTTGTCCTTGTAATCGTTGGGCGTGAACCCGCCGCCGCAATAGCCGAGATAGTTTTGGATATTGAAATCGCACTCCCCGGCGCGCGTCGACGTCGCGGTCTCGGTGTAGCTATCCAAGCTGGCGTGCTGCGTGTCGAGCAGGACGTAGGGCGAGAGCGTGGTTCCGGGATCGATGGCGTAGGGCATCGATATGCGCCCGGCCACCATCCAGGTGTTGCCGTGATGAATAGCTTTTGCAGTGCGGCCGATTAGGGCCATGTTGCGCGTCGTGCCGATTTCGCTTTGACCGTAGCCGACCGTCGCCTGCAGCACGACGCGTGCCACGTTGGCGGTGACGTAACCGAGCCCGGCGATGGTCGAAACGTTGGTCTGGCCGAGCGCGTTTTCGAATTTGTCGCGGCCGTCGGCATAAGCCACCGCGAGACCGGCAACCGTGGTTGGGCTGAAGCCAAAGTCGATGCCCGCGACGATGAACGGCCGCGACGTGGTCGCACCCGCCTGATCGACGGTGCCGTCACGCTTTCCGACCGTGAGCCCGCCCTTGGCAAAGGCGTGGAAGTTGCCGAGGGGCGGCGCGGCTTCGTTGGCGTGAGACAGCAACGCGCTCTCGAAGTCCGACATGGAATCGAGCATCTCGACGCTCTGGGCATAGAGCGTGCGGCCCGACATCTGGTCATAGGCGTCCGTCTGGTTGGCCGCGGGCACCTGGGCCAAATCGACCAGGACCTCGTTGAATTCGGGTGACGCCGGGGCGTTGTAGTTCAGCACGCCGACAATCGGAGCCAGGGCGCGGCTGCCGCCCGCGGGCGCGGCGAATGTGTAGCGGGTGAAGTAGCCACCGATGGCGCCCGTCGGGTAGTCGGTAGTGTCGAAATTGATGAAGAGGGCGCCGGCGCGCACAATCGGATTATCGGCCGCGGGATTTAGGAACGTCGTGGGGACCGGACCGCCGGGGCTGGTGAGGCTGGTGAAAATGAACTTGGTCGAGCCATTGGGGCGCAAGGTCTGCGCGCCGGCAAGGAGATTGGCGGGGATATTGTGCGTAAACCAGTAGGTGCCCGTGGTCGCGGCGCTATCGATCGTAAAATAGGCCGTACCGTTGTAGGGCGCGCCAGTCGGCGGCGCGTAGTTGTTGCCGCTGAGGTTGGCGACATAAAGCTCGCCGGCGTCGGCCGTGCTGATCGCCGCCATCGACGCGACGGCCGCGCCGGCAAGCCAGGTCCTGAACTTCATGAAAGCCCCCACTCAGCGTCTGCGCGAATCCCCATTCGCATGCCGCGAAGCTTAAGCCAAATTCGCCTTAAAATATATCTAAGGGGTGGGCGGTTTGGCGACGATATTGACGCTGGCGCCGTCGGCGATGGGGGCGATCAGGCGGTAGGCGCTATCCACCACCGGCGTTGTGCCATCGAGGTGGAACAGCCGGTAGCCGGCCCCTTGCAGGATGCCGAGCAGTTCGACCAGCGAACGTTTGCGCTCGACCAGGCAGTAAGGGGCGAGCTCCATCAGGATGACCGGGCGGTGCCGGCGCAAGGTTTCGCGCGCGCCGCCGAGCACGTGGCATTCGAAACCGTCGACGTCGAGCTTGATGAAATCGACCCGCGGCACGCCGTTCAGGGCGAGGTCGAGCTTCTGCGGCTTGGCGCCGGTGGTGGATTCCGCTGCGCCGCCGTGTTTGTCGTGGAGGGCCCCGGTGCCCTTCAGCGGCCAGCTGGAATAGATCGGCTCGGTGACCGCGGCGGCGGTGTCGGTGAGCATGGTCTGAGCGGCGTTCACCCGCGCTTTGAGCTCGGGGTTGAGGGCCAGGTTGGCGGTGAGCTTGGCGAAGGCAAAATCGGTGGGCTCGAAGGCGTACACCTTACCGCTGGGCCCGGCCATCTGCGCCATGGGCAGCGCCAGCGCCCCGACATTGGCGCCGATGTCGAGCACGACGTCGCCCGGCTTGATCAGGCGGCGGCAGGCTGCGACGGTCACCGGCTCGAAGGCGCCCAGGAGGTAGATCGAGAAGTCGATGCCCTCGGTGAGGTCGAGGCGCCAGCGGATGCCGCCGCGGGTGACCTCGGTCACCGGGCCGGCGCCCACGATCCGGCGCAGGCCCCGGACCAGGCGCGACGCGGCGGCGGCCATGGCGATCTTGGTCTTGGTTTTCATGTGGGTTGAGGGCTTAGCACCCCTTCCCGGCGCGGAAAAGCGAAGGCTTTCCCCCACCCCGCCGCCCTGCTTTACTGGCGCGTGACCTCCCTCGCCCCCGGGTTTCCCAATATGACCAAGATCGAAGACCTGCTCACCATCATGGCCCGGCTGCGCGATCCCAAGAGCGGATGTCCCTGGGACGTGACCCAGACCTTCGAGACCATCGCGCCCTATACCATCGAGGAGGCCTATGAGGTGGCGGACGCCATCGCGCGGCGTGACATTCCGGCGCTGAAGGAAGAGCTCGGCGACCTGTTGCTGCAGGTAGTGTTCCACGCCCGCATGGCCGAAGAGGCCGGCCTGTTCAATTTCACCGACGTGGTGAAGGACATCTCGGACAAGATGGTGCGCCGGCACCCGCATGTGTTCGCCGACGCCCATGTGGCGGACGCGGCGGCGCAGACCGTGTCCTGGGAGAACATCAAGGCCGCCGAACGGCGCGACAAAAGTGCCAAGGACGGCGTTTTACCGAGTGTGCTGGACGGCATTCCCGCCGGCATGCCGGCCATGAAACAGGCCGAAAAGCTTCAGAAACGCGCCGCCCGGGTGGGTTTCGATTGGACCGAGGCCAAGGACGTGCTGGGCAAGATCCGCGAGGAACTGGACGAGGTGGCCGCCGAGTTCGCCATCGCCAACGACAACGGTCCCAATGCCAATGCCCGCCTGACCGATGAACTGGGCGACCTGCTGTTCGCTTGCGTCAACTTGGCGCGCAAGGCCAATATCGATCCGGGCATGGCCCTGCGCGGGACAAACTTGAAGTTCGACCGCCGCTTCCGGCGCATCGAGGCGCTGCTGGCGGCAGAGGGCCGGGCCCCGGCCGAGGCCAGCCTCGACGAGATGGAAGGGCTTTGGGTCAGGGCCAAGAAGGAAGAGCGTAACTTAATGTGATTCCTGAATTAAGGAATGCAAGTTACTGAAATGATTAAAGTTATAAAACAGATTATTGCGGGACTTGCGTGTGCGGTCCTGCTCTCGAGCTGCTTCATCCCCGACCAGTACGAGGCCGAGATACGCCTCTCCAAGGACGGCAGCTACGGCGTGACGTTCATCGGCATCCTGACCTACGCGCCGCTGTTCGGCCAGATCGCGCGCGGCAAGATCGATGAAGAACACGCCAAGGAAAACGACCGCATGATGCTCGACCAGCTCAAGCGTGACGACGCCTTCAAGGAGGTGGTCGGCCTCGGGCGTGGGCGCTACCGCGTGCGCTATGAGCGCGACGGGCGGTTTGCCGGCAGCCACCAGATGGTGACGTTTGTCTCGCGCCAGGAGCCGATCTTCCGCATCCTGACCACGGAATCGGGCAACGTCGAAGTGAACGGTTCGGGCCGGGCGCGGACCTATGCCAAGAGCTTGGAGGAAGTGGGGATCAAGTCGCAGGGGCTCTTGCGCATCACCACCGACATGCCGGTGGTCGAGCAGAACGCCCAGACCCAGCGCAAATCGGTGGCCGCCGGTTACACCCAGTACGACTGGCGCCGGCGCAGCCTCACCGAGCCGCCGCCGCGCTTTGTCGCCAAGCTGGCGGTGGACCCGCGCACCGGCGTGCCCGCCTACAGCGGCGGTGCGGTGAACGTGGAGCCGGAAATCGAGCCGAAGAAGAAGTAGCGGCCCCTACTCCAGCTCAAGAATGAAGTCGCGGGTAGCGTGCCAGACGCCTTGGGCGTCTTTGGTGATCGGCCTGATTTCGACAGCGCCAGGCGGATGGTAACTCGGAATCACCGCTATCCCCAGCTGACGCCTCTGCTCAAACGCCGGGTCTCCCTCGAACCACAGTTCAAACATCCTGGGTTTGTAGCCCTCAAGCCTGACGACATAGTGAATGTGCGCGGGGTTCGCCTGTCCATAGGGCGCGGGGCGGATACTCTCGAACTGATAGCGCCCGTTCGCGTCGGTGCGCATCGCGCCGTGCAGGCGCGCGTTTTCGTCGTCGGTGGGACGCGGCCCCTCCGCATACCGTCCCGAAGCATCGGTGTGAAAGGCGAACACCGACACGCCGGCGAGCACATGGCCTCCGGTGTCTTTCACGGTGCCCGACACCATAAGACGTTCGCCGGGCTCATCCTTCCCGGCAATGACGACGCTGGAGGGGGCGCCCGGCGGCGCCACGTACTTGTCGGCGAGATAGGCATCCGGAATCAGGTTGGCCGCCGAAAGACACACTGCGGCAAGAACGCCTACGCCAGCTGAACTCATACGCCGCCGCAGCGATGCATCGACAACCTTACTCATAGCGCAGCGCCGTCACCGGCTGGGCGCGGGCCACCAAGAGGGCGTGGCCGATGACGGTGGCGATGGCGATCGCGGCCGCCAGCAGTGAGGCGCCCAGGAACATCCACGCGGTTACATCAACGTGGTAGGAGAAGCCTTCGAGCCAGCGGCGCATGACGAAGTAAGCCGCCGGCCAGGCGATGACGTTCGCCCAGAGAACGGGCTTGGCGAATTCCCAGACGATAAGCCTCAGGATGTCGGCCTTGTTGGCGCCGAGGGCCTTGCGCACGCCGATCTCCTTGGTGCGGCTTTCCGCGGTGTAGGCGGAGAGGCCGAAAAGGCCGAGGCAGGATATGAAGACGGCGACGGCGGAAAACGCCGTGAAGAACGCCGACTGGCGGGTGATGTCGACGTAAACCTCCTGCACGCGCTGATCGAGGAAGGTGCGCACGATGGCTTTGGGCTCGCCGAATTGCGTCCACAGCCGGTCGATCGCCTGCAGGGTTGGGATCTGTGCGCCCGACAGCTTCACGCTGAGAAATTGAAAGCCGGTGAGAAAGCCGGACTCGCGCGGGTTGAAATCGTAGGCTGCGGGATGCACGGCATCGTGGACCGCATCCACCGCGAAGTCCGGAACGACGCCAATGACTTCGGCCTGCCCGTTCGGCCAGGCATAGACCGATGCGCAATCGAATTTGAACTGCGGGAAATCCTGGCACGTGATGGATTTGCCGACGGCGTCCTGCGGCGAACGGAACCCGAGCTTGCGGACGGCTGTCTCGTTGAGGACCAGCCGCCACGATGCGGGGGAATCGGAAGCAGCATCGAAGACGCGCCCGGCCAGCGGGCGCACGCCGTAGAGATCGAAAAAGCCCGGTTCCACCGGCGCCTGGTCGACCGAGATCGACACACCATCGGTGCGTTTCAGGTCCCAATCGATCCAGGCGTAATTCAAGGCGACCGAGCCGGAGCAGGCCGCGGCGCTGACGCCGGGGATGCGGCCGACTTCATCCTTGAAAGGCGTGTTGCAGGTGGTGCGCACCAGCACCACCTGATCGGAGTTCAGGCGCAGGCGCTGGTCGAAGGCAAAGCTGCTTTGCCGGTAGATCACCAGCGTGAACAGGATCAGGCCGATCAGGATCGCGAATTGGAACACCACCAGGGCGCGGCGCAGGCCGATCGCCCCGGCGTTTTGGGTCGGACCCTCTTTGAGGACCACCGCCGGCATAAAGGCGGGCAGCACGATCGCCGGATAGAGTCCGGCCAGCAGGCTGATACCAAGGCCGATGCCGGCAATGGCGGCGGCGAAGGCCGGGTCCCGTCCGAGATTGAAGGCGATGCTGGTACGCTGAAGTGCGGCGTTGAAATCCGGCAGCAGCAGCGCGACGCAAAGGCCGGCGCAGAGCAGGCCGAGCGCGACATAGATCGCGGACTCGCCCAGGAACTGTACTGCGAGCTGCCGGCGGACGGCGCCGGAGACCTTGCGGATACCGACCTCGACCGCGCGGCGCACGCCGCGCGCGGTCATTAGGTTGACGAAGTTGATGCCGGCGACGGTGACCAGCAGCACCGCAATGAACGACAGCGCACCATTGAGCTGGGAGTTGCCCCGCGGTTTCATCAGATAATTGTTCTCGGTGCCGCGCGAGAGATGAATGGCGGAGATCGGCAATATGGCCACCGCGGCGAAGCCGGTCTTTCGCTCCTGCACGATATAGCCGTAACGGTCCAGCACGGCCGGCAACGCGGCCTCGACGCGCCTGATGTCCGCGCCCGGCGCCAGCCGGAAGTAGGTATATCCGGCTGTGCCTGAGGCCCTTTCGGACAGACCGGCCGCCGGCTTGAGATTCGAGAACGAGCTTGTGCCCGAGCCAAGCAGATCGAAGTTGAGATGCGTGTTGCTCGGCAAGTCTTCCAGCACGCCCGTCACCCGCATCGGGTGCCGGCGGTCCAGCTCGAGAGTCTCGCCGATAGGATCGTCGCGGCCGAAGTATTTTCGCGCGGTCCGGCGCGTCAGCACGACGCTGTCGGCCTGCTGCAGAGCGGTCGCGGGGTCGCCGGCGATCAGCGGCAAAGCGACGACCGAAAGAAAATCGGCATCGGCCCAGAACAGGATCTCGTTGCCTTCGATCTCGCCGTGCCGGAGGCCGCTCCGGAAGCCCGGGTTGCCGCCCTCGACAAAGCCAAGGCGCGCCACGCGTTCGATCTCCGGGAATGAGGCGGCGAGCCAAGCGGCGAATTGGGGCGGGGAGTTGTCCCGCACCAGCAACGGCGAATCCAATGTCGCGCTCGTGGGCCTGCCTTCAAAGCGGATGAGATAGGTGCGCGCGTGGTCCGGGATCCATCTGTCGTAGCCGAGGTCGTCGCGGAGAAAAAGCGCAATCAACAAGGCCGCCGCGAAGCCGACGGTAAGGCCGATGATGTTGATCGCGGCATAAAGGCGGTTGCGGACCAGGTTGCGCAGCGCCGTGGTGAGGTAGTTGCGGAACATGGGCGCCCTCCCCTACTCGTAGCGCAGCGCCGCGACCGGCTGGGCGCGGGCGACCAGCAGCGCGTGGCCGATGACGGTGGCCAGGGCAATGGCGACGGCCAGCGTCGAGGCGCCGACGAAGAACCACGGCGACAGCGCGATGCGGTCGGCAAATCCCTCGAGCCACTGTTTCAGGAAAACATAAGCGGCCGGCCACGCGGCAAGGTTGGCCCACAGCACCGGCTTGGTGAACTGCCAGAGCAGCAGCCCGAGCACGTCGCGCTCGCCCGCCCCCATGGCCTTGCGGATGCCGATCTCTTTCGTGCGCTGCTCGGCGGTGAGCGCCGACAGGCCGAAGAGGCCGAAGAGGCCGAGCGCCGCCAGGAAAATGGCAACCGCCGCGCTGGCGGCGAGCATCTGCATCTGGCGGGTCAGGTCGCGGTATTTGGCTTCGACCGCCTGATCGAGGAAGTTGCGCATGATCGGCAAGGGCTCGCCGACGCGCTTCCACAGGGCGTCGATGGCCGCCACGGTTTCAGGGACGCGGTCCTTGTCGAGCTTGACGTTGAGTTGGATGGTAAGGGCCGGCAACGGATCGATCCAGAAAATCGTCGGCAGATTTGGATCGCGCACGCCCCTTTTGGAGAAATCCGGCACGACGCCGATGGCTTGCGACGGCCGGTCTTCCGTGAGGACGCCGCCATTCGGTGAGACGACGCGCTGCCACTTGATGATCTGCCCGGCGGCCTCGGCAGGTGTGGCAAAGCCGAGACTGCGTGCCAACGTCTCATTGATGATGACCGACGGCTGGCCGGACGAGGCGCGGTCCATAGGCGCGACGTCGCTCGCGATGTCACGCGAAAACACGCGGCCTGCCAGTGGCTTTATTCCGAAGACGTCGAAATAGTCGAACCCGATTACGGCCATATTGGCGTCGACCACGCGGCCGTCGGGTGCGGTGACCTTCAATGGGCGCGCGAGGCTGAGAATCGAGCCGCCGGAACAGGCGACCCTGTTGACGCCCGGCAACTTACGGATCTCCGTGGCGAAAATCGACTCACAAGGTGAGCGGATCTCCAGGATCTGGTCTTTGTCGAAACGCAGCCCTTCGTTCATGGCGTAATGCAGCTGTGCATACACAGTGGCGACGATCAGGACCAGGGCGATCAGAACGGCGAACTGCACCGTGACCATCAGGCGGCGCAGGCCGGTGCGCGCCGGGTTCTGGATCAGGCCTTTCAAGACCCGGGCCGGCCGGAACGACGACAGCACGAAGGCAGGATAAGCGCCGGCGGCGAGGCCGACCATGGCCAGCGCCAACGCCACACCTGCCATGAACAAGGGCTCGAAGCCAAAAGACATGGTGCGGTCGAGAAAGGCGTTCAGGCGCGGCAACAGCACCTGCGCGGCGACGAGCGCGACCGCCGCCGCGGCCGCGACGTAAAACAGCGACTCGCTGATGAACTGCCAGATGATGTGGCGGCGCTGGGCCCCGGCGCTCTTGCGCACGCCGATCTCGATGGCGCGGCGCGTGGCGGTCGCGGTGGTGAGATTGATGAAATTGATGCCGGCGACAAGCACGATCAAGCCGCCGATCAGCACGACACCGATCAGGGCGTTCCTGTCCGCCAGGGGCTTCATGGTTTGCAGGCGGAATTTGGGATCGAGCACGCGGAAATGAAGTCCGGCGATGGGCCAGGCGTCGAAGGTGAGTTTGGTATCGCGCGGCTGGAACTCGGGGTGGCGCTCCGCGAAGCTGTCGACGGCGCGCTCGAAAGCCGCGACGGATGCGCCCGCCTTCAGGCGGACATAGGTGTAGACGACCGGCGGGATCACGCCCGAGGCGGGGTTATAGGCCTCCATGCGTGTGAGCGCGGACGTGGACGCCACGCCCGCGGCGATGACACCGAGATCCAAATGCGTATTGGAAGGAAGGTCCTCGAGGACGCCGGTGATGCGCATCGGCGCCTTGCGGTCGAATTCGAGGGTTTCGCCGAGGACGTTGTCGGTGCCGAAATATTTGCGCGCGATGCTGCGCGTCACCACGACGCCGTCCGGCTGTTGCAGGGCGGTGGCGGGATCGCCCGCGAACAGCGGCAGCTTTAAGACATCGAAGAGCGTGGAGTCGGCCCAGTGCACGCGTTCGCGGAACTCGGCATCGCCGTGGCGGACGCCCGCGGAGGAGAACGCCATGCGCGCGATCTTCTCGACCTCGGGAATCTCCTCCTCAAACCGGCGCTTGAGGTAGGGCGGCGTCATGTCGAGATAGTCGGTGAAGTTGGCGAATTCGCCCTTCATCGACAGGAGCACGGTGCGCTCGTGATCGGGGATCCAGCGGTCGTAGGAGAATTCATCGTGCACGAAGAGCCCGATGAGCAACGCCGCGGCAAAGCCGACGGAAAGACCGAAAATGTTGATCGCGGCATAGAGCCGGTTGCGGACGAGGTTGCGCAGCGCGGTGGTGAAGTAGTTGCGGAACATCGCGGCTCTTCCCCTATTCGTACCTGAGTGCGCTCGCCGGCTGGGCACGGGCGACGAGCAGAGCGTGGCCGATGACGGTCGCGACGGCGATGGCCAGAGCCAATATAGAAGCCGCGACGAACATCCAGGGCGAAAGATCGACGTGGTAGGCGAAACCTTGCAGCCAGTAACGCATGCCGAAATAGCCGGCGGGCCATGCGATCAGGTTGGCACACAACACGGGCTGGGAGAATTGCCACAACAGGAGCCCTAGTATCTCGGCGCGCGTCGCGCCCATGGCTTTGCGGATGCCGATCTCCTTGGTGCGCTGTTCGGCGGTGAAAGCCGCCAGGCCGAAGACGCCGAGACAGGCCACGAACACCGCGATCAGAGCGACGGCGCTAAAGATCTGGGCCTGGCGCGTAATGCCCTGGTACAGATCTTCGAGATGCTGATTGAGGAAAGCGCGGGCGATGGGCCGCGGATCGCCGACGTCCTTCCACAGCGCGTCGATGGCGGCCAGGGTCTCTGGGATGTCCCGCCCGTTCAACTTGACGTGCAGCGTGTCGTAGAAGGACGGATCGGACCAATAGATCGCGGGCTGAAGCGGCGTCGCAACGGCATTCAGCGCGAAATCGGGAACCACGCCGACGATCGTCACTTGCCGGGTGATCATTCCCCTGACGGGACCCGCGTCCGCGGTAATGCCCAAGACTTGCCCGAGCGCCGCGTCGGGCGCGGAAAATCCAAACCGGCGTACGGCCGATTCATTGATCAAGATGTTCGAGGGTGGATTGAAGTTACCCACGGCGAGATCGCCGCGCGCCGACGCATCGCCCTGCGTCAGCATGCGGCCGACCACGAGATGTTGGCCATATACGTCAAAATAACCGGGGTCCACGGTGGCCGTGCCGATCCCCACATTCGATCCGTCGGGAAGCGTGAAGACAATCCTGCCCCGGGTACCAGAGTCGAGCATGCTTAATGAACAGCCGGCGGCCGCCACGCCGGGAAGCGCGCGCACACGATCGCGGAAAACGTCCTGGCAGGAGGTTTTGATGGTGAGCGCCTGGTCGGTGTCCATGCGCATGCCCTCGTTGAAGGCGAAGCGCACCTGTTGGTAGACGATGCCGGTGGCGAATACGAGACCGATAAGCACGGCGAATTGCACGGTTGTCAGCAAGCGCCGGAGTAGGGCAGAGCCCGATCCGGGGGCCGCGGCGCTTTTCAGCACACTCGCCGGCCTGAAGGCCGAGAGGACAAGAGCAGGATATAGCCCGGCCAAAATGCCGAATGCGATCGCCAGGGCCGCGACGCCGAGCACGAAGGCGGGCTCGCGCCAATAGAGAAAGAAGGTGTTGCGCGCTAAAAATGCCTGGATCGTCGGCGACAGTAGTTGTGCAAGCCCGACCGCGGCGGTGGCACTGACGAACACGTAGATCAGCGCCTCGCCGATGAATTGGAGAACGAGGTGCAATCGTTCAGCGCCGGAGGTTTTCCGCACACCGACTTCTGTCGCGCGCCGCACCGCCCAAGCCGTCATGAGATTGATGAAGTTGATGCCCGCAATTAGAAGGATCAATACGCCGGCCGCGGAGACGGCCATCAGCACGGCGCGGGAGCCGCGCGCTTTCAGCGCGGGCCTGACCGACGGACTTAGGTGAATATCGGCGATAGCGATCGGCGCAAGCGCAAGAAGCTTCTCGCTTCCCGTATCCAGCCCACCCTGCCGCTCTACAAAGCCGGAGAGCGCGCGATCGAATTCTGAAGGATCGGAGCCCTTAGCCAGCCGAAGTACCGTGAACACGCGGGGGTTAAAGCTCGCGTTGAATGCCATCAATGGCGAGAACGGCGCGGACGCAGCCACCCAGATCGCCCTGTCGAAATTGGTGTTGGAAGGAAGATCGTCCAACACGGCGGTGACGGTCAGCGGATGCTGGCGATTGAGGTCGACAGTTTCGCCGACGACGTTCTCCCGTCCGAAATACTTGCGGGCGATAGCGCGCGTGAGGACGATGCTATCGGGACGCTCCAAAGCCGTGGCGAGGTCTCCGGCAATCGCCGGAAGCGGTAAAACCTTGAAGGTACCCTCATCAGCCCAATAGATCCCTTCGGAGCTTTCGACCTCACCCCGGCGAAGGATCACCTCATCAGCATTAAGGCGCGTGATTGCTTCAACCTGCGGAAAAGCGAGCCGGAGCGCGGGCGCGACTTTTTTGTCCGTCGCATCGGAGAGTGACGGGGCAATCTTGTTGGCCGGCGAACCCTGGATACCCTGCAGCAGATAGACGCGCTCGAAGCCCGGTATCCATCTTTCGTAATTGAACTCGTCGCGGACGAACAAGCCGATGAGAAGTGCGGTGGCAATCCCGGTCGCCAGGCCGGCAATGTTGATCGCGGCATACAGCCGGTTGCGGACAAGGTTGCGCAGCGCGGCGGCGAGATAATTGCGGAACATCGGCGTCTCCCAATGTTACAATCCGTCACATGTGACGAGTCGTAACATAGGGGACGACGCCGCGCAATCTCCGAGAAAACGCCCCGCCCTATTTCTTCAGCGGATGATCTTCCAGACCGTTGTAGCTGGGCGCACTCAGCTGGATCATCAGGCCGTTGGGATCGAGCACCGCGGCGGAGGCGGAGTCGCCGCTCGCGATCTTGAAGCCGGCCGCGGCCAATTTGTCGGCGGTGGCTTTCGGATTCTTGGAATCGAAATTGTCCACGCCCAGGCAATAGTGGCTGTAGGACGCGGTCGCTCCCTTGTTGATGCTGATGAAGGTGCCGCCGGGCAACCGCAGATAGACGCGGTCGTTGTCGTCGATGGTATCGGCCTGCATGCCGAAGAGCTTCTGGTAGAAGTTGCGGGTCTCGTTGACCTTGGGTGATGCTATGCCGATATAGTTGACCATCCTGATGTTGAGCAGCGGCTGGGCGCCGGCGGCACGCGCGGGTACAGCTGCGGCGGCGGTGACCACCGCAGCGAGGCCGGCGAGCAACTGGCGGCGGTCGATCTTGCCGGACTCATAAGTGTCGAGCAGTTGGTCGATGATGGGTGTCATGGCGGGCTCCCTGATGGTCGTCTCCCGACGCCGGGAGACCAGGGAAGCCTACCAGACTTCACGCCCTAGCGGTGGCGGCGAAAACCGCCTCCGTCATTACCGCCGCCATCGTTACCGGCGCCGGTGTTGCCAGCGCCGGCGTTGCCATTGCCGTCATCCTGGCGGCGCATGTTGCCGTACTGGCCTCGGCTTTCGCCGGGCATGCGGAAATTCTGGCGGAAATTCTGTCGCGGCTGTTCGGCCTGCATCGGTGCGGTGCCGGGCTGCGACTGCGCCATCACGGGCGGCTGGAACCGCTGCTGCGGCTGGAAGGTGCGCGGCGCGGGCGCGGCATCGGCTTGGCCGTTGCCTTGAAGATCACGCCGCCCGCGCATGCGGTCGACATGCTCGCCGTTCTGATCAGCCCCGCGGCGGTTACCGCGCATGCTGTTGAAGCGGTCGAAATCGGGCGCGGACGGGACCGGCGAAACGATGGCGGGCAGGCCCGGCGTCGCCGGCAGGCGCGGCGAGGCATCCGGCAGCGGCGGGGTGGCGTCGGGCAGCTGCACGTCGGGGCGCACGCGGCGGCCGTTGCCGAAACGGCTGTCGTTGGAGCCGCCGCCGTTAAATCGACCATTGCCATAGCGTCCGGCGTTCCCATCGGTGGGGCCGTTGTTATCGGAGAGGACCGGCCCGCGCGGACGGCGGTCGCGGATGCCGTCCGTGTTGCGATCAGCGTTACGGTCGATGTTGCGGTCACCGCTGCGGTCGTTGTCCCAGCTGCGGCCGCCCCGGTCGGGCCGCGGCGTGTTGATGGCGACATTGGAACGATCGTTGTTGAGCGGGCCGCGGAAGCGCTCGCCCCGGCCGACGCCGCGGCGGTGATCGGGGTCGTGACGCCAGACGTCGTTGTCGGCGTGCCACTGACCGCGGTTATTGGCGCGCCAGCGCGGGATGTCGGTGATGTGGATGCGGTGGTGCCCCCAGTCCCAGCGGCTCCAGCCCCAGAACGGACGCACCGAAACGAAGCTGTAGGCGATCCAGGGGCTGTAGACGTAGCGCGGCGGCGGCGGGAAATAATAGGGTTCGTAGTCGGCGTAGGGCCAGATGCCGTAGGCGCTGCGCGGGTCATAGACCGGCACGTAGACCATGTCGAGGCTGGCGGGTTCGATGATGATGTAGCCGTTGTCTTCGATCACACGCTGGCGCGCGTCCGAGACCAGGCGGCCGGCGGCGCGGGCTTCGTGTCGCAGACGCTGGACGGCGTCCATCACCGCACCTTCGTTGGTGAGGAAGGCGTCGCCCACCTGCTGCATCCAATCGAGGTCGCTGTTCATCATGTCAAGGACCTCGGGGAACGCCGCGAGGGCTTTCACGCTCGGGTCCCAATCGCGGTCTTCGAGCATGTCGGCGAGACGTTCGCCCGAGAGGTTGCGGTTTTCGGCGCGGTTGGCCCAGCGCGCGGCTTCGACCACCTCGAGCGGATAGGTCGAGGCGATCAGGATCTGCGAGAGCAGCTGGTCAGGATAAAGCGCGACGGGGGCGACCAATGCGTCGAGCTCACGCGCCGGAGCGGTAACGTCGCCGGGGCGCGGCTGCGACCAGATGATGGTGTCGCGCGAAACGTCCTGGGCCGATGCAACGGCCGGCAGACTGACGAGGGCGATGGCGGCGATAGCGGTTGTGAATTTCATGTTCGTACTCCCACGGAGCACAATATGGGCCGTCACAACGGCGAAATCATGGCGTCAGCTGGATTGGTGCGCGGTTACAATTTCGCGCCAGACCTTTTCCGAAGGCGCGCACAGGATATTGATCTGGTCGCGCCCGGCGGGGGTGTAGTCGAGGCCGGACAAAAGCCGGTTGAATCCGCCGGATTCCTTGTGAATCAACACGCCGGCGGCGTGATCCCAGGGTTTCAGCCGGCGGAAATTGAGCACATGCATGCGGCCGTCGGTGAGCCACCAGTAGTCGTGGGCGGCACTGCCGAGGCGGATATTGCGGGCGAAGCGGCCTTTGAGCGGAGCGAGGTCGCGGCTGTAGAGGCCGGCGATCATGGACGAGAGCGCGTCGGACGGCGGCGGCGGGGCGTGTACACGGATGTGTGTGCCGCTTTCGAGTTCAAGCCAAGCCCCTGCTCCTGCTTCGGCCCAGAGCGTGCGTCCGCCGACGGGATCGTGAATCCAGCCCATCAGGGTCTGGTTCGACCGCACGAGCGCGACCATGACCGCGAAGCGCGGATTGCCATCGACGAAGTTGGCGGTGCCGTCGACCGGATCGATGATCCAGACCGGCGCCTCGCCTTTGAGGCGGTCAAGCACCGTGGCGTCGGCGGAGGCGCCCTCCTCGCCGATCACCAGCGAACCCGGCAGCAAGGCCGGCAGGGATGCGCTCAGCGCCTGCTCGCTTTCGAGATCGGCGACAGTGACGAGATCGCCGGGATGAGCCTTGCTGCGGACGTCGCCGGCTTGGAGCTTCTGGAAACGCGGCAGGATGAATTTGGCTGCGACGTCGCGCATGGCGGCAATCGTGCCGGCGCTGAGCTGCGCGGTCGCGGCGCCCTTCATTCCGCCGCGCGCCGGAGGGTGAGGCCGCGCTTCTCGAGGCGCGCGCTGTCGGCGGCATCGAGCAGGACCGAGAAACGCGCCTCGGTCTCGTTGTCGCGCCGCGAGAGCACTTCGCCGCGGCGATAGAGCCAGGCGATGGTCTCGCCGTCCTCGAGCGGCACCGCGATCTCCAGGGGCTTGCGCTGGCGCGAGAGTTCCTCGTCCACCAGATCGAGCAGGTCGCGGGTGCCGGCCCCGGTGACGGCCGAGAGCGCAACCTCGTCGGGGCTGCGCGCGGTCTCATTGACGAGCGCGGCGGCGGCGTCTTCGTCCAGCAGATCGATCTTGTTGAGGGCTTCGATCAAAGGCCGCTCGCCATCGGCTTCGATGCCGAGCTGGCCGAGCACGGTTTCGACGTCGTGCTTCTGGGCTTCGCTTTCGGGATGGGCGATGTCGCGCACGTGCACGATGACGTCGGCTTCGAGCACTTCTTCCAAGGTGGCGCGGAAGGCGGCCACCAGTTCATGCGGCAGGTCGGAGACGAATCCGACGGTGTCGGACAGGATGGCGGTGCGCCCCGAGGGCAGCTTCAACTGGCGCATGGTGGGGTCGAGCGTGGCGAAAAGCTGGTCCATCGCCACGACATTGGCGGCGGTGAGCTTATTGAACAGGGTCGACTTGCCGGCGTTGGTGTAGCCGACCAGGGCCACAATCGGGTACGGAATGCGGCGGCGGGCTTCGCGGTGCAGGCCGCGCGTGCGGGTGACGGTTTCCAGCTCCTTCTTGAGCCGGACGATGCGGTCGCCGATCAGGCGGCGGTCGATTTCGATCTGGGTTTCGCCGGGGCCGCCCAGGAATCCGAAGCCGCCGCGCTGGCGTTCGAGGTGGGTCCAGCTGCGCACCAGGCGGCTCTTTTGGTAGGACAGATGCGCGAGCTCGACCTGGAGCTGGCCTTCCCGCGTGCGCGCACGCTCGCCGAAGATCTCCAGGATGAGGCCGGTGCGGTCGATGACCTTGGCGTTCCAGGCCTTCTCCAGGTTGCGCTGCTGGCCGGGCGAAAGATGGCCATCGACCACGGCGAGCTCGATCTTGTGTTCTTTGATGAAAGCGCCGATGCGCGCCACCGTGCCTTCACCGAGCAGCGTGGCGGGGTTGGGCTTGGCGAGCGTGACGGTCTCGGCGTGGACCACATCGAGGTTGATGGCTGCGGCCAAGCCGCGTGCCTCATCCAGACGTGAGCGTTCGCCGTAGGCATCTTCCTCGGCCCGCCGGCTCTTGAGCCGGGGATGGACGATGACGGTGGTCGTGGCAGCCTTGTTGGTCGTGTGCAGGGGACAGCGCCTACTGGGCGGCTTCGTCCTTGGCGCCGGGTTCATCCTTGGGTTCGAACAGCTGAACCGGGGCGGACGGCATCACGGTCGAAATCGCGTGTTTGTACACCAGCTGCGTATGGCCATCGCGGCGCAGCAGCATGGAGAAATTGTCGAACCAGGTGACAATTCCCTGAAGCTTAACGCCGTTGACCAGGAAAACGGTCACCGGAGTCTTGTGCTTGCGGATGGCGTTGAGAAAGACGTCCTGGACGTTTTGGGCTTTTTCTGCGGACATCGGAGTTGGCACCTGTTCTTTGTTGTTATCGTTGCGGGCTTCGTCCTAAGGGTGCACATGTGCGACCCGGCCTAACGTTCTAGAATTTTTTCGCGAAAGGGGTCAACCACGCCTACGCGAATTACTTCCAATTTAGTTAGACGGTTGCGCGAATAAGGGCGGCTAAGGCCTTGCAATCCGGGACAATATGGTCCGGCGCGGGCGCCAAATCGCCAACCGGGGCGCCGACAAAAACAGTCCTGCAGCCGGCGGCTTTTCCGCAAATCACGTCGATGGCGGCGTCGCCCACGAACCAGACGTCGGGACCGGCGGGAATATTCCCGGAAGACAGAGCAGCGTGGACGGGGTCGGCCGCCGGTTTGTCGCGCGGCGCATCCGTTGATCCGATCAGCCCGCCGAAAAGCCGAGTCCAGCCCAGGTGCGCGGCCTCGGCGCGCAGGTATTTACCGGTCTTGTTGCTGACCACGCCGAGATAAATGCCGGCGGCGGCGGCCTCGCGCAGCATGTCCTCGGCACAGGGCAAGGCCTGGAGGGCATCGAGGTGCACGGCGTCGTAGGCCTTATAATAGATGTCGCGCGCCTCCTCCCAGCGGTCGCCGTAGATCTTGGGGAAGGTATCGCGCAAGGAGCCGGCGACTCGCGCCCGCACCTCTTCCGGGGTCCAGGGCTTATGGCCCATGGCTTCCAGGGTGATGTTGGTGGCCCGCCCGATGCATGGCCAGGTGTCGACCAGGGTGTTGTCCCAGTCGAACAGGATGGCTTTGGGGCGTCGCAGCGGCTCAGACATTCCACACGTCGGATGTCAAAGCGTCCATGAAAGCGCGGTAGCGGGCGCGCAGGTCCCGCGTCACCGTGCCGGGCGAACCATTGGCGACTACGCGCTCGTCGATCTGCACCACCGGCATGACAAAGGTGGTGGTGCCGGTGAGGAAGACCTCTTTGGCGCGCTGGGTCTCCTCCAGCGTGAACGGCCGTTCCTCGACCTTGTAACCGGCGTCGCGCGCGATCTTGATGACCGTGCCGCGCGTGACCCCGGCAAGGATTGAATTGCCGACCGGGTGCGTGACCAGGACCTGATCGCGTGTAACCAGCCAGGCATTGGAGGCGGCGGCCTCGGTGACGGTGCCGTCGGCCTTGTGCAGAAGCGCTTCGAAGGCCTTGGCCTCGGCGGCGGTCTGTTTGGCGAGCGCGTTCGCCAGGAGCCCGACCGATTTGATGTCGCAGCGGCCCCAGCGCTGATCGGGCACCGTGACCACCTTCACGCCGGCTTCGGCCACGGACTCGGGCGGGCCGGCGCCGTGTTTGGCGGTGACCACGACGCTGGGCCTGACGTTGTTGCCCGGAAAAGTGTGCAGGCGCGGCGCGACACCGCGGTTGACCTGCATGTAGACCGTGCCCCGCGAGAGATGATTGCGGCGGATGATCTCCTTGAGGATCACCGTCCAGGCGCCGTCGGTCATGGGCGCGGCGATGCGCAGTTCCGCGAGCGAGCGTTTGAGGCGCTTGAGGTGGCCGGCATAGTCGACCGGCAGGCCGTTCCAGATGCAGGTGACCTCATAGACGCCGTCGGCGAACTGGTAGCCGCGGTCTTCGATGTGCACGTTGGCCTGCTTCTGCGGCAGATAGCGGCCGTTGACGTATGCGATATGAGACATGGGTGGAGGCTAGTGACGGGTTTCTTCCGGAACGTCGCCGTTGTCGCGGCGGCGGGTGTCGGTGGAGACGCCCAAGGATTTGAGCTTGCGGTGGAGGGCGGAGCGTTCCATCCCCACAAAGTCCGCCGTGCGCGAGATGTTGCCGCCGTAGCGCACCACCTGCGCCATCAGATATTCACGCTCGAACATCTCGCGCGCCTCGCGCAGCGGCAAGGTCATGATCTCGTCGGAGCGCTGGAGTTTGAGGATCTGCGGGGTGTCGTTGTTGATGTCGTTGGGCAGCATGTCGGCGCGGATGGGATCGGTGGCGCTGCCGGGCGCCATGATCAACAGGCCTTCGATGACGTTCTTGAGCTGGCGGACGTTGCCGGGCCAAGGGTAGGTCTGCAGCGCGGCAATGGCGTCCTCGCCGAGCGTGCGGCGCGGCAAACCGGCGGAGAACGCGGCACGGTCCATGAGGTAGCGCACCAGGTCAGGGATGTCCTCGCGGCGGTCGGCGAGCGACGGCACGAGCACGGGCACGACGCTCAAACGGTAGAACAACTCCTCGCGGAACAGGCCCTTCTTGATCTCGGCGCGCAGGTCGCGGTTGGTGGTGGCGATCACGCGCACGTCGATATCGACCGCGCCATGGCCGTTGATGCGCTCGACGCGTTGATCCTGAAGGATGCGGATGATGCTGCTTTGCGTCGCCAGCGGCATGTCGGCGACTTCGTCGAGCAGCAGGGTGCCGCCGTCGGCGCGTTCGAGCAGGCCGGCGACGCCGTCGTTATTGCCGAACAGGATCTCGCTCATGCGGTCGGGATGCAGCGAGGCGCAGTTGACGACCACAAAATGACTGCCGGCGCGCGGGCTATTGAGGTGAATCTGGCGCGCGATAACTTCTTTGCCCGAACCCGCCGGACCGGTGATCAGCACGCGGCTGCCGGTGGGGCCGACACGCTCGATGGTGCGGCGCAGGCTGGCCACTGCCGTGCAAGAGCCGATGAGGGCGTCGGGCTCCCCTGCCCGGCTTTTGAGTTCCAGGTTCTCGCGCTTGAGGCGCGCGGCCTCGAGGGCGCGTCCCAGGACGAGCAGCAGGCGGTCGGACTGGAAGGGCTTTTCGATGAAGTCATAAGCGCCGAGCTGGATGGCCTCGACGGCGGTGGCGATGGTGCCGTGGCCGGAGATCATTACCACCGGCACCTGCGGACGCATCGCCTTGATGGCCGAAAGCACCTGCAGGCCGTCGAGCTTGCTGCCTTCGAGCCAGATGTCGAGGATCACCGCCGAAGGCGCGCGGATCTTCACCTGCTCGATGGCTTGATCGCCCGAGGCGGCTTCGCGGGTGGTGAAGCCTTCATCCTGCAGGATGCCGGCGACGGCGGCGCGGATGTCGGCTTCGTCGTCGACGATCAGGATTTCGGGCTGCTGGGGCGCATTGCTGGGCATGGCCTACTCTCCCGCCGCGCGGATCGGGAGCGTCGGCTCGGCGGCCAACGCCGCCGGGAAATGCAGGCTGACGCGCGCGCCGCCTTCCGCCGGGGACGAATGATCTTCGAGAGTGACGCTGCCGCCGTGGTCTTCGAGGATCTTCTTGACGATGGCAAGCCCCAGCCCCGTGCCTTTGGCGCGGGTGGTGACGTAGGGCTCGGTGAGGCGTTCGCGCTCGGCCTGCGGCAGGCCGATGCCGTTGTCGATCACCGACACCGCAAATTCGCCGGCGGTCCGCTCGAGCGTGACGGCGATCCGTCCCGGCCCTTTCGTGCCGAGCGTCGGCGGGCCGAAGCGGCTCTCGACGGCTTCAACCGCGTTCTTGAGGACGTTGGTGAGTGCCTGGCCGACCTGACGGGCGTCGAGGCGGAGCATGGTGGGCTGCATCGGGACCTGGAGATTGAATTCGATCTGCGGGAAAGCGTGGCGCTGGAACATGACGGCGTCGCGGACAACGGCGGAAAGATCGGAGGGCTTGAGGACGGCAGAAGGAAGCCGCGCGAAGGCGGAGAACTCGTCGACCATGTGGCCGATGTCGCCGACGTGGCGGATGATGGTGTCGGTGCACTGGGCGAACAGGCCGGATTCATCTTCCAGCTTGCCGGAATATTTGCGTTTGAGGCGCTCGGCCGACAGCTGGATCGGGGTCAGCGGGTTCTTGATCTCGTGGGCGATACGCCGCGCGACATCGGCCCAGGCGGCCTTGCGCTGCGCCGACTGCAGCGCGGTGATATCGTCGAAGGTGACGACGTAGCCGGTGATGTCGTTGCCGACCTGCTCGACCGAAAGCCGCGCGAGGAAGGTCTTCTGGGCGATCTGGACTTCGTGCTGCACGACCTTTTGCGAGGAGGCTTCCTGCAAAAGCTGGGCGAATTCTGGCACGCAATCGGCCAAGGGCTTGCCGATGGCCTGGCTCAGGTCGAGGCCGAGCAGCACTGCGGCGGAGCGGTTGGGCAGCGTGATGTTGCCGGCGGGATCGAGGCCGATGACCCCGGCGCTGACGCCTTCGAGCACGGTTTCGGTGAAACGGCGGCGCTCGTCGAGCTGGGCGTTGGTGTCGCGCAGCGCCGTCTGCTGCTCCGACAGGCGCTTGGTCATGCGGTTGAAGGCGCGGCTGAGGTAGCTGACTTCGTCGGTGGAATCAGGTTCGGAGACGCGCACGCCCAGATCGCCGCCGCGCACACGTTCGGCGGCGTCGATCAGGTCGACGATGGGTTTGGCGAGACGCGTGGCGAGCGAGAGCCCGAACCAGATCGAGACCATCAGCAAGAGGAGCGCGACCACCACGAACAGCATGGTGAAGCTGACCTCGAGGTCGGAGCGTTCGCCCTCGAGGCGGAGGTATTCCGACACCGCTTCTTCCGTGCGCGACAGGCGCGCGAGCACTTCCGACGAGACGAAGCGGCCGACCAGGAGATAGGTGGCAGGGAAGGATTCCAGCTTCACCAGCGCGCGCACGCGGTCGGAGCTTTGGCCGGTGAGCACGGCGACCTGGCCGACGTTGGCCGAGGCGATGGCCTGGAAGGGAATCTGCTCGCCGGTCTGCAGCGCGAAGGTGTAGCCGGCCTTGGCGATGACCTGGAGGTCGGTGGTGAAGATCACCGCTTCGGTAAGGCCGCGGAAGGCGGCCTGCGTGGAGAGGAAGGAGTCCCGCAGCGCCGGGTCGCCGGCGGACAGCTGCGGCCACTGGCGGTTGACGTCGGCGGCGACGGCGAGCGCGTCGGCCTTGATGGCCTGCTGGTGCTCGGCGAGATAGGCGCGCGCCACGGCGGCGGATTCCGTGACCGCGGTTTTGACGCGGTCGCCGAACCAGGTCTGCACGCCGAAGGTGAAAAACAGCGTCGAGAAGATCGCGATCAGCAGCGTCGGCGTCATGGCGATGACGCCGAACAGCACCACCAGGCGGATATGCAGCCGCGAGCCGACCGTCCCGGCGCGGTGCGCGCGCCACAGGCGAAGCAGACGCGTGCCGACAAGGGCCGTGAGCCCCAGCACGATCAAGAGATCGATGTTGAGCAGCACCAGGGTCGCGGTGGCGTTGGGCCCGTGGGCGCCGAAGCCCGACATGGAAACATAGGTGGCGATGCCGGAGGTGAGCGCCGCCGCGGTCAACAGGATCGCCAGCGTGTCGGCCTGGATGCGGCGGAAGACGTCGCCCAGGCGCGCGCGCAAGGACCGGCGCGGGAATTCCGCGAGCCCTTCGTTGCGCGATGCGGCGACGTCGGAGTTCATGCCCTCTGCCCTACTTCGGTGACCGCATGACGCCGATCTCCAGCTCGCGGATCTTCTTGCGCAAGGTGTTGCGGTTGAGGCCGAGAACCTCGGCCGCTTTCACCTGATTGCCGCGGGTAGCCTGCAGCGTCAGCGTGATCAGCGGGCGCTCCAGCTCGCGCAGCACGCGGTCGTACAGCCCGCGCGGCGGCAGGGCGCCGTTGTGGCCGTCGAAATAATCGCGCAGGTGGCGCTCGATTGTGCCCGAGAGCGTCGCCGGCTCGCCTTCGGCGCTGACCTGGGCGGCGGTGGTGCCGACCAGCTCCATCTCGACGACGTCAACGCCGATCACAGGCTCGTTATAAAGCGCGACCATGCGCTTCATCATGTTCTCGAGCTCGCGCACGTTGCCGGGCCAGCGGTGGTTCTTCAGCCGCTCGATGGCGGCGGGCTCGAGGGCCTTCACCGGCAGCCCCTCGCTCGCCCCTTGGGTGAGGAAGTGGCTGATGAGTTCGGGGATGTCCTCGAGACGTTGCCTCAGGGGCGGGATGCGGATCGGCACCACGTTGAGGCGGTAGTAAAGGTCCTCGCGAAAGAGACCCAACTTGATGAGCTGGGTGAGATCGCGGTGGGTGGCGGCGACGATGCGCACGTTGGCCTTGATCGGCGTGCGCCCGCCGACGCTGGTGTAGCGGCCGTCCTGCAGCACGCGCAGCAGACGGGTCTGCGCTTCGGGCGGCATGTCGCCGATCTCATCGAGAAACAGCGTGCCGCCTTCGGCCTGTTCGAAGCGGCCGGTGACGCGCTGCAGCGCACCGGTGAAGGAGCCCTTCTCATGGCCGAAGAGCTCGCTCTCGATCAGCTCGCGCGGGATCGCGGCCATGTTGACGGCGACAAAAGGCCCGCCGCGGCGGCGGCCGAAGTCGTGCAGCGCGCGGGCGACGAGTTCCTTGCCGGTGCCGGACTCGCCGGTGATCATCACCGTCAGATCGGTGTTCATCAGGCGCGCGACCGAGCGGTAGATGTCCTGCATGGCGGCCGAGCGTCCGACAATCGGCAGACGTTCCGCGGCGGTGTCGTTGGCCGCCGGCGCCTGCTCGTGCGGCTGCATGGCCAACGCGCGGTTGACCACGGCCACGAGTTCGCCGAGGTCGAAAGGCTTGGGCAGGTACTCAAACGCGCCGCGCTCGGCGGCTTTGACGGCGGTGAGCAGCGTGTTCTGCGCACTCATGACGATCACACGCAGATCGGGGCGCAGCTTCTTGATGCGCGGGATCAGGTCGAGGCCGTTCTCATCGGGCATGACAACGTCGGTAATCACGAGGTCGCCGTCGCCGTCGGACACCCAGCGCCACAAGGTGGCGGCATTACCCGTCGTGCGCACGTCGTAGCCGGCACGGCCCAAGGCTTGGGTCAGCACGGTCCGAATGCCGTGGTCGTCGTCGGCGACAAGGACGGTGGCCGAACTCATCCTTCACCTATGACGATCGGCAACATGATCTTGAAGACCGTGCGCGCCCTGGCACTCTCGAATTCAATGATGCCGCCGTGGTCGGTGATGATCTTGGCGACGAGGGCAAGACCCAGGCCGCTGCCTTTGGGCTTTGTGGTGACAAAGGGATCGAAGAGATGCGGGCGCAGGTCTTCGGGGATGCCGGCGCCGTTGTCCTGCACCGTCACCACCAGCGGCAGCTGCACACGCCCCGCGCTGCCCGAAACCGCGACGCGCACGCCGGGCTGGAACGAGGTCGAGAGGATGATTTCGCCGGTCTTGGCGGGCACGGCTTCGGCGGCGTTCTTGACCAAGTTCAGAAACACCTGAACGAGCTGGTCGTGATTGCCGTTCACCGGCGGCAGCGAAGGATCGTAACGCTCGACGAACTTCACCGACGAGGCAAAGCCGTTCTCGGCGATGCGGCGCACGCGTTCGAGCACGGCGTGGATGTTCACCGGCGCGCGTTCGAGCGGACGGTCGTCGGAGAAAACCTCCATGCGGTTGACGAGGGCCACGATGCGGTCGGCTTCGTCGCAGATCAACTGGGTGAGTTTCTTGTCCTCCTCCACCGCCGCCTGGCCGAGCAGCTGGGCGGCGCCGCGGATGCCGGAGAGCGGGTTCTTCACTTCGTGGGCCAGCAAGGCCGCCATGGCGGTCATCGAGCGCGCCGAGTTGCGGTGCTCCAACTGCTGGCCGAACTTGATGGCGCGCGTCTGCTCCTGCAGCGAAATCACCACCCAGCCGGGCTTGTCGGCGATGGGTGCGACGTGCACCGAGACCGTGCGCACGCCGGTTTTGGGTGTGTCGAGCACGACGCCGTAGGCCGACATCGGGGCGTCGGCTTCGGCGGCCTGTTCGACCAGGGCCAGGAGCGGCCCATTGGGCGGCAGGATGTCGGCCAGCGGCTGGCGGGTGAGCATGGCCGCGCTGCTTTGAAAAAGCTGCTCGGCCGCGCCGTTGGCGTAGCGGATCGCCTTGCTGTCGTCGACAACGAGCGTCGCCGACTGCAGCGCGCCCAGCACCGACTCAGCGCTGAGGTTGGGACCGGAGTCCTGGGCGTTGGGACGCAGGAAGGGAACGGTGACCGACATCAGGCGGCTTCCTGCAGCGCGGCATCGCCGTCGAACAGGCGCAGGATCATGGCTTTGACGCGCTCCGGATCGGCTTCGGTGTTGACCGCGGCGCGGAAAGCGTTGGCGCCGTTAAGGCCGTGCGCCGACCAGGCGAGATGCTTGCGGGCGATGCGCACACCCTGGTCGCGGCCGTAGTATTCGAGCAGCGATTCATAGTGGTCGAGCAGGATGGCGCAGCGCGCGGCCGGCGACGGCGCGGGCGGGGCCGCGCCGCTATCGAGATGGGCCTGGACCTGCGACGGCAGCCACGGCTTGCCGAAGGCCCCTCGCCCGATCATCACGCCGTCGGCGCCGGACAGGCGCAAGAGTTCCTGGGCGTGGGCCGGTTCGGTGACGTCGCCGTTGCCGACCACCGGGACTTTGACCGCGTCCTTGACCTTGCGGATGAAAGCCCAGTCGGCGGTGCCGTTGTAAAGCATCTGTCGGGTACGGCCGTGCACGGTGATGAGCTGGACACCGGCATCTTCGGCGCGCCTGGCGAGAGTCGGCGCGTTCAGGCTGTCGTGGTCCCAGCCCATGCGCATCTTCAGGGTGACGGGCACTTTCACGGCGCCGACTACCGCATCGATGATGCGCACGGCGTGGTCCTCGTCGCGCATCAAGGCCGAGCCGGCCATGGTGTTGACCACCTTCTTCACCGGACAGCCCATGTTGATGTCGATCAGGACGGCCCCCCGGTCCTCGTTCATACGCGCGGCCTCGGCCATCACCTCCGGGTCGCAGCCCGCGAGCTGGACGCCCATGGGCGCCTCGTCGGCGCAATTGCCCGACATACGCAGGGTTTCCCGATGGGCGCGGATCATCTGCTGCGAGGCGATCATCTCGGAATAGACCATGGCGCAGCCGAAGCGCCGCACCAGACGGCGGAAAGGCCGGTCGGTGACGCCGGTCATGGGTGCGAGAAAGACGTTACCCGCCAGGGAAAGAGGACCGATGCGAAGGGCGGGCCGGGTCATGCGCTACGATGTTGCCTGGAAGCTGTCTATTTCTTAGGCATTTGCCCAAGAAAGCCCGTTAAAATCAAGAGCTTTCGCCCGGTGTGGCGAAAAAGCACTACATATCGGCAACACCTTGCCTTAGAACACAAATTACGCAAATTCTCAGACGTGTTCTGCTCATAGGATTCCCCTTGCCCTCTTGCGCCGTCCTGATTGTCGCCGCCGGCCGCGGACAGCGGTTTGGTGGCAGCCTGCCCAAGCAATATGCGCCCCTCAGAGGGGAATACCTGCTGCGTCGGACGTTGCGGGCGTTTTGCGACCATCCGGGCGTCGGCAAGGTGGTGGTGGCGATCCACCCGGACGACGCCCAAACCTTCGCCGCGGCCGCCCAGGGCTTCGACGTGCGCGCGGTGCACGGCGGGGCGCAGCGCCAGGATTCGGTGCGGCTAGGGCTGGAAGCGCTGGCGGCGGACAACCCCGATGTCGTCCTGATCCACGACGGCGCCCGGCCAATGGTCTCGGCGGGACTGATCGACCGGGTGCTCGCCGGACTGAAGGAGGCCGACGGCGTGGTGCCGGCGGTGGCGGTGGCCGACACCTTGAAGCGGGTTGAGGGGGCGACCATCACCGCGACCGTGCCGCGCGAGCAGCTGGTGCGGGTGCAGACGCCGCAAGGCTTCCGTTTCGCAGACATCCTGGCGGCGCACCAGAAACTCGCCGGCGAGGCCCTGACCGACGACGCGGCGGTGATGGAACGCGCCGGCAAACGCGTCATCACGGTGGCGGGCGAAGACAGCAACATCAAGGTCACGACCATGGACGATCTGGCGCAACTTTCGGCCTCCTTGAGCGAGACCCGCATCGGCACGGGGTTCGACGTGCATGCCTTCATGCAGGGCGATCACGTCATGCTGTGCGGCGTCAAAGTGCCCCACACCAAGGGCATGGAAGGCCACTCCGACGCCGACGTGGCGCTGCACGCCGGCACGGACGCGATCCTAGGCGCGATCGGGGCCGGCGACATCGGCCAGCACTTTCCGCCGACCGATCCCAAATGGCGCGGGGCGCCGTCGGATCAGTTCCTGCGCCACGCTTACGAGCTGTTGCGCGCGCGCGGCGGCACCCTCACCCACCTCGACTTCACCATCATCTGCGAGCGGCCCAAGGTCGGCCCGCACCGCGCCGCGATGGTGGCGCGTGTGGCCGAGATCCTAGGCGTGGAAGCGCACCGCATCAGCGTCAAAGCGACCACGACCGAAGGCTTGGGATTTACCGGCCGCCAAGAAGGCATCGCGGCGCAAGCAGTGGCTACGGTCAGGGTATAGCTGCACAAGCCTCGTCGAGGCTCAGGTTGCGCGCCGTCATCGCCCGGCGATCGTCGAGGCCGACAGCGCGCACGTTCGCGGCGGGGAACACCGTTTCCGCACCTTGGAAATAGACCGCGATCTGGCCGTCGCCGCGCCGCGCGCAGCGGCTTGCGAAGGTCACGTTGGCATATAAGCGCAGCATCGCGGTGCCCGCCCAGGCGGCGCGCAAGGGGTCGGCGAGGCCGCTGCGATAGGGCGAGACCAGCCCCGGGTAGTCGGCGGCGGTGGCGCCGTCGTCCGCGACGCTCCAACCGCCGTGACGCGCCACGAGCGCCGTGCCTGGCTTGAGTTCGGCGAGAAGCGCTCGGGTGGGCGCATTGACCATAACCTCGGCGCGTTCGAGCAGACCGAGCGAAAAGGCCATGCAGCCGGCGGCCAGAACAGCTGCGAGCCCCTGAGCGGCGCGCGCCGGCAACGTGAGAACGCCGGCAACAATCGCCGCCAGCGGCAGGAGCGCAAAAAACGGCACGGTGTAGCGTACCGCCAGGCCGGTCTCGAGCAGGGCCGAGGTCGCGAGGTAGAGCAGCAGCGAAAGCGGACACAGCATTGCGACGGCGACGGCCAGCGTGCGCTCGCGGCAGCGCGGTAACACGCGGCTCAGCAAGGGCAGCGCAACGATCGCCGCCGTGGCTGCGGTCAAAGCGAAACTCAATGTGTGCCAGGGATTGATGCCGCGCACCCTGGCATTGAGTTCGGCGTCGTAATAGCCGTGGCCCAGCAGGGCTTTGCCGTTCTCCCACACCTGGACCAATGTTTCACCGAGGTGCAGCGCGGGGCGCAGGACGAAGCGCTGCGGCACATCCGGGTCGTTGATGGCGAGTTTCTGGAAAGCGAGATAGGCGACAAGCAGTCCAGCCGCGGCCGTTCCTTGCCAGAGGATGCGGCGGTCGCGCCGGCTCCAGAACACGATTGCGACCGCGCCAACGGCGGGAATGATCGCCGCCTCGCCCAGCATCCAACTGAGCACCAGCAGCGCCGTGCCGGGCAGCGAGCCCATCGCCCGGTCGCGCGAAAGGTAGAGCCACAACAGCAGCGGCGAGAACGGCGCAATCAGATACAAGAAGTGATGCAGGTTTTTGAGATACGGCAACACGGCCGGGGACGCCGCCCAGGCCACCGCCGCGAACAGCGCCGTGGCGGGACTGCCTGAGATTTTTTTCACCAGCTTGAAGACCACCGCGCCGCCCGCGAGGTGCAGGACGGCCAGAAACAGATAGGTGGGCACCGGGTTTTTGCCGAAGAGAAATGCGACCGCGACCTGGACAGTGCGGGCGAGGCCGTAGGTGCGGATCTCGAAGACGCCGACGTCGGCATTGATCAGAGTCGCGAAAAACACCTGCCCCAGCTTGCCCTGCGCGGCTGCCGCCTGGGCGAGTTCGGGATAGCCAAGGTCGTCCCAATTGAGCGTCGGCGTCGTCAACAGCGCGCCGGCGAGCAGCACGTAGAAGGCCGCCGCCAGGACGGCGAACGATTTCAGATAAAAGCGCTCATGCGGAACGGGCGGCATAGGCCTACCAAGACTTCGCGCGACTCTCGCGGGCCGTCGCGGCCCAATCCACCCGCGCGCACGCTAACACGGCAAGCCCTGCGAATCTAAGACTCCGGATCGAGGATCTCGGCGACTTTTTCTTTTTTGGCGCGCGGCAGCAATTTCATGGTGAGGATGAAGGCGGCCATCAGCAGGCAGATGCTGTTGGGAATGATCAGCGGCCATTGGCCGAGCAAGGCGCCGTAGGTGGTCCAGCAGGCGAAGCCGAAGACCGTGAGCGCGTACATGCCGGCCGAGATGTCGTGGGTGCGGCGCGACTTGATGATCTTCCAGGCCTGGGGCGCGAAGCTGAGCGTCGAGGCGATGGCGGCGAACGTGCCGACGATGGTGGCGGGTTCGATCTGGGGCATCTCGGTCATGGGGGTCATAACGCAGGAGGCATGAAAAAAGCCGTGCGAGGTCTCCCCCACACGGCTTTTCGGTGACTCGGGGCCTGGTTAGGCGACGCCGAGCTTGTCCTTGAGGGCCTTACGGCCGCTCTTGACGGCCTTTTCGGCCATCTTGGTGAGCTCGGTGACCAGCGCGCCGGCTTCGGCGCTGACGATCTTCTGGGCTTCCTTGGCGCGGGCCACGGCGATCTTCTGCGCCTTCTTGGCCTTCGGCTTCAGGATTTTGGCGTACTTCTGAGCGACCGCCTTGGCCTTCTTGACCGCGGCTTTGGCCTTGGATTTCGCGGTGCTCTTGGCGGCGCGCGCCTTGCTCTTTGCCTTGGCTTTCACCTTGCGCACGCTTTTGCGCGCGGCACGTTTCGTTGCCATTATCGACCTCTGTTGTTTGTGACCCCTGGATAGCGATCTTTAGCTAACACAAACGCGCGAGGCCCGCAAAGGTTCAGGCTGCGGTTGGTCCGCTCATGCGGTCTCGGCGTCGATCCAGTCGAGATATGCCGGCAGGCCGGCGCTGACGTCGTAGACCAGCGCGCAGGGCACATCGTAGCTGTGCAGCGCTTTGACCCGCGCGATGGCGGCTTCGGCCAGGCGCCGGCGCGTTTTGAAGATCACCACAATTTCTTGGGCTTCCTCGACCTTGCCCTGCCAGCGATAGACGGACTGCATGGGCCCGATGATGTTGGCACAGGCCGCGAGCTTCTCGGCGACCAGGGCTTTGGCGATGCGGCTGGCCTCGTCGTGCGAGGACGCGGTGACATAGAGCATGCAGTGTTGGGCGGACATGTGCCGGAAACCCGTTCCTTCTGCCGCTTTCTGGGCTAGACTTCAGCGCGCGCGGCCTTAGAGAAAAATTCACGTGTTGCCGCGAGTATCTGCGTCCCTCGGTACGTTTCAAGTGTAACGCAATCCTGTGAGGACATCCTTTATGGATGGAGGCGAACGCACGATCCGGCTGTCACCCGCCCAGCGCAAATGGCTGGAGCGCGGGCTGACGCAGCCCGGCGGCAAGCTGCCGCTGTTCGACGCCGATGGCCGCAAGATCAGCCCGCAGGTGGTGAAGAAGTGCGTCGATGAAGGCTGGGCCGAGCCCTGGTTCGCCAATCAACTGAAGCCGGACTGGATGGTCTGCAAGCTCACCACCGCGGGGCGCGCCGCGCTTCAGGACCAGCAGAGCCTCTAAGTTTTAAGCGGAGATTTCGAGCGACTCACCGGGGCGGGCGAAGGTGCCTTCGACGGCGAAGAAGCTTTTGGCGTAGCGCGTGGCGGCGGCCTGGAACTGGCGCGCACGCACCGACGACCGCGGCCGGCGCGCGGCGGCGCCGTCGCTGCTCTGGGCCGAACGATAGAGGCTTTCGGCCTCGTCGGCTTCGAGGATGGTGGGTGTTTTGCCATCGTCGCGATCGGGAACGCGGGTTGGACGCACCGGCGCGACGGGATCGACGCGCTCCGGCTGCTCCGCACCGAGGGTTTCGGTGATACCCGCAAGAGTCGCAGCATTGAGGAAGGAACGGAAAGCAGCACTGACGCGCTCGCGCGGGCTGCGCGTGCTGTCGCGGCGCTCGTTGGAAGCCCCCTCGCGCTCGCCGATGGGCGTGACGATCGGCTGGCGCGGCACCGCCGCCGCGGCAGGCGCAGCAACGGGTTGAACCGGCATCTGGTCGATCGTGAGCGTCATGCTCCCCTTCCCGGCGGCCCGGGCTCCCTGTTCATCATTTATAAAGGAACTAGGGCACAGGACCAAGAAAACAATACACGCATTAGTTGATAACCCCAGCGAAGGCCGGGTTTATTTGGCTGTAAGCGGGGAACTTATGATCAGAAGCGGGTGGGCGGAAATGGTCGGGGCGGCGGGATTTGAACCCACGACCCCTTGACCCCCAGTCAAGTGCGCTACCGGGCTGCGCTACGCCCCGACCTAGCATCGGCGGGGTTCAAAAGCTGGGGGCCCCGGCCGAAGCGGCGCGCACTATAGACAGGCACATCCCGCAAAACAACGGCGCAAAACGAGGAGATTAGGCCGCCCGCAGCGCCGTATGGAGCTCATCGCGCAGGGTCTTGAGCTCGGCGAGCAGGCGTACGGCCTCGTCGCGGGCGAGGCCCATGGGCACGTCGGCCACGGACATCTGCTCGACCGGCGCCGGGACTTCGTCCAGGGCGCGGCCGTGGGTCTCGCGCAGCAGCTTTTGTACGCCCTTGATGGTGAGGCCGTCGGTGTAGAGCAGCGCCCGGATGCGCTTGAGCAGCAGGACGTCTTCGGGGCGGTAGTAACGCCGCCCGCCGCCGCGTTTCAGCGGCCGGATCTGGCTGAACTTGGTTTCCCAGAAACGCAGGACGTGCTGCGGCACGTTGAGGTCGTCGGCGACTTCGCTGATGGTGCGGAACGCGGCGTCGGATTTGGCCGGGCGGCGCGTCTCGCCCGAAGCCCCTTCATCGTCGAAAAAATCTTCGGACACGGCCTAGGTTAGCCTGCCGTCGCCGGCGCATTCGGGACCGTGGCGCGGGTGGCATGGCCCTGGCGGATGCGGCCCTTGAGGAGCTGCGACGGCCGGAAGACCAGCACTTTGCGCGGCAGAATCGGCACTTCCTCGCCGGTCTTGGGGTTGCGCCCGATGCGCTGGCCCTTCTGACGCACGGAGAAACTACCGAAGGACGAAATCTTCACGGTTTCGCCTTTGAGGAGGGCCTGGGTGATCTCGCCCAGCACCATCTCGAGCAGATCGGCCGATTCATTCCGGGAGAGGCCAACCTCTTGATAGATGGCCTCGCTCAGCTGCGCCCGGGTAATTGTCTCTCCCATCTCGCGCTCTCCTGCCGAAGTCTTGTGAGTTCAAGAGGTTAGCCTTAGAGGCAGCGGCAGGTCAATACTGAGAATCTATGCGAAACAATGATTTAGGGGCGGCGGAAACCGGACATGGGGACAACGGGGGAAGCTGGCAGGGCGGTTTTCCGGCCTTTTCCTTGGGGTCCGCCGCTATCATGCGCGGGAATGAGGGGCGAGACGTCATGACGGCAAAAGCAGCCATCGTGTTCGGGATGAGCTTTTGGCTCGCGGGCGCGGGCGCGGCCGCAGCGAAGGTCGGCGACGGCGCGCTCAGCGCCGATCCCGGCGACAAGGAGCGCATGTTCGCGGGTTTCATCGCGGCCTGCGGCACCGAAATCAAACCGATCGCCGAACAGCTGCGCGGCCAGGTGCAGGGCGCGAGCACGCTCAGCGACGAGCGCGTGATGCGTCCGATCTTCGACTACTACGCCACCGTCGATGCCGATGCGATGAACCAGATCGTTGTACGCCTGACGGGAAAGACCAACCTCAAGGCCGAAGACGCGCTCGACCTGTGCTTCGCGACGTTCCGGCTGAAGTACGTCGGAAAGTAACAGACCGCCTCAGTTCATCAGGTTGAAGATCTTGACCGCCGCATCGTAGGCGTCGGCGCAGATGTCTTTCTGCGTATAGCCGGGCTTGGCCTGGTTGGTGAAATTGTCGAATGCGGGAACGTAGACGTAGCCCTGCGTGCCCAGGGATTCGCTCACGCGGTAGAGCTTGTCGAGGTTGTCCCGCCGCGCGCCGGTCGAGTTGACCCAGAAGGAGCGCCGGCTGAGATAGTCGTGCAGCTGGTTGGCCACGCCGCCGAAATCGATGCCGTACTGCCGGCAGAACTTGTCAAAGCCGATGTAGCTGGCGATCTGGGCAACCGTCGCCTGATCCTTGTCGTAGCCCATGCGTTCAGGGACGGCGGAGGCGGTGCCGGCGGAGATCATCACTACGAAGCAAGCAGTGACGACCCGCGCTCTCACAGCTTGAGGCCGGGGTTGGCGGAGCCGACGATGATGTATTGGCGCAACAGCGCGATGGTCTTGGCGGTGGCTTTGTCGCAGACCGCCTTGTTGTACGAGGAACCCGGTATGCAGAAGCCTTGTTTGGTGCCGGCGTAGACTTCGACGTCGGCCGGATTGCCGGCGGCCGCGAAAGCCTTCTTCACGGTGTCTTTGTAGGCCGGCGACTTCTGGTCGTCGTCGGCCGCCATGCCGATGAAGGTGTGGGCCTTCATATATTTCACGGCGTCGAGCGGCAGCGTATTACCGGCATGCAGCGCCACCAGTACCTGGACGCGGCGCGTCTCGGCGGCGGCGGTGCGCAAGGCATAGGCGCCGCCCTGGCCGTAGCCGATGGCGCCGACCATGCCGCCCTTGGTGTCGGGGATCATGTTGAGCACGTAAGCGATGAAAACCGAGGCGTCGAGTTCGACCACGCCGGACTGGGTCAGCGGTGCGTAGAGTTTCTCGCGGTCCTTACCCTTCATCTCGAGCGCTGCCGCGGCGGTGGCGGTGCGGTAGTAGGGATTGGGCATCAGGACCTGATAGCCCTCCTCCGAGATGCGCTTGGCGACCTCGCGCATCTCCGGGCGCAGGCCCATGGCGTCGGGCCACATCAGCACGCACGGATAAGCGCCGCGCTCGGGTCGGATCACGGCAGCATCGCAGATGCCGTCGGGTGTCTTGATCTTGATGTCGGTGTCGTCGGTGGGAAACGGGGGCGTGAGCGTGAACGGCGGGGTTGCGACGTCGGCGGCAAAGCCGGCGCGCGATGCGGCCCAGGTGCCCGCCCCCAGCACCAGGCGACTGAAGTCGCGGCGTCCCAACGTGCTGGATTTTGTGCGGGTCGTCATCGTTTCGGCCGGGCTCCCTCCCAACTCCGAATTACATCCTAACCAGCGCCGATCCCCAGGTGAAGCCGCCGCCCATGGCTTCGAGGATCACAAGATCGCCAGGCTTGATTCGGCCGTCATTGACGGCTTCCGCCAGCGCCAGCGGGATCGAGGCGGCCGAGGTATTGGCGTGCTGGTCGACGGTTACAATCACCTTCGCCGGATCGAGGCCGAGCTTGTGCGCGGTTGAGTCGAGGATGCGCTTGTTCGCCTGATGCGGCACCAGCCAGTCGATGTCGGCGATGGCGACGTTGTTGGCTTGAAGCGCTTCGGTGACGGCATCGGCGAGATTGACCACGGCGTGGCGGAAGACTTCCTTGCCCTTCATGCGCACGTGACCGGTGGTCTGCGTGGTCGAAGGGCCGCCGTCGACAAAGAGCATGTCGTGGTGGCGGCCGTCGGAATGCAGGTGTGTCGAGAGCACCCCGCGGTCGGATGATTGGCCTTTGCCTTCTTCCGCCGCCAGTACCACCGCACCGGCGCCGTCGCCGAAGAGAACGCAGGTGGTGCGGTCGCTCCAGTCGAGGATGCGCGAAAAGATCTCCGCGCCCACGACCACGGCGGTTTTAGCCTGTCCGGCCTTGATGAAGTTGTCGGCCACGGCGAGCGCGTAGACGAAGCCGGAGCAGACCGCCTGCACGTCGAAGGACGGCACGCCGGGGCGCCCGAGCGCCGCCTGCACGCGCGCGGCGGTGGCGGGAAAAGTCTGATCGGGGGTCGCAGTGGCGATGACGAAAAGGTCGATGTCCTTGCCGTCGATGCCGGCATTGGCGAGGGCTTTGCGCGTCGCGGCGATCGCCAAGTCCGAAGTCTTCTCGCCTGCGGCGGCGACGTGGCGCTTCTTGATGCCGGAACGCTCGACGATCCACTCGTCAGAGGTATCGACGGTCTTGGCGAGTTCGGCGTTGGTGACGACTTTCTCCGGCAGGTAAGCCCCTACCCCCCGGACCACGGAACGGCGGGTCATTGCGGCGCGGCCCCGGCGCCGACGGCGGCCTTGAACTCGGGCGAGGCCTGCTCGGCGGCGATATGCGCGAGTTCCTCGGCGATGGTGGCGTTGAGATCGCGCGCGATCATATCCACCGCGACGCCGATCGCATTGGCGAAGCCGACCGCATCCGTGCCGCCGTGACTTTTCACAACCACCCCATTGAGCCCCACAAAGAGCGCACCGTTATAGCGGCGCGCGTCGGTGCGCGCCATGACTTGCATGATCACCGGCTTGGCGAACAGCATGCCGAACTTGGCGAGCCACGAACTCTTGATGGCGGTCTTGAGGAAACCTGAGAACAGCTTGGCGGTGCCCTCGGCGGTCTTGAGCGCAACGTTGCCGGTGAAGCCATCGGTCACCACCACGTCGACCGTGCCGGCGGTAATGTCATCGCCCTCGATGAAGCCCTTGTACTCCATGTCGAGGTGCGAGGTGCGCAGGATAAGGTTTGCTTCACGTAAGGAGTCCGTACCCTTGACGTCCTCGGAGCCGATGTTGAGCAGGCCCACGGATGGGCGTTCGAGGCCTAAGATGGCGCGGGCGAAACATTCGCCCATGATGGCGAACTCGATCAGGTTGCGGGCGTCGCACTGCGCGTTGGCGCCGAGGTCGAGCATGGTGGTCTCGCCGATGCGCGTCGGGAACAGGCCGCAGATCGCGGGCCGGTCGATACCGGGCAGCGGGCGCATGATCAGCTTGGCCATGGCCATGAGCGCGCCGGTGTTGCCGGCCGAGACCACGCCGGCGGCCTCGCCGCTCTTGACCGCTTCGATGGCTTTCCACATCGAGGATTGCCGGCCTTGTCTTATGGCCTGGCTGGGCTTGGCGTCGCCGGTGACGACCTGATCGGTGTGTCGGATGGTCGAGCAGGCGCCAAGCGCCTTATCGGCGATCAGCAGCGGCTTGATCTTGGCTTCGTCGCCGAAGAACAGGAAATGCGCGCTGGGATAACGGGTGCGCGCAATAGCCGCGCCCTTCACAACGATTTCGGGGGCGTAATCACCGCCCATGGCATCGAGTGAAAGGGTAAAGGGCGCGCTCACAATGCTCCCCGGATCTATTCTGCCGCAGCGGTCGCAGAGACGCCGGCCTGCGCGTGCCGTACGCCCTCCCGGTCTGCCGCGTCGCCCGCGGCAGTCACGAGAAGATTATATGAAGCAAGCAGCTAGGCAACAGCCTCGGACTCAGAGGCGACATCGCGTCCGTCGTAATAACCACACGACGTGCACAGGTGGTGCGGGCGCTTCAGCTCGCCGCAATTCGGGCATTCCTGGTGAGCCGGCGCCGACAGAGCGTGATGCGAGCGACGCATATCGCGGCGCGACTTGGAGACTTTTTTCTTAGGAACGGCCATGGGCGTATCTTTCAAAGGGGCCGGCGCAGGCCAAGCTGGCCGGCGGGGCCGGAAAGCGCGACTAGATAACGAAAAAGCCCTGGAGAAGCAAGGCGGAAGGACGAATTCCCGGCTCTATTCCGACTTGCCCTTTTTGGACGGTTTCTTGAGCTTTTCCAAGGCGGCAAAGGGGCTGGAGGCGGGGAATTTCCCGGCCTTTTCCTCCTCTACCCCCCATGCCTTGGGGTCGAAGGCCGCCCCCGGCGCCCGGGGGTACGGATCCAGGGCCAGGGCCAGGTGGACCACGGCCACCTCGCCCAGGTCGATTCGATCATCCTTGGCGACCTCGGGGGGATCGTCGGCGGCCGGGTCGAGGACCTCGTCCTCATCGGGCTTGGTGCCGCGGCGCTTGGCCCGCTGGGCTTTGGCCAGGTCGCGGGCGGCGCGTTCTTCGGACATGAAGGTAGCGGTGACGGCTTCATGGATTTCGGCCGGCACCGGACACAAGCTGACGACGCAGGTCTGGGTGACTTCGGCATCGACGGTGCCGGTGACGCTGACCTGGCCGGGACCGGCGAATTTGACCGCGAAGGCAGCGCTGAGCTTTTTGACGTTCTGCAGGTCGAGGCGATCGGCGACGCGTTTACGCTGGTCGGCATCGGCTTTCAGCGTGTAACTGCGCCCCGCCGGCGGCAGGTCGGCGATGTCGACCACAAAGGAGAATTCGGGCTCGGGCGGTGCGGCGTGCGGCGTCTTGCTCATGGGCGCACCGCGACGCCGAGGTCGACGCGCCCGTCCATGATGGCCGCGAGGCTTTGCGGCGCGAGGTGGGCGGCGGCGCGGCGCAGGTAATCGCACATGCCGGCGATCTGCGGGTCGCCGACCTCGCTGTGGCGATAAAGGTTCGCGCGCAAAGCGGCGGCAAGGGCGGCGGCGTCGCCGTCGAGACCGTCCTCGTAGATCGCCGAGCGGCCGAACAAGGCCTTGGCCATCTTCTTGATGTGACGGCTGATGCCCATATCGCCGACTCCCATCTCGCGCAGCGATTGGTCCATGTCGCGAAACAGCAACTCGAGCAGCGCCTTGGCGGTGGCGTCGGCCTGAGGGCCGCCATCGCGCAGACGGCGCAAGAGCAGCATGGCGTGGATCACCACCATGTCGAAGCGGCCGTTGACGGTGTCAGGCACGCCCAGGGTAGTGAAGAACACCGGGTCGCGCGCCTTGCCCACCAGCGCGGTATAGAGCGCGTGGGCGGCGTCTTCGAGCGGGTCGGGGCGGCGGAAAAATTTGGCGAAGATCATCTCGAGGAACTCTAAAACGGCAACTCTGAGCGGAAAATGGCGGCGGATTATGGCAAGCAAAGGGGCTGTGCAGCGGCCGCCTGCTGATATAATACGTCACGCCATGAAGACCACAAACAAGACGCTTCTGACCGCTTTTATCGCGCTTGCGGCCCTCGGCCTTTCGGCCTGCGCCAAGGATATCGAGGCGCGCGGCAACCTGCCCACGCCCGAAGCCCTGGCCCGTCTGTCGCCCGGCGAGCAGACCCGTCAGGACGTCGAAGGCATCCTCGGCACGCCGGCGACCACGGCGGTGTTCGACGCCGAGAACTGGTACTACATCAGCTCGCACACCACGCAGTACGCCTTCTATCCCAACCACGAGCTCGACCGGACCATCTATGTGGTCAGCTTCGACCAGCGCGGGATCCTGTCGGGCGTGCGCAAGCTGAACCTCGAGGACGGCCAGAACGTTTCGCCGCAAGAGCGTTCGACGCCCACCAAGGGCCGCGAGATCAGCATCATCGAACAGCTGCTGGGCAACATCGGCCGCGTCGGCGGAGCCCCCGGTGCGGGCGGCCAAGGCCCCGGCGCACCACCTCGCTAAAAGCTTTGAATTAGGCGCCGAGGCGCAGCGCGATCTCTTCGGGATCGTAAGGCTTCTGAATCACGCCCGAAAAACCGCAGAGCTCTTGCGCGTGTTTGTCGAAGCGCGCGAAGCCCGAGGTGATGATGATCTTCACATCGTTGAACAGGTCCCTCGCCCACATGGCGAGATCGATGCCGCTGACTTCGCCGGGCATGCGCACGTCGGTGAACAGCACGTCGATACGCTCGCCGGTCAGGAAGACGTTCTTGGCCTCAGCCGCACTTTCCGCCTCGATGACGCGGAAGCCGTGATCGCGCAGGAACTCGGCGACCGGCGTGCGCAGCAGGATGTCGTCCTCGACCATCAGGATGGTCGACCGGAGGGCACGCGCGGGACCGCCCGCGCAAAACGCGTTTTCGGCTGAATTCATGACATTCCCCATCGCAACGGCGGACATAACGACAGCGATGTGAAAAGGTTCCCACAGATATGTAAGGGATAAATTAAGACGCCCCGGCCACAAGGCCGGGGCGTCTGATTTTCGGCCGTTTGGGCCGGTTATTTGCCGGCGGCGAGGACCGCGAGCAGCAGCAGCGCCACGATGTTGATGATCTTGATCATCGGATTGACCGCGGGACCGGCGGTGTCCTTGTAGGGGTCGCCGACGGTATCCCCGGTGACCGCGGCTTTGTGGGCGTCGGAGCCCTTGCCGCCGTGGTTGCCGTCTTCGATGTACTTCTTGGCGTTGTCCCACGCGCCGCCGCCTGAGGTCATCGAGATCGCGACGAACAGGCCCGTGACGATGGTGCCGAGCAGCATCGCGCCGAGGGCCGTGAAGGCTTCACCCTGGCCGGCGACGGCCTTGATGACAAAGTACAGCACGATCGGCGACAGCACCGGCAGCAGCGAGGGCACGATCATTTCCTTGATCGCGGCCTTGGTCAGCATGTCGACGGCCCGACCGTAGTCGGGCTTGCCTGTACCGGCCATGATGCCGGGGATCTCTTTGAACTGCCGGCGGACTTCATTGACCACCGCGCCAGCCGCACGTCCCACGGCCTGCATGCCGAGAGCGCCGAACAGGTACGGCAAGAGGCCGCCGATGAACAGGCCGATGACGACGAAGGGATTCTCGAGCTCGAATTTGATGTTGAGGTCGCCGAAATAGTGCTTGAGGTCTTCGGTGTAGGAGGCGAACAGCACCACCGCCGCGAGGCCGGCCGAGCCGATGGCGTAGCCCTTAGTGACGGCCTTGGTGGTGTTGCCGACGGCATCCAAAGCATCCGTGGACTTACGCACTTCCGGCGGCAGGTGCGACATTTCGGCGATGCCGCCGGCGTTGTCGGTGACCGGGCCGTAGGCGTCGAGGGCCACGACGATGCCGGCCAAGGCCAGCATGGTGGTCGCGGCGATGGCGAGGCCGAAGATGCCGGCCGTGAGGTAAGCCACGATGATGCCGGCGCAGATCACCAGCACCGGCAGGGCCGTGGCTTCCATCGAGATGGCGAGGCCCTGGATGATGTTGGTGCCGTGGCCGGTGGTCGAGGCCGCCGCCACGCTCTTGACCGGGCGGAAGCTGGTGCCGGTGTAATACTCGGTGATCCAGATGATCAGGCCGGTGACCACCAGGCCCACGAAGGAACAGGTGATCAGGTTGGTCGCGGTGATGACGCGGCCGTCGGCCTGGGTGAAGCCGTCGGCGAACAAGGTCTGGGTCATGGCGACGATCGCGATGGCGGAAAGCACCGCCGTCACGATGAAGCCGCGGTACAGCGCGGACATGATCTTGCCCGAGGCGCCGATGCCCGAGAAGAAGGTGCCGACGACCGAAGCGACGATCGAGACCGCGCCGACGACCAGCGGGTAGATCATGGCGTTGGTGGCGTTGGCTTCGGTGAAATAGAGCGAGCCGAGGTACATGGTGGCGACGATGGTCACCGCATAGGTCTCGAACAGGTCGGCCGCCATGCCGGCGCAGTCGCCGACGTTGTCGCCGACGTTATCGGCGATCACGGCCGGGTTGCGCGGATCATCCTCGGGGATGCCGGCTTCGACCTTGCCGACCAGGTCGGCGCCGACGTCCGCACCCTTGGTGAAGATACCGCCGCCGAGACGGGCGAAGATCGAGATCAGTGAGGCGCCGAAGGACAGCGCCACCAAGCCCCAGACGATGTCACGGAGCTCCAAGCCCTGGCTGCGCAGGACGAAGTAGTAGCCGGCGACGCCGAGCAGTCCGAGGCCGACGACCAGGAGGCCGGTGATCGCACCGGCCTGGAAGGCCACCGCGTGGGCGGGCTTGAGGCCGCCGGTCATGGCGGCGGCGGCGGTGCGGACGTTGGCGCGCACCGAGACGTTCATGCCGACGTAGCCGGCGACGCCCGAAAGTATGGCGCCGATGATGAAGCCCACGGCCACCGAGACCCCGAGGGTCGCGCCGAGGATGATCGCCACGACCACACCGACGATGCCGATGGTGGTGTACTGGCGGTTCAGGTAGGCCGCAGCGCCTTCCTGGACGGCGGCGGCGATTTCCTGCATCCGCGCGTTGCCGGCGGGCATCTTGACGATGCGGGCGATGCCGTAAATGCCGTAAAGGACGGCCAGCACGCCGCAGGCGAGGACGAGAGCTTCCAAGGACATGTTTACCCCGTGTCTTGATTCGTTGGAGCGGTGTTTTACCTCGAGGGAGGCAAATTAATGTTTTTATTTCAAAGGTTTATGTAGTGGCTTGCGCCGGCCCCTCGAAAAACGGCGGGAGAGTGCCAGAACGACGGGGGCGGTGCAACACAGGAGTGCAGCCGCTGGTGGGTGCCTGCGCCCTGCAACCCCCTGGCGGAGGCTAACGTTCCTGGACGCGATTGGAGGGCTGGTCGAAGGCGTTGATGAGCCAGACGTCGGCGACATGGTCCTTGTAGACCGCCTTGGCGTGGCTGACGAGCTTGGCCTTGATGGTGTTGATGTCGAGCATGTCGTGGGAGAGGAAGTAATCCTGGAAGTAGGGCACGAGATCGTTGATCACGGCGTCGCGGAACCGGGTCATATCGTTTTCGATGAAAGCCTTGTCGGCGGGACCCGCGGCCACCACGCGGGCGATCAGCAGCACGCGGCGCTGCACCTGCCCGTTGATGATCACCGGGATCACGGTGTCGTCCATTTTGACCCAGGTATAAGCCGCGATCGGCGGCTTGAACTTGTTCTTGGCGGAGAGTTCGGCGGCGGCCTTCTCGGCGGCCGTCATCGGAATCTCGGGCAGTTTGGGATTGAAGGGGTTGGGCACGATTCCAAGCATGATCAACCCGCCGGCGCCGCCGCCGGCCACAAGGATCAGAATCAGGATAATGACAATCGCGCGCTTCACGGCGGCACCCCTATCCCGCGATTAAATCACATCTTTGGCGCGTTTACGACACGCCAAAGGGGAACACGTTAGAGGTTCCGGCGTTGGCCTGACAACGGAGTAACTCGCTGTATCGGAGCCTTTCATGAGCCCACGGATGCGTACGCGCATGATGTCGATGACCCTGTTGATTCTCGCCGCCATGGTCATGATGAGCATCGCCGGAAGACCCGCACACTCGGCCGCGATCGATATCGACGTTTATGTCACCCAGCCGCCGCCGGCCGCCCCCATCGAAGCCGCGATGCCGGCGCGCACGGGTTACGTGTGGGCGCCCGGTTATTACGTCTACCGCCCGAGCGGTTATGTCTGGGTCCAGGGAGGCTACATCGCCGCACGTCCGGGTTACGCCTGGGTCAGCGACCGCTGGGACGAAGACCGCGGCCGCTTCCGCTTCATCCCCGGCCACTGGACGCGTTAGCGGTGCCGGTAACCCGCGCGGGTGATCGGAACTTCCTTCCCCTGAGCTACGACACGCAGGCCGTTGCCGCTGTCGAGCTTGCCAATCGGCGTGAGGGAAAGACCGAGCTGTTTTGCGAGCGCTGGAAGATCAGCCGCGCGCGCCGGCGGAATGGCGAAGGCGAGTTCGTAGTCGTCACCTCCACCCAGCACTAGATCCCAGAAACCGGGATCGTGCTCGACCGCCGCCCGCACACCGGGCGAGAGCGGTATGAGATCACGATCAATCACCGCGCCGAGCTGCGAGGTTGCGCAGATATGGCCAACGTCGGCGGCAAGGCCGTCGGAAATGTCGAGACAGGCCGTGGCGATGCCTTGGAGCGCCGCCCCTGCAGCAAGACGCGGCTGCGGCAGGCGGTAGCGCGCGGTCAATGCCTCTGCCAGTTGCGGCGCCAGTGTCGTGCGGCCGTCGAGGCAGGCCAGACCCAGGGCGCCGTCACCGATGGACCCGGTGACGCACAAAAGTTCATCGGCGCGCGCGCCGCCTCTCAAAATGGCTGTACCGTTCTCCACTTCACCGAAGGCCGTGATGGTGATGGCCAGCGGGCCAGGACCGCTGGTGGTGTCGCCGCCCAACAGCGGGACCGCGAATTCTTTCACATCCGCCGCCAAGCCAGCGGCATAACGCGTCAGATAGGCGTCGTCGATGGCGTCGTTGAGCGTCAGCGCGTGCAGGAAACCGATGGGCTTTGCCCCTTTGGCGGCTAGGTCGGAGAGATTGACCCTGAGCGCTTTGCGCGCGACGAGGTCGGGCGGATCGTCGGTGCGGAAATGCACGCCGGCGATGACGGTGTCGACGGTGGTAACCAGCTGATGACCCGGCGTGGGCGTGATCAGCGCGGCGTCGTCGGCGAGGCCCAGCGCGCCGGGGGCGGCTTTGGCCAGAGGCGAGAACAGCTCGGCGATGAGCGCAAATTCACCGCGGCGTGTTCCCTTCCCGCTCATGCGCGCTTCCTTATGCCCGCCCGAGAACCTTGGCGACGCGGTCGAGCACGGCGTTGACCATACGCGGCTCGGCGCCAGCGTAGAAGGCGTGCGCCACATCGACGAATTCGTTGACGGTGGCGCGCGCCGGGATGTCGGTGCGGGTGAGCAGTTCGGCCACCCCTGCCCTGAGCACCGCGCGCACGGTCATCTCGAGGCGCTCCCACGGCCATTCGGCGGCGAGCGAGGCTTTGATGATGCCGTCGATATCATCCCCGCGCTCCTGCACGCCGCGCACGAGATTGATGAACAGCTCGGCATCCAGCGGTGTCAGCGCCACCGTGGTTTCCTGGGCGGTGTCGGTATCCTCGGTCACGGCCAGGCCGCCGACGCGGCCGATCAGGAAATCCTTGATGACGGATTCGGCGGGAAGCTCGCTGGCCTCGATCTGATACAGCGCCTGCACGGCGGCGAGGCGCGCGCTGGAGCGCTCGTTCATGTCGGGTTTCTCGGCAGGCGGAACAACAGACGTCATGGCGAATCAATCATGGTGAAACAACCCGAATACAGATCTGACCAGTCAAAGAGCGGACGGCGAGAATAAAAGTTCAGAACGAATGCGCGGGCGTTATAGCCCGAAGTCCTGTTTGAGCTCAATCAACCGCAGGCAGGCGCGCGCGGCGCGGCCGCCGGCGTCGCCGCGTTTGGGATCGGCGCGGTCCCGGGCCAGCTCCCAGGTGGGGCACGTCAAGATGCCGTTGCCAGCCGGCGCCTTGAGATCGAGGGCGACGCGCTGCACGCCGCTCATGGACTGGGTGCAGACGTGCTCGTAATGGTCGGTCTCGCCCTTGACGGCGCAGCCGAGGGCGACAAAACCGTCATAGCGCTGGCCGGATTTGCGGTCGGGGGTCATGCCGTAGAGCGCCGCCGCCGGCAGTTCGAGGATGCCGGGCACGGTGATGACGTCGAAGTGCGCCTTGGCCGCCGTGAGCACGGCCTTGCAGCCCTTCAAGAGATCGTCGGCGATCTCGTCGTAGAAGCGGGCTTCGACAATCAGGATGTAGGGCGAGTGAGCCATGCCCCTTTATCTCACCGCCACGGTTGTCCGGGCAAGCGGGAGACTTTGACAACGTGGGCGTGTTTCTGTATAAGCCGCGCCATGCAAAACCAGATTCACCTCTGCGGCTGGGAAAAATCGACCGTCCGATACATGGCGGCGGTGGGGGATTTGCGTTTGCATTGATCGATTAACTTAAGTTTGTTTCACGCAAAAAGCCCCGCCCGGACAATCCCGGCGGGGCTTTTGCTTTTGGCGCCGGGAAGACGAGCGGGGGAAAGGGAGAGCGTCATGGATGCGATCACCGTCGAGAACCTGTGCAAGGGATTCCGCAGCCCGCAAAAAGGCACACGCGGATTTTGGCGCCGCGCCGAGACGCGCGAGGTCATGGCCGTACGCGGCATCTCGTTCGCGATCAGGCAGGGCGAGCGTGTAGCCTTCATCGGCCCCAACGGCGCCGGCAAATCGACGACGCTGAAGATGCTGACCGGCATCCTGCATCCAAGCTCGGGCTACGCCGAGGTGATGGGCTACCTGCCCTGGACCGAACGTCAGCTGCTGGCCTACCGCATCGGCATCGTCTTCGGCCAGCGCTCGCAGCTGTGGCACCACCTGCCCGTGCGCACGAGTTTCGAGCTGCTGCGCTGTGTTTACGGCGTGCCGCGGGCAGACTACGCGCTCCGGCTGAAGCGGCTGGCGGAGGTGTTCGAGATCGCGGACCTGCTCGACCGCGCCGTGGCGCAGCTGTCGCTGGGTCAGCGCATCCGCTGCGAGCTGGTCGGAGCGCTGCTGCATGCGCCGCGTGTGCTGCTGCTGGACGAGCCCAGCATCGGGCTCGACGTCACCGCCAAGGCGGCGCTGCGCGACCACCTGACCGGGCTGTCCAAAGCCGACGGCACCACGGTGCTGCTGACCTCGCACGACACCGGCGACATCGAGAAGATTTGCGACCGCGTGATCGTGATCGACCAGGGCAGCCTGCTGCTCGACGAGCCGCTGGCGGAACTGCGCCAGCGCTACATGCGCTACCGCACGGTGTTCCTGGTGACGCGCGACGCCGGTCAGACCCTCGCCTTGCCCGGCGTGACGGTGACGCCGCAGGGCGACTACCGCCTGCGGCTCGATGTCGACATCACGCAAGCTCCGCTCGAAAGCGTGGTGGCGGCGGTGCTGACCGCCGTGGCGGTGCGCGACATCGTCATCGAGAACCAGCCGCTGGAGGAAGTCATCCAGGCGATCTACCGGCAACGCGGTGGAGGCCAAAATGCCGCGGCGTGAAGCGCTTTGGGCTTTGATCGCACTCGGCTGGCGGCGCGCCGCCGCCGATCGCTTCGGCATACTCGCGCGCCTGGGATTCTTCGTGTTGATCCTCGGGATCTTCGCGGCGGTGTTCAACGCGACACCGGTCGCTGAGGCGGGCGTCGCGGGCTTAAAGGCGGCGCACCTGATCTGGTATCTGACGATCACCGAGATCGTGGTGCTGGCGCCGGGCTATCCGTCGCGCACGATCGAGAACGACATCCAGAGCGGCGATATCGCCGCGGGGTTGTTGCGGCCGGTGCCTTATGGCCTCGGCTTCCTGGCCGAGCAATGGGGCACGACGCTGTACCGCGCGCTGGTGATGAGCGTCACCGGCGCGGCGGCGGCGTACTTGTTGAGCGGTGCGTGGGTGCTGCCGCTGTGGTCCCTGCCCTTCACGTTCGCCGCCATCGTGCTGGGCTGCGCGATGATCGTGCTGGTGGGCCTCCCCGTGGGCTACACCTGCGCCTGGTTCGGCGCGTCGGCGCCGGCGTTCCTGGTGTGGCAGAAGTCGCTGTTCGTCTTCGGCGGGTTGATGCTGCCGCTGACGTTGTATCCCAGCGCCTTGGGCGCCTTCGCGCGCGCCACACCCTTTGCCGCGATCCTTTATGCGCCCGCCTCGGCGGTCCTGCCGGGATTCGCGCCGGTGGATTTCGCGGGCGTCTTCGCCAGCCAGATCGTGTGGCTGGCGGCCTTTGCGTTGCTGGCCTGGAGCATCGACCGCGCCGCCATGCTGCGCTTCACGCGGCGCGGCACATGAGGAGGCAAGCATGAACACGCTGGGATATCTCGCGACACTGGCGCGGCATAACGTGCGCGCGGGCTTTGCACAGGCGCGCCTTGCCGCGACCGCCGCGGTGGTGATGTTCCTCAACAACCTAGTGTTCTTCGTCAGCTGGATGATCTACTTCGGGAACTTCTCCTCCTTGCGCGGCTGGACGCTCAAGGACATCTCGGTGATGTACGGCATCTCGGCCTGGTCCTTCGGGCTGATGCTGGTGCTGGCGGGCGGCGTGCGCGACATCGCGCGCACCATCACCGACGGCGCGCTGGACGTGCATCTGGGGCGCCCGCGCCATCCCCTGCCCAGCTTGTTGTGTAGCCGTTCGGGCGTGTCGGGCTGGGGCGACATGGCGAGCGCCTTTGTGTTCTGGTTCTGGTTCGGCGACCTGACGCCGGCCGACCTGCCTGTGGTGGTGGGGCTGGCGAGCGCGGGTGCGGCGATCCTCACCGCGATGATGGTCGTGATCCAGTCGGCCGCCTTCTGGGTTCCGAAATCCGCCGGCATGGCCGACGACCTGTTCAACATGCTGGTGTCGATCACGGTCTATCCGCAGCATACCTATGGGATGGTGGTGCGCGTACTGCTGTTCACGGTTTTGCCGGCGGCCTTCATCTCGCTGCTGCCGGTGGAAGCGATCCGAGAAGGCGCGGCGTGGAAAGCCGCGGCGACGATCGCCGCTGCCGTGGGCTACGGCTGGATCGCGACCTGGATTTTCGAGCGCGGGCTTAAGCGCTATACCTCGGGGAATAAATTCCTCGAGGTGAGATAGCCTTGCCGAAGCGCCCCGCCGATCTAGGCCCCGTCCGCCTCAGCTACAGCCGCAAGACCGGCGCCTTGGTCTATTGGCTGAAAGGCGGCAACCAAACCGCCATCGACGCCAGCGGCCGCAGCCTGGATACCTACATCCACGCGCTCTACGGCCTGGTGACGCAGCGCGAAGGCGGCCGCGCGTTGATGATCGGCTGCGGCGGCGGGGTATTGGGGCGCATGCTGGCGAAGGACGGCTGGGACGTCACCATCGTCGATATCGATCCCAAGTCCTTCACCCTCGCTCGCAAGCATTTCGGATTGCCCAACGGCGTCGATTGCCGCGTGGCCGACGGGCTCGACTTCCTGCAGACGACACGCCGCACATTCGACGCGGTGATCGTCGATGCCTTCATCGGCGAGGATATCCCCGCGCATCTGACCACGCCGGACTTCATCGCGGCGGCGCGCAAGCGGCTGGCGCGGACGGGGTTGTTGCTGATGAACGTCTGCCTCAACGACCGCAAGGACCGCACCGCCGACCGGCTGGCGCTGCGCTTCAAGGCCGGCGGATGGACGGCACGGGTCTATGACCAGCGCGGCGGGCCACGCAATGCCATTGTCCTGGCGGGGGACGTGAAGGGTCTGCGCGCGGCGAGGCTGATCTATCCGCCGGCGATCGAGCGGGCGCGGGTGCGAAGGGAATTGAAGGGGATGCGGTTCCGAAGGATCAGCCGGGAGCCTTGATGGCTGGCGCGCGTTCCAGGCTGGCGATCTCGAGGATCAGCTTCTGGAGCACCACTTTGTTGAAGTCCTCGAGCTTCTTCACCGGCAGGGTGAAGGAACCTTTGCCGCCGGTGACATTGGACTTGTAGTAGGTGTCGAGGTCGTCTGGAATCTTGGTGCGGTAGGCGGCGCGCGGGTTCATCACCGGCAGGCCGTTGATGACGATCCCGGCCTTGACCGCGTCGTCGCGGGCGGCGCGCACGTCGCGGCCGTAATCGCTGTAGCCGTCGCCGGAGAGATCGATGACGCGGCGGATGGCGTTGATGCCGCTTTGATTGAGCAGCTTGACGCAAAAATCGATGCCGGCGCTGATCGAGGTGGTGCTGCCGGGACGGTAGGGCGACTTTTCGAGCTCGTTGGCAAAGGCGGCGGCGCTGGCGGCGTCGCTGATTTCGCGCCAAGGCACGATGACGCGCTGGTCGGCGGGGCTGGCCCATTCGACATAAGTGATGAGGATGCGCCCGGTGAGGCCGCCGCGGATGGCGTCGGCGATCTTGGGATCGCGCATAGCGGAAATGTAGCCGGTGCGCTGGATCCCGGCTTCGCCTTCGTCGACGCTGGACGAGACGTCGACCGCCAGCACCAGGGCGAGGTCGACTTGCGGCTGTTGCTGCTGCTGTTGCGCTTCGGCGCGGCTTAAGCCCAAAGCGAGCGCCGCAACCAGACCAATCCTACCCAACACCAACCGCATCACGCTCTCCCCGTAAGCTGCACGAGCCCTCCCGCCCGCGCGCCGTCACACTACGTATTTTCCAGGGCGAGACAAAGGCATAAAAAGCCTTCGTAACAAAGGGCTTGGGCTCCTGATGCCAATTCAGGGGACGGCCTGACGCCGTGCTGACAGCTAAGTCGCCAAAAGCGCGCGCACTTCATCGATCAGGTGGGTCGGATCGATGGGTTTGCGGATGACCTTGCCGACCGCCTCGTGGGTGGGCACGTCGTAACCGGTCATATAGAGAATCTTGAGGTCGCGCCGGCGCAGGCGCGCCATACGCGCCAGGGCAAAGCCGTTCATGCCGTTGGGCATGACGATATCGGTGACCAAGATATCAACCGGAGGTTCCGCCCCAACCACATCCAGGGCGCTCATATAGTCGGCCGCCGCGACCACCTCATAGCCCGCCTCGACCAGGGCTTTGGCAGCGGCGTAGCGCCATGTAGGATCATCGTCGACGAGGAGAATTTTTTGTTTGGTCAAACAGTTAACAGTGGTGCACAAATTCCCGGCCTCGCGCGGAACAAGAGGACCCCGGGAACGTTCAATTCGCTGGGACCAATATCACCGCATGCTACGCCGCACAATATCCGGGGATGTTATACACATCCTTGCAAAGGAAGTTACGCCTAATCTTTCGGGGACGCGAATATGGCAAGGAATAAAACCATCATACAAAAAATCCTGGATAAACAATCGGCACCGCTCATCGCCCGCTGGCTGGAGCTGCAGCGCGCGGCGTTGAAATCGGGCCAGATCTCGGCCGCTAAACTGGCCGAGGAGTCAGAGGCTTTTGTCAAAGCCCTTCAACTCGCGATTGCAGCGGGGGACTTGGACAATATCAATACGGAGGCCTGGGCCGGCGTCCGGCACGTGCTTGAGGACGTTTCGCGCACACGCGCCCTCGAAGGCTTCAGTCCAACCGAAACCGCGACCTTCGTGTTCTCGCTGAAGGAGCCGCTGTTCGAGATCATACGCAAAGAATGCGGCAAGGATGCCGACAGCCTGGCGCAGGAGACTCTGACCGTCTCGCAGATCCTCGATACGCTGGGGCTTTATACCACCGACGTCTTCCAGAAGAGCCGCGAGCAGGTGATCCAGCGCCAACAGGAAGAGATGCTGGAGCTTTCCACACCGGTGGTGCAGCTGTGGGACGGCATCCTCGCCCTGCCCCTGATCGGCACACTCGACAGCGCGCGCACGCAGGTGGTGATGGAGAACCTGCTGCAGGAGATTGTCAGCTCCGAGGCCGAGATCGCCATCATCGACATCACCGGCGTGCCGACCGTCGACACCTTGGTGGCGCAGCACCTCCTCAAGACCGTCGCGGCGGCGCGCCTGATGGGCGCCGACTGCATCATCAGCGGCATCCGCCCGCAGATCGCGCAAACGCTGGTGCATCTCGGAGTCGAGCTCAACGTGGTCTCCAAGGCGACCATGGCGGACGCGTTGAAGATGGCGTTCCGCCGCATCGGCAAGACTGTGACGGATCAAAAGGGCAAGAAGGAAGAAGCGGAGAAAACACCTACGGCCGCGGAATAGCCGTATGGAACAGATCCCCATCCTGAAGATCGGCGACTGTCTGCTGGTGAGCATACAGGTCGACATGCACGACCGCATGGCCATGCAGCTGCAGGACGACTTGACCAACAAGATCGTCGTCAGCAAGGCACGCGGCGTAATGATCGACATCTCGGCGCTCGAGATCGTCGACTCCTTCATCGGCCGCATGCTCAACAATATCGCGGCGATGTCACGCGTGCTCGATGCCGTCACGGTCGTGGTCGGCATGCGCCCGGCGGTCGCCATCACACTGGTCGAACTTGGTTTGGCGCTGTCGGGGGTAAGAACCGCTCTCAACGTCGACCGTGGTCTTGCGCTAATCCGCGAGGTCATCGATGACGAGTCCGGAGAGCGCGATGAACGTCGGAGCGACTGAGAGAATCGCGATTCGCGCCGGCGAGGACGTCGTCCGGGTCCGCCAATCGGTGCGCAACCGCGCGATCGAGGCGGGCTTCAGCCTGGTCGACCAGACGCGTATCATCACTGCCGCCAGCGAGATCGCGCGCAACACGCTCGACTACGGCGGCGGCGGCGAAATGCTGCTGGAGTGCGTGACCGTAGGCATCCGCAAGGGGCTGCGGCTGACCTTCAGCGACAAGGGCCCCGGCATCCCCAACATCGCCCGCGCGCTGGAGGACGGCTATACCACCGGCAACGGCATGGGCCTCGGCCTCTCCGGCGCCAAACGCCTGGTCAACGAGTTCGACATCAAGTCGGCTCCGGACCAGGGCACCACCATCACGCTGGTGCGGTGGAAATAACATGCTGCTCGAAGTCTCCGAGCCGTCGCATGTCGCCTTCGTCAGGCGTCAGGCCGCTCTGTTCTCCGAACGATGCGGGCTGGACGAAGCGGCAGCCGGGCGCCTCGCGCTGATCACCACCGAGATCGGCACCAACCTGATCAAACACGGCAGCGGCGGGCGGATCGCGCTGAATACCTATGACGACGGTTCGGGCCGCGGCGTCGAAGTGGTGGCACTCGACGCCGGCGAAGGCATCGCCGACATCCCGCGCGCCTTCGGCGACGGCTATTCGACCGCCGGCAGCAGCGGCCACGGCCTCAGCATCATCCAGCGCCAGTCGGACCAGATGACGCTGTTCTCGCGCCCGGGCAAAGGCACGGTCCTGGTGGCCCGTATCGGAGACAACAGCAAACCCGATGCGGCGAAAGCGGTGGTGGGGGCGATGGTCGACCCCTACCCCGGTGAAACCGTCTGCGGCGACGCCTGGGTACACCTGGACAGTCCCATGCCGACCTTGGTGGTCGCGGACGGCTCGGGCCACGGGATTCCCGCCGAGACGGCCGCGAAGATCGCCGTCAAGATCGTGAAGGACAACCCGGCCGAGTCCTGCCTGCGGCTGATGGAGCTTATCCACCGGGCCCTGTTCGCCACCCGCGGCGCCGCCGTGGCGATCGCGCGAGTCGATGCCGAGGCCGGTGTGGTGCGCTATGTCGGCATCGGCAACATCGTAGGCGTGATGTTCAGCGGCCGCGAGATCAAACGCATGGTCTCGCACAACGGCACGGCCGGATCGCTGTCGCCGCGCGTCCAGGAATTCCACTATCCCTTCACCGCACCCCCGACCGTGGTGATGCATTCGGACGGTCTTTCGGCAAAATGGAACCCGGAGGACTATCCGGGCTTTATGACCGCGCACCCGAGCGTCGTCGCGGGTCTGTTGTTCCGCGATTTCCGCCGCGGGCGCGACGACGCAACGGTTGTGGCCCTGCGGAGCCCCGCCCCATGAGCACACGCCTGCTGACCATCGCCATCGACGCCGAGACCGACATCATCGTCGCGCGGCAGCGCACGCGCACGGTGACCGCCATGCTGGGGTTCGACGACCAGGACCAGAACCGGATCACCACCGCGGTCTCGGAAATCGTGCGTAACGCCCTGGAATACGCACGCGGAGGGCGGATCGAATACGCGCTGCTGCCCGGCACGCCGCAAGAGCTGCAGATCACCGTCACCGACCGCGGCCGCGGCATCGCCGACGTCGAGGCCATCCTTTCGGGGCGGCATGTCTCGACCACCGGCATGGGCATCGGCATCACCGGTGCGCGCCGCCTGATGGACGATTTCAAGATCACCAGCGCGCTGGGCAAAGGCACGACCGTGACGATGAGCAAACAGCTGTCGCGGCGCGCCTTGCCTGTGACCGCGCCGACCTTGCGCAAAATCAGCGACGCGCTGGCGGTGCAAAGCAAGGTCGATCCCGTCGCCGAAATCCGCAGCCAGAACCAAGCCATGGTGGTGCAGTACCAGGAACTGCAGAAGCGCCAGGAAGAACTCGAAGTGCTCAACCAGGAGCTTTCCGACACCAACCGCGGCGTGGTGGCGCTGTATGCCGAACTGGAAGAGCGCGCCGATCACCTGCGCCGCGCCGACCAGCTGAAGACGCGCTTCCTCTCCAACATGAGCCATGAGTTCCGCACGCCGCTGAATTCGATCCTGTCGCTGGCGAAGCTCCTGCTGGCGCGCATCGACGGTCCCTTGTCCGCGGAGCAGGAAAAGCAGGTGCAGTTCATCCGCTCGGGTGCGGAGACCCTGAGCGAGCTGGTGAACAATCTGCTCGACCTCGCCCGCGTCGAGGCCGGCAAGACCGTGGTCACGGCCAAGGAGTTCTCGGTCGGGGAACTGTTCGGCGCGCTGCGCGGCATGTTGCGTCCGCTGCTGGTGGCCGAAACCGTCGAGCTGATCTTCGAGCCGGCCGACGACCTGCCGCCGATGTACGGCGACGAAGGCAAGCTGTCTCAGATCCTGCGCAACTTCATCTCGAACGCGCTCAAGTTCACGGAGAAAGGCCAGATCCGCGTCTGGGCGCAATACGACGCCGACAAGGCTGCGACCACGTTCTTCGTGCGCGACAGCGGGCTGGGCATCGCCGATCAGGATATCGCCACCATCTGGGAGGAATTCGGCCAGGTGCCCAACAAACTGCAGTCCAAGGTCAAGGGCTCGGGTCTGGGCCTGCCGCTGTCCAAAAAACTCGCTGTGCTGATGGGCGGCGATGTGCACGTCGAAAGCAGCATCGGCAGCGGGTCGATCTTCAGCGTAACCCTGCCGCGGGTGTATTCGCTCGCCAACGAGCCGGGCGCCGCACCGCAATGGACGCTCGACCCCTCGCGCCTGCCGGTGATCGCGGTCGAGGACGACGCCGCCGATTCCTTCAGCCTCGAGCGCATGCTGGCGCATAGCAGATACCAGCTGATCACCACGCGCACCATCGAAGAGGCCCGCGCTGTGCTGGCGCAGGTGACGCCCGCGGCCTTCGTGCTCGACGTGGTGCTGGAAGGCGAGGAAAGCTGGCGGCTTCTGATCGAATTGAAGCAGAACGACCGCACCAACCACATCCCGGTGCTGGTGGTCTCGAGCAGCGAGGAGGAGCGCAAGGCGCGCAGCTTCGGCGCCGACGAATATATCGCCAAGCCCTACACGGTCGAGCAGATCGTGGCGGCGCTCGACGGCCTCACCGGCTCGGACTCGACCCTGAACGTGCTGGTGGTCGATGACGACGAAGTTTCGCGCTATCTCATCCGCCAGTTACTGCCGCGCGGCGCCTTTGCGATGGCCGAAGCCGCGAGCGCCGAAGAAGGCCTGGCGATGGCCGCAGCGCAGCGCCCAGACCTGATTCTGCTCGATCTCGATATGGTCGGCGTCAACGGCTACGACTTCATCAAACGCGCCAAAGAGAGCGATGCGCTCAAGGACATTCCGATCGTGGTCGCGACCGCCATGGTGATGAACGACAATGTGCGCCGCCGTCTGACGGAGGCCGCCGGCATCCTGTCGAAATACGATCTCAACACCGAAATGCTGGTGGCCGCGATCCGCGCCGCCGTCAACGACGATAAACGAGCCGCGTGAGTACCGTGGAACACATTCTAATTGTCGACGATAACGAAGCCGGACGCTACCTGAAGGCGCGTGTCCTGGCCAAAGCCGGCTACGAAATCGCCGAAGCCGCGACCGGCCAAGCCGCGCGCGAGCTGCTGCGTAAGACCGACTTCGCCCTGGTGCTGCTCGACGTCAAGCTGCCCGACGTCAGCGGCATCGACCTCGCGCGCGAAATCAAGCATGCGCGCACCGACGTGGTCATCCTGCAGACCTCGGCCGCCTTCATCAGCCAGCACGACCGCGCCGCCGGTCTGGCAGGCGGGGCCGATTCCTATTTGATCGAGCCAATCGACCCGGTCGAGCTGGTGGCGACGGTGGAATCGCTTCTGCGGCGCTACCGCGCCGAGCGTGACCTGCGCGAGAAACATGAGACCCTCGAACAGGCGGTGGCCGAACGCGGCGAGCAGATCGCCGAGATCGGGGCACGCCTGCAGAGCGAGATGGGCCTGCGCATCGACGCCGAGGAGATGCTGCGCCATGCGCAAAAGCTCGACGTGCTCGGACAGCTGACCGGCGGCATCGCGCACGATTTCAACAACGTGCTGACGATCATCATGGGCAATCTGGAATCGCTGCGGCGCCAGCTTGGCTCCGCCACGCCGGATCTCGCGCGGGCGCGCACCCAGGCCGACGGCGCGTTCTACGGTGCAAAGCGCGCCGTCGCCATCACGCGTCAACTCCTGGCCTTCTCGCGCAAACAAACTTTGGCGCCGCGTGTGCTCGACGTGAACGCCTTTGTCGCCAATCTCGCGCCGATCCTCAGGCAGGTCCTGGGCGAGAAGATCACCGCCGAAGTTAATCTGTCGAAGGAGCTGTGGCCGGTGATGTGCGACGCCGACCAGCTGGAGACCGTGCTGCTCAACCTTGCCATCAACGCCCGTGACGCCATGTCCAAAGGCGGCACATTGACGATCTCGACCGAGAACAGGTCCCGCGGCAACTACGCCGTGGTCACCGTGCGCGACACAGGGACGGGCATGAGCGCCGACGTGCTGAAATATGCCTTCGAGCCGTTCTTCACGACCAAGGACATCGGTCAGGGCACCGGCCTCGGCCTGTCGCAGGTCCACGGCTTCATGCGCCAAAGCGGCGGAACGGTGGAGATCGACAGCGCGCCGGGCCGCGGCACGGCGGTGATGCTGTTCTTCCCACGTTATGCCGGCGCGGAAGTCGCCGTCGGCCCGGGCGAAGCCGCGAGCCGCGAGGTTGCGAACGGCAAATCGGCGCACCGTGCGCGCATCCTGGTGGTCGAGGACGATCCGCTGGTGCGCAGCCATTCCGGTGCGATCCTCCGCGAGATGGGGCATACGGTGATCGAAGCCGTCAACGGCCAGCAGGCCATCGACCTGCTGCGCGCCCATCCCGAAATCGATCTGATGTTCACCGACGTCGGCTTGGCCGGCGGCATGAGCGGCCCGGAACTGGGCCGCAACGCGCTGGCGGCAAGGCCGGGCCTCAAGATCCTCTATACCACCGGCTACGACCGCGAACGGCTGAAGGAGGAAAGCCTGGAAGACGACGCCGCCGTCCTGACCAAGCCTTTCACCTACGGCGGCCTCGCCGAGCACATCGACCGGCTGATGGCCGGCTGCATGCGCAGCGGTGCAATCCTGATGATTGAAGACGAGGCCATGATCCGCATGGATACCGCGATGACGCTGCGCGACATGGGGTTCGAGGTGGTCGAAGCCGCCTCGATGGCCGACGGCCTCTACGAGATCAATACCCACGGCGACGAGATCGGCGCGGTGGTCGTGGATATCGGGTTGCCGGATGGGCGCGGTGACGACCTTGTCACCAAACTGCGCATCACCCACGAAAAGATCCCGGTGATCATCACGACGGGTTACGAGGATCCGGCGCTGCACGCCAAATTCGACCGCGACGGCTGCATCAAATTCCTTTCGAAGCCGTATTTCCCGGACGAAGTCGCCAACACCCTGCGCAATATGGGCGTCGGCGCGTAACGGCGTTACCGAGCGTTACACTCTGGCACACGCCATTCCTTGTCACACGTGACGCGGCCTCTATGTAGATGACGTGGTTCGTCATTCCATGAGGTTCTCCGTGCCCTTCCGACTCCCCGCCGCTTTCGCCGCCGCCTTGGTCATGCTCCCGCTCACCGCTCTGGCCGATCTCAAACCGGGCGATGCCGCTCACGGCGAGCAGGTCTATCAGGAATGCGCGCTGTGCCATTCCATCCCCGAGCACATCGTCGGGCCGCGCCACTGCGGCGTGGTGGGGCGCAAGTCGGCGAGCCTGCCCGACTTCGAATATTCGGATGCGATGAAAGGCGCAGGCCTCACCTGGGACGAAGCCACGCTGAACAAGTATCTCAGCAATCCTGTGGCGATGGTTCCCGGCACGGCGATGGGCTTCGTCGGGCTCGCGGACGAACAGCACCGTCTCGACGTGATTGCCTACCTGAAGAAGGCGGGCGATCCGGCGCTCTGCGCGAAGAAGTGAGGCCTAGGCGGTTTTGATCGGACGCTGCTCGACGATCGAGAGGCCGTAGCCCTCGAGGCCGACGATCACTTTCGAGGTGTTGGTGAGCACGATCATGTTCTTCACACCCAGGTCGACCAGAATCTGGGCGCCGAGGCCATAGTCCACAAGCCGGTGCACATGTTCCTCGCCGCGGGCCTTGGCGCGGATGCGCTCGGCCAGGCGGCCCGGCGCGTTCTCGCGGAACAGCACGATGGCCCCTCGCCCGTAGGCCGCCACCATCTCCATGGCGTTGTGCAGCTCGCCGGTGCGCTCGGAGTGTGCGTCGGAAAGGATGTCGGGCAGCAGGTTGACGTGGTGCATGCGCACCATCACCGGCGCGTCGCCGGCGACCTTGCCCTTGACCAGCGCCACGTGCTCGACGCCGGAGACGGCATCGACATAGATGCGCATCAACCAGTCGCCGCCGATCTTCGAGGCGAAGGGCGCTTCGGCTTCCATGCGCACCAGGCGTTCCTTGCGGCGGCGGTATTCGATCAGGTCGGCGATGGTGGCGATCTTCAGGCCGTGCAGCTGGGCGAACTGCACCAGGTCCGGCATGCGCGCCATGGAACCGTCGTCGTTCATGATCTCGCAGATCACGCCGGCGGGAATGAGGCCGGCAAGACGCGCCACGTCGACCGCGGCTTCGGTGTGGCCGGCGCGCACCAAGACTCCACCATCGCGTGCCATCAGCGGGAAGACGTGGCCGGGTGTAGCGATGTCCTGGGGCGTCGAAGCGGGATCGATGGCGACAGCAATGGTACGCGCGCGGTCGGCGGCCGAGATGCCGGTGGTGACTCCGGTACGCGCTTCGATGCTGAGGGTGAAGGCGGTGGACAGGCGCGACTGGTTCTGCGCCGGCATCAGCGGGAGATTGAGATGTTCGACCCTTTGGCGCGTCATCGACAGGCAAATCAGCCCGCGGCCGTACTTGGCCATGAAGTTGACGGCTTCGGGTGTGGCCATCTGGGCCGGAATGATCAGGTCGCCTTCGTTCTCGCGGCCCTCGTCATCCACCAGAATGAACATGCGGCCGTTGCGCGCGTCGTCGAGGATCTCCTCGATGCTCGAAAGGAAATCGGCGTGGGCCTTGTCGCGCGCGGTGTCAGGCACGGATGCGTCTCACTTGAATTCATTAAGACGCGCAACATAGCGCGCCAGCGTGTCGATTTCCATGTTGACCATGTCCCCCGCCTTCAGGTTGCCGAAGGTTGTGACCTCCTGCGTATGCGGGATGATATTGACGCCAAAGGTATCTTTGGTGGTCTCATTGATGGTCAGGGACACGCCGTCGAGGCAGACCGACCCCTTGGCGGCAACGAATTTGGCGAGTTCGGCGGGCGGCGCGACGGTGATGCGTTTGGAGCCGGCGTCGTCGCGCACGGCAACGACACGCGCGACACCGTCGACGTGACCGAGCACGAGATGGCCGCCCAATTCGTCGCCGATCTTGAGCGGGCGTTCCAGGTTCACCTTGTCGCCGACCTTCCACGCGCCCAGCGTGGTCTTGTCCAAGGTCTCCTGCGTGGCTTCGGCGGAGAAGCCCCAGTTGTGGCCTTTCTCGATCACCGTCAGACAACAGCCGTTGCAGGCGATCGAGGCGCCGATGGCGATGCTGTCGAGGTCGTAGCCGGTTTCGAAGCGGAAGAGCTTCACGGCCCGGCCCGGGGTGATTTCAACGATGGTCGCGAGATCGGTGACGATGCCGGTGAACATGAGGATTACGGATTGGGACGGGTGAGGATGTCGAGGGTATCGGCGCCGAACTGCAAGGTCTCGACGCGGGTGAAAGAGGGTACAGCCGCGAGATAGGTCGCGGGCAGCGCAGCCGCAACGGGTATTCCGTCGCCGCCGATGACGGCGGGGGCGCGGAACCAGGCGATTTGATCAATGAGGCCGGCCTTGAGGAAGTGGGCCGCCACCTGGCCGCCGCCTTCGATCAGCACACGCGTCAGGCCGCGTTCGGCCAGGAGCTTGGGCACGTGCTCGCCATCGGTGATGACGTCGACCCCGGCGTCGGTGAGCTGCTCGGCCTTGGGGCCGACCTCGGCGGTGATCACCCAGGTCGGGATGGACTTGGCGGTTTTGACAAGCTTGGAGGTCAGCGGCAGCCGCAAACGCCGGTCGAGCACGATGCGCACCTTGGGCCGGCCGTCATAGCCGTCGAGGCGGCAGGTGAGTTCGGGATCGTCGGCGAGTGCCGTTCCCGAGCCGACGAGGATGGCGTCGTAGCGCGCCCGCAGGCCCTGCACGGCGGCGCGGGCTTCGGGGCCGGTGATCCATTTGCTGTCGCCGTTGGCCAAAGCGATTCGGCCATCGAGGCTGGTCGCGCATTTAAGGGCAAACAACGGCCGCTGGAACAGCGTGCGCAGAAAGAAGCCGGCGTTGAGGCGGTCGGCGGCGGCCTTGCCGAAATCGTTTTCGACCCTGATCCCGGCCGCGGCGAGCTTGCGCAGCCCCTGCCCCGCGACGCGCGGGTCCGGGTCGGTGGTGGCCGAGACCACACGCGCCACACCGGCGGCGATCAGGGCGTCGGCGCAGGGCGGGGTCTTGCCGTGGTGAGCACAGGGCTCGAGAGTGACGTAAGCGGTGGCGCCGCGCGCGGCTTCGCCGGCGCGCTTCAACGCTTCGGTCTCGGCATGGGGACGGCCGCCGCTTTGGGTCCAGCCCCGGCCGACAACGACACCGTCCTTGACGATGACGCAGCCGACGGAAGGGTTCGGCCAGGTATCTCCGAGATTGCGCGCCGCCAGCGACAGCGCCGCAGCCATGAAGGCGGCATCAGAGCCCGCGTTCATGGCCCGCTGCTCATACAGTCCGTTCAGACCTCTTGGTCGGCCGACGAAGGCTCGCCCATGGTCTCAACAAATATCTCGAAGTCTTTGATTTCGCGGAAATTCTTATAGACCGAGGCAAAGCGGATGTAGGCCACTTTGTCGAGGCCCTGCAGGGCTTCCATGACCATCTCGCCGATGACGCTGGACGGGATATCGGACTCGCCCATGCTCTCCAGCCGGCGCTGGATGCTGTTGACCACGCGCTCGATGCGCTCCTCTTCCACCGGGCGCTTGCGGCAGGCGGTGGTGATGGAGCGGGCAATCTTGTCGCGGTCGAACGGCAGGCGCTGGCCGTTCTTTTTGACCACGGTGAGTTCGCGCAACTGAATGCGTTCGAAGGTCGTGAAGCGCGCGCCGCAAGCGGGACAGGAGCGCCGCCGGCGGATGGCGGAGTTGTCGTCGGTGGGACGGGAGTCCTTCACCTGGGTATCCATGTGGCCGCAATAGGGACAACGCATGTGTCCGACCCCTTACTGTACCCGGCGGGATTTTCCGCCGGCTTTCCCCTCGTTATCCGACCCTTGTGACCCCAATTTATTGATAAATCGGAAACCTGCGACACAAATTCTGGACCCTCTTGCGCACATCCTGCTCGACGGCGGCCGTATCGCCGGGCTTAGCGGCCTGGGCGTCGAGGACCTCGCAGATCCATTCTCCGATCTGTTTGAACTCGGCCACGCCGAAGCCGCGGGTGGTGGCGGCCGGGGTGCCGAGGCGCACGCCGGAGGTCACGGTGGGCTTTTCCGGGTCGAACGGGATGCCGTTCTTGTTGCAGGTCATCCCGGCCCGCTCGAGCAGGTGCTCGACCACGTTGCCGGTGAGTTTCTTGGGACGCAGGTCGACCAGCATCAGGTGGGTGTCGGTGCCGCCGGCAACGATCTCCAGCCCGCCCTTGCGCAGGGTCTCGGCCAGGGTCTTGGCGTTGTCGAGGATGGCCTGGGCATAGACCTTGAACTCCGGCTTCAACGCTTCGCCGAAGGCCACGGCCTTGCCGGCGATCACGTGCATTAACGGACCGCCCTGCAGCCCGGGGAAGATCGCCGAATTGATCTTTTTGCCGATGTCCTCGTCGTTGGACAGGATCATGCCGCCGCGGGGTCCACGTAATGTTTTGTGCGTGGTGGTGGTGACCACGTGCGCATGCGGCAGCGGGCTCGGGTGCACACCGGCCGCAACCAGGCCGGCGAAGTGCGCCATGTCGACCATCAGGAAGGCGCCGACAGCGTCCGCGATGGCGCGGAAGGCTTTGAAGTCGATGATGCGCGAGTAGGCGGAGCCGCCGCAGATGATCAGCTTGGGTTTGTGTTCCTTGGCCAGGCTTTCGACCTGATCCATGTCGATATAGCCATCCTGGCGGCGAACCCCATAACGAATGGGATTGAACCACTTGCCGGAGATGTTGGGCGCCGCACCGTGCGTGAGGTGGCCGCCGGAAGCCAGGTCCATGCCCATGATCGTGTCGCCGGGCTTGAGCAGCGCCAGGAACACCGCTTCGTTGGCGGGCGCGCCGGCATGCGGCTGGACGTTGGCGTAGGCGCAGTTAAACAGCTTTTTCGCGCGCTCGATGGCGAGGCTCTCCGCGATATCGACGAACTCGCAGCCGCCGTAGTAGCGCTTGCCGGGATAGCCTTCGGCGTATTTGTTGGTGAGCACGCTGCCGACCGCTTCGAGCACGGCGCGGCTGACGATGTTCTCCGAAGCGATCAGTTCGATCTGCGACTGCTGGCGGTCGAGTTCCTTGGTGATGGACTCCATCACGGCCGGATCGGCGTCGGCGAGGCCCCGTTGGAAAAAGTGGGGGCCAAAAAAAGCGGATGAAACGGGTCGGTCCATTATTGCGTTTCCTGTTTTGGGGCGTTTAGCCCAGCTTTTCCACGCGGCGCGCATGACGGCCGCCTTCGAAGGGAGTGGTGAAGAAGGTTTTGACGATGTCGTGGGCGGCGCCGGCCGGTGTGAAGCGCGCGCCCAAGGCCAGCACGTTCGCGTCGTTGTGCTCGCGTGCGAGTTTGGCGGTGGCGGCGTCGTGCACCAGGGCGGCGCGCAGACCTTTGTGGCGATTGACGGCGATCGAGATGCCGATGCCGCTGCCGCAGATCGCCACACCGGCCTTGGCTTTGCCGCTGGCAATGCTGTCGGCGAGCGCATGGCCGAAGTCGGGATAATCGACGGAGTCCGCCGTGGCCGGTCCCAAGTCGAGGACCTTGTAGCCGAGGCCGGCGAGATCGCTCTTGAGCGCCGCCTTGAGTTCGACGCCGGCGTGATCGCTGGCGATGGCGACGGTGTCTCCCTGCGCGGCTAAAAGCTTGTCGGTCATGTCAACGAATGCAACCGCCTGTCTGTGCGATGGGGCTTGAATGCAGCGTGGGGATACCACATATCGCTGCGCCCTGCCAATGCAACACAACAGATTGGATTTATTGGCGAATTCGCCGGAATTTACGGCTGCGCGCCGGCCTTCTTGCGCAGGACCGACTTCAGCTTGCGCAAGGCGTTCATCTTGAGGCTGTAGGGGCTGGCGTGGGCCGAGCCGACGACGCAGACCTCGGTGTTGCTGACGGGGTCGAGTGCGGAGACTTTGACCGCGTTGCCCATGACTTTGACCTCAAACAGCACTTCGCCCAGTTCGGGATCAAGTTCGCGGTCTTGGCTCATATAAGAGTGACGACGGTGTCCTGAAGAGTTGGCTTGCGGCGCGGCGGTCGGCGGGCACATTCTCCCTTCCCGAAGTTTATCACAGACGGCGAGGCGATGAAGGTCCTCAAACTCCTGCTGAAGGTCGTCGCCGCCCTGGTGCTGGTCGTGGCGGTGGCGGGCGTGTTGTTGGCGGGGCTGTCCCGCCTCGCCCTGCCGAAGCTCGACGGCGACGTAACGTTGGCGGGACTGTCCGCGCCGGTGAAGGTCAGCCGCGACGCCCACGGCATCCCGCTGATCACCGCACAGTCGGAGGACGACGCCTATTTCATGCTGGGTTACCTGCATGCTCAGGACCGGCTGTTCCAGATGGAGATGATGCGCCGCCAGGGTGCGGGCCGCCTGGCCGAGATCATCGGGCCGGCGGGCGTGAACTCGGACAAGTTCATGCGCACGCTCGGGGTCTACGACCGCGCCGATGCCGATTTCCGAGGGTTAGCGCCGGCCACGCAGAACGCCTTTCAGCACTACGCCGCCGGGGTAAACCTATGGCTGGCGGAAGGCCACATGCTGCCGCTGGAGTTCCAGCTGCTGGCGTTCAAGCCCGAGCCGTGGACGACCACGGACTCACTCGTGTGGCAGAAGCTGATGGGCCTGTCGCTGTCGGGCAATTGGGACAGCGAACTCGCGCAAGCGGCGCTGATCGCCAAGCTGGGGCCCGAGAAGGCCGCGGCGCTGACCCCCGACCCGCGGCCCAACGATCCGGTGACCACAAGCAAAGAGGCAGCGCTGTTCCCCGGCTTGCGCCCGGCGGAACTGCGCGCGGCGATGACGGCCGTGATCCAGCCGACCTCGGCATCGAACGCCTGGGTGATCGACGGCGGGCACACGGAGTCCGGCATGCCGATCGTCGCCAACGATCCGCATCTGGGATTCCAATCGCCGATCATCTGGTATTTCGTCGGCATCGACACGCCGACCCTGAAGATCTTCGGCGCGACCATGCCGGGCGTGCCGCTGCACCTGTTGGGTCAAAACGGCCACGTCGCCTGGGGCATCACCACGCCCGAGAGCGACACCAGCGATCTGTTCATCGAACAGGTCACCGGCGACGGCATTTCCTACGACACGCCCGACGGGCCAAAACGCTTCGGCAGCCGCACCGAAGTGATCAACGTGCGCTTCGCCAAGCCGGTGACGTTCAAGGTGCGCGATACACGTCATGGGCCGGTGGTCAGCGACATCCTGCCGCCGGCCGACACTGCGGCGGTGGCGGGCGGCAACAAGGTGCTGGCCCTGGCGCACGGAGTGCTGCAGCCCTACGACCGTTCGGCCGATGCGGTGTTTCGGATGAATCACGCCGCCGACGCCAACGCCTTCGTGCAGGCGATCGCCTCGTTCAACGCGCCGCACCAGAACATGATGTTCGCCGATACCAACGGCGCCGTCGGCTATTATTCGCCGGGCCGCGTGCCGGTGCGCCGCGCCGGCGACGGTTCGGTGCCGGTGCCGGGCTGGACCGGCGAATACGATTGGCGCGGCATCATCGCCTTCGACACCCTGCCCCATGAACTAGCTCCGCCGAGCGGCATCCTGATCAACGCCAACAACAAGATGGTGCACGACAACTACCCCTATCTGATCTCGGCGCACTGGTTCGGGGCTTACCGCGCGCAACGTCTGGAAGAGCTGCTGCGCAACGGCAAACACGCAACGCCCGACAGCGTCGCGGCGGTGCAGCAGGATGTGGTCTCACCCATGGCGCAGGAGATGCTGCCGCTCCTGCTCGAACGCGCGAGCCCCGAGACCGACCGCCAGCGCGCCATCGTCGCGCTGTTGAAGGCCTGGGACGGGGACATGGACCGAAAAAGGCCCGAGCCGTTGCTGTTCGCGCTGTGGATGGAGAAGCTGAAAGGCCGCATCCTGAATGACGAGCTGGGCGAGCTCGCGCGCGACTTCGGCGGCGAGCGGCCCGAGGTGCTGCGCCGGATCCTGACCAGCGACGAGACCTGGTGCGACGACGTGCGCACACCGGGCAAGGAGACTTGCCCGCAGCAGGTGGGCGGCGCGCTGGCGGAAGTCGGCGTCTGGCTGGATGCCAACGGGATCACCGATCCCGCCAAGATCGTCTGGGGCGACTATCACCGCGCCAGCTTCGGCCACATGCTGTTCCGCAACTTCCCGTTCATCAATCGCTTCGGCGGCAGGTACATCGCCAGCAGCGGCGACAACTACACCGTCAACCGCGGCTCGTTCCTGCCTTCAACCGCTTCGGAGCCCTTTGCCCATGTGCACGGGGCGAGCCTGCGCGCGGTCTACGATTTCGCCGATCTCAGCAAGTCCAAGTTCGCGCTCGCCGGCGGGGAATCGGGCCAGATGGCCTCGCCGTTCTACGAGGACCTGCTCGAGAGCTGGCGCGACGGCCAGTATTTCACCGCCCCGACCGCGGCGACGGCGCTGCACCAGCTTACCTTTACCCCGCCGTCGGAAGGGCCAAGGCCTTGATTTTGCCCGGCCTTGTGAGCCGTTAAGTGAAGGTTTACATTATTCGTCAATAGTTTGGGCTTGATCCGTCAGATGACGGCTCAGGTTGGGGACGGCGCAAGGCCAATGGCAGAGAGACCGGATTTCGGCGGCGCTGGGGGCGACGACAAAGCCCCCATCATCATCAAGCGCGTCAAGAAAGGTGGCGAAGGCCACCACGGCGGCGCGTGGAAAGTCGCCTACGCCGATTTCGTCACCGCCATGATGGCCTTCTTCCTGCTGCTGTGGCTGTTGAATGCGGTCACCGAACAGCAGCTCAACGGTGTCGCCGACTATTTCACGCCGATCGCCGCATCGACCCGCGAAAGCGGCGCCGGCGGCATGCTCGGCGGCCAGACCGTGGGCGAAGGCGCCTCGCAGTCGCGTACCGGTGCGACCGCGGCGGTGGTGCTGCCCCCGCCCTCGATCGGCTCCGGCGGTGCGGAGATGACCGATCCCAACCAGAGTTCGCAGAACAACGACGACGCCTCGGTGCGCGCGGCGCAAGAGGCCAAGGACCAGCGCCAGTTCGAACAGGTGCAACAGGAACTGAAGGAAACCATCAGCGGTGTGCCCGATCTGGCGCCGCTTGCCTCCAGCCTCCTGGTCGACAATACCCCGGAGGGCATCCGCATCCAGGTCATGGACCAGGATAAGGTCGACATGTTCTCCCCGGGCAGCGCCAACCTCTACCCCAAGTCGAAAGACCTCCTGATGCAGATCGCGAAAGTGATCCGCAAGATGCCCAACAAGATCAGCATCACCGGCCACACCGACCCGTCGACGGCGGTGGACCCGTCCGGTTATACCAACTGGGAGCTGTCCTCGGACCGGGCCCTCGCCACCCGGCGCGCCTTGCTCGAAGGCGGCATGGACGACCGCCAGATCAACAAGGTGGTCGGCGTCTCCGACCGCGAGCCGATCGACAAGGCGCAGATCCGCTCGCCCCGGAACCGGCGTGTGTCGATCATCCTGTTGCGCGCCGACAACGTGAAGACCGAAGACTTCGACCGGCTGCCACGATTCCTCGAGAAAACCGGCGGTACGCCGCCCAGCAATCCGGCCGCGGGTGAAAGCCTGGCGCCGGCGGCAAAGCCCTGATCTGAAATTCGAATTTACGCAAGACCGGGGGCTTGCCAGAGGCCCGCTCCGGCTTCATGCTACGGCCCTCAGATCATGGACCAGACACCACTCAAACGGCCTCAGTTCTTCTTCACCACGGCCCCGCTGCCGTGTCCCTATCTGCCTGACCGGCTTGAAAGAAAACTGGTGACGGAGCTTTCGGGCCCCGGTGCGGAGAACCTACACGAGGCCCTGGCGCGTTCCGGTTTCCGCCGCAGCCATTCCATCGCCTATGCCCCCGCCTGCCCCGGCTGCAAAGCCTGCGTGCCGGTGCGCGTGGTGACACCCGCCTTCAAACGCCGCCGCTCGTTGATGCGCCAATGGCGCCAGAACCAGGACCTGGTGGCGATCAAGGTGCCCGCACGCGCGACCACCGAGCAGTACGAACTGTTCGCGCGCTATCAGCAGGCGCGCCACGCCGGCAGCGACATGGCGCTGATGGGCTTTTACGAATACAGCGCCATGGTCGAGGACAGTCCGATCGACACTTTCCTGGTGGAATTCCGCGACCGCGGCGGCGTGTTGGTAGCGGTGTGCCTCACCGACCGCACCTCCGACGGGCTGTCGGCGGTTTACAGCTTCTTCGAATCAAACGGCCTGCGCGACGGCCTCGGCAACTACGTCGTGCTGTGGCTGATCGAACAGGCCAAACGCCTGAGCTTGCCTTACGTCTATCTCGGCTATTGGATCTCCGACAGCGCCAAGATGGCGTACAAAGCGCGCTTCCAGCCGCTCGAGACTTTGGGTCCGAGCGGATGGGAGCCCCTGCAGTTCACCGCCGCCAACACGTAAGCGTTCCTCCGGGCAACCCCGCGCACATTTCACACGGCAACGTCGATGAAAACTACGCGGCGCATGGAATCCCTTCTCCGCTACGGCGTGATTGCGCTGGGGCTTTATCTGATCATCGCGACCATTGCGGTTTACGCCCAGCTTGGACGCCTGCGCGCCGCACAGGCCTTCGTCGAACACACTCAGGAGGTGCGTTACGCGCTCCAGGATACGTTGTCGCTCGTGCTCGACGCGGAGTCCTCGCAGCGCGGATTCCGAATCAGCAAAAGCGAACAGTTCCTGATGGATCATTACAGCGCGGTCACGCAGCTGCGGGCGGAGGTCGGCAACGTCAAGGAGCTGACCAAGGACAATCCCGAGCAGAGCACCCGCGCCGAGGCGTTGCGCGTGCTGATCGAGACCAAGATCGAGCAGTTTCGCGCCAACATCGAGTTCACACGCGGCACGGACCTGACGACCGCGCCTGAAAACGCCCGAAGCGGGGCGTCGCGCACGGTGGCTGTCGACATCCGCACAGCGATCGACAAGATGTTGAGCGAGGAAGACCGGCTGTTCGAGGAACGCAAGGCCGAGGTCGCGACGGCCGAGCGCGTCACCATCCTGACCTTCATCGCGCTGCTGGTGTTGTTCGGCGGGGTGGGGTCCGCTTATTTCATCGTCACCAACCGCAACCTTGCGGTGCGCGCGGCGATGCTCGCGGAGCTGACCGAAGCTAAGGACAAGTCCGAGCGCGCCGACAAGTTCAAGGGCGACCTGCTCAACTATCTCGGGCGCGCCCTGCACAATCCGCTGACCGACGTCACACAAGGCACGGATCTGCTGCTGTACCGCGCCGAGAACGCGCTGTCGCCCAAGGACCAGGGCATCGTCGGGGAAATCCGCGCCTCGGCGCGTTTCCTGTTGTCGCTGGCGCAGAATTTCCTGCACATCGGCCGGCTGCAAGCCGGCAAGACGCTGCGCCTGGAGGAGGACGACTGCGACCTGATGGAGATCGTGCGCGACGCCGCCGCGATCGTGGCCGGATCCGCGGCCAAACGCGGTGTGGCGCTGCACACCACGGCCGACTTCACGCGCGTGCTGATGCGCTGCGATAAACACAAGATCAAGCAGATCTTCCTCAGCCTGCTCGACAACGCGATCAAACATACGCCGCGCGGCGGGCGCGTCGACATCGGCACGGAGAAGACCGCGAACGGCGACGTGGTCGTGCGTATCCGCGACACCGGCCCCGGCATCGCGCCCGAGCGCCTGAAGCAGGTTTTGATTCCCTTCGCGCAGATCGACAACATCTTCGCGCGCGAGGAACAGGGAATCGGTCTTGGGCTGCCGCTGGCGCTCGGCTTCGCGCAGGCCCACGGCGGCGATCTTAAAGTGGAAAGCAGCTCCAAGGGCACCGCCGCGGTCCTGACCTTGCCGGCCGGTATGATCATCAAGGTGTTCCAGCCGGCGGAAGCCGCGCAATGACCGGTGGGGATATGAGAACGCTATTGCGGACCGCGTTTGCTTTGGCGGCAGCGTTAGCCGTTTCCGGCTGCAGCGACCCGTGGACAATGCTCGCGGGTGGTGCGAAGGGCTACTGCAACCACAATCCGGGCAGCGGACCATGCGGCCAGCCGGCGCCGGTGCAAACACCGGGCGCGCCGCCGCGGTGATCACCTAGCCCGAGAACGGGCGCTCGTCGCGGCTGAAGCCTTTGGGCGGGAGGCGGCCGGCTTGGGCGCGTTCGCCGACCCATTCCTTGAGATCGGTGTCGGTGCGTTCACGGTCGCCGGATCTCCAGGTGAGGCCTTCCTTGAGGTTGAAGACCTTGGCGTCGGCGGTGCCGCCGTCCTTGTAGCGCTGCAGGATCACACCGCGGCCGCGCGCCATTTCGGGCACGTCCTTGAGCGGGAAGATCAGAAGTTTTCTGTTCTCGCCGATGATCGCGACCGAATCCGCGGGCTTGCCGGCGAGAAGATCGGCGCCGGTGCCGGCCGTGCCGGGGATCGGCGTGCAGACGCGGCCCTTCTCGCCGTCGGCGAGATTGAGGCACTGCTTGCCGTTCTTGGTCTGGGCGAAGACCTGCTCGGCCGGCACGATGAAGCCGCGCCCGGCGCTGGAGACCACCAGGAATTTCTGCGCCGCGGTGAAGACCCACATGCCGACGACGTCGGCGTCATTGGGCAGATCGGCCATGAGACGGATCGGCTCGCCGAAGCCCCTGCCCTGCGGCAGGCGGTCGGCGGCGATGGTGTAGAAGCGGCCGTCGGAACCGAAGAACAGGATCTTGTCGGTGGATTGCGCTTTGGCGGCCGCGAGAAAACTGTCGCCTTCCTTGAACTTGAGGTCGCCGCCTCCGGTAAGGACGTCGTCCTTGTGCCCCTTCATGGCGCGGATCCAGCCCTTGTTCGACAGGATCACTGTCACTGGTTCCTTCTCGACCAAAGCCTCGATCGGCACGACCACGGCGGTGGGCGCCTCGGCGAGCTCGGTGCGGCGTTTGCCGAGCGCGGTCTTCTGGCCGAATTTCTCTTTCGCCAGACGCACCTGGTCGGCGATGGCCTTCCACTGCTTGTCGTCGCTTTTGAGCAGGGCCGAGAGTTCCTTCTTCTCGTCGGAGAGCTGCTTGTGCTCGGACCTGATCTCCATTTCCTCGAGCTTGCGCAAGGAGCGCAGGCGCATGTTGAGGATGCCTTCGGCCTGCACGTCGCTCAGGCTGAAGCGCTTCATCAGTTTGGGCTTGGGCTCGTCCTCGGTGCGGATGATCTTGATGACGGCGTCGAGGTTGAGATAGGCGATCAGGTAGCCGTCGAGCATCTCGAGGCGGTGGCTGATCTGCGCCAGGCGGTGCTTGGCGCGGCGCACCAGTACCACCTGGCGGTGGTCGAGATAGGCCTGCAGCACTTCGCGCAGGTCCATGACTCGCGGGATGGAATCCGCGCCGAGCACGTTCATGTTGAGGCCGAAGCGGATCTCGAGATCGGTCTGGCGGAAGAGCTGTTCCATCAGCTGGTCGGCCGGCACCGTGCGCGACTTGGGCTCGAGCACGATGCGCACTTCTTCCGTGGACTCGTCGCGGATGTCGGCCAGGAAGGGCAGCTTCTTCTCGTCCATCAGGGCCGCGACGCGCTCGATCAGTTTGGCTTTCTGTACCTGGTACGGAATTTCGCTGATGATGATCTGGTACTGCCCGCGTTCGAGCTTTTCCTCGCGCCATTTGGCGCGCACGCGCAACGAGCCCCTGCCCGTCTTGTAAGCCTCGACGATGGTCTCGCGGTTCTCGACCAGCACGCCGCCGGTGGGGAAATCGGGGCCGGGCATGAGATCGACCAGCGTGCCCACCTGAGCCTTGGGTGTCTTGATCAGGTGCAGCAGCGCGTCGCAGACCTCGCCGACGTTGTGCGGCGGGATATTGGTGGCCATACCCACGGCGATACCCGACGAGCCGTTGGCGAGCAGGTTGGGAACCGCCGCCGGCATCACCACCGGCTCACTTTCCTCGCCGTCATAGGTCGGGCGCAGATCGATGGCGTCGTCGTCGATGCCGTCCATCAGCGCCTGGGCGAACTCGGTCAGGCGCGATTCGGTGTAGCGCATGGCGGCGGCGTTATCGCCGTCGATGTTGCCGAAGTTGCCCTGGCCCTCCACCAGCGGATAGCGCACCGCGAATTCCTGGGCGAGACGCACGAGCGCGTCGTAGACCGAGGCGTCGCCGTGCGGGTGATATTTACCGATGACGTCGCCGACCACGCGGGCGCATTTCTTGAAGCCGCCGGCCGGGTCGAGCTTCAACTGCCGCATGGCGTAAAGCAGACGGCGATGGACCGGCTTCAGGCCGTCGCGCACATCGGGCAGCGAGCGCGAAACGATGGTCGAGAGCGCATAGGCGAGGTAACGCTCGCCCAGGGCCTCGGCGAGCGGCGTCTCTTTGATGGTATCGGGGCGCCTGGGCGCCGGGGTTGGGCTTTTAGCCATTTAGGGCCGCAGCATAGCGATCTCGGACGGAAAAGCCACAACCCATAGTACGAAAGCGGAACCGCCGGTCAATTGCTGGACGCAAACCGGGCGGCAAAGCGCTGGCGGGACGCCGGGATCTGCTGGCGATGCGGGCGGAAGACGTGGGTATCGAAGAAGTGCTCGGTGAGCGCCAGGCCCTGGGCGATCTCGGCAGGGCCTTCGGGCTTGGCCTCGGCATCACGCACGAAGGCAGGCAAAACCAAAAGGCGCGGAACGTAGGGTGCTGCGGCGGCGCGGCTGACCGCGCGGCCCGAACGCGGCGAGACATATCCCAAGTCTTCGGTGCTGCCGGTGGCCGCACAGGTGCTGAGGTCGAGGCCGTAGCCCATGTCGCGCAGCAATGCGATTTCCCAAAGCACGTATTCGGCCGCCCAGCCCTGCGCGCCGATGTGCTCGAGCAGATGCAGAGCATGGCGGAAGACCGCGGCGTGCGGTTCGCGCTCGGGCAATGTCGCCTCGGCCATGGCGCAGAGCGCGGCGAGGCCCGCCAAGGCGTCGGGCGAACTCATGGCTTCGGCGGCGAACGGGCGCAGGGCTTCGACGGTGAAGGTGCCGAGCTGATCGTCAAGGCGCGCACGCCACCAGGCTTTCACCAGGTTGCCGGGCTGGAGCGCGCTGCGGCTGCGCTTGCCCGCGCCACCCTTGACGATGCCGGCATAGCGGCCTTGGGTCTCGGTGAGCAACGTCATGATGGCGTCATGTTCGCCGAATGGGCGGACGGCGAGAACGATGCCTTGGTCTTCCCAGCTGACCGCCACGGCCCACCTTTGTGCGGGGGTTCAGTTGAAGCGCAGGAAAACCACCGCCAGGCCCATGATGGCGCCGGCGATGCCGATGAACATCATCAGGTGATCGGGCCACGATACGGGGATCTTCTGGCCACGGCGGAGCGCGAGAATCCCCAACGACAGGACGCCCAGAATGAATGCGCTTACGCCGAAGATTCTCAAAGCAAACCCGCAATCGTCAGCTGGTGATGTGATTCCCATAAGAACGGAATCAGGCGTTGAAGTCGAGCCCCCAGGCGGCATAGAGGCCGCGGTCCTCGTTCCAGCGCTCGTTAACCTTCACATGCAGGAAGAGGTGCACGCGGCGTTCGAACAGGCTTTCGAGTTCGGCGCGCGACGCCGCACCAATGGATTTGATGCGCTGCCCGCCGTTGCCGAGCACGATCGGCCGGTGGTTCTCGCGGGTGACGTAGATCACCTGCTCGATGCGCAAGGACCCGTCCTTCTTCTCTTCCCAGCGCTCGGTCTCGACGGCGCAGGAGTACGGCAGCTCCTGGCGCAGGTTGAGGAACAGCTTCTCGCGCGTGATCTCGGCGGCCAGCAGCCGCGAAGGCATGTCGGAGACTTCGTCTTCGGGGAACAGCCACGGGCCGGGCGGCATCAAGGCGGCCAAGCGCTCGCGCAATTGATCGAGGCCGTCGCCCGTCAGCGCCGAGATCATGAAGATCTCGCTGAAGGCACCGGCGGTGTTGAGCTGGGCGGTGAGGTCCAGGAGCTTGCCCTTGTCGGCGAGATCGACCTTGTTGAGCGCCAGCAGCGCGGTGCGGTTCGAGGCCTTGAGATCGGCGACGATGCGTTCGCTGTCGGGATCGAGCCGGCCTTTGGCGGCATCGACGACCAGAAGAACGGTTTCGGCATCGGCGGCACCCGCCCAGGCCGCCGCGACCATGGCGCGCTCCAGGCGCTTCTTGGGCTGAAAGATGCCGGGGGTGTCGGCGAAGATCACTTGCGTTTCGCCGAACATGGCGATGCCGCGCACGATGGTGCGCGTGGTCTGCACCCGCGGCGAGACGATGCTGACCTTGGCGCCGACCAGGGCGTTGACCAAGGTCGACTTGCCGGCGTTGGGCGCGCCGATGACCGCGACAAAGCCGCAGCGCGTTTCGGCGGTTGTGCCGTCTTCGCTCATGGCGCGGCCGTGACTTTGGCCAGCAGCGCCGCGGCGGCGGCCTGGGTGGCGAGGCGTTTGGTTTTCCCCTGCCCGCGGGTCTCCGGGTGACCTTTGACGCTGACGGTCATGACGAAGGACGGCGCGTGCGCCGGGCCGGAGGATTCGATCACTTTGTATTCGGGCAGCGGCAGGCCGCGCCCTTGCGCCCATTCCTGCAATGCGGTCTTGGCGTCCTTGGGCGGGACGACGTCCTCATGGATCATCTTATCCCACTGGGCGCCGATGAAGCGCGCTGCCGTTTCCATGCCGCCGTCGAGATAGAGCGCGCCGATCACCGCTTCGCAGGCATCCGCCAGCAGGGCGTCGTCCGCCTTCTGCCCGCGCGCGAGCTTGATGTGCTTGGCGAGGCCGCAAGCCCGCGCGATGCGCGCCAGCGACGTCGCGCTGACCAGGGCGGCAAGGCGCGGCGCGAGTTCGCCCTCGCTCTCGTCCGGGAAGGTCTTGAGCAACGTCTCTGCGATTACCAGGCCGAGCACGCGGTCGCCGAGGAACTCGAGGCGTTCATTGCCTTCCGTTGCACCCACCGTACGGTGCACGCCGAGCGCGCCGCGGTGCGTCAGCGCCTGTTCAAGGATTTCGGGTGCGGCAAAGCCGTGCCCGAGAACCTCTTCAAGCGGATGGCGCACGGCTGTCTTGGGTTTGCGGTCAGCCACTTTTCGGTCAACCACGGGGGCCCACCGTCAATCGATCCCGTTGAAGATGCGGCTGAAGCGGATGGCGAAGGGCCACTTCCACACTTCCCAGATCGAAGCGCTGCCGTCGGTCGAGAAGAACAGGAACTCGGCGCGGCCCACCAGATTCTCGGCCGGGACGAAGCCGACGTCGGCGCGGCTGTCGACCGAGTTATCGCGGTTGTCGCCCATCATGAAGAAGTGATCGGGCGGGACCAGGAACTCCTGCGTATTGTCGAGGCGGCGGTTGTCGCCTTCCTCGAGGATGTCGTGCACCACGCCGCCGGGCAGCGTCTCCTTATAGAGGGTCGGCCGGCGGACATTGCCTTCGGTGTCGCGGTAGACGTAATCCTCCTGCTTCACGCGCTCGATCAGTTGGCCGTTGATGAACAGGCGGCCGTCCTGCATGCGCACGGTGTCGCCGGGCAGACCGATGAGGCGCTTGATGTAGTCGGTCTTGTTGTCCGACGGCAGCTTGAAGACGATGACGTCGCCGCGCTTGGGCTGGGTCATGAAGATGCGCCCCGAGAACGGGATCACGCTGAAGGGCACCGAGTGTTTGCTGTAGCCGTAGGAATATTTAGAGACGAAGAGATAGTCGCCGACCAGCAGGGTCGGGATCATCGAGCCTGAAGGGATATTGAACGGCTCAAACAGGAAGGTGCGGATCACCAGAGCGATCAGCAGCGTATAGACGACGGTCGAAATGGTCTCGCCGACGCCTTCCTGCTTCTTGGAGGAACTTGAAAGGGTTGAAGATCCGGATTTGGTCATGCGCCGTTCGAGGTGTTCAGGAGGCGCTGCCCGACAAGGCGGCACCCAAGGGGCGCGATGAAGCCAGCGGAGGGCCGCAAAGTCAAGGGAATCGCCCGGATTCTCACGGTCATGACGCCAAAATCAGGGTCAGGCGGGAACCGCCGAGATGATCACCAGGGCCTCGGCCAGCGGATATTCGTCGGTCAGCGTCAAATCAACCTGTGCACGCATGCCGGCGGGCGTCATGGCCTGGAGGCGCGCCGCCGCACCGCCGGTCATCACCACCGTGGGCTTGCCGCTGGGCAGATTGACGACGCCGAGATCGCGCCAGTAGATGCCCTGGCGGAATCCTGTGCCGAGGGCCTTGGAGGCTGCTTCCTTGGCGGCGTAGCGTTTGGCCAGGGTTGCGACATAGGCGTCGCCCGCGCCCTTGCGGCGCTCGGCTTTTTTCTGTTCGGTTTCGGTGAAAATCCGTTGGATGAAACGGTCGCCGAAGCGCGCGACGGTCTTTTCGATGCGCCGGATATCGATGATGTCGTTGCCGATGCCGAGGATCATGCCGCCCAAAGCTAACACGCGCCCCGCGCCAAGCGATGGGGAAAAATGCTATGAAGGCGGCATCGCCGTCAACGGGACATGTTTATGACCACAAGCAAAGCCGCACCGCCGCTCAGCGAAACATTCCGCGCGCTGTTCGGCAGCGCGCCCTACTTCGGCGGCGCGACCTTCGGTTTCCAGGGCGACTACCGCCGCCACATGTTCATGGGCTGCGCGGCGCAGCTGGCGATCCGCAAAGACCGGCCGATGCATATCCTCGAGATCGGATCGTGGGTGGGATCGAGCGCCTTGACCTGGGCGCAAGCCCTGCGGCAGTTCTCGCCCATGGGCGGCTCGATCACCTGCATCGACTTGTGGGAGCCGTTCACCGTGGCCGACGATCTTGCCAAGGGCGGCATCTATGCCGAGTTCAACGCCCTGGCCAAGACCGAAATCCCTTTCGAGCTGTTCCTGCACAACACCCGCGGCATCACGGGGGCGGTGACGCGCGAGGTCAAGCGCGGCAAGTCGCGCGAGATCCTGCCGACGCTGAAGAAGGATTTCTATGACCTGGTTTACGTCGACGCCTCGCACTACTACGACGACGTGCTCGCCGACCTCAAGCTGGCCGCGCCTTTGGTCCGCGACGGCGGACTTTTCTGCGGCGACGACCTGGAGATGCAGGTGGGCGATGCCGACGAGGGTTTCATCCGTGCCCGCATCAAGGAAGACTGGGTGCATGATCCCAAGACCGGAACAGGGTTCCATCCCGGCGTGGCGCTGGCGTGCCACGAATTCTTCGGCCGCCGCATCCCCAGCGTGATCGGATTCTTTTACCTGCAGCGCGCCGGCAGCGGCTATGTCGACAAACCGCTGATCGGCACGAACTGGTTCGTGCCCGAGCACTTCACGCCGGAGATGCAGGCCACGTGCCGCGCGCTGATGGGCGCTTAAAGATCGAGGTAACCCAGACCGCCGCAGCCTTCCGGGGCCTTGCCGTCGGATGGCAGATCGGCCGCGAGCATCAGTGCGCGCAAGGCCGAACGCTGCTTGATGGCTTCGCTCGTGAAGGCGGCGGGAACCTTGTCGCCCTCGAGCCCATCAATGTCGGGCGGCAGCCAGGGGAATCCGACATGAATGCCGTGACCTTTGATCCTGGGATCGTTGCGGAAGGCGGGCAACGCGGTCACCTCGATGGTGGGACGCGGCGGCTGACCGGGCAACGGCGCGCGCGCCATGTGCCGCAGCAGCGAGTTCTCGAACACGGTCCAGACACCCTTGCCGCCGCGGATGATCTTGGGCTCCTCGCCGATGATCAGCACGGTCGAGCCCTGGTCGTCGCCGGCGCCCGAGGGATAGAACATGATCTTGCGCACGCCGAGCGGCCAGCCGTCGGTGTGCATGCCGCCGTCGTGCCCCGCATTGTGCGCATAGACGCGCGCGGCGCCGGCGCTCCAGTAATGCCCGAGCGCGGCTTCGACCGCCGGCGCGATCAGGGTCAAGGCGACGTTCAGCGCGCCTTCAAGCCCCGCCGACATCTCGCGGTGCGCGGTGATGGTGTCGCGGTAGGCCGGCGTGCTCCAGGGATTGGCAAAAGGATCGAAGGAATAGCCGTCGGGGCGCTGGTCGCGCCAGGGAACCTGCTTGCAGGCCAGGAACTCCTGCTCCAGGCGTGCGCCCGCTTCCGGCGGAAGTTCGCCGACGCAGGCGCCGATGGACTTCAGGAGCGGCGCAGGGGCCGCCGGTTTCTGCGCGCGGTAATGCGCGATGGCGGCGCCGGTATAGATATCCCAGGCATAAAACGACAGCGCCCGGCGTGCGCGGAACCATTGGATGGCCTTGGGGTCGCCGACCAGCGGCGAGACATAGCCGTCGGGAATGTCCGCCGGCTCGCGCTCGCGGGCAACGAGGTCTGCGACGGCCTGGGCGGGATCGGCGAGAAGCTCTTTGAAGGCGTTCATCCCCTCGCCTCGTCCATCAGCTGGCGCATGCGCCGGATCGCCGCGGCAAAGCCGGTGAAGATCGCTTCCCCCACCAGGAAGTGCCCGATGTTGAGTTCGGCCATGTTTGCAATGGCCGCGACGGGCTTGACGGTATCGTAACCGAGACCATGGCCGGCGTGACATTCCAGACCGATCGCCGCGGCCTGCGCGGCGGCGTCTTGGAGACGCTTGAGCTGGCGATCGCGTTCCGCGCCCGGCGGAGGCGCGCAATAGCTTCCGGTATGCAGTTCCACCACCGGCGCGCCGAGGGCTTTGGAGGCCTCGAGCTGGCGCGCCTCGGCTTCGATGAACATCGAGACCCGGATGCCGGCGCCGCTGAGCGCGCGCACGAACGGTGCCAAGTGATTGTGTCCGCCGGCGACATCGAGACCGCCCTCGGTGGTGCGTTCGGCGCGCTTCTCCGGCACCAGACAGACGGCGTGCGGGCGGTGGCGCAGCGCGATGGCCAGCATCTCATCGGTGGCCGCCATCTCGAGATTGAGCGGGATTTTCAGCTCATTCATCAGCCGCGCGATGTCGTCGTCGGAAATATGGCGCCGGTCCTCGCGCAGGTGGGCTGTAATCCCATCGGCGCCGGCCTCGGCGGCGAGCAGCGCCGCACGCACCGGATCTGGAAACAGGCCGCCGCGCGCATTGCGCACGGTGGCGACATGGTCGACGTTGACCCCGAGCCGCAGCTTCCCCCCCGCCTTCATCAGATGCCCGCACCCGACATGGGAATGATGCGGCTTTGGCGCCGCGCGATGCGCCGCTGGTGTACGGCCTTGAGGACCGGCAGCAGCGCAAAATAGGCGATGATGCCGGTGACGATTCCCATGGGGACGCTGCCGGCCACCATCGGCGAGAACACCGGCCAGACGCGCCGGCCGAAGGTCGCCATGTCGGCATTGAGCACGGACTCTGTCAACCCCTTGAACATCGAAACGAAATTCGGCGGCCGGTCGGAGGTGTTGATGCCCATCATCCAGGCCCCGACGTAATAGGACGCGAACCACAACGGCGGCGCGGTCCAGGGATTGGCGATCTGCGCGCCCAGGACCGAGGCGAAGACATTGCCGCGCACCGCCCAGGCGATGAGGCCGGCGGTGACGATATGCATGCCGTAGAACGGCGTCATGGCGATGCCCGCACCCACGGCAAAGCCGGTGGCGATGCTGGACGGCGTGCCGGGAATGCGCTGCAGGCGATGCCAGAAATAGCTCAGCGTGCGGCGCCAGCCCATGCGCGGCCAGATCCATTGGCCGATCTTGGCGCCCAGAGGCAATTGGTGACGGCGTTGAAACATGGCCATGATATTGCCCGGAGGGCGGCTCTGCGCAAGGTGGAAGACGGGAACTTAAGTAAAGCGAAGTCGTTGTAATCAGTAGGCAAACTTACCTTTGGTTTCAGTGAGGATTCACATGCGCGGCATTCTTTTGTGGCTTCTGGGCATCCCCATCCCGGTGCTCATTCTGCTCTATCTCTTCCACGTCATCTAAAATCGCCTAGCGCCGCGCCCGTTCCACCGAGTTGATGACGGGCGTGGCGCGCAGGGCGGCAATGATATTGGTAAGGTGCTTGACCCCGCGCACCTCGATATCGACCGTCAATTCAAAGAATTCCTTCGAGCGCTTAGCGATCTTCAGGTTGTGGATATTGCCGAAGTTGCGCGCAATCACGGTACACAACGTGCCCAGGCTGCCAAGTTCGTTGGCGGCGACCAGGTTGACGCGCCCGATGTGCGCATCCTTATCCTTGTCGGCGTCCCACGCGAGGTCGATCCAGCGGTCCGGCAGGTCGGTGTAGTCCTCCAGCTGCTCGCAATCGATGGTGTGCACCTCGATGCCGCGGCCTTCGGTGACGATCCCGATGATGCGGTCGCCCGGCAGCGGGTGGCAGCATTCGGCGACGTGCACAGCCATTCCGGGCGTCAGACCGCGGATGGCAATGGGGCTGTTGGCATCGGTGTTCTGCTTGAGGCGCGCCTGGGACAGGTTGACGATGTTGTCTTCGTTGTCCATGCGTGTACCGGGGTAGACCGCCACCAGCACCTCGCGGCCCACCAGCCGCCCCTCGCCGACTTTGGCGTAGAGATCGTCGATACTCTCGACCGCGAATTTGTCCAGCACCCCGGCGAGCCCTTTGTCGGCCAGCGCCATGCCTTCCTTGGCAAAGGTCTTCTCGAGGATCTCGCGGCCCAGTTTGAGGTATTCGGCGCGGGCTTCCGAACGGACCCGGCGGCGGATATGGGCGCGCGCCTTGCCGGTGATGACGAAGCCTTCCCACTCCGGCGACGGCTTCTGCGCTTTCGAGGTGACCACCTCGACCTGGTCGCCGTTCTGCAGGCGGGTGCGCAAGGGCACGATGCGGCCGTTGACCTTGGCGCCGACGCAGGTGTTGCCGACCTCGGTATGCACGGCATAGGCAAAGTCGACCGGCGACGCGCCGCGCGGCAAGGCGATGAGATCGCCCTTGGGCGTGAAACAGAACACCTGGTCGTGGAACATCTCGAGCTTGGTGTGCTCCAAGAACTCCTGCGGTGACGTGGCGTGTTCGAGGATGTCGAGCAGTTCGCGCAGCCACGAGTACTGGCGGCCGTCGGTCTGCTTGAAGGCGTTCTGCGCGTCGAAAAGGTCCGAGCCCTTGTAGCGCCAGTGGGCGGCGACACCGAGCTCGGCAAGCTCGTGCATCTTGTGGGTGCGGATCTGGATCTCGATGCGGTGACGTTCGGGACCGATCACCGAGGTGTGCAGCGACTGGTAGCCGTTGCGCTTCGGTGTCGAGATATAGTCCTTGAAACGGCCGGGCACGGTCGGATAGGCGGTATGCACGACGCCGAGCACGCGGTAACAGTCCTCGGCTTTGTCGACCATGACGCGGAAGGCCATGATGTCGGAGAGCTGCTCGAAGCTGACGTCCTTGACCTGCATCTTGCGCCAAATCGAGTACGGCGTCTTTTCGCGGCCCGAGATATAGCCTTCGACGCCGGCTTTGCGGATCACCTGGTCGAGTTCGTCCATGATCTTGACCACAAGGTCGCCGCCGTGGAGCTCGAGGAAACGCAAACGCGCCATGATCGAGCTGCGGGCCTCGGGGTGCAGTTCGGCGAAGGCCAGATCCTCGAGCTCGGTCTTGACCTCCTGCATGCCGATGCGCTCCGCCAGCGGCGCATAGATCTCGCTGGTCTCCAAGGCGATGGCGCGGCGCTTGGCGGGATCGGCGATGAAGTTGAGCGTGCGCATGTTGTGCAGCCGGTCGGCCAGCTTGACCAGGAGCACGCGGATGTCCTCGGACATGGCGAGCACGAACTTGCGGAAGTTCTCCGCCTGCTTGGTCTCCATGTTCTGGACTTGGATCTTGGCAAGCTTGGTGACCCCGTCCACGAGGCGCGCGACTTCTTCGCCGAACAGGTCACGCACGTCTTCGAGGGTGGCCTTGGTGTCTTCGACGACGTCGTGCAGCAGCGCGGTGATGATGGACGACGTGTCGAGCTTGTAGTTGGTGAGAATGCCGGCGACTTCGATCGGATGCGAGAAGTAAGGATCGCCCGAGGCGCGCTTCTGCATGCCATGCATCTTCATGGCATAGACGTAGGCGCGGTTGAGCGCGTCCTCGTCGGCATTGGCGTCGTAGGATTTGACGCGCTCGACCAGTTCGAACTGGCGCATCATGGCAGGCGTCTCCCGGGCGGGAGCTGCTGCGTCATACGGGATTTAGGCGAGTGAAAGGGTCGGCGCGACGGAAGAGCGGTGTCGGCGTTGCGCGCGTGGAAATCAAAACAGGCGGGCGCGCTCTTGATCATCACCCCTTCGGTTCAGCGTCGTCGACATCTTCATAGGAAACTTTCGGATGCGCACCGGTCTGCTTGGGCGCTTCGTCCATTTCCTCTTCACTATCATCGATGCTCATGCCGGCAGCCGAGGCGGCCTGCTCGCTCATCTGGCTGGCAACGGCGGCGAATTCCGGGTTGGACGCCATGGCGTCGAAACCGTCTTCCTCGGGCTCGTCCACCTCGACGTGGCGCTGCAGGCCTTGGACGATGGAATTGTAGAGTTCGTCCGGGCTGACCTTCTCGTCGGCGATTTCGCGCAAGGCCACGACCGGGTTCTTGTCGTTGTCGCGCTCCAGGCGCGGCTCGGCGCCGGCGGAAATCTCGCGCGAACGCTGGGCGGCGACCATCACCAGCTGGAAGCGGTTGGTGACCTTTTCGACGCAATCTTCGACCGTAACGCGGGCCATGGCGGTGTCCTTATCTTGCTGAATTCAGAGTCGCGGATTCGGGCGAGTGGGTCAACCACTTGTCCCTGTTCCCAAATTCATATGGGAGTTCGGGTCCGGTTCCGCCAACCCTTTCCAAAGGAGGCGTTTTCCTACGCGGCTTTGCCGGGAATCTCAAGGATTAACGGCTTTGGGGCGGAGGAACTGGCCGGGCGGCAGGTCGGCAATCAGGGCGCCAGCCGTCCGGCCCAGGACGGGGTGCCGCCAGTCGGGGGCCAGGTCGCGTAAGGGGTAAAGGACGAAGGCCCGGTCCTGGAGGCGGGGATGGGGCAGATTCAGGGGACCTTTTCGGACCAGATCGCCGTAAGCCAGCAAGTCGAGGTCGAGAATCCGGGCGGCGTTGGCGACGGTGCGGGCGCGGCCGAATTCGGCCTCGACCCGGTGTAACAGAGCCAGGAGATCCTCCGGCGCCAGGGTGGTGCGGACGGCAGCCACACCATTCACAAACCAGGGCTGGTCGGAGGCCGGAATGGGCGCGGTTTCGTACCAGGGCGAGCGCCTGAGGACTTCCACCCCCAAGGCCGCCAGCCGGTCGAGCGCGGCCGCACAGGTGGCTTCAGGGCCGCCGTGCGCGCTAGGGAGATTGCTGCCAAGGGCGATGAGGATCATGACGGAGGAAAGAGGCCTGTTGCAAAGTTCACTTCGGACCTGAAAATAGCCTTTCACACTCTTGTTTTCAGTATTGATTTTTATCCCCCGGCTTGGCCATAACCGAACCATGCCGCAAGCGCCCGCCGCCCCCGCCGAGGGACCTTCCAAAGACTGCCGCCTTTGCCCCAGGTTGGCGGGTTTCCGCGACGTAAATCGTCAGGAGTTCCCCGACTGGTACAATGGCGCCGTGCCAGCCTTTGGGTCCTTGGATGCCCGGCTCCTGGTCGTGGGCCTGGCCCCGGGACTGCGGGGCGCCAACCGCACGGGGCGGCCGTTCACGGGCGATTATGCCGGAGAACTGCTCTACCCCAGCCTCTTGAAATTCGGCCTGGCCAAAGGCGGCTATCAGGCCACCCCCGGCGACCTGGAGCTGGTGGACTGCCGCATCACCAATGCCGTGCGCTGCGTGCCGCCGGAGAACAAGCCGACCCCGGCCGAGCAAAAGACCTGCCGGGGCTTCCTGGTCAGCGAAATCGCCGCCATGCCTCGGCTGCGCTCGGTGCTGGTTCTGGGCCGCATCGCCCATGACGCGGTCCTTTCGGCTCTGGGCCTGCGGAAAGCCCTCTATCCCTTTGCCCACGCCACAACTTACAGTTTGAACGCCAGGCTATCGTTTACTGACAGTTATCATTGTTCGCGTTACAACCTGAACACGGGGGTGCTGACCGAGCCGATGTTCCACGAGGCGCTCGGGCTGGCAATAAAAGCAGCGCAAAGAAAGAGTTAGTTTGGTTTACCCACGATGGATCGCGCAACTGTACTGAAAGCCTTTGAGACCAACCTGTGGGACCGGGCGTCCTTCCTCGCCAAGGCCCGCAAAGACGCCGAGATTCAGGATTCCCAGGATCTGCTGGTGGTGGATTCCGGCCTACCCTGCCGGTTCTTCAACACCATCGGCCGTTCGGCCCTCCATCCGCGCTTCGGCCTGGACCGTATCGAGGCGGCGATCAAGCGTTTCCGCGCCAAGTCCGCACCCTTCACCTGGGTCCTGGGCCCCGCCTCCGGCCACGGCAAGATGGAGCAGACCCTGAAGGACCTTGGGCTGAGCTGTCCCGAGGAAGAATGGGTCATGGCCATGCCGCTGGACGGCACCGGCAATATCCCGGGCAATCTGCCGTCGGGGTTCGATATCAAGCGCGTGGCGACCAAGGATCACCTGGACCACTTCGCCACCGTGCTTGCGACCTCGATTACCCCGCCCGACGAGAACATCAAGACCTTCCTGACCGACACCAAGGACGCCGCCATTGCGCATAATTCGCCGCTTCGGCTTTACGTCGGCTATGTCGGCGACACCCCGACGGCAATCCTGGAGGCGTTCAGCGCCCACGGCATCATCAGCTTCTACGCATCCGCGGCATTAGCCAGCGCACGCGGCAAAGGCTATTCCGGCGCCCTCCTGATCAATGCCCTGCGCGAAGCAAAGAAGGCCGGCCTGAGATTGGCCAGCCTTCAAACCCCGGAAGCGGGTCGCGCGGTCTATGAGCGGCTGGGCTTCAAGCCCGTCGGCCGCATCGCCACATATTCTTAAACGCCTCGCCTATTTATCGGCGATGGCCTGAACGATGGCGGCTTTGATCTCGGGCGCATCGGGCACGACCTTGGTGGCGAAGGACGCCACCAGCTCACCCTTGGCGTTGATCAGATACTTGTGGAAGTTCCACTTCGGCGCCTTGTCGGGGCCCAGGACCTCGAGCGCCCACTTGTAGAACGGATGAGCGTCGGCACCCTGCACCGAGACCTTGGCCGCGAGCGGGAAATCGACGTCGTATTTGCCTTCGCAGAAGGCTTTGATTTCCTTGTTGGTGCCGGGTTCCTGGCCGCCGAAATTGTTGGCCGGCACGCCGAGCACCACGAGGCCCTTGTCCTTGTACTGGCGGTAGATGTTCTCGAGCCCTTCGTACTGGGGGGTGAAGCCGCAGAACGAGGCGGTGTTGACCACCAGCACGGCCTTGCCCTTGTACTGGGCCAGCGGCAACTCGCCGCCGTCGATCTTTTCGAAGCTGAAGTCGAGGGCGTTCTTGGCCATGGCCGGGGTTCCCGTGATCAATGCGGCCGCCAGCGCGGCAGCGCCGGCGAGTTTGCCGAACATGTCCTTAACCATAGCGCTCCTCCTTCCAAGGGTTGCCGCGCATGTGATAGCCGCGGGCTTCCCAGTAACCAGGCTGGTCCCGGTCCATGAACGTGATGTGCCGGATCCACTTGGCACTCTTCCAAAAATAGAGATGCGGCACAACCAGCCGGACGGGTCCGCCATGATCGCGATCCAGGGGCAAACCCTGCCAGGTGTGCGCGAGAAAAACATCATCCCGGTCCACATCAGCCAGTGGGATATTGGTCGAATAACCGTCAAAGCTTTTTACCATTAGATACTTCGCCGAAGGTAGGGGTTTGGCGGCCGCCAACAAAGTTGTGAACGCCACACCGCGCCATTCGTTGTCGTAGCGCGACCAGGTGGTCACGCAATGGATGTCGTTAAAATAGCTGACCTGAGGTTGATCCATCAGCGCGGTCCAGTCCCAGCGCAGCGGCTGAGCGACCATGCCGGCGACGGAGAGAGACCATTCTTTTTGCGCTAAATTTGGCTGAATCCCCAAGTCGAGGACCGGAAAGTCCTTGGTCAGGCGCTGCCCGGGCGGCAGGCGATTGTATTTCGGGTTCGACGTGGTGCCGGTGAGCCCGCGCCCGGTCTCGGCCCATTTTTCCTTGGCGGCGATGAACTTCGCGTTCACATCTCCGTGAGGGTCTGAAGGCTCGTCTGGCCGCGCCATCGCTAGCCCTTCGCGCGCAAGAGACGCGATTGCTCGCGCTGCCACTCGCGCTTCTTGATGTCGTCGCGACGGTCGAGGTGGTTCTTGCCCTTGGCAAGGCCGAGCTGGACTTTGGCGCGGCCCCGGTCGTTGAAGTACACGCCCAGCGGCACCAGCGTCATGCCCCGGCGCTGAATCGCCGCCATCAGGCGGTCGATCTCCTTCCTATGCAATAGGAGCTTACGTTTGCGGTCTTCCTTGTGCTGGAAGTGCGACGCGCCTTCGTAGGCCGGGATGTGGGCGTTGATCAGATAGATCTCGCCGTCTTCAGCCTGGGCAAAGGCTTCGGTGAGCGTGCAGCGGCCGAGACGCAGCGATTTGACCTCGCTGCCGGTGAGCATGATGCCGGCCTCGATGGTGTCCTCGATGGCGTAGTTGTGACGCGCCTTGCGGTTCTGCGCCACGTTGCCGTGGGAGATGAGTCCCTTGGCCACTTAATCGTCCCTGAGGAGCCCCGCGGCACGCATGGCTTCCTCGATGCGCGCCTTGCTCTTGATCTTGAGCGGGGCGAGCGGCAGGCGCACATCGGGCTGGCACTTGCCGAGCAGGCTCACGGCGAACTTGGCGGGCGCGGGATTGGTCTCGACGAACATCGCATCATGCAGCGGCGAAAGGATGTCGCGCAAACGGAAGGCATCGTCGTAGGTTCCCAGGTGCCAGGAATCCTGCAGCTGGGCACAGAGGCGCGGGGCGACGTTGGCGGTGACCGAGATGCAGCCCTTGCCGCCTTGGGCGAGATGGCCGATGGACGTGCTGTCCTCGCCCGAAAGCTGGCAGAACTTGTCACCGACCAGCTGCATCAGCTTTTGCGGGCGGGCGAGGTCGTTGGTCGCATCCTTCACGCCGACGATGTTCTCGTGCTCGGCGAGCTTGGCCATAGTCTCGACGGTCATGTCGATGACGCTGCGGCCGGGGATGTTGTAGATCACGATCGGGATGTCGACGGCATTGGCGATGGCGAGGTAGTGCAGCACAAGGCCTTCCTGCGTCGGCTTGTTATAATAGGGCGTGACGATCAGGGCGGCGTCAGCGCCGGCCTGCTTGGCGTGTTTGGTCAGCTCGATGGCCTCGGCGGTCGAGTTTGAGCCTGAGCCCGCGATCACCGGCACGCGGCCCTTCGCAACCTCCACGCACAGCTCAACCACACGTTTGTGCTCGGCATGGGACAGGGTCGGGGATTCCCCGGTGGTGCCGCAGGGCACGAAGCCGTGGGAGCCTTCGTTGATCTGCCACGCAACGAAGTCCTGGAATGCCTGCTCGTCGACTTTGCCTTTTTTGAATGGCGTGATGAGGGCGGTGATCGAACCGCGGAACATAGAGGGACTCCTAAGCTGGTAAGGCCCCGGCATGACAGAGCCGTAAGGCCGGGCGGACCTTACCACAGGACCGCCGGGCTACAAGGGATGGGGCAGAATGGGGTATACTCGCCCCCTATTGAAATGACACGCACGGGCAACGACTTGCAACGATCCGGGCGGCGGGTGCAGATATGCCTCGCCGCCGTCGCCATTTTGGCTGCGCTGTCGACCGCCTTGCCCACGGCTGCGGCCCAGCGGGCGAAGGCCAAACCGGCGGCGGCGAAAACCAAGCCGCTCCCCTCGAACATCCTGCCCGAGCACAAGCCACCCGCGCCGGTGGAACACGCGGCCGCGCCCCCGACGGAAACCGCCGCGGCGACACCGGCGGCCGCGCACGCGCAAATCCTGCCCGCACGCAAACCGCCGGCACCGCCGCCGCGGCCACAGAGTGAGATCGCCGAGGACACGCCGGCGCCGCTGCAGGCCGTCACCGTCACAGCGCTGGCCTCGCCCTTGTCGGCGCGCGAGAAGCAGGCGTTGAGCGAGGCAGTGAAGTCCGCGGCCAAGCGCAACTGGGCACGGGCGCGGGCCGATATCGCCACGGCGCGCAACCCCTTGCTGTCGAAGATCATCGAATGGGCCTATCTGCGCGAGCCGGGCGAGCACGCGAGCTTCGCTACGCGCACGGCCTTTGTCGCGGCCAATCCCAAATGGCCCGCGACCGAGACCATCCGCCGCCGGGCCGAAGAAGCCATCGACGGCGCTGACTCGCTAAGCATGCTCAACGACTGGTTCAGCGTCCATCCGCCGCTGACCACACCCGGCAAGATCGGTTACGCGCGCGCGCTCAAAGGCATGGGCAATACCGAGAAAAGTACCGCACTTGCCCGCGAGGCCTGGACCACGGGCTATCTCAACCGCGAGGACGAACGCAGCTTCCTGCAGGAATTTGGCGGCGTGCTGACCCCGGCCGATCATTGGGCGCGGGCCGACTACCTGCTCTACGACGAACAAACCACGGCGGCGTCGCGGCTGATGCCGCTGCTGGATGCCGGCCATCAGGCGATCGTCAAGGCGCGCGTCGCGCTGATCACCTCGCAGAAGAACATGGACGCGCTGATCGCCCAGGTGCCCGGTGAGCTGCAGAACGACCCGGGCCTGCTTTATGACCGCATCAAGTGGCGGCGCGAACGCAACAACGACTTGGGCGCGCGCCAGCTGGTGCCGGCCTTCGAAGTCGGCGGCGCGCGGGCCGACCTGTGGTGGCGCGAACGCCACACCCTGGCGCGCGACGCCCTGGCCGACGGTAACGTCACCGAAGCTTACGCCATCGCCAAACACCACGGCAGTTCCGATCCCACCAGCGTCTCGGAGGCGGAGTGGCTGGCGGGATGGATCGCGTTGCGTTTCCTCAAGGACGGCGAGACCGCGCTGCAGCACTTCGAAAAGGCCTATGACGTCGGCCCGTCGCCGGCGGCGCTCGCGCGCGGCGCCTATTGGATGGGACGCACGACGGAGTCCTTGAAGCGCCCCGACCTCGCGATCGATTGGTATCAGCGCGCCTCGACCTACATCACCACCTACTACGGCCAGATGGCGCTGGCCCGCCTGCACGGCGAGGATCTGCCGCAAGAGGTTCTGCCGACCGATCCCGCCCCAACCGACGCCGAACGCGCCACGTTCAACACCAGCGAACTCACCCAGTGTCTGCGCGCACTTATGGACGTCGACGCCAAGACCTATCAGCGCCTGTTCGCGCAGGCCCTCTCGGACGATACCGCCACCGCCGCCGAACGCCAGCTGACCGCCGAACTGCTGAGCCAGCTCAAGCGCGTCGACCTGGGCGTTGTGGTGGCGCGCCAAGCCGCACGCGACAAGATCACTCTGGTGCAATACGGCTATCCGGCGCCGGGCTGGACCTATCCGGCCGCGCCGGAGAAGGCGCTAATCCTCGCCATCACGCGCCAGGAGAGCAATTTCGACGTCGGCGCGCAGTCGGGGGTGGGCGCGCGCGGGCTGATGCAGCTGATGCCGCCGACCGCGCGCGCGGTGGCGCGCGCCAACAAGCTGGCCTATGCCGAGAAACGCCTAACCTCCGACGCCTCGTACAACGTGCGCCTGGGCTCCGGATATCTGAAGTCGCTGCTGGAGGATTTCGACGGCTCTTACATCCTGGCGGCAGCGGCCTACAACGCCGGCCCCGGCCGGGCGCGGGCCTGGATCCGCCAGTTCGGCGATCCGCGCGACCCCGGCGTCGACGCGGTGGATTGGGTCGAGCAGATCCCTTTCAACGAGACCCGCAGCTACGTGCAGCGGATCATGGAGAACCTGATGATCTACCGCGCGGTGCTGAACGGCACGGCACATGTGCCGCGGAACCTGGAAACCGAGCTGGCCCGGCACGGCTAAAAGTCCGTCCCCGGCGAATTTGCGGGAACACTCTCAACGCGTGTGCGTTGTGTCCCCGAGGTTTTCTCGCCCAGAAATAGTCAAGTTGTTGAAATGCCGCCGGATTCCGCCCGCGACAAGCCGTCCGCAGCCGCACACGAGCGGACTGAGCCGCCGCGCGCCTTTGTCGAAGCCCTGATGGAGGAACTGCCCAAGATGCGCGGGCCGGCCTTCATGCTGGCGCGCGCCCGGGCCGATGCCTACGACCTGATCCAGACCACGGCGTTGCGCGCGATCTCGGCGCATCAGACCTTCCAGCTCGGCACCAACATGCGGGCCTGGCTTTACCGCATCATGCGCAACGAGTTCATCGATCTGGTGCGCTCGCGCAGCCATCTGGTCAGCGGCCTCGACGAAGTGCCCGACGAGATATTTGCGCGCAAGGCGACGCAGGAAGATCGCGTGCAGATGCGCGACGTCATGCGCGCGTTCAAGCTGCTGCCGCAGGCGCACCGTGAAGCGCTGTACTTACGCTGTGCAGAAGGCCGCAGCCACGAAGAGATCGCCGAAATCCAGGAGTGCCCGATCGGCACCGTCAAAAGCCGCATCGCGCGCGCGCGCGAGCAGGTGAAGTCGATCCTGAGTCTGGAACACTTCGAGGAATAGAAAATGACCCCTCCGGGGCGTTTTCGACGCGCACAAACAAAAAGGGCCGGAGTGATCCGGCCCTTTTGAATTGGCTATTCCTGAGAGGATCAGGTGGCGGCGATGGCCGGCTTGGGCATGCCGCCGACGCGGGCGGTGCCGATCATCGGACGCTCGGGCTGGCGCGGAACTTCGACCGGCGTCACACCGGTTTCGGTGATGCGCTTGCAGTGGCCTTCCATGTAGGCGCCCGGCTCGATGGCCAGGCTTTCGTGTTCGACGTCGCCCGACATGCGGGCGGTGGAGGCCAGGAACACGCTTTTCGCACGCACCATGCCTTTGACCGCGCCGTGCATGCGTACGGTCTGGGCGATGACTTCGCCGACGACGGAGCCCTTCACGCCAACGATCAGCGCCTTGCACTTGATGTCGCCGTTGACGACGCCGTCGACCTGGATCTCGCCGCCGGAATTGAGATTGCCGTCGATGGCCAGGTCGGCGCTGATGATCGAGGGCACCGCCTTGACGGCGACCTCAGCGCGCGCGTCGAGGCCTGTGCCGTTACCGTTCCCGGACTTATTGTTTTTTGAAAACATCACTACCGGCCTTCAAAAACTTGAGTGGGTTCACATGCTGGCCGTTGTTGAGCACTTCATAATGCACGTGCGGGCCGGTACACCGGCCGCTGCATCCAAGTTGCCCGAGAACGGTGCCGCGAACGACCTTGTCCCCTTCGTTGACGTTGATCCGCGCCATATGGCCGTAGCGCGTGATCAGTCCCATGCCGTGGTCGATCTCGACCATACGACCATAACTGCCATCCCAACCGGCGTGAACCACTTTCCCGCCGCCGGGGCTCAGCACCAATGACTTGTAGGTCGAACCAAGATCAAGCCCAAGATGTTGGGCGGTCTGGCCGTTGAAGGGATCGGTGCGCACACCGAAACCGGAATTGATCGAGAAGTCGCGCACCGGGGTATCGAGCGGCAGCCAGGTGACCAGGGTCTGCAGGTCGGTCAGGCGGTCGACGTTGGCGTTGAGCACGTTGAGGGATTCCTGCAGCGGGCCCGACTCCTGCGCGGCTTTATCGAGCGGGATGAAGGGACCGCCCTGCCCGCCTTTCTTGTTCTGGCGCTTGGCGAGCAGATCGATGTCGAGGCCGGTGATGCTGAGCGAGGCTTCAAGATCGGAGATCTTGGTTTCGGTGACTTCGGAGAAGCGGTGATAGAGCAGCAGCTGATTGCTTTCCATCTCGCGGATCTGGTTCTCGAGCGAACCGACTTTCTGCGAGAGGTTCTCGCGCTCGGACAACGCCATGTCGCGTTCGATCACGACCTGGCGGAGTTCCAGACTGTCGGTGGCGATGAACGGCGTCTTCTGGTGGTGCCCGACCACGTTGACCATCGAATCCTCGAGGTCGGCGAGTTCGGTCAGGAGCCCCTTGCGCTCGTCGTCGGCGTGACCGCGGTCGAGCTTGGTCTTGGAGAGCACGAGGTCCATGTCGTCGGTCTCGCCGGTGATGGCGCCGGTCGGATCGATGACCGCGTCCTTCACGCGCGACTTGATCTTGGCGACCAGGCCCGACTTCTTGTCGGGCGCGCCCTGCGCGGCCTTGTTCTTGAGGAGCTCGGCCTCGCGGTCCACCAACGACAAGGAATGCTGATAATTAGCCTCTAAGTCCTTGGTCAGCTCGGCGACGCGTTCCTTGTAGATCGACACCTGGGCGAGCAATTGCTCATAGCCCATGCGCGCGTCCTTGATCTCGACGTTCTTGGCGTTGATGCGCTCGCTGTGGTTCATCGCCAGCCCGGAGCTGAACAACGTCCAGGTGCCGAGGATGACGCTGACCGTGACCAGAACCGCCTGGCGGTTGGTCGACAGCCGGAGCGTGCGCATGCGCTCGCCCGAACGAACGATCAGCTGGCGTTCCGGAAAGAACCGCTGCAACGTTTTTTGTACCCGGCTGAGCCCGCGGTCCTGCGGGTCAAACTTCGAGTGTTGCTTACCTGAAAACACGCCGTCCCCTCTGACTTATGACACCTGTCAGTACCGCTCCCAGGTCGGTTTTTGTTTTTTGACCCCGGGCCTTAGGCTTGCATTCCGTCGGCGTCTGTTCCGCATTATTTTTGCAACGCCCTGACCGTTCGTTACTTCAGAGGAAAGCTTGGGTATTCCCTCTGCCGCAACGACCCGGCACACAGGCGCCGTGACGCTCGAAAATCGCAAACCGCGCAGTATCCTGCCGATTCTATCCCCGAAATTCAAAGAGAAAGTAAACCGGCACAAAGAGTTTATAATTCAATGCCTTGACTTATCCCGGAAAGTTATCTTGCGGCGGTCGCACAATCGCTTAAGGTGACGCCCTGAGATGCTAAAGAAGGCCCGTTTTCATGAACACGCCCCCTGAGTCCTCCCAGCAGCAATCCGAGGCTTTTTCCACCCGCGCGACCGGGGGGGCTTACGAACCCCTGGTGACGGAAAACGGCTGGCGGATCGGGGGACCGGACTGGCGCAAGCCCTGGCCGCAAGGCCTGATGTTCCTCACCTGGTTCGGGGCCGGCTTTTCCTTCCATGCGCCGGGGACCATGGGCTCGCTCAATGCCCTTCCCATGGCTGTGGGGATTGCCTGGCTGGGGGGAAGCCGCGCACTCCTGCTCGCGGCCATTGTGCCCTTCGTGCTCGGAATGTTTTACACCGCGCGCTACCTGAAGAAGGAGCCGTCGGTGACCGATCCGCAATGGATCGTGATCGACGAGGTGGTGGGCCTGTGGATCACGCTCGCCGCCGTGCCGCTGAATTTTTTCTGGTACCTGATCGGCTTCGGCCTTTTCCGGTTCGCCGACATCTTCAAGCCCTGGCCGGTGAATTGGGCCGACCGCAATGTGGGCGGAGCCCTCGGTGTGATGCTCGACGACGTGCTGGCGGGCCTTTACGCCGCCGGCGTGCTGCTCGGGCTGCAATACTTGTGGGAACGCTTCGTCTAATCCGCCGACATACAGTTTTTCATGCACGATCTGCCGCCGGATCTGGTTGAGTTGGCCAAGGCCGTGATGATGGCCGCCAAGGAGCGCGACAAACGCGTGACCACGGCGGAATCCTGCACCGGCGGCCTGCTCGGCGCCTGCCTGACCGCCAACGCGGGTTCGTCGGATGTGGTGGATTGCGGCTTCATCACCTACTCCAACGATTCAAAAACCCGCCTGCTCGGCGTGCCCAGCGACCTGGTGAAGGAGCACGGCGCGGTGAGCGACATCGTCGCCTCGGCCATGGCCGAAGGCGCGCTCGCCCAAAGCCAGGCGGATTTCGCGGTCTCGATCACCGGCATCGCCGGACCGGGCGGCGGCTCGAAGGAAAAACCGGTGGGGCTGGTTTACATGGCCCTCGCCCAGACGGGCTGCGACGCGCTGGTGAAGCGCTATGTCTTTGCCGGTACGCGCAGCGACATCCGCCGCGCCGCGACGGGAGCCGCGCTCGAGCTTTTGCTCACCAGTATTAAAGAAGATAACGACGACTAGCTGGCCGCCGCGAGGTGCACCGCCTTGGCGCAATGCTGACAGCAGTAGAGCTTGCCGTTCGCGCTGAGGCCGTGGCCTATGATCTTGCAGCCGCAGTGGGTGCAGGCGGGTGCCAGCGCCGCGATAGCGCATTCGAAGCTGTCGTAGGTGTGGCTTTCGCCCGCCATCACAACTTCGAAGCTCGCCTTATAGTCGTTGCCGCATTTCTCACAGATTGCCATGGAGGCCTCCAGTTTATGCATGCGCAACGGTTTGGCAGGCGGGTGAGTTCCGCCCCCCGCGGAGGCTGCGCTTGAACGCAACCGCGCGCTCCAGTACACAACCGCCGGGCTTTCGCGGACGGCGGGATTGCAATGACAACGGATGAAAGCGCTCACTCGGGGCGTGACGAAAGCGCGGCCGTCGCGGAAATCCAGCACCTTGCAGGCCTTTTCGACGCCCACCCCGAATTCGGAGCTGCCGAAGCACGGCATTTCGTGGCGAGCTACGCGGGCGGTGATTCGCGGCGGTTTAATGCCCCGCCTGCCACAGCGGTGCAAGGCGATCTGCAGGCTACCTTTTCCGCGATTTATGCTGGTGATGTCTGGCGCGGCGGTTCGGGCGCCGGCTCGCATCCCAACAATGTGCTTTTGTATGCGGCCTATGTGCAGCACCTGGTGCGGCGCCCCGGCGTGAGGCGTATCGTCGATCTCGGCTGCGGCGATTGGCAGTTCTCAAAGCACCTCGACTTCGGCGCCAGCGAATACCTCGGCGTCGACATTGTGCCGACGGTAATCGAGAGAAACGCGGCACGGTACGCCAGCGCGCGTATACGCTTCGTCCGCACCGACATTACGGCCTTCGAGATCCCGGCTTGCGATCTCCTGCTGTGCAAGGACGTGCTGCAGCATCTGTCCAACGTCCACGTTGGCGCGGTGCTGGCGCGCTGCCGTGCGGCAGAGACGGCGCTGATCACCAACGACTTTCACGCCGTCAACCAGGACTGCGCCGACGGCGGGACGCGCCCGCTCGACCCGACCGCCCTACCCTTCTCCTTCAAAGCGCAGCCGCGTCTGGCGTTTGAGGGCAAAGTCGCATTTCTCGCACGGCGTCAAGGCGCGGCGGGCGTCTTCGGCGCGTAGAGTTTCTTGGCGCGGGTCTCGAAGGCCGAGACCATCTTGTGCACGGCCTCTTCGAACAATACGCCGATCAGGGCCTGCAGGATCTTCGATTTGAAGGCGAAGGACAGATAGAACGAAACCGCCGTGCCTTCGGGGGCGGGCGCGAATTTCCATTCATTCGTGAGATAGGCGAAAGGCCCGCTGAGGTAGTCGATGGTGATGGCCTTCTTCGGCTCCAGGGTGACGCGCGAGGTGAATTGCTCACGCACCATTTTGAAGCCGACGGCGAGGTCGGCAATGAACGAGGTCTTGGACTCGCGCTTGGTGATGCGGCACGCGAGACACCAAGGCAGGAATTCCGGATAGCGCTCGACGTCGGCGATAAGGTCGTAGACCTGCCCCGGCGTATAGGGCAGCAGCCGGGTTTCCTGATGGACCGGCATCGTGGGTTTTAGGCGAGCTGCTTTTCTCGGGCTTCGCGGAGTTGCGCGAAATCCGAATCCGCGTGGTAGGACGAGCGCGTCAGCGGGCTGGCGGAGACCATGAGGAAGCCCTTGGCGCGCGCGATGCGTTCGTACTCCGCGAACTCGGCGGGCTCGACGAAGCGCTCGACCACGGCGTGGCGCGGGGTCGGCTGGAGATACTGGCCGATGGTGAGGAAGTCGACGTTGGCGGCGCGCAGGTCGTCCATCACCTGCAGCACTTCTTCCTTCATTTCGCCAAGACCAACCATGATGCCCGACTTGGTGAACATCTTGGCTTTCCAGCACATTGGGATCCTAAGCTTAGAATTCCACGTGGACAAGTTGTCGC
>JADMIO011545291.1_pt1 | contig 105694 bp, 88 predicted proteins | sample 8958161 | NCBI WGS metagenome assembly JADMIO01 (sample SAMN16585339, study PRJNA669376) | soil metagenome | isolation source: Crop rotation soil | place: USA: Cullars Rotation, Alabama | collected 2011
CGCGACAACTTGTCCACGTGGAATTCTAAGCTTAGGATCCCAATGTGCTGGAAAGAAGTTGCCGGCCGCGCGTTGCCCGATGGCAAACTGCAAGGCATTGTTCGCGATATCACGGCACAGAAGCAGGCTGAAGAAGAGCGGCTCGATCTGATCGAACAATTGCGCGATCAGGATCGGAGAAAAGATGAATTTCTCGCGACGCTGGCGCATGAGCTGCGCAATCCGCTCGCCCCTATTCGCAATGCGCTTGAATTGATTCGCAACCGCGACGCAGACGCCGCCACCAAAAAGCAGGCGACGGCCGTGATGCAGCGCCAGATCGAGCAAATGGTTCGTCTCGTAGAGGACCTGCTCGATGTCGCGCGCATTAGCAGCAACAAACTTGAACTCCGAAAGGGCCGTATAGATTTCGAATCCGTTGTGCGCACGGCGGTGGAGACGAGCCGACCCGTTTTGGAAGAAGGCGATCACGAACTCGATCTAATTCTGCCGGCGACGACCGTAATGTTGACCGCGGATAGCGTGCGGTTGTCGCAAGTTCTCTCGAACCTGCTGACAAACGCAGCTAAGTACAGTCAACCAGGAAGTCGCATATCATTGGCCGCGAGAGAGGACAACGGCGAACTTACCGTCAGCGTAAAGGACGAGGGCATAGGCATCGCTCCGGATAAGCTGTTGCAGATTTTTGAAATGTTCGTTCAATTGGACGGGACAGCTTCCAACCACCCGTCCGGACTTGGCGTGGGACTCACATTAGTGAAGACGCTGGTTGAAATGCACGGTGGTAAGGTCGAAGCACGCAGCGCCGGACCCGGGCAAGGCACCGAGTTCATCGTCCGTCTGCCGGTTATGCAATTTTCAATCGATGACCCAACTTCAAGTTCCGCATCCACCCGAAATTCGACCGCACCGCGCCGCGTTCTGGTCGTCGACGATAACGTCGATTCTGCGGAAAGCATGGCCATGATCCTCAAGCTGTCGGGACATGAAGTCGCACTTGCGCACGACGGCGGACAAGCGTTGGAAGTCGCGCGGACATTTCAACCCGACGTGGTCTTTCTCGATTTGGGAATGCCGAATGTGAATGGGTACGACGCGGCACGATTAATCCGCAAAGAACCCTGGGGCGAGCGAATAATGCTGGTCGCCCTGACGGGCTGGGGTCAGGAAGAAGATAAACGGCGCACATCGGCTGCAGGATTTGACCTGCACGTCGTTAAACCGATCGATTTCGCTAAGCTTGATGCGTTGGTGTCGCAAAGCAACGAACGGACTTCCTCGAACGTTGAACAAGTGCGTGTTGACGCCGTCTAATGAAATGACAAACGCTTGATGTCGGTTACCCTTTTGGCCGCGGCCTGATCGTCGTCCCTGAGCGCGCGGTCTTCAATTAGTGAAACCGATTTCGACAGCGTTTCTCCACATGTCCAGTAAAAGCTGGCCCGCACCAGGTAAGTTTAATGTCCTCGGAGTTTCTTCAACACCTCAACGGCATTTGTATTCTGCGGATTCAATTCAACGCTCTTTTGGTAGTTTGCAATTGCGCGGGCTTTGTCGCCGCCTGCCAGATAAGCTTCGCCCAAACTGTCGTAAGCGTTAGCCGAGGCGGGAAATGATTCGACATTAAGCTGAAAGACGGCCACCGCCGCGTCCGTCTGCTTCCGCGTATTGAGAAAATAATATCCTAAATTGTTCATCTCAGATTCGCTGAGTGAATACTCAGAGGGACGAGCCCGCATCTGCTGGAATTGCGCGAGTGCCGCCGCCACGCCCGATTGTTGAATGACGGACGCGAGAGCCTCGGCGATTGAGCGTTTCGGCATCTCGTATGGCGCGCCATCCAAAATACGATTGACTGCCGCCGCAATATTTTCGGGGTAAAACACATTGCCGCGAATGTTCGTAAGCAGAATAATCACGCGCTCCTCGTCCGGCACTCGCAGAAGTAAATTAGCGAAACCGGGGAGCGCGCCTGTCGTGCGCAAGACTTTATGTTTCTTTCCCGCCCACTCCTCTTCAGCGGTCTTCCAACCGTAAGCAGTAATCACTTTGCGCAGTCCGAATAACAGGTCTTTCGAGCGCTGACTGGCGAGCGTATTGACGTAAAGGGCGCGGTCCCAACGGTGCAAATCGCGCGCGGTCGAGTAGAAGCCACCTGCAGGTGTCGCGCCAATGTGCATCGCGTTCTCGATGCCGGCGAAACTCTGCCGGTAACCTAACGCGCGCTTTGGCACCAGCGGCGTCAGCAGCGCCGGCACGGTCTCAGTCATACCAGCCGGTTTGAAGATGCGCTCTGCAAACGCCTGCTGATAAGGTTTGCCGGTCACGTGTTCAATAATCGCGCCCAGCACTGCGTACGCGTCGCTGCTGTATCCGTAATCAGAACCCGGTTCGAAGCGCAAAGGGCGGGCGGCGATCAGTTTCACCAGATCATCGTTTGAGAGAAGGTCGGCGTTAATTTTCGCGATAATCGGCGGTATGTCGTCCGGGTCATCTGAAAAACCAATGTCCTGCTGAAGTCCGGACGTATGATTGAGAAGCTGTTCGACGGTGATTTTAGTTCCGGTTTCGCGCGGGTAATAGGGAATATAGTCGGAGACTTTTCCGTCGAGTCGGATTTTGCCTTCCTCGACAAGCTGCATAATGACGAGAGCTGTCATCGGCTTGGTCATCGAGGCGATTTCGAACTTGGTATCTAAAGTATTCTCGATTCCCCATTCAAGATTCGCCTTGCCGAACGCTCGCTCATAAATAATTCGCCCGCGCTCGGCAACCAGAACGACACCATTAAACTGACTGTATTTGTAATAGACCGTCATCAATTCGTCTATTTTCGTGGCTTTCGTCTGTGCGAAGTTGGAGTGTTCAAAACCGGCCAAAGGTATTGCAATCAACAACAGCGCTAATCTTAAAAACAGTCTTGAATTAATTCTCATAAATTTCGCTCATTGATGAAGGTTTCCTCGATGTCGAACCTAGCGCAGAGTCACCGATGTGTGAGGACGATAACAACTGCCGAGCGTGCCAGAAACCGTTGCACCATGAAAAATGATCATCATTTCTTAACTGACTCGGCTGCCTTCTGGGCCGCCGCCGGCACACCCAGTTGCGAGAGACATTGCGCTCGCTCCTGGGCCGACAGACGCTGCTTCAGCTTGACCTGCGGCAGACGAATTGCCGACGTGGAAGCGGGATAGAATTGCACTACTTTCTGCGTCTCACCATCGATGACAGTAAACTTGACCAGACTAGTCGGATCACCTTGCATCATGCCGCCAGATATCCACTTCTGACCATCACGCAGCCCAGCCCGGTGAGCATTACTACCTGGCACAACGCCCGAGAAGACACGGCTCTTGGCCCATGTCTCCATATCAAAACCCGGATCGAATGAACGATGCTCGACGTCTTCCACAGTGGCACATGCGCCAAAGGAGTTGTCAGCGGGAACGACTTCGCCGCGGACCATATACTTCTCTATATCATTCGCTCCCTGTTCTTGCAGGTACGGGCGCAAAGCATCTGCAATCCTCTTTTCCGAAAGCTCGATGCGACCTGCTTTAGATGACCTGAGCAGACTGCGCATCATGTCGTCCAGCGAATGCTTGCCGTTGGTCTTGGAGCGAATAGTGAAATCCAGATGATTCGCCAGAAGATAGCCTTTTTTGTAGAAAAGTTGTTCCGTGTCCCAGTCGCTCTGTCGTTTTTGAACCATTTCGTCCACCGTGAGCGAGCGAACCGGCGAGGTGTAATAGGCTTTAATCCAGGAGTTATGGGCAGCCGCGTATTCGTCGAGCGAGATTAACCCAGCGCGCAGTAGTAGCAGGAAAGCGTAGTAGTCCGTGAATCCTTCACCGAACCAGTACAAACGGTCGTTTTCATAAGCGCCGAGCCGCAAAGGATTCCAAGCGTGAAAGATCTCGTGTGCCAGCAGGTATAGGTCATGCCCTGGGGACAGGGTAGTCAAATTCTTAGGCAGATAAAGAGAGAAACTATTAGTCCGCGCCTCGCCACCCCTTACATTCCGTCGATCCGACGGTAACACTGCCACGAAATAGTAAGGAAAATCGTAGGAGTTCCAGAAATCGCGCTCGACTTGCACAACCTTTTGGACCAGGTTGTTTATTTTTTCATCGGGGAACCGCCACTCGCCTCTCGTGACGGCGTAAACGGGTCGTTTTTTTATTACAAATCGCTTAATGCGATAGTCGCCGGCGAGAAATGTGCCTTTGCGAAATTCATTCAGAGTGGTCTTAAGTTTCTGTCGCGGCTCGCCGACACCGAAACTGTTGATGAGAGCCCAACCGGTTGGAATGTTCTTCCAGTTAAGGGACACGCGTATCGGAGTGGTCCCTGGCATATCCGGATAGACCCACAACGCATGGCCGATAACGTAGAAGTAAGAGGCACGTAAGACCGGGTTATGTACACAGCGACCGTCAGTTGGGTATCGGGCGGCTGGCTTACCACTTCATAGGTCAAAGATACTTGCTGGTTCGGTCGATGATGTACGATCTTGACGTGAGGTTCGTTAGTATCTTCAACCTTTACGTCTTCTGACACCGACCGTATGTTTCTGATCGCTTTATAAAGATCAACTCCCTCCGACCATGATAAAGGCAATAACAGCCGGGACTTCCCTGACGAATCTCCCTGAAAGGTCAAACCAACGACGAGCCAACAACTCTCGCTCTTAATAATTGGTTCGACAACGTAACTGAGCTCACGGGCGGCGAATGGCTCTTTCGCCAACCGTGAAGTGAGTCTAGTAGAAGAAACGTGTGCGGCATCTGGATTAGCGTTATGCTTTTTGCCAAACTTCTCATCAGCGGGCCTATATCCCTGTGCCACTGCCGTTGCCGCTATAGCTAATAAAGCAAGGAGTGGACCCAATGTCTTCTTCATTGATTCACGTCCCGAATACTCTGCTTGCGAAATAATCACCCGCTGAATTTATGCGAGCTTGGAGCACTAAAGGAGTGGTCCTTGACGCACAACTGTTCTGCACGACCGGCCAGCCCTCTCATGGAGTGCGACTCGGTTAACGGGAAAGCGCGACCACGACAACCCAATTGGAAATCGGCGATGAGTTCACGCCGCGGGCTTTGCCTCGAAAGTTCCATCCATCAGATTTGGGGGCTGAAACCTTTGACGGCAACGCGCCACGTTGTAACGGACGTACGGTGGTGGTTCGTGTCATAAACGACGAATGCTCCGGTGATGCCTTTGAAAAATTGACTCAAATCCTGCGCGTGAACCGCAAGTCCATAACTCACAACCAACAACAGCGAACCGGCAAATTTTGCAAGAGTCATACGAGATTAGCCTTTTGTTTTTCGTGTCTGAAAGCAACCGAAAACTTGAATGACGCGGCGGCGCGATTTTATTTTTTCAAAACCGCAGGCAGAACGTAACGCTCCATCATGATAGAAACTTGTTGGTGCATGTACCATGTGCTGAAAGCCGTCGATGTGATTACTACGACCAGTGGTTGATCCTGAAAGACGAAGATCTTGTTACCACCGTTGCCCGAGGCATAAAAGGTCGCGTATTCCTTCCCTTTGAGGCTGAAGGTCCGGTACCAAAACAAATAGCCGTAGAAATCATCGCCGACGGGCATCTGTTTACTAAACGTCTTCTCGACCCAAGCGGCGGGAACCACCTGCTTGCCGTTCCATTTTCCGCGATTATGATAAAGCTGACCGTACTTTGCGAAATCCAATGCCCTCATCTTTAGGCCACCCGCGGTACTAGGTACTCTCTGCGGCGTGTATGGCCATTGGTATTTTGTAATACCAAGTGGTTGAAATAGCTTCTCGTCGGCATACTTTTCCAAACCTTGCGGCACCGATCGATTAATGATGTCGCCCAGAATTACCGCCCCGGCGGTGAAATAGGCCCACTTGGCGCCGACGTTTCGTTCGCTCATTGGCACATCTAACGCGAACTTTATCCAGTCGCTCGTGGGATACATCTTCTCCTCATTGCCGGGAGAGTTCTCGTCATCATCATTTCCGTCAAAAGCGGAGCTCATGGTCAGCAAACTCTTGATCGTCACGCTCTCTTTCTTTGGCGAAAAATTGGCAAACCTTCGAAGATCGTAAAAGTTTTTAAGCGTTTGGTTCTCGCTTTTAATGAACCCGTCCTCAATCGCAATGCCCATCATGGTTGAGGCAAAGGATTTGCCGACGGACCGCGTGTCATGAAGTGTGTCTCTCGAGGCGCCGTTGAAATATTCCTCTATTAACAACTTGCCGTCTTTGATGACGACGAGACTCTTAATGTCTTTGAAAAGGTTCTCGGCGATTTTGCGATTAAGGTCTTCAATCTGGCGCCGGTCGTACGACGCTTTGGATATTTCCCAACCGCTGTCCGCTCCAATCGTTTGAATCGCGATTGCCTGTTTGGGTGTCGACTTCGGCGGCACAATGATTTGCAGCTCGCCAGCCGCAATCAATTCTCCGACCTTCAATTCGGAGGTTCGGATGTATGGGCGCAACTCGATCCGCACCCGATGTTTTCCCGGCGTCAATGCATCGGCCCCGCCATTTAGCATGAAAATTCTCCACAATGGCCGGTCGGGGTCGGCCGGGTCGAGAAGCGTTCCACGGAAAATTGTTTGCTTGATTTTGTTTTCCGAAGGTATCCAGAAGGGATTGAGGTTCTCTTTATGAATCAGCTTCCCATCAACAAGATATGAGAACTGATAGTTACCCCGCTGATTGAGCTCATCAACAGCTAAGCCTGGAGCAAGCAAGTGGAGATAGTTTGTGAGTGAATTCCTTAGGAAGGCGCGAAAGCTCAAATCAGTTGGCTTGCTGAGATTAGTGACAACTACAAACTCAGACTCCCGAACTTCGGCATCGCCCGGTTTGGCGGCAAAAATTATTCGGCCTACATTTGCCCGATGCAGATCGCTGTTAATCCCATCACTCTTCACGATATCCGTCTGAGCCGTGATCGACTCACAGACTGCGATTAGAAGAGCAAGCGATAGCAAACAATACTTGCAGATCTTCATTTTCACCTCCGAAATTGAGCGTGCAACGCGCACAGGTACAGCAACAACAGCCCGGGCGCCGACCACCCCGTGTGACGCCCCCCTAAGACGTCAAGCGAGATTCACAGTCTGACGTGTTCACGACGCACCATTTAAGCGCTGCCTCAAGTGCGCATCGCATCATGTTGATTTGGGGAGGGAGCGATTCTAGTAGCTGCCGGAAGTGTTTGGATTGTACTTTTTGGACAGTCAGAACATGTTAATGCATTCGCCAGAAGATCTTTTCGCCGCAGACGTTTGAAAGGGCCTGATGCAGCCGGGTTGGCGAGTCGCCAGCTAGTTGACGGTATTGTTTGATGAATTGCGACTGATCGTAGTAGTCGCTCATGAGCGCAATCTCCGTCGACGTGTGTGCCGATCTCGTCTCAAACATTAGTTCTAATGACCGGCGAAAACGTGCGATCTTCCGAATGACCATCGGCGATGCCCCCAAATGCTCCTGAAACAGGCGGGTGAGAGTTTTATGCGAAACACCCGCGGAACGCGCAATCTGCGCGACCGAAGTCTCCTCATCTTTGATTAAACACACAAGAGAACGCGACACAACTTCATTCTGAAAAGGCTGATATTGAGTCAGGAAAAACGCCTCGAGGAGGTTTCTTCGCTCATGAAAATTTCTGGAGGCAAATAGGCTTGAAAGGAATCGCTCAAACCCGGCCCCGTAGGGGTTGAACCTGCGACTGGCGGGACCCATCGCGGCTTTGGAGTAACTAGACCGTAGGAACTGATTCAAACCCAGCGGCTCAAACACCACAGTAACCTCGTCGATGAGGCCGCGGTATCGAACCAACATCGGCTGGGAAAAAATTCCGTCTACTTCGGCGTGCGGTCTCGCTTTTGGATCGTACCAGACAGTCGCGCGGCGCCGGTCGCGAGCCAACCTCGTCCGAACCCGGGTGAATAACGACAAGGGCGTAGTGAGTTGGGGAAATGTGACGTACGACTGCTTGAAGTCAGGACTCAGTGAATTCAAAAAATAGAAATACCTAATGAATTTGCGAAGTTCGTCATTAGCTGGTTTCAGGACGGTAACTTGCATCGATGGCGAAGTGGAAACTGACGGAGCGTATCTCGAAGCCTGCATAACTTGAACCATGGTAACGCCAGAGCCTTGAGATATTGAAGGGGTCAGCTTCACGCCAGCGGTCGACAGGAAATTGGCAGGCTAATGATGCGAGGATGACGACGTTCTGTGGCTAAACGTAATCGAGTGAAGCAGGCCTTGACGGACGCAAAGTCAGGCTCGGACTTAAGAATTCTCCGGGAGCAATCCCGCGAGCGTTCGAATTCTCCTGTCGTCGCCAAGGAATCGACTGAAAGCTAAGCGTGCACCGCTTCCCATGATTCTTGCCGATTCGCGATCGCTGTTTTCCTTGAGCCAACTCGACAACGCAGCAACGAACGGAGTTTATCGAACGTTGAACAGGTGCGTGTTAACGCGGACGCCGTCTAAGCAGGCTCCAAATAACCGTTACGAGCTCCGACAATTCAACGGGCTTGGGTACGTGCATCTCATATCCGGCCCGCAACGCTTTCAGACGGTCTTCAAAACGCGCATACGCTGTTAAGGCGACCGCGGGAATGGTTCCGCTGTCAGACGGCAAGGATCGCACCTGCCGGATAAATTCGTAGCCATCCACGACCGGCATCCCGATATCGCTAATTAATACGTCAGGCTGCCAGTCGCGCAGCACTCTAAGCGCATCTTCAGCGGAGGAAGTAACTGTGACCTCCGCGCCGCATTCCATCAAACCAGCCCGTAATAAATCTCTGGTATCTTCTTCGTCATCGACCACCAGCACTTTGACCTGGTCGAGCCGGTCTGCGTGCTGAGGGGTTAACAACAAAGGTTGAGCACTCGGATGTATCCGGCCTTCAGATCGGTCGACTTGATAGACCGGCGACACGGGAAGTCGCACCGTAAAGATCGATCCGCGGTCCTTGCCTTCACTTGCCGCGGCGACTGATCCTCCATGCATCTCAACCAGGTGACGAACGATTGCGAGCCCGACGCCCAGACCTCCATGTTGCCGATTGACTGTCTGCTCTGCTTGTCGAAAGCGATCGAATACGTGCGGCAAAAACTCCGGCGGAATTCCCTGACCCGTGTCGCTGACAGCGATTTCAATGTGCGAATTAACGCGGGCAAGATGCACATGAACCTTGCCGCCTCGCGGCGTAAATTTCACCGCGTTCGACAGCAGATTCCACACGACCTGCTGCAGGCGTACGGGATCTCCGGGAACAGACACCGCGCCAGTATCGATAATTTTAATCACCCGAACGCCCTTTGCCTCGGCCGCCGGTTGCACAGATTCAATCGCGGCTTCGGTGAAACTCGCGGGATCTATCGGCCGCACGTCCATTTTGAATTTGCCGGTGATGATGCGCGAGACGTCCAGCAGATCTTCGATCAGTTGTGCTTGCGCCCGCGCGTTTCGCTCTATCGTATCCAATGCCTTCGCGGTAATTTCCGGTTGCATCTTTCCTGAGCGCAACATGTTCGCCCAGCCGAGAATTGCATTTAGCGGGGTCCTCAATTCATGAGAAATCGTCGCAAGGAACTCTTCCTTCAACCGGCTCGATTCTTCTGCCGCGTTGCGGGCCGCCTTGGCGGTCTCATAAAGCTTCGCGTTGTCCATCGCGATTGCCGCGGTTGCGGCGATTCCTTCGATGATCCGCGCCGCGCGTTCTTTAAATACTCCAACCTCGGGATGGCCGAAGAAGAGTCCTCCGTAGATCTCACCAGTCCGAGAGATTACCGGTACGGCAAGATAGCTCCTCACCGGAAGATAGCCCTCAGGCATGCCATAATAAGGCGAGTTCTTACCGTATTGCGGATCTTTCCTTACGTCCTCGAGTAGGACAGTTCCTCGTCCGCGGAACGTGGGGCCGAAGATTTCCGTATTTTGGGGGATTGGAAAATGTGCGAAGGCCTCGCGTGGCACTCCGGACAAGGCGTAGAGCATATACGACTCGCCTTTTTGGTTTCGCGCGTTGTAGAAGAATGATCCAAAGCGAGCGTCGCTGATTTCAGTCGCTGCGTCCGTTATCGCTTGCACCAGTTTATGGAGATCGAGTTCTGCCGCCAGCGTTTGGCCCAGCTGATTGACTGTTTCGATAATTTCAGTCTGCTCGCGCAGCGCCGCTTCAGCGCGCTTCTTTTCCGTAATATCTCGGGCGATCTTTGAGGCACCAATAATCCGATTATTTTCGTCACGTATAGGCGAGACCGTTAGAGAAATGTCGATCAACGTACCGTCTTTGCGCACCCTTACGGTTTCATAGTGCTCGATACGCTCGCCAGAACGGATGCGCGCTAGGATCTGCGGCTCTTCATCAGGATGATCGTCGGGAATCAGCATCGTCACGGGCTGGCCGATGGCTTCTTCGGCGGTGTAGCCAAAGATTCGCTGGGCGCCTGCGTTCCAAGTGGTGATGATACCGTCCAGAGTTTTGCTGATCACCGCGTCATCAGCCGATTCGATAATCGCGGATAACCAGTATTTCGCGGCATCCGGTTTTTTGACCTCTAATGTCCAGTCCACTGATGGCCGATGATCCGGCGAAAGGACTTCAGGCTTATTCATGAATTCTAACCCTAAATGGTTGGCCAGGAGTGCAGGGGCGGAGGGAAATTTGATTATAGCCTAAAGGAACATACTCGAAGCAAGTTGATTCCTTATGCGAGAAAAACGAGACCAGCGCCTTCGATAGATGACTACGCCGAGAGACGTCACCCGTGGAAAAGCATGAGCGGTCAGCAGACTGGTGACCCCGGAAGCTCGCGGACACGTTGGTGCAAGTTCCGTTGCGTGGTGCTTTTTCAATCATTTGCCTAACAAATCCGGCTCGGACAAGTGCACATTTCGTCAATCGATTTATTCCTGGGGGCCGGCTTCACTTGTGCGCCTTCATTCGTAAGAACCTCACAAACCGCCCAATTGTGGCTAGAGAAGGGCGACTCAGAGGGCACGAGGCATGCCCGGCTTGCAACTTGGCATCAACTAAGGCATCATAGCTGTGCTTAGTCCTTCTCTCGCGCATCGACGGTGATGCGCCCCGCGCACAAAACGATTAGCGCCGGACGTTTGGATAGTTCGAGAGCAGGCTTGTTTAAAACTCCGAAGCCGCTCTAGCAAAGAGCATCCGAACCTGGTCCTTCGACCGCTACCGTTTCGCCGAAGCCAATCCGATTCGCAGCTTCTTTTCATTCCCAAAAAGGGGAAAGGTATATCTCTATGTCAACAAAACTCTATGTTGGAAACCTCGCTTTCCAAACCACTAGCCAGGAGCTGCAGGAATTGTTTGCCACGGCCGGCACGGTTGAATCAGCGAGCGTCGTGGAAGACCGCGACACGGGACGTTCACGCGGCTTCGCTTTCGTCGAAATGTCGACGAAGGAAGAAGCTACTTCAGCTATTGATCAGTTCAACGGCAAGGAAGTCGGCGGACGTCAATTGAAGGTCAACGAAGCCAAGCCGCGGGAAGACCGCAGCGTGGGAGGCCGCGGATTTGGCGGCAACCGCAATGGCAACGGCTACGGTGGTAATCGTGGCGGCGGCAAACGCTGGTAATAGCCGGCACCCAATGACCGTCAGCGGTGAGCAGTTCCGTTGTCCCCCGCGGCCGCGCGCAGCGTTGCCCATGGTGAACAGCGGATCTGGCCCGCTCCGAAGATTAACGCTCGCCGCGATCATCTCGCGGCTTTACAAAAGGACTAAATGAAATTTTCTCAATTGGGACTGGCGCCGGCGCAATTACGCGCGTGCGAGTCTCTCGGATACACCGAACCAACACCAATTCAGCGACAAGCGATTCCTGTCGTCCTCAGCGGCCAGGACCTAATCGGCTGTGCCGAAACGGGCACAGGCAAAACTGCCGCCTTTCTACTTCCCATTATTCAGAAACTGAGTGAACGAACCCGTCCCGGGATTCGCGTGCTAGTGCTGGCGCCGACACGCGAGCTGGCGCTTCAGATCCAAAAGAATTATGGCGAGCTTAACCAAATCAAAACCAACCGCAGTGCAATTGTGATTGGCGGCGCCAACATCCGCACCCAAATCGCCGCGCTGCGTCGAGGCGTGACGGTATTGATTGCCACGCCCGGGCGCTTGCTCGATTTAACGGAGCGCGGCGCCGTCGATTTGTCTATGGTCGAAGTCCTCGTGCTCGACGAGGCGGATCGCATGCTTGACATGGGTTTCTTGCCGGCCATTCGGCGCGTGCTGGCGATGTTGCCGACCAAGAAACAGACGCTGCTCTTCTCAGCGACGATGTCGGCGAGCATTGAGAGTCTCGCGCGATCGACGATGAGGCAGCCAAAGCTGATCGAGGTAAATCCGCGTGGGCGCGCGGCGCAAATGGTCCAGCAGACCGCTTATTCGGTTTCGCAGGAGAACAAGACCGCGCTGTTGCTCGATTTGCTCGAACGAGAAAGTGAGTCGGAAGCGCTGGAAAGGGTTTTGGTCTTCACGCGCACACGCCGCGGCGCCGAACGGCTGTCACACATCTTGAAAGCGCGTGATCATCGCGTGAATCGCATTCACGCAGATCGCTCACAACCACAGCGCGAAATGGCATTGCGCGAGTTTCGCGATGGCCGCGCCCGGGTGCTGGTCGCGACTGACATCGCGGCGCGAGGGCTCGACGTGGACGCGGTTTCACACGTTATCAACTATGACCTCCCGGCAGCGCCCGAAGACTACGTCCATCGCGTGGGCCGGACTGGCCGCGCAGGCAGACAGGGGCAGGCAATCTCGATTGTAGCGCCGGTGGATGAACTATCGATGCGCGCCATCGAGCGGCTGACCGGCCAGGAAGTGAAGCGGGTGGTGCCCAACGGTTTTGGAGGCATGCAACGAATCGCGGCCGGCACAACCAGGACATTCGCTCAATCCGCGCGCGGCCGGAGCAGCGCCGTGCGATCGTTTCGGCCCCGCGCCCGATAGCTGAGGTGTCAGCAGCCCCGCGCGCAAGGGCATGTCTCGACGGTTAACCGCTTTTGATGAGAAGCGCAGCGAATCTTGGCCTGCCTAACGGTCAGGCTTCTGACAGTGCGACGAAGCTAATTTTTAGACTATTAAGAAGGAGAATTATGGAAGCGACAAGAACTTTGACAGTCGGAGATCGAGTTGAACAAATGTGTGTTACCTGTGGCGAAGAGCGCGGCCATATTGTTGCGTCAATGACCAAGAAGGGGAGAATTAACCGGGTCAGCTGTCCACTTTGCGGCTCGCGCGTTCCGTACAAAAGTGGAACGGCGCGCCGCGCGACCAACAAAGCCGGCGCGCCTTACGATCGCGCTCGGACTTATCGCCGCGGGCAGACGCTCATGCATCCGACATTCGGCGAAGGAGAAGTAACCGCGATCATCGAGCCTGGCAAAATGGACGTGCTGTTTGCCGATCGAATGCGACGCTTGATCCACGCCCATGCGTATACCAATCCAGGTTCAGCTTCGGCTATACGCGTCGCTTAGTTTGCGAAAGTGATATCCCATCGCGGCGAGGCGCAGCGATTCCGCCATGCGGCTACGGTGCTTGAGAAGTGTTTTCGTGAAAAAGCGCCAGAACTCCTTGCGTTCCCGATCGAATACTCCCAGCTTGAGCAAAATACGGGTGAAGGAAGCAATCGCGTTCAGCGCCCCGTAGTGTGGCCGTTCGCTAAACTCGTGGGCGGTCCGCTTCAGGGAAACCAGGGCCCGCCCGTAGTATTCGCGAGGACTGTAAATGGTCTGCATGATTCGCTGGTACCCCTGAATCAATAACGCGGGATCCATTCTCGTCTTGAAGTTGAGGGTGCATACCGTGTTATTTCCGGAAGCATCTTCTCCCAGCAACCTGCCTTCGCGCTCCAGCCTTTTCCACAGTTGCGTGTCGGGCAACGCGTTGAGCAATCCTACCATTGCCAATGGGATTGCGCTCTTGCGAATGAAATCGATCTGGCGCTCAAAGATGTCAAGCGGATCGTTATCAAAGCCCACGATAAAACCGGCCATGACTTCCATGCCGTAACTCTGAATCTTCTTCACGGAGCCCAGCAGGTCGCCGCGGTTTTGCGATTTCTGCGCTTCGTGCAAACTTTCTTCGACCGGAGTTTCGATGCCGACGAACACGCGGTGAAATCCGGCGTCACTCATGGCGGCGAGTAAGGGCTCATCGTCGGCCAGATTCAGACTGGCTTCGGTGAGCAGTGAAAACGGGTAGCCGCGCTCTTTCTGCCATCTCGCCAGCTCGGGCAGTAATTGCCTGACGTTCTTTTTGTTTCCAATGAAATTGTCATCGACGACGAACACCGTGCCGCGCCAATTCAGATCGTAGAGCGCGTCGAATTCGGCCAACATTTGTTGATTGCTCTTGGTGCGCGGAACGCGCCCGTAGATTTCAATGATGTCGCAGAATTCGCACGAGAAAGGACAACCGCGCGAGTATTGCACCGACATCGCGCTGTAGCGCTTCATATTTGCGAGCTCGAAATCCGCGAGCGGCGTAGCGGAGAGTGGGGGACGCTCGGCTGCCTGATAGGAAGGTTTGGCCTCGCCACGGGCCAGGTCCTCAATGAACAGCGGCAAGGTCGTTTCCGCCTCACCCAGGAAAATATGGTCCGCCTCGGGCAAATCCTCCACCGTGGTGGTGATGTACGGACCGCCAATGACCATGCGTTTGCCTAGATCTTTCGCGCGCCGCACTACTTCCCTCAGTGAATCTTTCTGGACCAACATCGCCGTCGCCATCACGATATCAGCCCATTCAATATCCGCAGTTCGTAGCTTCTCGATATTGAGGTCTACTAATCGCCGCTCCCAGGTCGCCGGCAGAAGCGCCGACACAGTCAACAAACCGAGGGGCGGAAAGGCACAGCGCTTCCCTTCGAATGGTAACGCGTGGCGAAAACTCCAATACGTATCGGGAAATTCCGGATTGACTAATAGAACCTTCACGACTTTCCTCCTGTTATTCCACCACTCCCGCACAAATGCGGATCGCTAATCGTTTCCGGGGCCTCGTAGACTTTTCCGATGGTCGTCATTTTCGTTTCGGTTTCTTCTTCGCGGCGATTTTCAGAACGTCGCCGGGTTCGCACTTAAGCGCCTGACAGATACTTTCTAAAGTGTTAAAGGCGATTCCCTGCGCTTTGTCTTTCTTCAAACGCCAGAGAGTTGTGTGACTTACACCGGTCTCTTTCGCCAGCCAATAGAAGGTCCGGCTCTGCTCGCGAAGCAGTTCCTCGATTTGGACTCGGATCATTTCACCTATACGTCGATAGCATACACCTATATATCACGGATGCCTAATATGCGTGTACAGAATATATTGCGCACTTGACATATACCGACGGCCAGCGTAGTGTCAACAAGCAAGATTGAGTCCAGCTAACTCTCTTCTCAGCTCTTCTGGAATTCTCCAGATTACCTGAAGTCAACAGCTCGATTAATTGGGACCAGAATGGCGCCTTCGATTGGCGCGTGGAGCTGGTGTCGTCCCCTGTGTGCATCTTCCAGGTATGGTTCCAAAGAGAGAGATGAATGAACTTGGCATCAAGGAGCGGCACGTGGGAAACGTCACGATTTTGGAGCCCGATGCGCTAATGAGAGTGAAGCTGCGGTTCGGCGGGAGCAGCGTCACTCTCGCAAATGCTGTGGCCGCTCTTTTAACCGCGGGACAAAAGAACATCGTGCTAAACCTCGAGGGCGTGAAGGCAATTAGCGCAAAGACCCTCGGCGAGCTTGTTTCTACTCATTTGGTCATCAAGCAGGAGGACGGACAGTTCAGCCTTTTCAATTTAACACCGACTGTCCATCAAATGATGCTACTGACAAATCTGTTGGTTGTGTTCGGGGTGTATGAGAGCGAAGAGGATGCTATCGAAAGTTTTAGATAAAGATCGTGGAACTGATGAGTTATCACATCACTTCTCAGGCTGCTCGTCGCCGACAAATCCTATGAGCGTGCGATATGCGAACGGTGGAAATGACTACCGGAACCGTCATTAAAGGAATTTAGCGCACATGATCGTCTGTGAGTTTTGTCGGCATTATCAAAAAGCAGCATGTCGCCTCGGGCTTAATATTCCAAAAGCGATGTCGTGTCGTGAGTTTAGTCCCTCGATGGAACAGTTCTGTTCAAATCCGAAAGATTTCGTTGACCCGAGTCAAATAATAGAGATGGCCCGGTTTTTTGGCTTTCAGCGGACCGAATTGAAAAAAATCACTCTGATGGCGGCTGAGGAAGAAAAGTTACGTGCGACGCCGCATAGACTTGTCGGTGAAACGCTTGGGCTTGGGTAAGCAAAGAGAACGAGAGTTATTCGAGGAGTAGCGAACTGCGCAACCATTTGTAAATGAACACAAGAAACAAAACACGATTGTCGGCGGCCGTTCAAAAAAGAAACATCAAATGGGGAAGTGGGATATTCCTCATCATTGCGCACATCGCTGCGGTGGTCGCAATCTTCTTCTGGAGCTGGCCGGCAATCATTTGCGCGGTGATTCTGTATTGGGTCGCCGGCAGTCTCGGTATTGGGATGGGCTATCACCGATTGATCACTCATCGCGGTTACAAGGTCCCTAAGCCAATTGAATACTTTCTCGTCCTCTGCGGCACACTCGCCCTTGAGGGCGGGCCGATTCAATGGACCACTACGCATCGGATCCATCATGCTCACACCGATCAGCAAGGCGATCCACATACGCCTCGTGACGGCCGTTGGTGGTCGCACATCGGCTGGATCATCTTTGGAACGGCGCAGGATTACGATGAAGCCACGCTCAAGCATTACGCGCCCGACCTGCTGAGTCAGCGTTTCTATGTCTGGGTTAACCGCTTTTACTGGATGCCGCTAATCGTGGTGGGCATCGGCTTGTGGGTATTTGGCGGGTTTGGCGTCATGTTGTGGGGTGTTTTCCTGCGCTTGATTATCGGCCTGCACGCGACTTGGCTGGTGAATTCCGCCACACATCTTTGGGGGCGACGACGATTCGAGACCGGCGAAGATTCGCGCAACAGTTGGTGGGTCGCGATCCTTACCTTTGGCGAAGGCTGGCATAACAATCATCACGCCCATCCGACCTCTGCTCGTCATGGTTTGAGGTGGTACGAGATCGATTTTAACTGGTGGGGCATTCGCGTTTTGCAGTTCATTGGTTTGGCGCGCGCCATCAAACGCACTCATTTTGACCGGACCACGGCGATGTGGCGACTCGTGAGGGGCGGCCGCAAGCGTAACCGGTCGTTCGGAAATGCTCGAAGCGTAGTTTGAGTAACTATGCCGAAAATTATCTGGTCGTGCTCGGACTGCGGAACGGTGCTGCCGCTATGGCAAGTAAAATGCTCGAATTGCCACCGGCTCGCACTTAGCTGGCTTCACTTAGTTGTGGGCTTAGTCGTGGCGCTGGCCGTGGTGTTCGGCGCTTTGAAACTAATATAGATGAACGGCCTGAGAGTTTACGTCAACGACACCACCGCCGCGACCGTCAGCGGCGCCCAGGTTTTCTACAGCCGGCGCGATGCCGGGCCCTACTATCGCTGGGTCTTTGATGGCGCTCTGAACGGATGGCGCGTGGGGCGGGTTGAAAACACGCTCATCACCGCGAAGGACCTCACACTGGCGGCCTGGAAAAAGTTACCGGCTGCTTTGCAAAGAAGCATGGTTGAGCATTATCAGGATTAGAACCCGCGAAGGAGATTCTATTGGCAAAAGATGATTTGATTCCCGCTGAGGGCACTATTATTGATAAGCAGCCCAACGCATTCTTCAAAGTTCGGTTGGACAACAGCGACCACGTTGTATTGGCAGCTATTGCCGGTAAGCTGCGCAGACATCGCATCCGGGTTCTGGTGGGCGATCGCGTTACCGTCGAAATGTCTCCCTACGACTTGACCCGCGGCCGTATCACATACCGTTACCGATAAGGCGATACACTAAATCGAAAGCTTCCGCGCATCAGTTCACGTGGAACTGTGTTTTCCCGAACACGCCTTGAATTCCCTGCCTCAAGATAACGCTAAGTCACCGTTCGGATTAATCGAAATTCAATTGAAACTATGGAGTTATCGCCACTCGGCTTAGTTCGAGGGCTCGACTTTCGCTGACCCAATAGCTTTCCACAAGTACTTTAAGCGGGACGAAAAATAAGAATCAATTAGCGCATGCACATCATTTTCAAGTCGACATATCTTTATTTCAATCAAAGTCTTGACAGGTTCTCAGATCGCTACTAGTATCACTCGCCTCAAACGCAATCACATTGGTTGCCATTAAGTAGGACGTAAGAATTTCAAAAACTCCTGGGGGGCCGTGTCCCCGCGCACGCGACCGAGGAGTAGAACCCCATTCTTGCCCAAACGGATTAGGAAAAGCCCAAACCGATCCGTCGAATTTCCTAATCTCAACAGATCTTTAAGAAACCGCTCGGTTTAATTTAGCGCGACGAGGGTTTCGTTTATGCCATTTTGCGCAGTCGAAGTTTTTAACGCTCATTCCGTCTGCTGAAGGGCAAGAGGATGAGAAATGACCCCAGCCTGATCCTGGGCGTTGGCCCGGTTAGGGCGCTACAGGCAGAACTGACGGAACTACTGACGAGCGGTTTCGCTCTGGTTGGTGAGGGCCTAATCCGCGCCCTTGATCCGAAAACACCTCAACTAGAAGAGATCATTGCCACCATTATCCGGCGCTACGAACCACGCCTGATCTTTCTGGTTGGCGCCGGCAACGTCGAAGGCTACAGAATTTGTTTGCAAGCGCTGCTCACAACTTCGGCGGCTGTGCCTGTCATCGCAGTTGTTGAGGGGTTTCGGCCGGATCAAACCTTCGAACTTCTTAGGATCGGTGCTGCCGACTTCATTGTTCCCCCGTTCAAAGCGGAAGATATACTGCCGCGCGCGTGGAAAGTCGCAAGTCAATTCTCTGATCGTTCGGCCACAACCCCGGCCGTGTCGGATTCACCAACCAAACAACTGATTGGTGAAAGCGCAAGTTTTCGGGCCGCCGCAGAACAGATTCCCCTGATCGCCGGCTGTGACGCGAACGTTCTGATCGTCGGCGAAACCGGTACCGGCAAGGAACTCTATGCGCGTGCAATTCACTATTCCAGCGCCCGCTCCGGTCAACCATTTATGCCGGTGAACTGCGGCGCTATCCCGGCGGAGTTGGTGGAAAACGAATTGTTTGGCCACACCCGCGGTGCTTATACGGGCGCTAACAGTTTGCAAGTGGGATTGATTGAAGAAGCGAACGGCGGCACGCTATTTCTTGATGAAATCGACTGTCTCCCCATTTTTGCGCAGGTGAAGTTGCTCAGGTTTCTTCAGGAGAAAGAGTATCGACCGCTTGGTTCTCCGAAAATGCGCCACGCTAATGTTCGCGTGATCGCCGCCAGCAATATCAATCTGCCGGAAGCTGTTGATAATGGCCGTATCCGGCAGGATCTCTTTTACCGGTTGAATATCATTTCGTTGACCTTGCCGCCATTAAGGGAACGGCGTGAAGACATCACGCTCTTGGCGAAACACTTTCTCGCGATGTACTCGCGAGAATCAGGCAAACGCATCACGAGCTTCTCTGAAGAGGCGCTTCATTTATTGCTGGTGCATCTTTGGCCGGGCAACGTACGCGAACTCGAGCATGTAGTCGAGCGTGCCGTAGTGCTGTGTCACGGAGAAACCATTCAAGCCAAAGACGTGCTGGTGACCCACTCGCCCTTTGAAGCGCGCGAATCACTGCAACAAGCGAAGGCGCGCGAGATTGCTCGGTTTGAAAAGAACTACATTAAGGGGTTGCTGGCAGCTTGCAGTGGCAACATAACGCGTGCCGCACAAGTCGCGCGCAAAAACCGGCGCGCTTTCTGGCAGCTAATTCAAAAGCACCACATCGACGTTCAGCAATTCAAGCGCAACGCCATCTAAGGTGGTCAAACGTGTGGTTTGCCAGGACAAAATTGTCCTGCACCTAAAACCCCACGTTCTCGCGTCCTTTCTTAACGATCGAAAAGCCTGCTCGGACAAATAGAACCAGCCCAGCGTGTCGAGATGTGAGTTTTTTCCGCGCCTTCGTCACGGCCCAGCGGTTGCAAGCTGCCCCGACGGTTTAGTCCAAAGGCCTGTAATGCAAGAAACAAATGTCTCGGAGATTGCGCAAGAGATTCTCGATCATCTCCGAAAGCATCCACAGGCCCAGGACACGCTGGAGGGGATAGGGCAATGGTGGATTCCGTCACGAATGTTGTCAGGATCCGCGGCCATAAAAGATGCTCTCGATGAACTTGTTGATGTCGGACTAATTACGGAATTGCTGGGGAAGGACGCTCACATTTCTTATCGAATCACAAACGCAAGTGCGCTGAAGACTATTGATGAGGTGGCATCTCGTCGTGCGGAGGCTGAGGCTGCACCGGTCCGCCATGTGGAAAACAGTTAGCGATCCTTCGGCGCCAATCGATTTATGAAGATTCACATCGTCGTCAAGCTCAGGCAGCAACTATCCGATGATGCCGATCTGCCGGATTGGCAGACGTTCATCAACGACAAGTCGGTAGTGCGCGAAAGTTTGAACGCCGACTTTGATCAGTTGATGAGCGAGTTCAATCTCAAGTTCTGGGTCACGAAAGAGTACAAGCCGGCGGCGGCCGAATGGAGTCCGGAGGAGATCAACCACGGTCTTAATCGCACTTATCGCATCATTCTGCAGCAGGATTGCTCTTTACCGGAAAATTTTACCGCGCGCGCAGGCGCTCTGCCTTCCGTCGAACAAGTTCGCGAGCTGCAGATTGGGGAAGCTAAACTGCCGCAACCACAAATCGCGACCCAAAGTTCCATCGAGAGACAACGCGTTCAGGATTTGATTTACCTTTCGTATGCGCAAGCGCTGACGAAAGGGTCTCCGCAGGTCAAAATCGCCGTTCTCGATACGGGCGTCAATCTCAATCACAAAGAGTTACGGGGAAAAATCGTTAAGCGCGCGGACTTCGTAAATCTCGAGGGCCTTGATACGAGCGGATTCATCGGAGACTTCTCCGGATACGACGACGTGCCCGAAGACGAGGTAGGACACGGCACCCATGTTTCCGGAATCATCGCCGGGCGCGGGATTGAAATGGATGAAGGGGTGGCGCCGGAATGCGGTGTCATGGCAGTGCGCGTCCTGGCGACTATGAAACAGGGGACGCGCCTGGTGGGCGCGGGCATCGTTGACAATATCAACGCGGGGATCAAATGGGCGGTTGATAATGGCGCCGACGTGATCAACATGAGCCTCGGCATCAAGCATGTCGGCGGTGGATTGCCGCATGAAGATGTTATTCGTTATGCGCTCAGCAAAAACGTGACCGTCGTCGCCGCCAGTGGCAACGACGGTACGTCAGAACGTTACTATCCCGGTGCGCTGCCGGGCGTGATTGCGGTGGGCGCCGTCGATGATTCCGGCGCGGTAACACGATTCACGTCTTACGGAGCAAACATCACCGTCGTCGCGCCGGGTCAAAATATCTACAGCTCATTCGCCAATAATACTTACGCGCTGGCGACCGGAACTTCCCAGGCCTCGCCGTTTGTCGCGGGGTCGATCGGCCTCGCGAAATCCTACGCACTCGATAACGGTAAGAAACTCACCAACGGTGAGATCACCTACATTCTCCGCAATACTTCAGACAAGGTGGACAGCCGTTTGCGCAACGAACTCGCAGGCTACGGCCTAATCAACCTCGCGGATGCATTCAAGCTTTTGACCTATATGTTGAACTAAACAAAAGAGGAACGACATGCCAAACAACATTTTCGACGGCAACGTAGGGGTCTTCAACGTGAACAAGCCCCTGATGTTTGCGGCCAACTTCTCTTCAGACGTGGACGGGGACGTAAAGACGCATCTGACCGAACTGAACAAGCTGCTCGGCAAGCGAATATTCACGAACGACGTGGATGAGATTATCGAAGTCCTCGATAAGGCGCTGACGCCCAAGCGAACCGGCAACAACCCTTGGGCCGGCAACAGCCTCGCCCGGATTTGCGCTAACACACAGGAGCAGAACAACCGTCAGACCCTCTCTGAATATATCGACTCAGAGGGCGAGCTCTCATCTCTGAAGTTCGAGTTCGACAACACCATCGCGCAGAAAGGTACGAGCCTCGATTCCAACGTTCGCACCGTGCTGAGTTATCCGGCAATCAGGGATTATCTGGTGGCGTACAGTTATCTGGTAAAAGACCTGGAAGAGATAACGGGTCTCGCCAACTTCGTCTTCACGCGGGATAAGGGCGCGAAAAACGTCGTCAATTATGCGGTGGTGAGCGCAGCGCGGACGATTATCCACCGCAAAAAGCTGGACGTGCCGAACCCAAACAATGACGACTCAGCGATGTTCAGGGCGCTGCGCGCCAAAAACATTTCACTGAGCTCGGCGGCATTTAGCACGGGGGTGCTTGCGGTTGTCGACAGTTTTGTCTTCAACGCCAGCGAGCTCGACCTAATCGAACAGGTCCGCGTGAATCTCGGTCTCGGTGACATCCCCGATGACATTAAGACAGAGCTCATCAAGTACATGCGCAATTCGGTCATTCCGATCGATGCGAATAATGCGGACGACTTTATACCGCCGTTCATTGCCCAGATTCAGAGCGGAATCTTAAGCGCCGATGCGGTCGATGCTGAAGATCCACAAACCGATCAGGACTTTGAAGTTGTTTATCTCGAAGACGATGCCGCGCAACTCGAAGTCAGCCGGTCCGCAGTGCTCTGCGCGTCGCAACTGTTCTTCAGCATGGTGCTCGGCGAAGAGATGAAGGTGTTCGATTGCGCGAAGGCGCTGACGCACAAATACCTCGTCCGCAAGAACATCGACCTGCAGGATCGCAAGCTACGCGAAAACCTCCAGAACTATGTGTTCTTCAGGAAGTTCACCGCGCCTTCCAGCAGGAAGACTTTGGAATGCGTGCAGGAAGCTGAACGCCAGATGTTCTACCGGCAGGTATTCAACGCCGGCCAGGGCCGCACCACCGAAGATGTGATTGTAAATCGGGAATTCCCGCGGCTCTGGAAAGTGCTGATGCTCGAGTCAGCCAAGTATCTCGAACGCGGCCAGGCCAGCCCAAATCCGGAAAATTTCGTCTCGCGTCAAAACGTGAAACAGGCTGTGGAGGATCTGCAGTACAACCTGTCCATCCATTGCACCGGTATGGCGACGGTGATTACCCCGTTGATTTACGCCGAGCTGGATTTCGTGACGCGACGTATCTTCAATCATCCGGTCATCCGCCGACATGTTGCGCCTTCGGGCGGCAGCTGGCTGAAAGTAGTTGAGGAAATCTACACCGACATGATGCATGTCAGACCAAAGGCTTCAGTCATTTACAACAAGGCGAAACTGGGCCACGAAATCATCGTGGACATCGCAAACTACAACCCGGCCACCTTCGAGGATCCCGACATCTTCTCGTCGTTTATCCGGCGCGTCGATTCGTTCATCACCACACAGAGCATTCTGCAAGAGGCTTTGAAAGACGATCTCGTTGAAGGGGATGAAGAAGAGGAAGACGTCGGAGAACGTTTAGGACTTATGAGCCCTAACGGGAACGGATATCGCACGCCGTCACCGGGCGCAATGGACGCTCCGGCGCCCGCAACTGCGGGAGCCGGCGCTGATGAATGGGACTTCTAGCCGACGCGAAAAGGGAAGCTATGAACAACAACGCGATGATTCCAACAGAACAACTTACCGACAACGCTCGCGCCAGAGCGCGTAACGTGCTTAGCGGAAGCCCGGCGTTCAATAGCATGAACCTTGCGGATCAGAGGAGTGTCTATCTTTCATTGGTCCAGGAATACGTCGACGACCAGAAGAAAAACCTCGGGATGTCAATGGCCACCGACTCGGGCAAAGAGATGGGCTACAAAGGCTATGACCCGGCGTTCGGTGGGGACACGGCCGCCTTCAATGACCTGGTGGACTCGGTCGACTTTCCCAAATTTGTCGCGGACCTTTTGAAGGCGGTGTTCGATGCGAATCTTAAGGTCATGAAACAGCAGACCGACTCCTACATCAAGTTAATGAAGGAGTGCACGAAGTCGACCGCCGACTTTATCAAGAAGGTCAAAGATGACGATGCGTTCGCCAGGCTGGCCGAGAAGAAGAGCGACCAGTACAACGTGGTTACGGAGACGGGAGCAGACGGCAGCAAGAAGCTGGCGCTTACCACGCCTGATGGTGACAAAGTGGATCCGTCCGACGATGAAGTACAAAAACACCTGTTTGAAGCCAAGCTCGACATGGCTAAGGAACATCGCGCGGCGCTCAGAGAAGTTCTGTTGATGGGAGTTACGCGCTTAGTAGTCGAAAAAGGCGAGATCGAAGCCGGCGTCGAGTTCAGCGTTAAAGCCCGACGCGAGAGCAAAGCTCATCACGACGACCAGAACATCAACGTGGTGCAGACGCACATGGATTACGAGCCGCCCTTGTTCGGATTGTTCGGCGGCCCCAGCGGCAGCATCGACATAAGCAATACAAACATTCAGGTGAATACGTCCGACAAGAAAGCTGAAGATGAGTTGGCAGCCAATTTGAAAGGTCGAGTCAATATTAAGTTCAAGACCGACTACTTCAAGCTGGATAACTTCGCCAACATGTATGCCGACGGCGGCGTAGGTGCATTGAAACCGGCGGCGCCTGGCGCTGCGGGCCAACTGCCGGTGCCACCCAAATAAGAAATGTTATGGCCCTAGCGATTCTCGAGTTGCTTGATTCCGATGACGCTCGTGTCAAATTCAGAATCGATACCGGCACCAACAGGTATTACCAACTGAAGATCGGCAAGAGCGTCACTCGCCGGCAGGGAATTGATTGGGTTGACGGCATTGTGGGCGGGACGCCGATTCGCCCGAACGAAGCAGGCGGAAGTTTACTAAACACCGACCGGGAGATCTCGGTTCCAGCCCGAACATTTCATGATGGTAACGCTTACGTTCAGTTATTCACCTACAAGACGCCGGAGGGTAAATCACCGGCGTTCTCAAAAGTCGTGCGCGCCGGCGCGCGTTACCGTTATCCGTTTCCGAAACCGGCCGGACAACTATCTCTCTCCCAGTCGATCTCGATGAGCGCAACCACTATGCAAGCAAACGGTTCATTCCACGCTCCACGTTCAGTTCCATGCCGCACGTACGGCGATGTTTATTCGCAGTCAGCTTCACTCGAAGACTTGTTAGGATCGGTAGTTCAGTTTCTCGGGCCGGTCGTCTCGAAATTATTGACGGCCCCGGGGGATGGGAAAGCGGCGAATGGTGGCGCGAGTTCGATCTCTCCGGATCTGTTGAAGGGTGGCGTGGATGTCATCGGCAAGCTTTTAAAGGATCTGTTGGGAGGCGCCCAGGCCGGCGCGCAAGCATCGACTTCAAAACCGCAATCGGTATTCACGGACGCGGCCACCTCGAATCGCTTTGCCCAGGTGTCCAGCGCGACTTACGCGCAACCTTTCATATTCGGAATCGATGACGCATTACTTGGCGCCGCGATTGGCCAAGTCGTTCAGATTCTGCCGCAACTGATGAATGGCGCCAACCAACATCGGTTGCAAATGCAGGAGGCTCATAACAAGCTCACCACGGACGCGCTGGCCGGAATTAACGCGCGCTTGCTTCAGGACAAACTGCTTGAAGCGCAACAGCAAGCGGTAAGAGATGCCCAAACCGCCAAGGCTGCGGAGCTCGAACAATTGATCAAGTTGCTGCAAGTGCAGGCCGATACCGGCCAACCCGCGGCAGGCTTACCACCCCTCGTAAAGCCTCAAAGCGTTAACGGCTATGCGAAGACGCTCAGCAACAAGGCAGTGCTCACGTTTGTGACGGCCGATTCAACTCCGTGGAACGGTAAGCCAACGATCCTCTTTGTAAAGGGCCAGCCGCTGCGACTAAAGATCCAATTCGCGGTTGCGGAACCGGCGCCGAAGACGCCACTGCCCAAAGCAATTCTCAAAATAACCTTCAAGGATCACGCAAACCAATCGGTGCTGTTCGAGAAGTCGTTCCAACAGAAAGACGTCGCCCCAAATTCGGTGTTGAAGTTCGAGTTCACCGAAGGCGAGCTGGCGCCTCTGCCCGCCAATAGGCCCGTATGTGTGCTGGCCGAGATTCGTTGGTTGCGATCGAAAGATAAAAAAGAGATCTCGGCGCTCGGTGGTATTGAAATAGTGCTGGTCGCAAAAACTTTTATTAAGGAACAAGGCCAGACTCTAACCGAAGAGAAAGAGCTGCGGGATATGAATCGGTTCCGGCCTTTCTGGAACAAGATCTGGGAGGCACCATCGCTGGACAAAGGCCGCAACGGCAATCGCAAGAAATATCTGTGGGAGCTCGACGCCAACGCGAAATACTCGGTGCTGCTGTCTCCCGACCACGAGGCGAACGGTGTGATGAACACCAAGGTCCTGCAAGCCGCCAATGGGGTCGACAGTTTGAGCGAAAAAACGGAAGGCCGGATGAAGAGTGGAATCGAACTCAGTCTTGTGGAATTAAACAAACTGTTGCCGTTGTGGGACGGCGAAGCGGCGCTCGATCCGGCAAAGCTCGAGGCATTCAAAACAGAAACTTTTGCGAAGAATAACGCGCGCGAGTTTGTCTACCGCCTGAAGCTGAAAGGCAAAGCGGCCGATCGTGGAATGGTCTGGGTGATCCCGACATTTAAGTTGACTGAGTTCGCCCTGGGCAGCGCCGCGAAGACGACCGAGGATGGACAGGTGATGGAAATCTCGGAAGAGAAAGTTCGATTTCCGCTGCCGGCCGCAGCCCGGGTTATCGGGTTGAAATCAAAATGACTATTGAATCCAACTGTGGAGACTCTCATGTGGGTATCAGCGTTCAGCGAAGAAGCAGACGAAGAAGAGGATGACAGCAACTCGGCAGACGGAAACGGAACGACGTCTCCGGAGGAAGCTGAGTATAACTTCGACGGATTCAATATTGATTTTTCGGAAAAGGTCGCGCTCATGCCGGCCGGCGCAACCGGGGCAACGACCAGTGGCGGAGTTCAGCGCAATGGATGAAGCGTTCATGCCGTTCGAGGAGATTGTTCGGCGAATGCTTGCATTCGGTGATGAACTGGTTGACGAGACCAATGGCATTCGCTCTTACATTTATCAGTACGATATCGAATCGCCCGTGGAACTTGATGTATTCAGGGACGACGACGGTCAACTGAAGATCGGCTCAACACCGCCGCTTTATTACATTGACACATCGATCAAGCCATCGTTTCACCGGCTGACATTCAAGGCTGATCTCGCAGAGGTTTCCCGTGGCGAATGAAAACACGGCTTGGCAACTCGAAGATTTCGTCGATTCGCTGGTGGTTGAACTCGACAAAACGCGCGAGACGCTGGCGGTGAAGGCCATCAACAAACCTCTGACTTACACGGTCAAGGAATTGGCGCTTGATCTGAATATTTTTCCCAGTTACGACGGCGACCAGGTGCGATTCATCACCGCACAGCCAGGCCAGGAAGGCGCCTCGAAAGTAAAGATTCAACTCAACTCGATCACGGATCAACAAGTACGAGCGACGACCAAGACACCGGCAATCAAGAACGACGTGAAGATCGACGAGATCGATGTTGATAACGCGACAAAAAAGAAATTGCGGAAGCTGGGAGTCAATTCGGTGGATGATCTGAAACAGATCGAAAGTAAGAACGTCGATCTCAAAAGGGTTGCGGACACCGACATCGACTACACCAAGCTGGCCAATCAGATTCAGAAATCCAAACGCAGTCAGACGCCGCCACGCGTCAGCGCCGTCAGCCTTTCGCAGGCTGACGGCAGGCAGTGCTTAGTTATTAAGGGTCAGAACCTCGCGGTCGATCCGAAGTTTCCGCCAGTGGCCGTAATCAATCAAAAGTTGGCGGAAGTGATGTCGAGCAGTGACAAGGAAATGAGAATCCAGGTGGCAGACGCGACTCAGTTGAAAGACGACAACGAAGTCATTCTGACTTTTGATCCGTTTGCCGTAATGAAGATGAACGTGCGGGCGTAGGCGCACAACCATGCTAAGAAAATTCACCACATCTTATGACGAGTTGATCAGGAACTACTATGGCAACGCGGGCGCGAAGGGGTTAAAAGACAGCGTCAGTATCGAAGAGCTCTTTGCCAACTATTACGGCAACTCCTCCGTGGGCGCCGAGGACAGAAAGAAAAGCCAGCGTGCGCAAGTGATGTCCGTGCGTTGTGATTCCGGTGAACTTCTGTCACAACGGCGCAGTCGCCGCCGCGCGCGATATGGTTATCAGCAATCCGCCGACGCCGACGGCTTTGAAGAGTACGTGGTTATCAACGCCGGCGACGCTGCCTCTGCCCAAAGCGCGACCATGTCGGTCGAGACAGCGGCCGCGGACGCTCCAAACGTGCGCGAAGAATATGCCATCGACATCGCCCCGGTTCCCGGATCACCTGCGCCGGCGCCAAAACCGGCCGGCGAAAACAAAGGTGCGACGGCGGGGCCTTTGCCTGTTTCCGCGGCCACCCCGCCCCAAGAAGCTGCGCGCGAAGAAAAGAAAGCGAAGGTCAGCGAGGACGACATCCTCGGCGACCTCGAAGCGATCATCAAAGGGGAAAAGGTTTACGACGAGAAGACCAAACAGACTGTCCCTAAAAATGGGGCGAACACGGCGCCGGCAAACGACAGCGGACTACCGGCGCCGAAGGCAGGCGATGGCCAGGCAATCTTCGATCGCATTGCCCAGAGCATGACCTATGCGAACGCTTATGACATCGGGACCGTCGAACTCGAAAACCGGTTCGCCGATTTCGATCGCATGTCGGAGCTCCAGCAAAAGCCCGTCCAGGATCGAAAACCGACATCCCAGTACGCGCAATCGTATTCCGCTTCGACTCGTCCGGCGGTAAAGAGTGAAGACTTCATTGCGGATCTGGATGCTATTCGCAGCCAGAACTACGCCGGCGCGTCTTCGGTTTCGATTGCCGAGGCGATGTCGGCCGCAACCGTCGAAGAAATGAACCAATCAGAACGGGATCCAGCCTGCCGTCCATGGGCGTTATCGCTTTCGGCCAATGAGAATCCGGCTGATTACAGCCGTCCGCTCTACGATGCGGGCGAGCATGTAATGACCGGTTGGGACTTGTACTCGAACCAACTGCGCGTCGGCCCGTCACCCGGTGTGATGTTCTCCTACGGTGAAATAATTGCGATGGGCGATCTTTATGCCAACGACAAACAGATGATGGCCGCGCCCGTTGCCGAGCTTCGCGAGATAAAGAATCTGCTTGGCAACAGCAAACTGTATTACGAAGCGCTTATTAATTCTCCCGATCGAGTCCAGCGCGACCGGGCGAAGGAGAAAAATAAGTCCCTCGATGTGGGTGACGAGAAGTGGGAAAAGGTAACCGGCGGCCGGTACCTCAATCTGGCGGAAGACAACTTCGAACACTACTCTCCGAACAACATTTACCGGAATGAACCGTGGGTGGCGAATGTTCGGAAAAACCGCGACAACAAGGTTGAGTGGCAAAAGTACCACACGCGCGCGATCACTGAGGCGCAAAAGATGATGAAAGCAGCGGGTAACAGTGCCTCGCCACCATTCCTCGAAGGGCCATTGATCATCAATGCTTTCGGCGATCACTTCTTGACGGACGCGTTTGCCGCGGGCCATGTGATCAGCAAAGACGCGACGATTGAAATGTTCAAATACAATTTCCTGAACGGCAAGAGCCTGAAGCCGGCGGCCCAGAAGTTTTTTGAGAAAGTTGCGAGTAAGGCTTTCAAAGGCGAGGTCGCGAAGAAATTCAGCGTGCTTGAAACATTCGAGCCGGTCTTTCTTTGGTGGAATCCGAACATTGACACGGTCAACGCGTTTCGCAAGCTGCTGATCGCGATTGCCGAACAGAAGCCCGATGAAATCGCCAACCTGGCGGTCAAGGCCCTGCACGACAACCTGAACAAACTTGGCGTCGAAGTGACCAACGATGCCGGCGATGGTGTCTGGCGATTGACAGGTGATGGGCTGCTCGACGCTAAGAACCTCTCTATCATCAAGAAAGCTGTTCAGCAGTCCATTGACAACGTCAACGATCCCGCAAACGCCACCAGCCCAAATATTCAAGCGGCCATCGATAAGGTTTGGAAGCATATACCGAAGTTGACCGAGCCGGGCAAGATGCAAGTACGGCTGGCCTCGGAAGCGCTTACCACTCCCGAATCAGATCGGCTGGTTGATGTCACCGCTGAACTTATCGCGAAAAAGGTGGACCTCTTTATCAAGAAATTAATCGACGCTAAAAAGCTCAAGTATGCCTGATGGCAAGTCACAGGTGATGTCATGGAAAATCGATTCCTGGAAGCACAAGATCACTTAAGGCAAGTTTCAAACAGCAGGGGATGCCGGACAAAGTCTCGGAATGGGAACGGACACCAGCACAACGGCGCAACCTCTTACCAGTCGTCCGCATGGGTAGAGCCCTTCGCCGCTACTGACCGCAACCTCGTGATCCTAATCGAGAACGGCGGCGTCGACTTAGGCATTCCTGAACTCGTGGACAAGATACTCGAGCAACTGCCGGACGTGGTTCCGGACGGCATCAGGGAACGGCTCGTCATAGAGATTCGCCAAAGGCTGACCAAGTTTACCGACAACCTTATTGAAACCCTCGAACTAACCCTCAATCGCTACAACGCAGCCAAGCCGGATTTTTACGGCGACGTCGTCACGCTGCGCGACAGTACCTCGTCCTACAACGATCTCAAGAGCAAACTGATCGATCTTTCGCGCCGCGGCAAAATCATTGATCTGTTCGTGTTGACTCATGGCAGTGGCGATTACATTTCGGTCCCGGGCGGTGTAAACAGCGACAAGATTCGTGCGATGAAGACGGAATTGGGGAGTCCGCTGACAATTCGCAGCGTTTACATGATGAATTGCGTCGGCTCGTCGTTGAACCAGGCTTGGATCGATGCCGGCGCGAAGGTTTCGAGCGGCGCCATTCGCAACAACTATCTGCCCGAACCCACCATGTTCTTCTTCTGGAAGAACTGGAAGGCCGGCCAGACCTTCGAAACCGCGGTCACGTCAGCTTATCGGCAAACAATCAATGTGATGAATGAGGCCGTGCGAAACTTTATCAGTTCCCTGCCCATTCCGAGCTCGGGCCTGCTTGCGTCGCGCTTCAATATCGAGGACTTTGACTTCGTAAAAGACAGCGCGCCTGTAATCCAGGGCCAGCGCAGGGTCACGGTCACGACCGACAATCTCTCTTTCACGCAGACGATGTCCAGCCGTATGGCCACGACGGTGTTATCGCTCTCCGTGCTTGAATCATTGGGACTCTCACGCGCAACATCCAACGGCGATAAGAAAACAATCTCGGCAGCCGGCGTGGACTTCATCAAGGGCTGGGAAGGTTTTGTGGCAAAGCCCTACAACGATCCGGTCGGACACTGCACGGTCGGCTACGGCACACTCTTGCACACCGGGAACTGTGATGGACGCTCCATCGAGGAACCCTACAAAGACGGTATATCTCAGGCAAAGGCCACTGAACTACTGGCGCAGAAGGCCACGGAGTTTCAGCAGGTTATCGATTCGAATGTCACCGTCGAGCTGAACCAAAACCAATATGACGCGCTCGTGAGTTTTGCTTACAACGTGGGCGGTGCGAACTTTCAGAAATCGACGCTCTTGAAACTTTTGAACAAGGGCGACTACGGCGCAGTCCCGACGGAGCTGAAGAAGTGGACGAAGGCGCGGCAGAACGGAAAGCTGGTCGACCTTCCCGGCCTGGTAAAGCGACGGGCAGCCGAAGCCGAGTTGTTCCAAAAGTCAGTCGCGGCGGCGACTGCGCAAAGCATGAGCGCCGCTATCGCAGCCGATTTCTATCGATCACTGTCGACGATCGACTATACGATTCCGCCAACCTTGCCGGTCATCGCCCAGCCCACCCGCCTGACCTGCTGGGCTGCCGTCATGACAATGATGTGGTGTTGGAGGAATAACCAGTCGATGTCGATTCCAAACGTGTTGGCCCAGCTCGGCCAGCAGTGGGCTGATCGCTTCAAGGCCGGCCAGTCCCTGGCTTCGGATGTCGCTAAAGACCTATACGACGCCGCCGGATTGGTGCAACTGCTTTCGTTTAATCCAACGATCGAGGGCTGGCTCGAACTACTGCAAAAGTATGGCCCGCTTTACGTCGATGTTGGCTATCACACCGGTACCGGAACTCACGCCATCATCGTTGTCGCACTCAAAGGCGACGGCACCCCGGGCGGCACCACGATCACTTACGTTGATCCGGATGGCGGCAAAACGGTGCCGATGCGGTTTACAGACTTTCTCGCAAAGTATGAAGCGACGAGTGCCGTTCAATGGCCGTACACGATTGTGCACTGGCCTCCGGGTGGGCAGGTCAGTGGTCAGCAGAGTTTTCCCATTCGCCACCGTTACTCTTTCGAGAGTAGTAGCGATGTCGTAATGGCGCAATCGCTATACTCTTTTCAACAGAACCCGGCCGCGGTTGTGGCGGGTATCGAAATCGCTGATGCAGCGCAGATCGGACTGGGAGCTGTCTCGGTTGCCCAGGCGCAGGTATCCGCATCCCAAGGCTCATTTTCAATGTCCTATGACAAGGCGTCACGATTGCTCACAAACGAGGCGCGTCAGGCAATGCCGGGAGCCCAAACTCCGAAAAGAACTTACTCTCAGAGTTTTCTGTGGATCGCGATTGCGCGCCTGAATGCGGCCGACGCCGACGTGATTGTCGAGTGGGAAGGAAATGACTACGGCGAGATTGGCACCCCGGTCTTCAGACGGAATTTGTCCACTTCAACCGATTGGTCGAAGTCGTCAGCAAACCTGACCATCTCAAAGGTCGACCGGATTCCGGCACCGAAATCGGATCCGCGCGCCTGGCCAATCTGTTACACGTACGAAGGAACTTACGATCCCTGGGGCAACGGGTATTTTGAGTTCACCGGCGAGCTCCACCTTAACGCTTTCGGTGGACTGAAGTTCATTCGCCACGAAGTTGTTTCCCGATCGGCGGCTGACTGGGCGCTCGGGGGAACGCCCGAGGGCAAGGTCCACAAAGGCTCGGATGTGATTGTCGCCACTCCGACAATCCCGCAGGATCAACTGGATTACCTGAAGAGCAAGCTGCCATAAGACGGTAGTGGTTCAGTTTGAGGTGGCACGCGCATCTTGCGCGTGATTTCACGGGCGGGACGCCTGTGCCACTTTTCAAAATGAACCACTACCCATAAGACACTTCGATTGTGCTCGGTGATCAACTTGTGTGCTTCAACGGCTGAGGCTAGCTGAAGAATAAACCATTCTGCGCGCCATGGTTCGCTTAGTTAGGCTTCCACAGAGCCATCAGAACCAAACTCCCAACGCCATGGATTTGATCTTGAGATAATCGGCCGGCGTTCACGCTTAGCAGTGCCAACCGCCGCCGCCGGCGCTGCGAGCGGGCCTGACCTGCTCGGGAACTGAAGCAGCGGCAACTTCGATCGCTTACTATTGCCATTGTTGCTCACTCCCTCTCGCGGGCAATCCATCAATTCAGCCGGCGCCAGCATCTCCTGGATCACGTAACGCGGCGCGTCGCACAAATGCATCATGCGTCGCATTACTTCTTGCCCCTCTTCCGTATCCGGTAATTGGAGCCAGGGCGGCAAGGAGACGAAATCGATGTCGGCTGCTTCGACTTTTGGTCGATATTCAGCAATCGAGGCTATCGCCGGCCGGTGTCCGCGAGCTTTCAGCTCCAATGCCAGAGCCATGAAAGGATGAAGATCGTCGAATGATCCCCACGTCGTAAAAACGATTCGTTTGCTCGTACTTAATTGCATATATCCTCCTGATAATTGCTTAGCGGGCCGTCTTACGCTCGTCCTACGGCCCGTCATGCCACCTGATAAATCTGAATTGCCTCCTCGCGACCTCTGACGTGAACCTCACCCATGGGAACCACCTGATCGAGTTGATGGCGCAAAGTCTGTCTGACCATGTCCGAGATCAATAGCTGCGATCCGAATTCTTTATTCAATTTCTCGATACGCGAAGCGAGATTCACCACATCGCCAATCACCGTGTATTCCCGACGCTGCGAAGAACCAATGCTGCCCGTGACCGCTTCACCCGCATGCAGGCCAATGCCGATACGCGTGGGCAACACGCTTCCGCGGTCAACCTCTTCCCTAACCCGTTCGAGAATTTCCTGGGCAGCCTTTACGCCATTGAGACAATCGCTGCCGTCCGACAAGGGCGCGCCAAACACCGCCATAAATCCATCACCGAGGAATTTGTTGACGACCCCGTGATGACGGTTGACGATCTCGATCATGAATTCGAAAAGCGACTCAAGGTATGTCACCACTTCTTCCGGCGCGCGCTTCTCGGCAAAAAGCGTGAAGTTACGAATGTCGAGGAACATCACACAGACATTCCGGCGCTCGCTACGCAAATCGGGCTTTAAAGTCATCAGCTTTTCCATCACTACGGGCGAAACGTATTCGCCGAATGTGCGGCTGATATGATTGCGTTCCTCGATCACCTCGAAGGACTTCAGCGTGCGCGTCTTGATCTGCCGCGTTACCACTCCGGTCACGACGCCGGTCGCGAACAGCAAGAACCCTTTCAGCAAGTGATGCGGAAATCCAAAGAGAATTGGCTCAACCACTCCAGACGTCGGTGAACTGATAAGGAGGAACGCAAGCAACACATACTCAATTGCCGCCACTGCTCCGGTGAACACACACAGCTTCAAATTCAGCCTGAGCGCGGAGAGGAGGATGAAAATCGGATAGACAAACGCTGCCGGAGTGAACAATGTGTACGAGCCTAAGAAAGTTGCGCCCACCACCATCCCCGCGGTGGGGATGCTGGTCTCGACGAACGCACTTAAAAACTGGAGCCCTTGAGAAAACGTTTGCTGTCGCGAGATTCGGCGGCCAATCATGATTCGCTCGGTCACCAAACAGAGGACGGTCAATGCTGAGAAGGCGCCAAAAGTAATAACGAATCCGCTTAACCTTCCATGAAACGCGCTGCGGAAAAATCGTGGCGCGACAATCAACAGGGTACTAGTCAGTAAAACCGCGCTGCTGAGAACGCCCAACAGGATGTTCACCCGCAGCCGGTCACTACGCAGCACCTCCAGCGCGAATTCGTTGTCGAATGCATGTGTGATTGAGACGCGCTGTTTCATCGCAAATGGAAGTGTCATACGGCGCCTCCTGCGGTTAACGGTTGGGGCAGAGCTTTCTCGGGTTCAGACCTTTCCCACTTCACCAATTTCAGATCGAGCACGAAGATTGAATAAATAACCGGCACGAGGAGAAGGGTGACGAAGGTCGCGACACATAAGCCGCCAATCTGCGCGTAACACATCGGCTGCCATAACGGGCCGCCGTGGGAAGCCAGCGGGAAGAGTGCAATGACGGTAGCGCCGACAGTGATCAGCACCGGACGCAGCCGCATGATGCCCGCGTCGAGAAGCGCCTCGATCAAAGGCTCACCTTCCGCATGTTTCTCTTCGATAAAGTCGAATAGCACGATGATGTGGCTGACGATCACCCCAACCAGGCTGACCACTCCGAGGAACGCCATGAATCCGAACGGCGCTCCCATGATCCACAGTGCAGACAGTGCGCCGATCATTCCAAAGGGCACGGCGGCGAAGACGATGAACGGCTTGACCGCGTTTTTGAACTGGAAGACCAGCGCCAGGAAGATCAACGTCACCGAAATGCCGAGCACGATCGTCAAGTCTCGGAAGCCTTTAATCTGGTCTTCCTCTTCGCCGCCGATTTCCATGCGATATCCTGCGGGCAATTCCCTTTCCAGCTCCCTTAATTTTGGACGTGCCAGCGTCATCACTTCGGACGCCAGCTTTCCCTCGGCCGGCATCGCCGCAGTCGTCATCGTGCGGAACTGATTTCGAGCGCGCATCTTTTCGGTTTGCAAACCGTATTCGGTTGAGGCCACCTGGCTGAGGTGAATCTTCTGCTTTCCGGAAGACGAGTAAACGTAAAGGTTCTTTAGGTCGCCGAGTTGCGCCCGTTCTTCCATCTTCAGGCGCGCCACCACCGGAATCTGCCTGTCGCCTTCGCGCAACTTGGTCACCTCGTGTCCCGTGGTCGCGCTCAGCGAAGCCATCGCCACATCCTGATTAGTGAGGCCGGCCGCATTCGCGCGGTCAGGATCGACTTTCAGGTGGACCGTGAAATTTTCGTCGCCCCAATCGTCACGCACGCGATCCGCGATCCGCGTTTCGTTTAGAATTCCTTTGACGCGTTCGGCATAAGAACGCAGCGTCGCCTGATCTTCACCGGACAGCCGAATGGATACCGGCAGACCGACCGCTTTGCCTGATTCGAGTTGCCGCACGTCAAGACGGGCGCCCGGCACCCGCGCCGATAAAGCGTCCTGCAACTTGCCAATCAAATGTGACGTGTCGTGTTTGTCCTTAACCTGAATAATGATCTGCGCATAGTTCAGTTGTTGAAGTTCCGGCGAAACCGAGAACCAGAACCGCGGCCCGCCCCCGCCCACGAAGGTCGTCAGCGACTGCAAAACGTTTTCAGTCTTCTCATGTTCCTTACTGTACTCGGCTGAGACTTGCCGAATAACTTCCTCGGCTTTGACTGCGGCTTCGTTGGTCGCGGACAACGGAGCGTCTTCCGGCAACCAGACATCAACGTAAGAGAAGTAGGAAAGATCTTTCGGAACAAACTGCGTCTTGAGCTGCATGAATAGTCCGCCACCCAACACCAGCAGAGCCATGGCGCCGGCCATCACTTTCCAGCGATGATTGATGGCCCACGTGCCGACTTTGTAATACTGCGAGGCGAAACCGCTCTGCCGTCTTTCGGCAATTGGCTTTTCCGCTTTCGGCCGCAGGAGGTAATAACTCAGGAGCGGTATGAAGCTCATCGAAACTATCCGTGAGGCAACCAGCGAACACGTAAGCACGACCGGCAAGCTGTAGAGAAATTCTCCCATCGAGCCCGAAAGCATGAGAAACGGCAAGTAAGCAACGATGTTGGTGATGGTGGCGTAGAGAATCGCCGTCGCCAGCTTCGTTGGTCCCAGCCACGCAGCAATGATGGACTTGTGACCCGCGGCCAGGTCGCGCTTGATGGCGTCACCTGCCACCACCGGATCGTCAACCAGCAAACCCAGCGCAATAATCAGCGTGGCAATCGAGATCTGTTGCAGATCGATTTTCAGCACATACATCATGCCGAAGGTCATCGCCAGCGTGATGGGAATCGACAAGGCCATCAACAAGGCCGAGCGCCATTCCCAAAAGCCGATGAGTGCGACAATGACCACCAGGATGATCGCCTCGTAAAGGCTCTTCATGAACAGATCGATGTTTTCTTCGACCTGCAACGGCTGATCGGAAGTGCGCGCAAAGATTAGATCGTCGGGCAGTTGCTGCTTAACCTGGGCCAGCGATTCGTCAACTGCCTTGCCAAATTTGTCGATTTGTTCGCCCGAGCGCATCTGGACGGACAGCGTAACCGCGCGGCTGCGCTGCCAATTTCCGTTCGCATCGCGAAAGTTGAAATAGTTGAGAAAACGCGCGGGATTGTCATAGCCACGAACGATGTCGACCAGGTCGCGAGCGTAAACGGAAGAGCCCGAGTTAGTCGGCACCAGGACATCACCGATCTCTTTTTCGCTTTTAAACTCGCCTGATGGATCGAGCGTAACGTTCTTGCCCTCAACGTTCACTTGCCCGCCGGGCGTCGTGATGTTGCGGCCGCTCAGCGCGTTCTCGAGCCCCTTGGGCTGAATGCCGTACGATGCGAGCCGCTCTTGTGAATAGAGCAGATAAACTTTTTCGCTGAGCACGCCCGAGCGACTAACTTTCGACACAACGGGAACTTCTTTTAAACGTTTCTCGATCAAATCGGTAAAGTCATCCATCTGGCGATGGCTGTACTTGTCGCCGGCGACAGCTTTTAACTTCGCCTGGGTCTCCTGCGGATCACGCACAACGATTGGCGGCCATGCGTCGGGATGAAACTCGGCGGCCTGCATGCGCTCAGTTACAAACTGCTGAACGTGAGCGAGTAACTGCTGATCGCTCTCGCCCGATACACCGTCGAATCCGAGGAAGCCTTCGCCCTGAATCACGCGCACGTCACCGGCGAAGCCTTTTTCTTTGGCATAGTCGAGAAACATCGCGATTGGGGCACGCATCAAACGCGGCCGCGATTCCATCGGGCCGGTAACCACCAGCGTGAATCGCGACGCTGAAGTGTCGATCACTTTCGCGCGCTCCTGTTCGATCGCCGTTTGAATCGCACGCGCGCGGATGCCAATCTCCGCATCGTCAGTTTTTGGGCTCGTGACGGTGAGCATCAGCGCGGCGGTGTCGCCGAAATCTTTTATGAAATTGATGGGACCCGCGCCGCTCGGCAGGTCGTGAATGCCGTCGAGTTTTAACTTGATGTCGTCGAATTCCTTGCCCGTCTCTTTCAGATTTTCGTCAAGCTCGACGTAGATGACCGCGATGCTGGTGCGCGAGATTGATTCAATCTTCGTCACTTTTGAGTTGGCGGCCATCTGCGCCTCGACCTTTTTCGTGACTAACTGCTCGACTTTTTCGGCGCTGGCGCCGGGCCAGGGCACGAGAGCGACCGCCGTGCGTACCTGCACTTCCGGGTCTTTTCGTTGTGGCATCTTGAAGTAGCCATAGATGCCCCATAGACAGGTGGCAATCAGCAGCACCCAACTGACGTGGCGCTTCTCGACAAAGAAGCGGGCCGTGTTGTGCTTCGTTCTGATGATTTCTTCGTCGCTCTTATGCATTACGCTCTCCTCGATATTGATTGCTTTTATTGTCTCGCGGCTCTTGGTGCCTTTTGCCGGGTGTTTGTGCTTTGTACTTAAATACTTGCTGCTTTGGCCCGCCGGTAAGAACTCTCAGGAAGGAACGACTTCGCTGGACAGACATCAACGACCAAAGTACAAAGCCCAAAGATCTGCTTCAGGGAATCACCTGCACTACTTCTCCATCAGCCACCTGGGTCACGCCGGTCGTAATCACAGTCTCACCGGGCCGCACGCCTTCTTTGATCGCAATAGAATTTCCGAATGATTCGCCAAGCGTAACGGGGCGAAGACGCGCGAACGGGCGGCCATCCCGTTGATCGATGACGAGCACCGCATACGAATTCGACTCTTTCGCGCGAGTGATCGCGGTGAGCGGCACCACGGGCACTTCACCCTGCGAGCCGGCGCCTTCGCCGACACTGAGGGCCGCGATCATGCCTGGCCTGAGCTTGCCCTCGGGATTGGGAATCGTGACTTCGACGTCGAACACGCGACTGTTCTGATCCGCCGAGGGTGCGATGCGCGAAATGTGCCCGCTCATCTCAATGCCCGGCAGCGCGTCCGTGGTGATCTTTAATGTGTCACCCATGTTAAGGCTCGGAAGCGCGAGATCCGGGACACCGAAAGCGGCTTTGACCGAAGTAAGATCCGCGAGGGTGAAGCCGGTTGTGCCCGTCGCAACCAGCGCGCCCACTTCGATTTTTCGCTCGATAATTACTGCCGTCATCGGCGCCCGCAGATTTGTGTCCCCAAGCGGAATCGATGCCGTGTACGTGTACGCGTCGGCCGTCTTCACCTTTGATTCCGCCGCGCTGATTTGCGCCCGCGAAGTGGCCACTCGCGCTTCCGCTGACTGCAATTGCCCTCGCGCTGCTTCGAATTTCGCCTCAGCTACTTCGTACTGCGCCTTGTTCGCGTCGTAATCAGGCTTGGTAATGCTCTGCGAGCTGAAGAGAATTCGCGCGCGTTCATAATCTAACTGGGCCCGATCGAACGATGCCTTCGCGTCGCTCACTTGCGCGCGCGCCGTTTCCACGGCCGCGATTGATTCTTTGAGTTGCGCGCTATTTGTCTCGAGCGCCGCGTTCGCTTCGCCGCGCTGCGACTTAGTTTCGTTGACGCGCGCGAGGTAGTCGCTTTGACGGATGCGCGCCAGCAGTGTGCCCTGGCGCACGATGTCGCCTGCTTGCAATTTTCGCCATTGACCGGAAGCGTCCTTTTGCTGCGCTATCGAATCGACGTAGCCGCTGACTTTGAATGCCACGTCGATTTGCTCGGCTGGCCGAATGCTGGCTGAGTAGCGCACGCTGCTCACCGTCGAATGGGTCTCAACCGTCTTCACGCGCACCGGCTTGGCTGGTTTCTCTTCGGGGCGCGCCTTCGCGCATCCGGTAATCAGGCTCACGCCCAGCAAGGCCGCAATCGTTATTCTCGGGTTCGTTTTCATTTGTCTTCTCCTAAAGCTGTTTCGAAATCCGCTTTCGCGGTCCAAAACGAAAGGAGCGCTTTCTGATAGTCGTAGTTCGCATCGGCGAGTGAGGTCTCGGCCTGCAACACGTCTTTCAGTAGCACCGCCTCGAGTTTGTATTTGTTAGCCACCAGTTGGACGTTCGCGCTGGCTTGACTTTGTGCGAGACGCGCAATGCGGATGAGCTCGCACGCTTCGCGCAAGTCGCGGAATTTGGCGTTCACTTCCATCACCACCTGGTTCTGCGTATCAAGCAAGCTGTTGTTCGCCTGGGACACTGTTCGGGTTTTCTCGGCAACCTCGCGCTTCTTGCGTCCCCAATCAAAGAATTCCCATTCGACCTGGACGCCGACTCCACTGACGCTGCGCGGGACAAAATCGGATTGATTGAAAGTTGACACGTAGTTGTAAGTAACGCTGACGTCGGGAATGAATTCTGATTTCTTGGCGCGGCGGTCGAGGTCGGCCTGCTGCATCTTCAAACGTGCTTCGCGAATCTCGGGACGTTGGGCCAACGCGCGTTGCCGCGCCTCGACCAGATCCGTCTCGCGCATCATCGCTTGCGCGGTTTCGATCTCGTTCGCCACCGTAAAAGCCGTATTCACATCACGGCCGAGCAACATGTTGAGCTGTTCTTTCTGTTCAGTAATCTGGTTCGTAATCGTCATCAATTGATATTCGGCTTTCGCCAGGCGGGTCTGCACATCCATCTGATCGGTCTTCAAGGCGACCTGCTGCATCACGTATTCGCCGGTGACCCGATCGAGTTCTTTGTAGAGATTCACCGATTCTTCGGCCGCGCGGGCCTGTCCCTGCGACTGCAGGATCGCGTAGTACGCGCGCTTCACATTGTTAACGATCGTCTGTTCGGTCTCGCGCACCTCGCTTTGAGAGATCTCGCGTTGCAGTTGCTGCTGTTTGATTTGTAAGCCGATGCGTTTCAGCTGGGTGATCGGTTGCGCGATTTGCAGGACCGTTACCGCTGTCGGACTTGTCGAGGAAGTAATCGTTGTGTCTTCAAATGGCACCGGCCCGATCCCCGGGTAAGTTCCGAAGACGCCCTTGTCAAAATGGGTGTCGAAGGTGCTGAGCGGCTGTGAAATCAAACTGTCAACTTTGAATTGCGGTAACCGATGCGTCTTTGCGGCGGCCAGCTTGTCTGTCTGTTTTGCAACTTCAATGTGCGCGTTTTGGACGGAGCGGTTGTTCTCGAGCGCGACCTTGATCGCATCATGCAGTGTCAGGGAACCGGCGTCCTGAGACATAACCAGGTTCGCACCGCCCAGGAACGCCACCACTACGGCGACTGTAATTACCAACCGTTTCATTATTCCCGGTCTCCTTCCTTGCCGTTATTCGCATCGAGCGATCCCATGATTTGCTCAACGAACAGGTGCATGCCTTCGAAGGTCAGGTCGGGAGTGTCTTTCAATTGCGCCAGGATTTCGGCGCCGCGGCGGCCGACAAAGTTCACCCCGGCAAAATCGATGGTGATGCCGTAACCCAACTCTTCCTGCACGTCGTTGCAAATCTCTGTCAGCAACCTTGCATCAGCAGCCGTCAACGTGCCTTCGAGCTTCAGGACCATTCGGTTCTTGCGCTCGTCTTCAACTCTTGTAATTCGTGTGGTCATCTTTTTCGTTTGCCGGCTTTGTTCCTTTCTGCCACTAGCGCCGGCGCGAGGTGGTAGTGCAACGGCGGGGCCAGAGCCGCGGCATAGCCACGCAGGCTGCTAAGTCTTACGAATAAGGAGGTTGTGGCGCCGCGATTTCGCCAGAAGTGACCGAGCGACGCGAGACTGAAGCGCACATCGACGCCAAATATCGCGTCGAAGGCCAAATACCGCGTCGCGCCATCGAGCTCTTTCTGCCAGAGATAGTGCCGGGTTATCGCCACACCGTGTTCATCCAAATACGAATGCGGCGGAGCGAAATGCATTTCGCCCCGCCGCAATTGATTTTAAGAGAACCGTTAGGCTAAAAGTTTTTGCCCCTCGCTAGCGCGACCGGTTACCGCTGCGCGCGCGTGTAATCGAAATTCTCCGTAATAATGCCGATTGAATTACCGTCGTAGCTAACATCCGATCGCGCCATATAAGTCGGCCCGTCTGGTAGATCGGCGAACTCGGAAACAATGCGCACCGGTTTGTTCGCGAAGGTTGTTTGAATTTGCACGCGTCGTTGCTTGCGCGAAACCACGTCAAGGAAGATCGTCATCGAGTCGCCCGTCTGCAGCACGTCCCGGCCTTCGAGACGCAAAAGCTTTTTCTCCGGCGTGACTGCAGCCGTCGTCATAAACCGCTGCTTTCGATCCGGAGACAGGTCGGCGTAGGACTTTGCCAGGGCAGCCAGTGATGCGATCTTCTCGCGAAAGTCTTCCAGCTTGTGCTTGGCGATTCTGTGCCGGAGGCCAAATTTGGGCAGGTCCGGCTCCGGCGTGGCGCCAATGATCGTCTTCTGCAATTGGCCATTCCCGTCATAACGCATCGAGGCCACTTCAACTCGTTTGGTTTCCCCATCTTTGCGAATTTCGGTTCGCGAAGTCCATTCATACTGCCGGAGTGCCGCCGGGTTATCCGGCTGCCTCCGGGCGTTTCGATTGTCAATCTGCGCGGTTATGGTGACGGCCGCGAACAGGGCCAAGGGAATGGCCAAACTTAGGGCGCGGCGCAGAGTTAGTGTCGTTGTTTTCATGATGGTTCTCCTTCGTCTCATGCCGAGGGGGTTCATTTTTGCCCTGCCTGGTTCTTTTTGAATTTCTCAATCAGTTTCGTAACGGCCTTGTTGACGTCTTTATCGAGGTCCTTCGGGTTGATAGTTCCCGAGGCATAGCCCCGCCAGACTTCCTGTTTGCCGGCGGCATCGACAAAAATCACAACCAGTGTCCCTTCGGTCACCTCGTTGACGCTGAGGTTGCCCCGGCGCAACCACGGACCGAAGCGATTGTCCTGAATGTCCACGCCCTGCTTAGTGGTGACGTGATAGACAACCCAGAAATCCGGTTGCTCACTGGACGTGAAGCCGTTGGTTTTCAGCTGGGTGTCCAACGCGTCGTGGATTCGACGATCGTTGATTGGATTGGCCCGCAGCGGGTCGCCCGGCCGCCGCGTTGGCGCGTAGAAACCAAAGCTGCGGAATTTGGCGAGATTGAAGTTGTGGTCATAGTCCGTTTGCACATTTTGCGCGAAAGCGGCGCCGGCGCAGAGCAAAGCGAACACACTACCAGTGATTAATTTGCTAATAGACTTCATTTGATCCTCCTTAGATCGGTTTTCGTTGCAGTTGTCAATTGGCGGAGCTGATGGCTCTGCGTTGAATGGAACGTCCGATGACGTTGTCGAAATAATTCTTCAGCGTGGCGGCTGTATTTTGCGCCGTGATGAAACCAATGTAGTTGTCGGGCCGGAGCAGAATGCTGAAAGGCTTGTCGGTCCCAAAAATTTCCGTCGCGCGCGGCGTCAGCGGCAAGTCGTGACAATCAATCAGATCCGCGTACTCCCGCTGCACTTCGGTGGCGAGTTGCGCGCTGCCGTTTTCATCGACAAAATTCACCAGATGGAACTTTGGTGCATGCAGACCGTGGTGAACGTTCTGGCCGTCGATTAGAAAGTAGGGCATGCGATCACCCGCCTTGACCTCACAGTCTCCATCGCTGCTTACGCTCAACGAGCTGTAGCGATAGCTGATGCCGATTTGCGAAATCAGCGGGAAGACGAACTTGTTAACGGAATCGAGACCCATCACAAAGTTCGCGATGTACGGAAAAACTTCTGTTCTCAGAAAGCCCATCACCTTTGAGTCTCCCATCAGCAGATCGAACATCCGATCGGTCGTTTCCAGGAGGCGTGAAGCGACGACCAGACGCTCTTCGTTGTACGTATCCAGGAGTTTCTGATCGGCTTCGCCGCGCAACACGGTCGCCAGCTTCCAGGCGAGGTTGTAGCCGTCCTGAATGCCCGTGTTCATACCCTGGCCTCCGGCCGGCGAGTGAATGTGTGCCGCATCACCAACGAGGAAACACCGGCCTTCGCTGAACCTGTCGACGCGTCGCGAGTGGACTTTGTATGTGGAGAACCAATTCACTTTGTAGATATCCATGTCGAGCTTCGTGTCTTCCAGACATTGCTGCTCGATCTCTTCGTAAGGAACCTGTCCTTCGGTTTTGTCCGTTCCATCCGGAAAGAGTCCGACGATGCGATAACGATGTTCGCCGGGCATCGGAAAGAATGCGGTTGAGCGATCTTTGGCCAGGCAGGACACCAGCATATCGTGCGGAAACTTCCATTTAATCTGCACATCCGCGACGTAGAAGAGGCGCTCGAAGGTGCTGCCTTCGAACTTGATGCCCAAACGTTTGCGCACCGGGCTCTTCGCTCCATCGCAAGCAACCAGGTACTTTGCGCGGACCTGCTGCTTCTCGCCGCCGGCATCGGTCAGTGTGGCCGTTATTTCCTGATCGTTCTGAGAAAATTCAGAGAGTTCTGTTTGCCATCGCACATCGTGACCATGAGACTTGATGTATCCGTAGACCAGCTTTTCGTGTTTGCCCTGCTCAACAATCAGCAGATAGGGATATGCGCTCATGCCGGTGCCCAGCTTGGTTAGCGGCACTTCGGCGCGCTCCTGCCCGTCTTCGATCAACCGAACACTGGTTGTTTTGGTGCCTAGCGCAATCAGCGGTTCAGCCAAACCGAACTGCTCGTATAGTTCAAGCGTGCGTGCCTGGACACCAATCGCTTTCGAGTAGGGCGTGGTTCCGTCTTTCTTGTCGACAATGACGAAATCCACGCCATACCTGATGAGCTGGCTGGCGAGCGCCAATCCGGTAGGACCAGCTCCGATAATCAAAACGTCAGTATTTAATGTCGTAGTCAAAATCATTTCTCCCTTCAGTTGCTTGCGAGCACGCGTCGCAATCGTCTTCTGATTTTTCTCACCCGATGTTTCATCTCCTTGCCCTTCGTTCTTTGTTTTCACCGATTCACTACCAATTTGAATCGCTCACTCCGTCCGCGGCGGTCTAGTGCAACGTCCGGGCCAAAGCTGTGCGCGCAGGTCAATCGCGACGCTAAGTGGTTATGAATGAATAGGGATGCGGTTTGTTCGTGGGGGCGGATTGACTTTGGTAAGCGCCACACCACGCGAAGCTCTCGACGCGGCCTATCGCGTCGAACGCGAAATAACGCGTCGGGCAGTTCAGACTGTTGCGCCTGTAATTCGCGAGAACCGCGCAAATGTCGAATTCGACGCGCGGCCCGCGGGTTGCAGAGGTCACAGTACGTGGCAAGAACTTAATCATTGCCGAAGATGATTTAGTAACAAACGAAATGGAAACGAGCGGTAACGAGCGAGATCAAGAATCAACGGCAAACCAATGATGAGTCACTTCAATTACTTTACGCCGGTTTGGACCTTGTCCCGCTCGCTACCGCTCGCAAGTTCGTTACGGCAAGTTTTTCGAGACGCTTTTTGGCTTAGATAGAGGAGAAACCTATGTACCGCAGAACAATTATTCTTCTTTTAACAATCGTGGCGTTCGCTTTAACTGTCGCGGCACAGGACGCGACCAAAGGCGACGACACCACGCGCTTAAAGCAGCAATTGATTGAGCTCGACAATAAAGAGACGCAGTTGCGTCTGCGACTACAGGAACTTGACGAAGCACTGAAGCCGCAAAATATTGAGTTTGCGCTCGCGGGAATTGGATCGACCAGGCCGGAAGAGTTGCGCGAGCATCGCCGCAAAATGCTGACAATCGAGCGCGAGGGTGTCGAGAATCAGCTTAAGCTGCTCGGAGAGAGTCGCGCGCGAATTGAAACAGCGATTGCGGCCGCCGAAAGCAGCGCATATTTGAAGTATCTGCAGCCGTCGCCAACACCTTCGACGCAGATGGTAATGTCGGTAAATGCGGAAATGGGCCGCAGCGTTCTGCGCACGATCTTTTTGACGTTTTCCGCCTTGATTTTTCTTTTCGCAGGTTGGGTCTCGATCCTCGGTTGGAGGCGAATCAGATGAGAGTACCGGCGAGTTTGAAAACATATTCTGGAAAGTCCTGGAGGCGCCCTGCGTCCAGCTCGAGTATCATTGCGAGATCACGCCGACGCAACAGTAAGCCGGCCGATACCACTGCCAGCTGACGGAGCTGTGGTGCTCGCGTGTCTAACCGCGCTCACGAAACTGATTCTTAGCAAAGGCGGGCGCGCTATTTGATTCCCAATTTTTTCATGCGGCTACGAAGGGTCGATGACGGCATGCCGAGGATTTCCGCGGCGCCGCCTTTGCCGGCCACCGCGCCGTTCGCATGACGAAGTACTTCTTCGATATACGAACGCTCCATTTCATCCATCGTGGTGAGTTTCGGTTTAGCCGGAACCCCATGTCCATCTGACGATATCTCTTCGGTCATGCCGAGTTCTGAAAGCGGCGGCGTCAGTTCCGCGCCACGCGAGAGAATCACTGAACGCTCAATAAAGTTTTCCAATTCGCGCACGTTCCCGGGCCAATGGTATTTGCAAAGCACCTGCATCACATCGGCGGGCACGCTCTGAATTTTTTTGTTCATGCGTGCGGCATGCTTCTGCGCAAAGTACCCCACCAGTAAAGGAACATCGCCGCTACGCTCTCGCAATGGCGGAATCATGATTGGGAAAACGTTAAGGCGATAATACAGATCGCTGCGGAAAGTCTTTTCGGCGACCATCTGGGCCAGATCGCAGTTCGTCGCCGCGATAAGACGCGCATCAGTTTTGATTGTGCGGGAACTGCCCAGCCGTTCAAATTCGTGCTCCTGCAGAACCCGCAACAGCTTTGGTTGTAACTCAAGCGGAATCTCACCGATTTCATCCAGCAACAGCGTTCCTTTGTTTGCCAACTCAAATCGGCCGACGCGAGAGGCGATCGCGCCCGTGAACGCACCTTTTTCATGGCCGAACAATTCGCTTTCCAGCAAACCGGTGGGGATCGCGGCGCAATTGAGTTTCACCAGGGTCCGTTCGGTGCGGGAGCTCAGATTGTGAATAGCCCGCGCGATCAGTTCCTTGCCGGTTCCAGTTTCGCCAATCAGCAACACCGTCGAATCTGTCGGCGCAACCGTCTCGATCTGCTGCAGAACTTCTTTCAGGGCCGCGCTCTGGCCGACGATCTCAGAAAAGTTGTAGCGTGTCTTGATCTCTTCTTCGAGGTAATGCTTTTCACCGGCCAGCCGGTTCTTGAGCGCTTCAATCTCGTGAAACTGCAAACTGTTTTCGACCGCGAGCGCTATCTGGCCGGCGATCTGGCTAAAGAGTTCGAGATCTTCTTCACTGAACTTGTTTTCCTCGGTGCTGCTCACGCCGGCGATACCGAGCTTTCGGCCGTGCACTTGCAGCGGGGCGAGACAAGCTGACTTGGGACTGCTTTCGACAGGTTTCTGCGAGTAAAGATCAGCCGGATAATCAGCCAGATTTGGCCGCCGCACCAGCTTCGGGGTACCGGTAGTAAAGACTTCTCCTGCAGGAGTTCCCTCAAGCGGGATGGTGTCGCCCACGCGAAACGATTCGACCTCGGTGTAAGAAACATTCGAGTATTCGCGCAGATGATTGTGCTCGGGCTCATACAGCGCGATACCCGCAGCGTCATGAGGCATGATGTCACGCAAGCTGGCGGAAACTGCCTTGACCACGTCCTTCAGATCGAGGTTTGAGACGAGCGCATTATTGATTTCCAATAATAAGCCAATGCGATCGCGTTCGCGTGCGGCGCGTTGTTCAAAGGTGCGGGCGCGTTCGAAGTTGATGCTGTTCTGCACGGCCAACGCCACCTGACCGGCAATGCTTTGCAACAAGTTTGCATCCGCATTGCTGAACGCATCTTCGCGCTTGCTGGCGAGGCCCAAAACGCCCAAGGTGCGGTCGTGCGCGATTAAGGGAACGTTCAAGCCGGATTTGATTCCGATGGCGCTTGCCTGTCTGGCGTCAGGCGCCGGATGGTTCGCGAAATCAATCGAAGGTGTGATCACAACCTGACCGGAAGTGAAGGCCGCTCCGACGAGCGTTCCTTCGATGGGCAACCCGCTTCCCTCTCTGGCGAATTCGCTGTCCTCTTCGCGGTCGATCGCATGAACGATCAGTTGTTGCCTCTCTTCATCGTAGAGTGCGACGCTGGCCATGTCATGACTGAAATACTCACGCAGACAAGCGGACGTGGCCCTCAGCAGTTTTGCGAGATCGAGATGCATGGCGACGGCGTTATTGGCCTCGAGCAGGATTTGCATGCGCTCCCTGGCTTTCTGCGCCCGATCGAAATTCAAACTATTCTGCACCGCGATCGCAATTTGTCCGGCGATATTCACCAATAGCTCGACGTCCGGCTCCGCAAAGGCATTCTCGATACGACTGCCGAGGTTGAGGACGCCCACCGTTTGCTCGCTGCTAACCATGGGGATAAAGACCGCGGATTTCAGCCCTTGCTCGACAAAAAATTTCTGGGCCAAAGGCCAGGAGGATTCGCTCGCATCAATATGATTGCGGACGACAGGTTTGCCTGAAGTGAATGCCAGGCCGTTCAAAGTCCCTTCGATGTCAAACCGGGCGCCCGCGATCAGGTACTCATCGGTGTTCGCCGAATCCAATGAGTGCACCATCAACTGCTTCGTCTCTTCGTCATAGAGAGACATTCCCGCAAAGTCGTTTTTGAAATAATTGCGCAGACATGCCGCGGTCGCATGAATCAATTCGTTGAGATCAAGCGTCGTCGTGATGGCGTTGTTGATCTCCAGCAGCGTCTGGGCCCGTTCGCGCTCGCGCTGCGCTCGTTCAAAGTTCAGGGTGTTCTGTGTGGCGATAGCAATCTGTCGCGCGATGTGCTTCAGCAATCCCGCGTCATATTCGCTGAACGCGTTTTCCCGGCGGCTTGCGATTTCGAGCACACCCAGAAACTGGTCATGAACGATCAGCGGGATGCTGCAAGCTGAGCGCAACCCTTCTGCCACAGCGTGCTGAACAATCTCGGCCGGATATTCCTTAGGATCGATCGCCGGCAACCGAACCGTCGCGCCCGTTTGCAGCACGCGACCAGCGGGTGTGCCTTCGACCGGGAACACAATGCCGCTCTCCAGCGTGCTGTCATAATTGAAATTGAAAGTGTGCATGCGAAACTGCTTCAACGCCGGCTCGTAAAGCGACAAAGAGGCCGCATCGTGCCGCACCATGTTTCCGAGACATTCGGAAATGGCTTTCAACAAATCGGCCAGCGACAGGTTGGTAACGATCGCATTGTTGATGTTGAGGAGTAGCCGTTTGCGATCGCGCTCGAGCTCAGCACGGCGAAAATTAAGAATATTCTGTGTGGCAATCGCTACCGGCCGGGCGATCTGTTCCAGCAATTCGGCGTCTTCTTTACTGAATCCGCCTTCGCGAAAGCTGCCCACGTTGATTGCGCCCAGCACTTCATCGCCTGCGATCAGAGGCACCGAGCATCCACTGCGCAATCCTGCGGCGTATGCCATGCGAATTCCGGGGTGATGAAATTCATTAAAGTCGACGGTGTCGCGCCGGATGGTCGAGCGCGTGCTGATGCAAAGTCCCGCGGGCGTGCCTTCCACCGGAATCACCATGCCTTCGCGCCCAATGTCGATTGGGGGACGATCAAGCATGTGCACCCGCAGTTCACCACTGTCGCGATCCTTGAGCACAAAGGTGGCGGTGTCGTGGTTGATAAAACGTTGCAAGAGCGACGATACCGTGCGAAAGAGATCCTTGAGACTGCGCTTGGATGTGACGGCCTCGCCCACCTCAACCAGCAACTGATTACGATCGCGCTCGCGCTTGGCCTGTCGAATGTTCAGTGCATTTTCGATAGGAATGGTGATCTGCAAACCGACCTGCGCCAGCAAATCCGCGTCTGCCTCACTGAACGCGTTCTCAGTAGGGGCCGCCACCGTCAGCACACCGACGACGCGATCGCGTGACATCAACGGCACGCTGCAAGCGGACTTGATACCGTCATCGAGGGCTCGTTTGATCAGATCTGCGGGAAATTCTTCCAGCACCAATCGGTGAATCAAAACTACCTGGCGCGAAGTGAATGCCAGCGCGCTGGGCGTCCCTTCGATCGGCAGTGGCATTCCCTTGGTGAATAGATCGGGATCGTCGGAGTGCAACAGATGGACGCGTAATTGATCTATTTCGGGATCGTAAATCGAAATTGTCGCGGCGGTGGTCTGGTCAAACGCGGCCCGGACGCAATCAAAAATCGACTTCAGGAGCCCTTCCAGATCCAATTGAGACACCACCGCATTGTTGAACTCGAGCATTAACTGCGAACGATCGACATTTTTCAGAGACTGGGCTGACGCCAGGTTTGGTGGTGGTGATCCGATAACTTTCCGCAGTTCGTAGTCCATCGACGTCAGGTTGCGAGATTATTCAGCACGCAGATTCGAACTCAAGGCGCCGGTGAAAGAGACAGCCGAAGGCTGTGAAGTGGAAAACGACTCTGTGGCCCAGAAAGCGCGTGCTCATCACGGAAGCCTCGGCGTCTTTTGCTGGAATGAGACTGCGATAAAGACGCTGACGACTGCTTCAGTCGCCGGGCGAGCAAGTAAATTTAGGGCGGGATGATAACACGACATCGCTTTGCCGTACACGCGCTTCGTTTTGAGGCAGAGTAGTTGTAGAAATAAGGCGCCGCCGGCCTTAATTGACGCGTCGTCGCAGCCTGTTCCGGGCGGTAAGTTAAACCACATGAAAATATCGAGTGAGCCATTCGGAGTAATGCTGCCCGGTCAGGAAGTGCAGATCTTCACCCTGTCGAACAACCAGGGCGTTGAAGTGAGAATAATTAACTACGGCGGAATTATTGTCTCGATCAATGTGCCGGATCGAAATGGGAAAATTGCCGATGTCGTCCTGGGCCATGATTCGCTCGCAGGATATCTGACCCGCTCGTGTTACTTTGGCGCACTCTGCGGACGATATGCCAACCGCATTGCCGGAGGACGATTCCGTTTGCATGGCGTCGAACATCAACTCGCCACGAACAATGGCTCGCATCACCTGCACGGCGGATTGAGAGGTTTCGACAAAGTCATTTGGATTGCCGATGCGCGTGACGACGCTTTAAAGCTGGCGTATTTGAGCCGTGATGGGGAAGAAGGCTACCCGGGAAATTTGAGCGTGACCATCAATTATTCTCTGACCGACGATAATGACCTGCGCATTGAGTATTTCGCGACGACCGACAAAGACACGATCATCAATCTCACGAATCATTCTTATTTCAATCTGGCGACGACGCGCACAGTGCTTGACCACCAGGTCACCATTCATGCGGATGCGTTTACGCCGATCGACGATACTTTGATTCCTACCGGAGAATTGCGTTCGATCGCCGGAACGCCGATGGATTTCAATTCGGCCACCACGATCGGCGCGCGTATCAATACCGACGATCTACAACTGCGGAATGCTGGCGGCTATGACCACAACTTTGTGCTACGCGCCGGTGAGAACATTCTTAGAGAGGTGGCTGAGGTCTACGAACCTGACACGGGACGGGTGTTAACCGTCTTGACGACTCAGCCAGGCATGCAGTTCTACTCTGGAAACTTTTTGAATGGCAGCATCGTCGGCAAAAACGGTCGCCCATACATAAAGCATTTCGGTTTGTGTCTTGAGACTCAGCATTTTCCGGATTCACCAAATCATCCAAATTTTCCCTCAACAGTCCTCCGGCCGGGTGAGCGATATCATCATGTGACCGTGTTCAAGTTCTCCGTACGCTGACGAAGTGCGCGCAATGATTATCGTGCTGATGGGTGTAGCCGGTTGTGGCAAAACGACTGTGGGAAAGTTGTTGGGCGAATCGCTTCGGTGGCGATTTATTGACGCGGATGATTTTCACTCTCGTGAGAACATCGCCAAGATGACGCGCGGCACTCCTCTGGATGATGCGGATCGGCAGCCCTGGCTTGAAACCTTGCGAACCCTTGTGAAAGACCATTTGAATTCCGATCGCGACGCAGTGCTCGCGTGCTCTGCGTTGAAAGAAAGCTATCGCCGTACGCTTTTGGTTGATCAGCGAGTGCGGCTCGTTTATCTAAAGGGAAACTATGAACTAATCGCCGCCAGGTTGCGCGGACGCGCCGACCATTACATGAATCCCGAACTGTTGCGTAGTCAGTTTGAGACGCTCGAGGAACCTGCCAATGCGCTGATCGTGGATGCGGACTTATCACCAGAAACGATCGTGGACACGATAAAGCGAGAATTTGGGCTCGCCACTTAACTCATCAAACCAGCGTGCCTGTTAGTTTTGACAGTATTTCGGTTAACGCGAACCGCCTTACTTTCTTAGCGGCATGCCGAAAACCGATTTGCTAAAACGTTGCGCGAACATCGCGTGCTTGCTCGGATTGTTTTTGCTCGCTAGCTCTGCTTTCGCGCAGTCTTCCGCAACTTCCCCGGACAGTGATCAGAAAAAGGCCGCGGCCGCGGACTCCCAAGCGAACGACCTGCAAACCGAAATCACGACTCTGAAGGCGGAAAATGCCACCGTTCGCGAACTGCTGCGCAAGATGGAAGCACAGCAAAAGACGCTGCTCGAACAGGTAGACCGCTTGCAACGGCGACTAGACGGCGCGACGCCGGGCGATGGGCAGTCCACAACGCCGGGGCAGCCTTCGATTCAGTTGGCCAACGCGACGGTTCCCGCAAGCGCGACCGCGCCGGACGCAACGGATGTTTCCCCCGCTTCTGCGCCAAAGCCGGCGCCGGATAAGGAAGATCGTTACCAGGATGGAATCGTCATTTACCAAAATTCTGACGAGGCGAAGGTGCCGTTTCTCCTGAAGTTCAACAACAACACACAGATTCGATTTCTGAACACGATGGACAGCCCCGAAACCTTCACCGACCACTTGGGGAATATTCGCGAGGTGCATCGACGCAATGACATTACGGTAAACCGTTCGATGTTCGTCTTCAGCGGCTATATGTTCAGCAAGAAACTGCAATACAGCCTGACGGTCTGGACGTCCGCGGGCGCTGCTTCCATCGTAGTTGCAGGGAACATTGGATGGCGATTCAGCAAGAGACTCACGCTCACCGGAGGTTATACGGGAGTGCCGGGCAGCCGATCGCTGGTGAACACGTTTCCATTTTTTCAACCGACGGACAGAAGTATGGCGGATAACTTCTTTCGCCCGGGCTTCACTCAGGGCGTATGGGCTAACGGAGAGCTGTTCAAGAATTTTAACTATTTAATGTTCGTCGGCAACGGTCTCAACACCCTGAATATCACCGCAAACAAGATCGACACAAACCTGTTGACTGCCGGCAGTGTCTGGTGGGAACCGTTAGGATCCTACTCAGAGCCGGGAAAATCACGGCAGATGTACGACGATTATTTTGCTTCGACGAAAGTCCGCATCCGGTTGGGCAGCAGCTTCACGCGAGCGCGCGAGGATCGATTTTCGGAGATCGATCAATCGAGTCCCGACAACACCTCGATTTACAACTCCGACGGCGTGCTCGCGTTCTCAACTGGAGCATTTGCGCCGGGCGTGACGGTTCTGAAAGCCACTTACAAAATGTGGGCGATCGACGGCGGGTTGAAGTACAACGGCTTTTCGGTGAACGGCCAATACTACCTGCGCTGGTTAAACGACTTTGAAGCCGATGGACCGCTCCCCCTCACCTCTACTTTCGATCACGGCTTCGAATTGTCGGCCGGAAAATTTCTCGTCCCCAGGAAACTGGTGCTGTATGCCCGCGGCTCAAAAGTGTTCGGACAATTTGCGAACCCATACGAGTATGGGGGCGGATTCAAGTGGTACTTCCTCCCCACGGAACGGGTGTGGATGACTGGCGAATTGATGCGAGTTAAGGGTGCCCCGTACAGTGGCGCCTTTACTCCTTACACTGCGGGTATGAGTGGTTGGGCGCCAATGGTTCAAACCGTGCTCGCGTTTTGAGCCCTGTAGTTAGTAAAGGATTCTGTGTAAGCCCAACTGATAGGTAATCACGAACCCGAGTACGACACTGAAGCCCGCCGCGGCGGCACGCAGGATTAGGTTCGCCCGCGCAAATCGTTGCGCGGTGAGGATTGCCGGCACGCCGACCAAAGCGCTCATTATCATCATCCCGCCGGTTGAACCGAGGCCAAACACCACCACGTATCCCAACGCGATGAGTGGCTGATGAATAGTCGACAGGACCAACAGCATCAGCGCGCCACTTCCCGCCAGCCCATGAATCATGCCGACGATCAGCGGTCGGCGATGCAGCTTCAGCCCGTGATGATTCGACGCGGCGTCACGCTGCCGGAGTTTATGAATGTGTGGGTGCGCATGCAACCGACCGCCATGCTGGTGCACGTGCATATGTAAGTGCCCGCCTCGCATCACCTTTCGCAGCGCGTTGGCCCCGAGCACAATGAGCATAATGCCAACGACAAACTCGAGCGCGAGACTGAAGCCACTGCTGATCTCAAGGTGCAGGAACACGATCGCGGCACCCGCAACGAGAAGCGAAATAGCGTGGCCAATGCCCCAGAAGGCACCGACAAATGTCGAGCGCATGATGCTGGCGTGTTCACTCGCGATGGTGGAAACGGCGGCAATGTGATCGGCTTCGATCGCGTGTTTCAGACCCAGCACGAAGCCAAACGCGAGCATTGAGATGGTTGAGACTTCGGTCATCTGTTTCGTTGACAGTTGTTCGCGGTCATCCTAACTTTCGCATTTTCTCTGCTGGTCGCCCAGCTTGGCGTTCTTTGCGAGCGCGCGTCCTGGCGTGAGACCAAGACTGCTCCGGGAACAGGCGGTGCACGCGAAGCCGCAAAGTATCGCCAAGCGCCACTCGTGAGAATCCGCGAATTATTGGTTCATCTCGTCTCACAGGCGTAAGATAGCTGTCGACAACAAGCATTTCAAATTGCGCCCCGCCTGTTGATTGAATCGCGCCGCCATAAGTCGCCAATAAGGCGGGGCTGCGCCGGAACTTAAAATGGAAGCCTCGTTCCCCCATTCGCATCTGTCGCATTACCGCATCATCTCGAAACTGGGCGCGGGCGGCATGGGTGAGGTGTATCTCGCCGCAGACGCCACGCTGAATCGCAAGGTAGCGCTGAAGATCCTCCACGCCGATGTAACTGTCGAGTCAGAACGCGTACGCCGCTTCGTGCAGGAAGCAAAAGCGGCTTCCGCGCTCAATCACCCAAACATCATCACCATTCATGAAATCGGCGAGGCTGAGCAACGCCACTTCATCGCCACCGAGTACATCGAAGGCGAGACTTTGCAGCGTCGTCTGCGCGGCGAACCAATGTCGCTCAAGACGGTGCTCGACGTCGTCATTCAGATTGCCTCGGCACTGCAGGCGGCGCACGAGGCCAACATCATCCACCGCGACATCAAGCCCGAAAACGTCATGCTGCGTCCGGATGGACTCATCAAAGTCGTAGACTTCGGCATCGCCAAAGTAACGGAGCCATTAACTGCGGCCCAAGTCGACAACGAAGCCACGACGGTCCGGGAACCCGACCATACCTCGCCGGGCACAATTATCGGCACGGCGTCTTACATGTCGCCCGAACAAGCGCGCGGTTTGCGAGTCGACGCACGCACAGACATCTTCAGTCTCGGCGTGGTGCTCTACGAAATGTTGACCAAGCGAAAACCCTTCACCGGCGAAACGTCGATGGATTCGCTCATGTCGCTTTTGCAAAAAGAGCCGCCACCGATACGAGCTGCGATGCCGGACGCACCGGCGGAGATTGAAAGAATCGTCAGCAAGCAACTCAGAAAAGATTGCGACGAGCGTTATCAGACAGTCAGCGACTTGCTGGTCGATTTGAAAGGTTTACGCAGGGAACTTGAATTTCAGCACAAGTTGACCCTTAGCACGCCCGCCCGGAGCGCCATAAACTCAGAATCGACGGGCGAAACGCCAACCGCGATCGCGCGGACGACTTCAAGTACCGGTTCGTTTGTGCGAGAGATGGGAAAACGCAAAGTGGCCGTGGCCGGGCTACTTGCCGGGGTTTTGCTCGTGTCGGTTGCGATCATTTACTCCCTCACACGCAATCGTCCGTCTATTGTGACCGCTGATGCCCCGATTAACTCGATTGCGGTGCTGCCATTTCAAAACAAGAGTACCGATCCCGAGACCGAGTATCTTTCTGAAGGCCTGTCCGAATCTCTGATTTATGGTTTGTCGCAACTTCCGAATCTAAAAGTCAGCCCGCCGAGTTCTGTCAGTCGCTATACAGGGAAAGACATCGATCCGGTCACGATCGGTAATGACCTGGGCGTCAGTGCCGTAACCACGGGCCGCTTCGCGCAGCGTGGCGACGACTTAAGTATCAGTGTTGAGCTGGTCGATGTGCGCAACAATAAATTGCTCTGGGGTGGGCACTACGATCGAAAATTATCCGACCTGATGTCCATGCAGAGAGAGATCGCCTCTCAAATCACGCAAAACCTGAGGCTAAAGCTTTCGGGCGCGGATGAGCGCCGCGCGATGCGGCAATACGCAATGAATTCGGAAGGGTATCAGCTCTATCTAAAGGGTCATTACTACGCGTCGCGTTACACGAAAGACGGCTTCAACAAAGGCATCGAATATTTCGAGCAGGCGATTGCCAAAGATCCAAATTTTGCGCTGGCTTACACCGGCCTGGCTTTCTGTTATCTAAATCAGATCGACTGGGTTTTTGCGCCGAAAGATTCCGTGCCGAAAGCGAGGCAGGCTATTGAGAATGCTCTGCGTATCGATCCGGCGCTTGCCGAAGCGCACACGATGCGGGCAATGCTGCTACTGCAATACGACTGGGACTGGGTTCAGGCGGAGCAAGGGTTTAGGAAAGCGTTGGAGCTTGATCCGAATTATGCGTTGGGCCGATCGTTCCTCGCGTGGTACCTGGCCGCAATGGGACGTTTTGACGAAGCCATTGCCGAGGACAAGCGCGCGTTGGATCTCGATCCGTTGTCATCGGCCGTTAACGCAGACTTGGGCTGGGACCTCTACCTGGCGCGCCGCTATGACGAAGCGATCGAGCAACTTCGCAGGGCCGTCGATCTCGAAGCGAACTACTGGGTCTCGCTAGTCTTGTTAGGCCGCTGTTACGAAGAGACCGGCAAACCCAGGGAAGCCGTCGCCGCGTTTGAAAAGGCGAGACAAGTCGAGAATTCGATTCCTGAAGTACTCGCCGCGCTCGGCCACGGTTATGCAATAGCGGGCAGACGGGCCGAGGCGTTGAAAGTTATCCGTGATCTACAGGAGAAATCGAAGAGAGAGTTTGTACCGTCTTACTCCATTGCGACCGTTTACACCGGTCTGGGCATGAAGGAGCAGGCAATCCAGTATCTCATCAAGTCTTTCGACGAAGGCTCCTACTACATGATCCATCTCAAAGTTGAACCGATACTCGATCCCCTCCGTTCTGATCCGAGGTTCACCGACATCATGCGGCGAGTGGGACACTGAGATTGGCATTCGCCCAACCGTCAGGAAGAGCTCACCCAAGACGTGTCAGGAGCCTTCCTAATAATCGGGCTAATGCCCCGTGCTCACGGGCGTTCCCAGCTTTCGCAGGCGCTTTTTCAAAAACCGTTTTTCACTTTCGTTGTTGGTCAACTCGAGGGCGCGCGCGTAATGGTGTGCTGCCTCTTCCCCTGACCCCATACGCCGAAACAAGTCGGCGCGCGCCGCATGCAACAAATGGTAATCGTCGAGCGCGCCGCTGGCGACAATCTGATCAATCAGCGCGAGACCGTGTGCTGGTCCATCGGCCATGGCCACTGCGACTGCCCGGTTCAAAGAAACAATCGGCGATGGTTGCAATGTCTGTAAACGATCGTAGAGCGTGACTATCTGTCGCCAATCGGTATCTTCCGCGGCGCGCGCGCGGCAATGTTCAGCGGCAATCGCCGCCTGGAAAGTGAATGATCCCGCATCAGGAGAAATCAGCGCCTGCCGCACAAATGCCAACGCTTCGGTGATTTCACCCTGATGCCACTTACTTCGGTCCTGCTCTTCCAGGATGATCAAATCGCCGCCTTCGTCCACCCGCGCATCGCGCCGCGAATGATGCAGGAGCATCAACGCCAGCAGGCCAGTCGCTTCTGCAGGTGGCAGCGGGGCCATCAACATGCGCACGATGCGAGCTAAGCGAATCGCCTCCGCGCACAGGTCTGCGCGAACTAATTGCGCGCCTTGGGTGGAGGTGTAACCCTCGTTGAAGACGAGATAGATTACGGTCAGTACCGCACTGAGGCGTTCGGAAATCTCGGACGTGTCCGGTACTTTGTAAGGAATGCCGGCGTCGCGGATTTTCTTTTTTGCGCGCACCAACCTCTGTGCCATCGTCGTGGGGGGAACCAGAAAAGCGCGCGCGATCTCTTCGGTTTGCAAGCCGCACAATGTCCGCAAGGTCAGCGCGATCCGCGCTTCGGGTGCCAGCGCCGGATGGCAGCAGGTAAAGATCAGGCGGAGGCGATCGTCTGCGATTTCCTCAGCGAATGGATCCGGTTGCTCGGTTGTGGAATTCAGTTCGGCTGAGTACGATTCGACTTTTTCACGATGACTCGTTTGGCGCCGCAAGCGATCGATCGCTTTGTGTTTCGCAGTTTGAATAATCCAGGCTGCGGGCGAAGTAGGCACGCCGTCGATGGGCCATTGGTTGACAGCTGCCGCGAAGGCCTCCTGCGCCGCTTCTTCGGCCGTGTCGAAATCGCCAAACGATCGAATCAGGGTCGCGACAATTCGTCCCCAATCATTGCGATAAACGGCGTCAACCGCTGCATTTGCCGAGGAAATCATCGTTGACCCCAAATCATAAAAAATTTATCTGCCCGATGTCGATTTAGGCATCGGTCAATCGATTAACCTTGTGAGGGTCAGAACCGCTACCGCAGGCCGTTCAGACTGCATTAACGATTATGAAATATATGCTTTTGGTTTACATGGACGAGCGCGCAATGACCGACGACGAGCGCCAACATTGCTACGTCGAATCCGCGCAACTCAGTCAGGACCTGAACGCAAAGGGTCAGTATGTCGCAGCCGGTCCGTTGCACTCGGTTTCGACCGCAACGAGCGTGCGCGTTCGGGAGGGAAAGCGGCTGGTGACGGATGGCCCGTTCGCCGAAACACGCGAGCAGCTGGGCGGTTATTATATCGTCGACGCAAAGGATCTCGATGAAGCTATGACTATTGCGGAACGAATTCCGCCGGCAAGGTACGGCACGATCGAAATACGACCACTGATGGAAATCCCCGGTCTGCCAGAATGATGAGTATCCCTCTCACTTTGGGAGAGGGCTGGAGTGAGGGCATGGTGAAGCCTTAGAAACAAAACTTTCTCTCTCATCGCAGCTCTCCAGGATTTGGAGTGCGGCGATTAGAAAAAGGGCCAGCCATGAATCGGCAGTAACCCCTCGCCCTAACCCTCTCCCAGACGGAGAGGGATACAACAAACTGTAAGGAGTAAGTAATGGGAAATCCATTTGTGCACGTGGAACTGAACACTACGGACATTGAGAAAGCAAAGGGCTTTTACAGCCAGATGTTCGATTGGGAAATGGAAGACATGAACATGGGACCCAGCGGCACCTATACCGTTATTAGAGTAGGCGATGGAACTGGCGGCGGCTTGTTGAAGAATCCCATGCCCGGCGTGCCATCGTTTTGGCTCGCGTACGTCCTGGTTGACGATATCCACGCCGCCACGGGGAAGGCGCGGTCGCTGGGTGCGAAGATTGTCAAAGACTCGATCGAGGTGCCGAACATGGGATGGCTCACAATCATTGCTGATCCAACCGGCGCAGCGCTAGGTTTCTGGCAACCGAAACAAGACATGTGAAATTAGGTCAAATCTCAAATCTGAGATTTTGAGATTTCAAAATGTCGATTTGGGCTTTGCTCGTTCGACTAACCACTGAAACACAAAATAGAAATCAGATTCAAAAAGGGGGAAACGGAATGCGATTCATGGTGATTGTGAAAGCTGACAAAGAATCCGAGGCCGGACGTTTGCCGAGCGAGAAATTGCTTGCCGATATGACTACCTACAACGAAGAGTTGGCGAAAGCGGGCGTGATGCTCGCCGGCGAAGGTTTGCATCCCAGTGCAAAAGGCGCGCGCGTGCGATTCGATGCGACGGGCAAGACCAGCGTCATCGACGGACCATTTCCGGAAACGAAAGAACTGGTAGCGGGCTTTTGGGTATGGAAGTGTGCTTCGCTGAATGAAGCGATTGAGCGGCTGAAGAAAGCGCCCTTCGGTGGTGGTGAAGTCGAAATTCGCCAGGTGTTCGAAGCTGAGGATTTCGGCAAAGAATTCACGCCCGAGTTGCAACAACGCGAAGCGCGTCTGCGTGAACAGATCAGTGCGTAATGGACGAGAAGGTTGAGGCTGGGGACTAGAGGCTCGAGGCTGGAGACTAGAGACGATTTCCTCAGGAATCTAATACGGGCCACGGAAATAATCATGGTGCAAAAAGCTAGAAAACTGAGTTGCTACCCCAGCCTCTAGACTCTAAGAATCAAAGGAGAAGACACAATGGCAAAGATAGAACAACGGATTACACCGATGCTGTGGTTCGACAACCAGGCGGAAGAAGCGGCGAATTATTACGTCTCGATATTCAAGAACTCGAAGGTCACGAACGTCAGCCATTACGGCGACACCGGTCCGGGCCCCAAAGGCTCGGTCATGGTTGCAGAGTTTGAACTTGACGGCCAGAAGTTCACGGCATTAAATGGCGGCCCACAGTTCAAATTCACCGAGGCGATTTCATTGGTCGTCAACTGCGAGAACCAGGAAGAAGTTGACTACTACTGGGATAAGTTGAGCGGCGACGGAGGTCAGGAAGTTGTCTGCGGATGGTTGAAAGACAAATATGGATTATCGTGGCAAGTCGTGCCGGTCAGAGTGTTCGAACTGCTGAGCAACCCGGCGACATCTGATCGAGTATTGGCCGCAGTGATGGAAATGAAGAAAATCGAACTCAGCAAGATCGAAAAAGCGGCGGCAGCCGCAGCAGGCGCATAAGGCGACTGGGAACGCATCCGCATTCATCCGCGGGCCAAGGAGGTGCGGGGGCCCGCGTTCCGCCTAGATCGGCAGAGGCGGTCAAATTATGAGTGAAGCTAACCCGACAAGTGCTTTGCGCAGCGTGGGCGCGATTTTCGCGGGTGTGGTAACCGTGATTTTTCTGTCGCTGGCAACAGACGTGATATTACATGCGACTGGAATTTACCCACCGTGGTTTCAACCGATGGCGGATCCGCTATGGCTACTCGCGCTCGCTTATCGAATCGTGTACGGCATCCTGGGCGGCTATGTCGGCGCTCGGTTCGCGCCCAGTCAGCCAGTGAAGCACGCACTGATCGTCGGGTTCATTGGCTTGGCCCTCAGCATTGTCGGCGTCGCGATGCATTGGAACAAAGGACCTGAGTACGGGCCCAAGTGGTTCAATCTTGCGCTGGTTGCGACCGCCCTTCCCTGCGCGTGGATAGGCGGCAAAGTTGTTGCGGCGCCTCCCCGTCGCCAAACGGTTTGACAGATCAGGAGACTATTGGAGAAAAGTCATGAACATAGTTCCACATTTGAACTTTAACGGGCAGTGCAAAGAAGCATTCGATTTCTATGCAAAGCTGCTCGACGGTGAAATCAAATTCAGTATGACCTGGGGCGAAATGCCCGGCGAAATGGGCAGTCAATGCCCGCCGGAGACGAAGAATCTCATCATGCACACGACCCTTGAAGTCGACGGTGATTTAATTATGGGCGCCGATTCGCCACCGGATCGTTACACGCCCCCAAAAGGAATCACCGTCTCAATCGGTGTGAAGAGCACGGACAAGGGAGAGAGGATATTCAAAGCGTTATCCGAAGGTGGCAGCGTCACGATGCCATACGAAAAGACCTTCTGGTCGCCAGGCTTTGGCATGTGTGTCGATCGATTCGGAATTCCCTGGATGGTGAACACCGAAGTGCCGATGCCACTGCCGGAAACGCGATCACGTTAATCAAGCGAGGAAGAATGAAAGCCAGCCGAATCATCGCCGCGGATGCCGTCAGCGAATACCTTTCGCAGGTACCACAGCCCCAACGTGCTGCGCTCGAGAAACTGCGTAGCACGATTAAGTCAGTCGTTCCCGAGGCGACCGAAGTAATCAGCTATGACATCCCGACATTCAAGCTCAACAGACGAATGTTGGTTTCTTATGCCGCCTTTAAGAAGCATTGCAGTTTCTTTCCGGGCGCGGGCCCGATAGAAAAGCACGCAGACGCTCTGGAATCTTTTCAGACGTCGAAAGGCACGATTCAGTTTACGCCGCAGCATCCGTTGTCGGCGGCACTGGTGAAGAAGTTGGTGAAGACCCGAATAAGATTGAACGAGGCGCGAAAATGAACATTCTCCTGTGGATCATTCAATGCTTGCTGGGCCTGCTGTTTATTTTCAGCGGCGTGATGAAATTTGTGATGTCGGTTGCTCAGATGAACGAGCAGGCACCCGTTTTTCTGCCCGGAATTTTTCTTCATTTCATTGGCGTGTGCGAGATACTCGGGGGTCTGGGTTTGATACTTCCGAGCGCTCTTCGCATCGAACCCCGTCTCACGCCTTTGGCTGCAGCCGGCCTGGCAATCATTACGGCCGGGGCGACTGTGATTACTTTGATGGGCCCGATGAAAGGAATGGTGGTCGTACCCCTGGTGACATGTCTGCTCTGTATATTCGTCGCTTGGGGACGCTGGAAGGCACGGCCAATCAGCGCCAGATAAGTCGCCTGAATTAAAAGCCAGCGAGCTTTGCCTCAAAGGTCTTTCGATTAGTTCTCTAAAAATGCGAACTGAATCATCGCCGCAGAGCGGCGAGATGTTATAGCCATCGCAATTGCCTCTTATCGTCTCCGCAAAGAAGAAGTCAGAAAGCCGCGCCGTCTCAATAAATATTACGTGCCTACGCCAATTACCTGTCCGGCGTATACGATGATCTACTGGGGACTCGAAATCAGGATTGCCCGTCTCATCTTCAAATAGCGTTTGCGTCTCGCGCGACTAGTGTCTTACTTTACGGTTTTTCCTTTGCGTCTTTGGACTCTGCGTGAAGGTAATCGATCAGGACCAGTCAGTTCACGCTAAGGCGCCAAGACGCAAAGTCCCGCGAAGACAAATTAAGCACGACTAGCCAAGCGATCCGGTTTTGTTGTTTTATTATCAGGGCCAATTTTTACCAGAGGTCTCAATGAAGAAACTATTTTTTGCTTTTATTCTCTCGCTTCCGGTCGCGTCGATCTGTGTCTCACAAAACCAGCAGTTAGCGCGCTCGCAACCGCGCGCGCGCAACGTCACGATCGCTCGCGACGATTGGGGCATTGCGCACGTGCACGGAAAAACCGATGCCGATGCCGTGTTTGGAATGATCTACGCGCAGGCTGAAGATGATTTCAATCGCGTGGAGACAAATTTCATCAACTCGCAGGGCCGGCTGGCGGAAGCAGAAGGCGAAGCGGCTATCTGGCAAGACTTGCGGATGAAGCTGTTCATCGATCCGGCGAAGATGAAAGCTGGTTACGAATCAAGCCCGGCCTGGTTGAAAAGCTTAATGGACGCCTGGGCTGATGGCTTGAACTTCTATCTAAAGACACATCCGGACGTAAAGCCGCGTGTGATCACACATTTTGAGCCATGGATGGCTTTGACCTTCAGCGAAGGCAGCATTGGCGGCGACATCGAAACAATTAATCTCGCGCAACTGCAGGCGTTTTATGCGAAGACCGACGTAATCATTGTGCCATCGGCTGGCGGTGGCACGGACGTCTCGGTTGTGAATCACGCGCAAGATGCGCGTGCCACGGATGAGAGCGACCTTAACATCGAGCCAAGCGGTTCCAACGGCATCGCGGTCGCTCCCTCAAACACGAAGAACCACCATGCTTTGCTGGTGATCAATCCCCACACTTCGTTTTATTTTCGCTCGGAATTACAAGTGACGAGCGACGAGGGCCTCAATGCCTACGGCGCATCGACGTGGGGACAATTTTTTATTTATCAGGGTTTCAACGAGCACTGCGGATGGATGCACACGTCCAGCGCGGTCGATGCCATCGATGAGTATTTTGAAACGATCATCAAGAAGGGTGACAGCTATTATTACAAATATGGCAACGAAGAACGCCCGGTCAACGCTTCCAAAATCACCGTTCCGTACAAAACGGACACTGGCATGAAACAGCGAACATTCGTCGTTTATCGCACGCATCATGGCCCAATCATTCGCGCGCAGGACGGCAAATGGGTAAGCGTCGCGTTGATGAATGATCCCGTTAAGGCCCTGACCCAATCGTTTACGCGCACTAAAGCAACCGGCTACAAATCATTCAAGCAGACGATGGAGCTGCACACGAACTCATCCAACAACACGATCTTCGCTGACGCTAGCGGGAACATCGCATACTTTCACGGCAACTTTATCCCGCGACGCGATCCAACGTTTGATTGGACGAAACCGGTCGATGGCAGCAATCCGCAGACGGATTGGCACGGGCTGCTTTCGATCGACGAGTCGCCGAATCTTTTGAATCCAGCAAGCGGCTGGCTCTATAACAGCAACAACTCGCCCTGGTCGGCGGCAGGTCCCAGCAGCCCGAAACAATCTAACTATCCGAAATATGTCGACAACGGTGTGGAATCCGCGCGCGGTCTGCATGCCATCCGCGTCCTGGAAAATAAGAAGGATTTTACGGTCGAGACACTTCGTGATGCCGCCTACGACAGTTATCTGACATGGTTCGAAAAACCAGTGCCGGCACTCATTAAAGCCTGGGACGGCGCGCCCGCTGGTGACCCGCTGAAGGCAAAGTTGTCGGATCAAATTGCGGCCTTGCGTGCATGGGATCTGCGCTGGTCAGCCAACTCAGTGCCAACCTCGCTCGCGGTTTACTGGGCTGACGATCTTCAGCGCAGTCTGCGCGCCGATGCGCGCACGGCGGGCATTTCGTTTCCGGACTACGTTTCCACAAAAGGTGCACCTGAACAATTGCTGAAATCTCTGGCGGCGGCGTCAGACAAACTGACCGGCGACTTTGGCACGTGGAAGACACCGTGGGGAGACATTAACCGCTTTCAACGACTGACCGACGACATCGTTCATCCCTTCACCGATGCCGGACCGAGCATTCCCGTCGCATTTACTTCAGCGGTTTGGGGATCGCTCGCTTCATTCGGCGCCCGTCCGTATAAGGGCTCAAAGAAAATTTACGGAACGAGCGGCAATAGTTTTGTCGCGGTGGTTGAATTCGGCCCAAAAATTCGGGCGATCGCGGTGACCGCCGGTGGCGAAAGCGGCAATCCTGCATCGCCGCACTTCAACGATCAAGCGCAGCGCTATAGCACGGGTGACCTGCGTGAGGTGTATTTCTATCCCTCACAACTGAAAAGTCACACGGAACGAACGTATCATCCGGGAAAGTGAGACAGAGAACAATGAAGTGCAAATTGAAAATTGAAAACTGCAAAATGGCAGGTGGCGGTTGGCGGATTCTCTCGTAAGCAGGGCTTGCCTAAGTTCGCAGCGTACGTAGTGTGTCGGCAACGGTTAACGTTGCGAGCTGTCCCGAATTTTCAATTTGCATCTTTCACTTTTCAACTTGCACTTCGTTGTTGTGCCGCAGAATGATCATCCACCTCATCGACGGAACTTACGAACTGTTCCGCCAATTCTACGGCCTGCGCCGGTTTCACAAAACAGATCCGCCGTTCGGCGCTGTTTCGGGTGTTCTCGGCATGATCGTCAAGATGATCGAGGATGGCGCGACCCACATCGGCGTCGCGACCGACCACGTCATCGAATCCTTCCGCAACGACCTTTGGCCCGGTTACAAAACGGGCGCCGGAATTGATCGCGCGCTCTGGGCGCAGTTTCACCCGCTTGAGGACGCGTTGGCCGCGATGGGTATCGTCGTTTGGCCAATGATTGAATTTGAAGCCGACGATGCGCTGGCTGCGGCGGCTAACCTGGCGGCCCGCGACAAGAAAGTCGAGAAGGTTTGCATCTGGACCCCTGACAAAGACCTCTCGCAGTGCGTCGTCGACGATCGCGTCGTGCAAATCGATCGCCGCAAGAACGAGATTCGTAATGCTGATGGCGTGCGGGCGAAGTTCGGCGTCTGGCCTGAATTCATCGCCGATTATCTGGCAATGGTCGGCGATTCCGCTGACGGTTACCCCGGGCTACCCGGCTTTGGCCCAAAGACGGTAGCGAAGCTAATCAATCAGCACGGCCACATTGAGGACTTCCCTGCCTCGCTCCTCAGCGATCAAAATCGTGAACTCGCGTTACTTTTCAAGAACCTCGCGACCCTGCGCACCGACGCCTCGCTTGACTCGCCAACGAACGGCGAAACCAAAAGCGTGAACAGACTGCGTTGGCGCGGTCCCCACCCCAATTTCCTTTCCCTTGCAGAAAAAATCGACGCTGCGCGCCTGGTGAACCGCATAGACAAGCTCGCTAAGGCCACCCATAATCGCGCTACAACGGAGGCCTAATTGAAACTTCGCGCCGGTGGACTGCATCTCGTGCTGGGGGTACTGATCGCGACGACGCTGGCGATTCTGGCCGTTTCTCTCTCTTGGAACTTCACATTCTTTCCGCCGGGATTCACGGGCTGGGGCGAAGTAACGCGCGATCAAACGATTGCCGGTTGGGCCATACACCGGAACGATCCAGGAAAACGTGTTGAAGTCGAACTCTACATCGACGATCAATTTGCCGGTCACACAGTCGCGGAACTTCCACGGCCTGACGTCGTGCAGGCCGGATGGACCTCCGATCCACGGTGCGGCTACGTCTTCACCCTTCCTGCCTTGTCAGTCGGCAACCACGAAGCGAGGATTTATGCGTTGGCCCACGTCCGCAGCGGTCATTACGTGACCCTGCAGATGACTGGAAATCCGCTTCGATTCTCGGTAAATGCCGACAAAACCGTAACGTCATCAAAATAAATGCTCATTGTCAGTATCCGTCGTATCGCGAAGTTATTGCATGACTGATGACAAACTTTCTCCATCCTTGCAGGTTGTATTTCCCATGAACGACAAAAGGAGGACACAAATGGCGAAGAGCAAACGCTCAGACGTGATAGGTACTGTCTCCAACGCCGCTGATCGAGCGGCTGAGATAGCAATCGAGGTAGGCGACCGGGCAGCCGAACTGGTCGAGCAGACTTTGAAAACAACTTCGGACGCCGCCAGGAAAGTGGGCGAAACGGTCGCGGGCCAATTGAAACCGCAAGCGCGCGGCAAAACAACTGTGGGTGGCGTGATCAATCGTGCGGCGAAGACGGCCGCGCAACAGAATCGGAAATTGGTGCGCGCGGAAAACAAGGCCGCCAAACGCGCCACAAAGACTGCCGCAAAGGCTGCCCGCAAAGCGAGCCGCACCGCGACCAAAACCGCGAAGCGGGCCGGCCGAGCGGCTAAACAAGCGAGCAAGACGGTGAGAACCGCCACATCGCGTGCCACCAAGTCGGCTCGCAGCACGGCGAACCGCGCCGCCGGCGTCGCACGAAAAACCGCCAAACGCGCCACTACTAAACGCAGCAAGAAACGATGACGAACGGGAAAACGTTCCTTGTAATCACCGTTCTTCTCGCCTTCACACCGGCAATCGCGGCATACCCGCAGAGCGCGCAGCCGATTGCCGTCTTTCAGTTGCGACCTCATCCAGGCGGCACTTACATGATGACGTTAAGCGCGAACGTGCTCGGGCATGAAGGCTCGTTCGTGTTCGATACAGGCGCTGGTGTCACGTACATCTCTCCTGCGTTCGCGCAAACGATCGGCTGCAAGCCGTGGGGACAACTGAGCGGATTCGTTTTGACCGGTCAACGACTGGACATGCAACGGTGTGACGCGCTCACATTCGACATCGACAGTCACCGGTTCAACGCACCAATCGCCGGCGTCTTCGACCTGATGAAATTCATGCCGGCAAACGTTCCGAAGATTGACGGCTCGATCGGCCTCGATCTGTTTGCCGGGCACGCTGTCACTCTGAGCCTCGCACAACGAAGACTCATTGTTGAGAGTCCCGCGAGTCTGAGGCAACGGATGCGGATCGGAAAAGAAATCTCGGTGCGACTGGTGCGAGAGGTGGAAGGCGTCGCGCTGGCCGTCGTCGTCGGGGTGGTCACACCTGAAGGCACGGCGTGGATGGAGTTGGATTCCGGCAATGGCGGCGCTAACGTGATCGCAAAACACATCGCACCGCTCCTGAATTTGAAGATGGATGTAAAGGGACCTCAGCCTGCAAAGTTTATGCTCGTCGGCGGCATTTCCGTTGGCGGCGATGCGCGTATTAATGACACCCTGATCATGGACGGTAACATCGGCACCCGCTTCATGATCGATTGGAATCTGACGTTTGATCTTGCCAAAGGCCACGCGTGGCTGACGCCGGTCGCGGGAAGGAAGCGGGAAGCGGTAGGCGGGAGGCAGTAAGCAGAGTTTTTGCCATTTGCGTTCTGCCGCCTGCTTTCTGCGGCCTGCTTCCTTCCCTAATTCCGCCAACCTGCGTAATCTGTGGCCCGATGAACCCTCCATCCTTCGCAGATATCGTCGCCGCGCGTGCAGCAATCTCAGAGTTTTTGCCCAGAACACCCCTCGTTCGCATAAACAAGATCTCAGAGCTGCTTGATTGCGAGTACTACGCGAAACTCGAGAACCTGCAAGCGACGGGCGCCTTCAAAGTGCGCGGCGGAATCAATCTGGTGCGAAATGAAATGACGGCGAGCAGAGGTAAGCCTGTCACTCTGATCACCGCCTCAACCGGAAATCACGGCCAATCGATTGCTTATGCGGGCCGCCTCTTCGGGGCGCGCGTAATCATTTACGCGCCGGCTGAAAACGTTAATGAATCAAAGATGCAGGCGATGCGCGATCTGGGCGCTGAGGTTCGCTTACACGGTCGCGATTTCGACGAGTCTCGTCTGGAAGTCGAACGGCTCGCGCGCGCCGAGGGCTATCGTTACGTTCATTCCGCCAATGAGCCGTTACTGATTGCCGGTGTTGGCACGCTCAGCGCTGAGGTTTTCGAAGATTTGCCCGACGTCGAGGTGATCCTGGCGCCCGCAGGTGGCGGCAGTTGCGCGTCCGGAGCCTGCATCGCCGCGCATGAACTAAATCCAAAAGTAAGCGTCTACGCAGTGCAATCGGACGCGGCGCCCGCGTTGCGACATGCTTACCACAACCGTTCGCTTGATCCTTACCCAACCATGCTGACAGTGCACGAAGGATTGGCGACGCGCGTCCCGTTTGAGCTAACCAACAAAATCCTCTGGAAGCACCTTACCGACTTTGTGCTCGTCAGCGATGCAGAGATCAATGACTCGATTCGGATCCTCGCGCGCGATGCAAAACAAGTCGCCGAAGGCGCGGGTGCAGCGTCCCTGGCGGCCGCGTTCAAGTTGCGCGAGAAGTTGAGAGGGAAAAAAGTTGTTGGACTTCTCACGGGCGGTAACATTCCACCCGATCGATTTTCGAAAGTGCTGTCCGGGGTCAATTAACACCGACGATGCATCCGACCACCTCGGTTGTTCTGATTGTCCTGGTCTTCGGATTTGTCATGTTGGCACAGCAACCAACGCCGCAGATTCCCTCGCCGATGGTTGATCACACGCGTCCTCATCCGCGAGTTCAACACGCGGAAGTCGCGGGACGTCGCGTCGATTTGAAAGCGCTCAAAGGCGCGCGACTTTTCATAAATCCGAACGTCAATCCCAATAAGCCTGTGCCTTTGTTGGTTCATTTTCATGGCGCGCCCTGGCTCGTCGAGCGGCACGTGGCTTTCTATCTGCGCAAAGCCGCGCTCATCACCGTTCAATTGGGCGCCAGCTCGAGCGTTTATCGTCGTCCTTTCGAAAACGCAGAACTTTTCCCCAATCTCTTGCATGAGGCCGCCGATGAATTGCATCTCAAGCGCGGCTGGTCCTCAATTGCGGTCTCTGGATTCTCAGCCGGTTACGGCGCGGTACGCGAGGTTCTTCGTCAGCCTGAGAACTTCTCCAAAGTTAACCACGTGCTGCTGCTCGATGGCATGCACACGAGCTATGTGCCGGCAGGCAAGCCGGTCGCGGACGGTGGTGCGATCGACGCCGCCGGACTTGATTCATTTATTGCTTTTGGGAAAGAGGCCGTCGCCGGCAAAAAAATCTTTGTCGTCACGCATTCGGAAATCTTTCCGGGCACTTACGCCAGCACGACCGAGTGCGCGGACTACGTCTTATCCGCATTGAACCTCAAGCTGCGGCCGCAACTTCGTGCGGGTCCAATCGGAATGCAGCAATTGAGCGCCGTCGACGTCAAAGGTTTTCACGTCCGCGGCTATGCCGGTAATTCGGCCCCGGACCATGTGGACTTTTTTCAGGCGATGCCGGCGTGGTTTGCGCTGCTTAATATCAAGTAGCACCGGATCTCTTTCCTAAACTGCCGAAACTGCGTAATCTGTGCGTCCACGGCCGCGCCACCGAATGTTCTAATGCTCTGTCTTACCGGTCGCTGAGTCTTACGATTTTCGTTCGGAGGATCCCCAATGAAAAAACCCACGCTGTTGTCGGCCATATTAGTAATCGCCGCCCTAGCCATCTTCTTTTCGACTCGATATCATCCTGTCGAGGCGCAACAGCGCCCCGGCCTGACGCCCGAACAAATCGCGCAGCGGCATGAACACGAGCAGGAACTGCAATCTCTCGCCATCGTCGAACGGAAGCTGATGATTCCCATGCGCGATGGAAAGAGGATGGCCGCGGACGTCTATCGACCCAAGGACCTAACAAAGAAATACCCCACTGTATTTGTTCGTACTCCCTACAATTTCAATTTTTGGGATGTCCGCAACGGTGTGCCGCGCGACATGAGCAACGAACTCGACGCGGTGAAGCGTGGGTATGCGTTTGTGGAAATCAACGAGCGCGGCCATTTCTTTTCCGAAGGCAACTACGACATTCTCGGGCCGCCGCTCAGCGATGGTGACGACGAACTGACCTGGATCGCGAAGCAGCCGTGGTCTAACGGCAAAGTTGGACTGATCGGTTGCTCTTCAACCGCTGAGTGGCAGTTGGCGGTCGCCGCCCTCGGCAATCCGGCGCTGGCAGCGATCATTCCACAGGGCTTCGGGGCCGGTGTTGGTCGTGTCGCGCCTTACTTCGAACAAGGCAATTGGTATCGTGGCGGCGCGGTGCAAATGCTTTTTATCGCTTGGATTTCCAGCCAGCAGAACCAGGTGCGTCCGATGTTCCCGGCAAATACTGCGCAGGAAGACTTGATTCGGGCGTCGAAGTCATTCGATCTCGCGCAGCAGTCACCGCCGGTTGATTGGTCACAAGCGCTGCGTCATTTGCCGGAAATGGACATCATCAAAGCCGTCGATGGTCCACACGGCATCTTTGGCGACGAAATGCCGGTTGACAGTCGGGGGGCAATGATCAAAAGGACGCCCAATGATCCAGCGTGGTTCCGTGGCGGTCTATGGCACGACAACATGAATATCAATGTGCCGGGTTTCTGGTTCATGTCGTGGTACGACGTTTCCGTTGGGCCAAACCTCGCCGCCTACAACTTTGTTCGTAAGCACGCTAAAGGCGAGATCGCAAATCAGCAATACGCCGTAATTGCGCCGACGCTTCACTGCGGCTACAAGCGCGCGACCGACAACACCATCGTCGGCGAGCGCAGCATGGGCGACGCGCGCTTGAATTACGACGAGCTGACGTGGAAATGGTTCGATCTGTTTGTGAAAGGCGCCGGCGAGGACAAGAGTATTCTCGCACGACCTAAAGTCTGGTACTTCACCATGGGAATCAACAAGTGGCAAGGCTCAGACACCTGGCCGCCGAAAGACGCCCAACCCCTTACATTCTTTTTATCAAGTGGCGGCAAGGCGAACAGCCTGAATGGTGACGGCGCACTGCTCGCAAACGCGCCGGCTACGGATGCGCCTGACAAATTCGATTATGACCCGATGAATCCCGTGCCTTCGTACGGCGGAAATGTGTGTTGCACCGGCAATGCCGTGCAGGGAGGGTCCTTTGATCAACACAAGATGGAGGAGCGCAACGACATTTTGGTTTATTCGACTGAGCCGCTGAAAGAAGGAATCGAACTAAGTGGACCCATCGAAGTAACTCTTTTTGTCTCGTCGAGCGCGAAGGACACCGATTTCACCGTGAAGTTGATCGATGTGTATCCGGATGGCCGCGCTTATAATCTCGACGAGACGATTCAGCGCCTGCGGTATCGGAACGGTTACGACAAGCCGCTCGCATGGATGAGCGCGGGCGAAATCTACAAGTTCAGCTTTTCACCGATGAATACGAGCAACTTTTTTGAAGCCGGACATCGCATTCGGATCGAGATTTCCAGCAGCAACTTCCCACGCTTCGATCGAAACATGAATACGGGCGGGAATAATTACGATGAAACGACCGGCGTTGTCGCGCATAACGTCGTGCATCACTCAAGGCAGTATCCGTCGTCGGTGACGATCACGGTAGTGAAGCGCTAGCGATCTGATCGTTACGCTATGGTGAGTTCGCGTTTCCTGAAACTGATAATTCCGGTGATCATCTTTGTTGTCGCCTACCTAATATTCCTTACTTCTCATGTCTCTCAAGATGCTGACTCGAAGTATTCGATTCTGCTTAGCGAAAGCCTCCTACATCACCAGACTTTCACTCTCGATAGGTTCTCTGAAGTAACCAGCGAATCGGACTTATCGACTCAGCCGCTGACACGCATCACCGATTATCGATTACAGACCGTCAACGGACACACGTACTATGCTTTTCCGCCAGGAAGTTCTCTGCTTTCGCTGCCATATGTAGCCGTTATGAATCTCTTCGGGGTTTCAGCGGCGCGTTTTGATGGGACATATGACGGAAACGGCGAGATGAAGATTCAACGGAGTCTTGCGGCGCTGTTGATGGCGGTTTTTACGATCATTGTCCTATCCACGAGCAGACTCTTACTGCCGTTCCAGTGGGCTATCCTGATTGCGGTCGGCTCGGCTTTCGGAACTCAGGTTTGGAGCACTGCTTCGCGTGCGCTCTGGTCTCACACCTGGGGCGTACTGCTGTTGGGCATTGTCAGTTGGATCCTATTGCGCCATGCAACTGGAAGAGGCGGTCTGGCGCCGGCGCTGCTTGCTACGCTTCTGTCACTGGCTTTCGTGGTGCGTCCGACAAACTGCATTGCCGCAATCGCGATTGCCGCTTACATTTTTATTTTCTATCGCCGCGCCTTTATCCGGTTTGGCGCAACCGCGTTTATTTGGTTTATTTTATTTGTCGCGTATTCCTGGATTCACTTTGGTCGAGTGCTGCCAGAGTATTACGGGGCTTCACGACTGGGTTTTCATTCGTTCTGGCTGGCGATGGGAGGTAACCTGTTTAGTCCGTCCAGGGGCCTGCTCGTCTTTGTTCCTACGGTATTGTTCGTCTCATATCTGCTCGCGCGATACCATAAACGGCTAGAGTTTCCAAAGCTGGAAACGCTTGCCCTCGCGATCATCGTCGCGCACTTGGTTGTTGTTTCGGGTTTTTCACCGTGGTGGGGCGGACATTGCTACGGACCTCGATACACCACCGAATTGGTGCCGTGGTTTGCGCTTCTGAGTGTGCTTGGCATTAAAGCCAGAATGGAATCGCGGCTCGGATACCGCTCCGGGATCTTCAATGCAACGAGACTTGAGGTATTCATGGGAGCACTTCTGTTGGCTGTGAGCGTGACAATCAATGGATTAGGCGCTACCGCGCAAAGGACTTGGTTGTGGAATGTCAGACCAGTTAATGTTGACGAACATCCTGAAAGAGTTTGGGACTGGCGACATCCACAGTTTCTTGCACGCAATGATCGAGATTTCCAGCCGCAACTTTCCGCGCTTCGATCGAAACATGAATACGGGCGGGAATAATTACGATGAAACGACCGGCGTTATCGCGCACAACGTCGTGCATCACTCGAAGCAATATCCTTCGTCAGTGACGATTATGGTGGTGAAGAAGTTAGTGCCGGAGAAAACCGGGGTTAGCTAAGAAGCTAATTGGCAGGCAGCGGGGCGAGACGGCAGAACCGCGAACGATAGTGAGAGGGTTAAGGGCGCGACTTTCGAAGAGTTCACTGGATTATTCGGGCCTAACGTCGAATCTTTATCCCGCTCGCTACCGCTCGCGGTACTGTAGCTCTGTCGTCGGTTTCACGGACTTGGGATCCGTTTCAAGCTCTGATCCCAGCGGTCAAGCGCTGGGCTACCTTCACACCCTCCGCCAACGCCGACGACCCGCAACTTCGATTTTGGCAAAGTGCCGAACCAGGACTATTCCAACGCCATTGTCGAATGTGCATTCGTCGCTAACCGAGTTGCGTCCCGGTTCTTCAAAGACTGCACGAGTTGGGACCACTCAACGTGACCACGCGCCAGCTTTCGAAAATCGCGAAACCTATCAGCCTCCAGTCCGTGTAACATCTCCGCGGACTTGCCCGCTTTGATTGCGCGTTGCGCGGCGATGAACAGCGCCTGGAAAGCTGCATCGCGTGACTTCTCTTCCGGCGCCACCGCCGATAGTTTGGCGCGCTCGTACGGGAATCGATAATCGTTTGGATACTCGTGCTCTAATCGCACAATGTCCCGCATCACATTGCGTCGATCGGCAGCGGTGCCTTTGGTGCGGCGCTGTTTTAAGTCACGCAATTCTTCATCAGCAGACGCCGCCGGCAAACTTGCTGGCAGCGGCGTTTCAACGGGAGTAGTTGAGACGTTAACGCTGGGAACGTACTCCTGCGCGGACTGCGAAGTTGCCTTTGCCGTTTCGGCCGCCAACACAGCCGGCGTGACGGCCGGCGCACGTTTCAGCCACCACGTACCCGCCATTCCGGAAACCAGGGCCGTCACCGCCACCGCCAGTACCAGCATAAGCTTGAGCCCTGAGCCATTTCCCCGCTTCAACCCCTTTTGTTCATGCGGCAGTTCCGAAAAAATCGGACGGCGATGCTCTTCCAGTGGTGGAAGGTTGGGAGTGTCATCCATGTCGATGATCAGGCGACGCGAAGGATTCTTAGGCCTTTTCGTTTCAGATTGTTTTGCGGCTTGCATTGGCTTCCCACAGTTCCAACAAAACGCATATTTCTCTTCGATTGCTGAACCGCAGTGCTGACATACGCCGCCGGCCGCCGCGCTCCTGGACGGCGCGGCCAGTGACGGCGGTGCTTCCGTTTCGATCTCGCCTGGAGGAATCGCAGCCTCAGCATGTCCAGCGGCCGACATCGGTGATTCCGCGGCTCTCTCGGCAGGATGCGCTGGTTCCGCCGCTTGCGCCGGAGGAATCGGTGGTTCCCCTGCGCTCGCAGCCGATCGTAGAGTCTTCCGATCTTTGTATTCAGGCGACTCCCACCATGCGTTTCCTCTTTCCACCGAAGGACTCGCGGGCCCCACAGTTCTACCGGCCGGAATCGCCCTTCGCTCGGCAGGAATGACAGGCTCGGCAGGCCTCATTCCCTGAATTGCCGACGGCCCCGTGCTCTCGGCCGGAATCGCCCTTCGCTCGGCAGGAATGGCAGGCTCGGCAGGCCTCATTCCCTGAATTGCCGACTGTCCCGTTCTCTCGGCCGGAATCACGGATTCCGCAGTTCTCCGCGACGGAATCGCTGCTTCCGCCGTCTCGTGATGAGGTATGGGTTCGCTGAATCGAATCTTGCGCGTTTTGCGTTGGGGATGATCGTTGACCACTTCCAACATCCCCTCCGATTTAAAGACCCAACCGCCCTCCGCGCGTTCGGCCCACGCGGGCTCATGAATGAAAACTTCGCCCGCGCGAATCTCCGCGCGATGGTGATAGTAATCCTGATAAATCTCGTAGAACTCGCGCGAATCCGAAAATTGGGCGACCCGCGGCACGATCATCACGCGGTTGAGTTCAGACGCGTCAGGCACGGCCACAAACTCGCCGTCCTCGACTTCGACGAACAGTCCCGTGTCGTAATCGAATGTCACGTTCGACTTGTTCGTCGCCTTGGTCTTGCGCAGAAACTGGGAAACCAAATTTGGAAACGATGGGCCGATGTCGAGTCGCTCACGGCAAATCGGACACGCGGCAAGCGCGGTGGTGAATGAGGCGCCGAGGTCGTCACAGACGTGTTCGCGCACTTCACCCGAACTTGTTTGCAAACAACCGGGACATGCAGGCCGTGGCACTCCCTCGGAGGTGAGCGTGAAATTTTTCGTTTCGACCGGCGTGCTCGCTTCGAAACTGACGGTCAAGCACCGATCGCAAACGTACATCTGCGCCGTCCGCCGGGTACACACCGGACAAAGCTCGAGGCTTTCGCCATTCGCGGAGATCGGACAGAAGTGTTCGCAGTTGCAGCAGTACTGCCAGTGCAGCTCAGCCGGCGAACGTTGGTCACCGGCGAAGTTTATTTCACCGAGGATGTGGCCCCGGTTGTCACACTTAATTGGATTTTGCCGGGGTGCGAAGAACCCTCTTTCATGCTCACGACAAAATACTCTCATCTTAGTTGCTCCCTTCGAAGATTTTCCCGGCCTCAAGCGGTGCGATGCTCGACGCATAAAACCCTGGCTTTCGTCGGGAATTGTCCGCGCGACGCGAATTTTTTTCAGGAGAGTCTTACTTCAAAACAAATACCCCAAACCGAAATTCAAATATTCAGGAGAGTTCCGCCAAGGGGTGAGTTGGCGAGGAGACGCTGCAAACAGTTTCGCCGCTAGATTAGAGCAAGCCCCCCTGGATTACAAGCAAAACGGTCCCCGGTAGCAGTCGCCTTTGCGGTGCGTTGCGGGCCTGGGGCCTTCGCGCAACCAGCATCTTTCTTAACGAGGCACTCTCACGCCAGGCGGCAAACACGCAAAGATGCGCAAAGTAAGGCCCAACTCGCTTTTGACAACAAACTCGATGTTGTTAATACTCGCGCACATTCGCAGCAGTGGACTTCAAATACAAACATTTCAGCCAGCAACGACTCTATCCTGCTTCACCAGCAGAGGTATTGGATCGCGCCCGTGCAGTGATGGCCGAATCCGTTGGATGGACAATCGCGGCTGAAACGTTGGAAGGATTTACTGCGCAAGGCACGAGCTTTGGACACGCGGGAATTGCAAATTTCCAGGTTCGCGCCACGAGCGGCGGGACATTGGCGGATGTGGCACTGCGCGTCGAACGCGCCGGGTTTAGCGGTTTCATGCTGTGGGACGTAGGCGGCTACTACAACATTCAAATTCGGAAATGGCTGGACGCCATTCAAGCATCGCTTCACGCGCAACCAGCAACCGGTCAACCCACGAGCGCGCCGCCTTTGCAGCCACCAAACAAGAGCGCGGCTCGGATCTTTCACGGATGCCTCTTGCTGATCGCGGTCGCGTTTGGACTGTACTTGGTGGCAACAGTGATCGGCGCAGTGGTCGGCCTCGTCACTGGAAACCTTTTCCTGGTGGGAAGAAGCGCCAACCTGACGGTTCATGGCCCGGCGGCTCGCGCGATCTCAGCTGGGATTCTATTATTTGGGGCGTGGATCGTCTGGCGAGTAATGAAGAAGCCCCACAAGCCATCAATCATCCGGTAACCCATGTCGTTTATGAAGATCTAATTTCAGAATACGAACTCGCGTTGATGACCCAAGCTTCATTTACGATTTACCATTTACTAATCACCATTTACCAGTGAAGCGACACCTGCTTATCTACGGCATCTTCGGCGGCTTATTAATCGTGCTGCTTAAGACAATCGAATATCGGTTTTTGATCATTGAGCGTTCGCTCGAAATCTATGGCGGCTTGATCGCATTGTTCTTTGCCTCAGTGGGCATTTGGCTGGGTCTTAAGCTGACGAAGAAGAAAGAAACGATCGTCGTCAAAGAGGTTCCCGTTGAGGTGAAAGTCGAAGTGCCGGTTCCCACACGCGAACCGTTCGCCCTCGATCAGACGCGTTTGCGGCAACTTGGTATTACCGCGCGTGAGTTGGAGATTCTTGAGCTCATTGCCGGCGGCCTCAGCAACCGCGAGATCGCCGAGAAGCTTTTCGTGAGCGAAAACACCATCAAGACACACTCGAGCCGGCTGCTCGATAAACTCAGCGCAAAACGCCGCACACAGGCGGTGCAGATCGCGAAAGAACTCAACCTTATTCGGTGACTTTTTGCCACAAAGCCACCAAGAGACAAAGACAACCGCAGTTTTTGTTGTTTTGCTTCGTGTCTTTGTGTCTTTGTGGTAAATCACCCCAAAGCATGACGGAAAATCACCCGAAAGTATGACGACAACTCAGCGCAACTTGCGCTAAATTCTGCGCACTCAATTTAGGAGGAATCATGTCAAAGGAAATTTTAATGAAATTTGTCGGGTCGTGGGAGGGCACGTGCCAGACGTGGTTCGAGCCCGAAAAACTGGCCGATGACTCAACCGTGAAGGGCGAGATTCGTCCGCTGCTTGATGGCCGCTTCATTCGCCACACCTACGAGGGGAGTATGCAGGGCAAACCCCGTCACGGGGAAGAGACTTTCGCCTTTAATAAAGTGACGCAACATTTCGAGGTCGCCTGGGTCGACGACTTTCACATGAGTTACGCGATCTTATTCTCGGAAGGTGAAGCCACGCCGCGCGGCTTTGCCGTCAGAGGCAAGTACGATTGGCCGGATTCGCCGCCATGGGGATGGAAGACCGTGTACGAATTGATCGATGACGATCATTTGACCATCACGGCGTACAACATCACTCCTGATGGGGAAGAAGCGAAAGCAGTCGAGACCAAATACGTGCGTAGCGCAGTTTGAGTAGACGGAGGATCATTCAACTATGAAAAAGATCGTACTAGTCTTCGGACTTATTTCCGGCGCGCTCATGGCGCTGTTCATGTTCGCGACGATGCCGTTCATCGACAAGATCGGTTTTGATAAGGGCTACATCGTCGGCTACACGGGGATCGTCCTGGCGTTCATGCTGATCTTCTTCGGCATCCGTTCGTATCGCGAGAACATCGGCAACGGCACGATCACGTTTGGTCGCGCGTTCGCTGTCGGAATCCTCATCGCAGTGATCTCATCGATCTGTTATGTGATTGCCTGGCAAATTCTTTATCACACGCTCATGCCGGATTTCTTTGAGAAGTTCTCGGCCCACGTCATCGAGAAGACGCGCGCATCGGGCGCGACTCCGGAAGCTGTACAAGCAAAGGTTCAGGAGATGGAACAGGCCAAGCGGCTCTACAGCAATCCGGTCCTTCATGTCGCCTTCACTTTCCTCGAGCCGTTTCCCGTTGGCCTGATCATCACGGTGATTTCAGCCGCGATTCTGCGAAAGAAAAGAGTGGCTCATCCCGCATGAGGAAAAATCGCCGACTGCGAGAAGACGTTAACCACGAAGTCACAAAGACACTTAGACTGTAAAAGGGCTTTGGCTTTTGCTCTTCGCCCTTTGCCCTTTGCCCTTCTTGTCTGCGTAATCTGCAAATAATTCTTTCCGGAACCTGGGAATCGATCCGGCCGTAAAGCGGATCATGAAATCCCCTGTCACCACTGGCCGCATGATCGGCATTCTCTTGTTGCTACAACTAGTCACCGGACTGATGGCCCCGTACATGATGTTGAGGCCGCTCGGCGAGCTGTTCACGTACCAGGCGAACGAACCGGCCCGGGCGTTTCAGGTCAGACTCTCAGTCATGCTGTTGTTTCTGGGAGCCGCGATCGTGGTGGCGACCAGCTTCACCGCGTGGCCGGTGCTGCGCGAACACACCCGCGTTGTCGCCCTCTGGGTGCTGGCGCTTGCGCTGGTGAACTTCTCTTTGCAGTGCATGGAGAATGCGGCTTGGATGTCGATGTTCAATTTCAGTCAGGACTATACGCGAGCCGCTGGAACGAACCTTGCCACTTATCAGATAGTTGGCGCTGAGGTCCGCTCGTATTGGAAGTGGGTACATTACACGCACCTGCTATTCATGGTGCTTTGGATGTTTGTTTTGTTCCTTGCCTTCTGGCGCGCCGCCCTGATACCACGCGTGCTGGCCGGCTTTGGCATTTTGACGACGCTCATGCAGATCACCGGCATCACTCTGCCGCAATTTATTCCGTATCCCACTCCACCGATGAATGTGATGGGCTTGCCGCTGGCTTTCGCTTACCTCGCGATCGCGGGATGGCTGATTGCGAAAGGGTTTCCTGAACAACCGAAGGTCACTGATTAATCCGCAGATTACGCAGATTCCACAGATAAGAACCCACAAAGACACGAAGGCATTAAGAACACAAACACTTAAAATGGTTTGTGCTGGTTAGTGTCTTTGTGTCTTAGCGGTTCCTGTTCTGATCTGGGTAATCTGCGGATAACTTCTTCGTGCTTTTGCCGAACCTGGGCAGTTGTTTTCTCGTTAATGAAGACGTCTATTCACGATTCACGATTCTCGATTTACTGATTCGATCGTCTATTTACGATTTACGATTCACGATTTACTAGCATGACCCAACACCCCAAAACCGTCGCCCGGACCCTCGGCTTCCTCTTTCTACTGGTAATCGTCTGCGGAGTATTCGCCCAGGGCTTCGTTAGCGAAAGGCTGGTTGACTTCAGCAATCCCACGACAACTGCCAACAATATCCTGGCGCACCGAGGCTTGTTCCAGTTGGGCTTCACTGTCTATCTCATCGAGATGGCCGCCCAGGTCACTACTGCGGCACTCTGGTATTTCCTCCTGCGACCGGTGAATAAGCCATTAGCTTTGACTGCCGCGTTCATCGAACTCGCGGGCGCCACGATCAAAACTTTCGCGCGCGTGTTCTTTATTGCACCGCTGTGGGTCCTGAGCGGCGGCTCGACACTCTTGCACGGTTTCACTCCGGAACAAGTGCAATCCACCGCGCTCATTCTTCTGCGGTCAAATGATATCGGCGCCGCGACTGCGATGGCGTTCTTCGGATTCTCGACCCTTCTCAACGGTTATCTGATTTTCAAGTCAACTTTCCTGCCGCGTTGGTTGGGTGTGATGGGAATGATTGCCGGTTTGTGTTGGATGCTGTTTCTGTACCCGCCACTCGGTCGCGCCTCGTTCGGCATAACCGCGCTTTACGGCCTGTTGGATTCCGTGGTGATCATTCTATGGCTGACGATACGTGGTGTCGATGAAGGTAAGTGGAGAGCGCAGGTGGATATTAACCACTAAGACACACAAGAGAGGCGGACTTTGTTTCTTCGTGCCTTTGTTCCTATCCGGTCAGGGTGGGACGATCGAACCACAAAGACACAAAGACACTAAGCCGCCCGAAGCTGTCTAATTCTTCTTTGTGCAGTCTTAGTGTCTTTGTGTCTTAGTGGTGAAAGTCTTATCCGCGTCAGCGGAATCTGCGGCTAAACCTTGGCCGCTTTGTTCCTCACAAACGCAAACTGTATCGACGGCAATGAATTAAAGTTTGCGGCTTTCTGACACTGCTCTTTCGCCGCCGCCGCATTACCCTTGCCTTGATAAGCCTGACACAGACGATATAGATCGTAAGGATTCTGCTGGTTCGCCTGCTTCAACTCGCTGATCGCTTTGTCATAGTCCTTCTCTTCCATCGCGATCAGGCCATTAAGCTGATGAGAGAAACGCGTCTGATTCGGGTTCTTGGCCCCTTTCCCAAACATCTCTGCTTCGCTCTTCGCCGTCGTCAGATCTTTCTTTCCCAAAGCCACACGCCCCAGGTTGTAGTGATGGAACAGCCGCGTGTTGTCCTTGATTTCCTGAGAAAGACTTGAGTCGTCCGTCATCTTCAGAAGCTTTTCAAACTGCGCTTTGGCGTCGTCGTACTTGCCCATCTCCAAAAGGATGTTTCCTTTGAGTTGCAAGTCGCCAGTCATGCCCGGCACATCACTGGTCTTCTCGCCGAGCGCGTATTGCTTGTCGACATCCGCGAGCGCCGCATCCCACTTTCCGGAATCTACATCTACTACTGTTAGGGCAAACAGAGCCGTCCTTCGTTCCGCATCGCTGCGCGCTTTCTCGGTGATGTGGTTTATTTCGGCCGCCGCTCCCGCCGCGTCGCCCTTGTACAACAACGCCATGCCGACGCCCTGGTGCGCGTTGATGAAGTTCGTATCGATCGACAGCGCCTTGCGATACTGCGTGATCGAATCGTCGAACTTGCCCTCTTTTAAAAGTAATTCACCGTATGAATCGTAAGGATTCGGATCGTTCGGAATCAGCTCGATGTATTTCTTGAACGCGTTTTCCGAGTTCGCATAATCGTTATTCTGCCGGTACGCATAACCGAGCAGATTGAACGCCGAAGAAAACTTCGGCTCCAGCTCGGTCGCCTTCTTGTAATAGGTGATCGCCTGCGGAAAATCCTGCTGCCCGAAGTAGTAACCACCGAGGGCAAAGTTGGCGCGCTCATCATTTGGATACGCCGCGACTAGCTGGTCGAGATATTCCTTCTGCTTCGCCGCATTGCCGTTCGCGCCCGCCTCGGTGCCGAGGATGAGCAGCCGCTCACCATTCGAAGCCTTGTCCGCGAGACTCACCGCCTTCTTCAAGTGGTCGAAAAACTCTTTGCCGGTGGGACTGACGCCGGCGCGATTCAGCTCAGCATAGGCAAAGTTCGCATCGAGCGAGATTGCCTTGTCGTAATGCGCGATCGAATCCTGCACGAGCAACTTCTCGTTGAGATCGCGCCCTTGCAGAAATTCTTTCCGCGCTTCTTCGGAAGTCGTCGTAATCGGAATCTTTCCGGCAGCAGCGGTTGAATTTGCCGCCTCTGTGCTTGGTGATGAATTCTTATTCGCAGTCTCAACATTTGCGCAGCCGTTGAGTACGACGATTCCGCCAATGATCAGGGAAAGCAAAAACAGCATGGATCTGTTTCGGGTCATGGTGTCTCCTTCGAGGTCTGTGCACTCTATACGATTTACGTTTTACGATTTACGGGGATTAGCGCTTAGCTCTTAACACGTTTCCGGCGCAAACGCTTGTTAAGAGTTGTAAATTCTTCGTCTAACCCGCCGATTACGCTGATTACGCGGACAAGAATTAACGACAACGACACTCAGACTTAACCACAAAGACACAAAGGCACGAAGACTGCACTAAGCCGTCTGATTGTTCTTTGTGCGGTCTTAGTGTCTTCGTGTCTTTGTGGTTAATTCTTATCTGCGCAATGGGCCGCCCGCCGTCCTCACCGCAAATACGGCGCGACGTTACGAGCGATCTGATTAAACTCACTTTCGGTGAGTGGCAGCTTGCGAAATGCCGCCCACCAGTCGCGCGGAGAAACATAAGGTTGTGCCGGCGCGTCCGAAGCATAGAGCACGCGTTTTGCACCGATCTGGCGAATCCGTTTCACTATCAGTACCGCATCCGCCGGCGAGATATTCGGTGTGACGGTCGTGGCGAAATCAAACCACAGGCGGCGCGTGCGCGGATCATTTTTCTCGATCGCTTCAGCTAGCACCGCCATAGCCTTGTCAGCCACCGCGCTATCGTAGCCCGCGCCATTTCCGGCGAGGTGCGCGATTTGGATATCGATCTTCGGGACCAGCGGCAAAAGCTTTTCCAGAAAGACCTGTGCCTGGGCTGCACCATATGGCCGCTGCCGCGAGATTGCGGGGCGCAGGTGAATCACGATGGTCATCCGGTGCTTGTTTGCCGCGCGGAAGATTCGGGCCAGTTGCTCCACGTGCGCGGGATTGTCGAGTTGCACATCAGAGTTACTGAAGTGAAGCTTGAGACCACCTTTCAGGTTCGGATCCTTCGCGCACCGCTCGAGTTCTGCCAGCGCATAATCCTTGAGTGGATTGAAACTACAAAACGCGCGCAGCCGTTTGGGATAGAGCGCTGCTTGCGCTCCGGTCCAGTCATTCTCTGCGCGCACCTTGGCGTATTCATCTTCGACCGTCCGCGTTGGATTGCCGTAAACATACGCCGCCGAAAATACGAGGGCACGCTGAATCCCCGCCTCATCGAGCCGCGCCACGACGTCCTTCGCGAAGATTGGCACCGGCGGCCGGGTACTTGTGCCCGCCAGTTTGACAATTTCCGGACTGCCTAAATGCTGATGATGATCCGCGACGGGCCCCTGTTGATCCGCAACGGATACCTGTTGCGCGAAACCGCGAAGTCCCAACAGCAGGATTATTGACAAGGCGGCAATTCGTATTTTCATTCGCGCCTCCGTCCCATCTACAGCCTCCTGCCGTCTGCCTCCTGTTTCTGCCTTCCGCCTATTTCCTTTTGTTTTTTACTTTTTCCTTTTGCCTTGTAATTCGCGCCTCCGTGAGTTTCGAAAAGGGAAGGTTAGGACATTTAGCGACATCATATGAATGACGCCGAGTGGGCCTCAACAGTTAACGCTTCCTGCCTTCTGACTCATCGATCTTCACGCCGCAGGCGTGAAATTCAATCCGACCCTTACAGGGTAGAACAATTGTCTGTTGCGTTATCCGTGGGTTCCACCCACGGCTATCGAATTTGTCCCTTCGGGGACCATCGATCTTCACGCCGCAGGCGTGAAATTCAGTAGCCGTGGGCGACGCCCACGGTATAGAATCCGCCACCATTCCGACCCTGAAAGGGTCGAACAAGAAAGGCACTCCCATGGCCCAAACTCTCGTCTCTCTAATGGTCCACGTTATTTTCTCTACCAAAAATCGCGAACCATTAATCACGCCTGACATTGAGCCAGAATTGTTTGCCTACATGGGCGGCATTCTGAACAACCATGAATCACGTTTGCTTGATGCGGGTGGCGCTGCCGATCACCTTCACTTGCTCGTATCACTCTCTAAGAACATCGCACTCAGCTCGCTGATGAAAGATTTAAAGAAAGACAGCTCGTTATGGATCAAAACCAAAGGAACTCGGTTTCGCAATTTCCATTGGCAAGATGGATACGGCGCATTTTCGATTCAAAAATCAGATACCCCAGGGTTGAAAGAATACATTGCGAGTCAGAAAGAACATCATCGTAAACGCTCTTTCAAAGAGGAGTTGATCCAATTCCTCCAGGATGAAGGCATTCAATACGACGAGCGTTACTTGTGGAATTGAATCCGACGCGCATGCACGGCGAAGCCGTGCAATTAAATAGCCGTGGGCAACACCCACGGTTTCGATAATCAACATGATTTGTTTTCACGCTGAAGGCGTGAAATTTAATTCGACCCTTACAGGGTCGATGCATCTGTTTGGAACTTCTTTTCCGGTGGCGATGCCACCGGCTATTGAATTCGTCCCCTGCGGGGACGTCCATTGACGATGCTTCACGCCGCAGGCCGACGTGTCATGTTCTCGAAGGGAACAAATTCAATAGCCGTGGGCAGCGCCCACGGATCGAGACATTCACGTGTCATGTCCCCGCAGGGGACAGATTCAATAGCCGTGGGCAGCGCCCACGGATCGAGACATTCACGTGTCATGTCCCCGCAGGGGACAGATTCAATAGCCGTGGGCAGCGCCCACGGATCGAGACATTCACGTGTCATGTCCCCGCAGGGGACAGATTTAATAGCCGTGGGCAGGCCCACGGAAACGATAATCAAAAACATATCGCGACCCCGAAGGGGTCGAACATTTAATTGCGACCCTTACAGGGTCGACGCATTTGCTTCGGTCTTGTTTCCGGTGGCGATGCCACCGGCTATTGAATCCGTCCCCTGCGGGGACGCGCATCGACATTTCTTGTGCGCGTTGTCCGTGGGTTTCACATCTGGCTACCTTTTTCCCCCGCTCCACGGCCGACGTGAGAGTCAATAGGCGTGGGCAACGCCCACGGTAAAGAGTGACCACACGTAGCGTGGCATGACTTTGGGAATTCAGCTAGAATCTTGCCCCATAAGTTTCCCCGCAGACTTCGCGTCCGGACAATCGATGACGTCCTGACAGATGATCGTTCATCCCCTGCGGTCTCAGAAGTAATCCCTCGGGCTGAGACTGCCTCAGTTCCCTCTCAACGCAGTGGTAGGGTCCTAGTTGACGCGCGTTAGAGTACCAACTTTAGTTGCGTTCTAACGGGGAGAATGCCCATTCAATTCGGTGCTCTAATGCCTCTCATCTAAAAGGAGATAAATCATATGTTCCCGATTGGTGATGATGATTCCTCTCGCAGAACTGTTCCGGTGGTGACGTATGCCTTGATCGCTCTGAACGTTCTTTTTTTCCTGGTAGAGCTCAGTGGCGGTGAGCCTTTTATTGAACGATGGGCGGTGGTGCCCCGGCGCCTGCTCGCAAATCCTGGTGGCGATTTCCTCACAATCTTTACCTCGATGTTTATGCATGCCGGCTGGTTACACCTGGGAGGCAATATGCTGTACCTGTGGATCTTTGGCGACAACGTCGAAGATAGTTTTGGCCACGTAAAATTTTTGATTTTTTATCTGATTTGCGGCATCGCCGCGACGCTGGCTCAACTTGCGTTCAGTACCGGTTCCGATGTGCCAAACCTGGGCGCATCCGGCGCCATCGCGGGTGTGCTCGGAGGTTATATTTTGCTGTTTCCGCGCGGACAAGTGAGAGTTTTAATGGGCCGAGGCGTGATCCCCATGCCTGCACTGGTAGTGATCGGGATATGGATCGTTTTGCAGTTGGTCAGTGGCATCGGATCAATCAGCGCTAGTGCCCAAACCGGCGGCGTGGCTTACATGGCCCACATCGGTGGATTTGTGGCCGGCATCATTCTGACGTTTCTGCTGCGAGCGACGGGAGCGCGACAGGAAACTGCTTGAACTACGCCCGCAACGGCGAAGCGGTTATGAAACACAGCCCAGGGTTGGAGCGGCGCGACAACCCCGGGAATCGTGCCGTAAACATTTCGGCAACCCTGTCAGGGTTGCGTCGAACAGACTCATTTTCGTGTACCCAGCGTAGCTGCTACGCGGCAACGCTGAAGGTCGAAAATCGCTTCGCGGTTGGTCAGCGTCTCCGTGTCCCCGTGTCCGTTGTCTCTGTCTGTCTGATCTGCGTAACTATGGATGGATCTTCTGACTCGCGCCAACTCGGCGCTACAATACGGGAAAGATGTTTCGCGTGATCATTGTACTTGCCGGTCTGGTGTGGATTGCCTCACTTCCAGGCCGAAGCCATGAAGTCAATTACTGCATCCCGCTCGGGCTGTCTGTCGCCGGCCCACCAACATTCCCGTCGTACGAACGCACTCTCGTGCTCGACACCAAAGCGGAGACCTCGGCCAATGTGAGCATTGGTGATCTAAACGGCGACGGAAAGCTCGACATTCTCCTCGTCAATGGACGGCATTGGCAGAAGATCAGCCGCATCTTCCTCGGCAACGGGCGCGGCCACTTTGCGACTGCCTACAACCTGACGGAAACAGCCTATCGCTCATATTCGGGGCGCCTCGTCGACCTCGACGGCGATGGTGATCTGGATGTCGTCCTCAGCAATGACGCTCCCGATCCGAAAGTCACCTTCCTGAACGACGGGAAGGGCCATTTCCACCTCGGGTCAACCTACGGCCGTGCTGACTGGGAGACACGCAACGCCAACATTATCGATCTCGACGGTGATGGCCGGCCCGATATCATCGTTGCCAATCGCACGGACCGGGGAGCGAACTACATTTGCCTGGGAAAAGAAAAGGGCAGCTTTGGAGCGGACTGCACTGCGTTCTCGGAGTACCCGGCCACCACGATTACGCCGGCCGACTTCAATCATGACGGGCTGATCGATCTGGCAGTTCCATATCGCGATGGCGGCCAAAGCTTCGTGTATCTGGCCGGTCCACATGCGGCGTTTTCAAATCTCAAGCGAGTTCCGTTCGGCCCACCCGATGCTCACATTCGCATGGCTGAAGCCGCAGACCTGACTGGAGACGGGCTGCTCGACATGATCAGCATCGATGAGCGGCGAGGGGTGGGTGTCTATTATGGCCAGAAGGACGGCACGTTCTCAGGTGAAGTGACGCTCGATCAAGGCAAGGTACCGCCGTATGCGCTCGCGGTCAGCGATCTGAACCTCGATGGCCAGATTGATATCATCGTTGGTAACGTCGAAGCGCCCTCAACGATCTTCTTTAATGACGGATCGGGACGCCACTTCACTACGGTCCACTTTGGAGATAATAAAGGCACGGCTTACGGCTTCGCGATCGCGGATTTGGATCGCAATGGGCTGCCAGACATCGCGGTGGCCCGTTCAGATGCGACCAGCATGATTTATTTCGGCGGCGGCGCGCCGGGTGTCAGGGGTCGGGTGTCGGATGTCAGGTGATCACGCTGAAGGCGTGAGATTCCCTCTCCCTATGGGAGAAGGGTCGGGTGAGGGTGCGAAGCATAACGTGGGCACCGCCAAGGTAAAGAGTAACAACGCGCAGCATGGCCTCATGGCACGCATTTATGACGTCCGAAGCGCGTCGGCTCTGCGCCCGCTAAAGCGGGCGAGGGAGAATAATAAATCGCGATCCCAGCACTGAAGTGCTGGGCTACTGACAAACGTCCGCTACGCGGACGAATCCAGAGTACTTTTTCAGGGAATGAGTAGCCGCGCCTTCGGCGCCGGCTACCGCAGTTGCCAACTCAGATGTCGAGTCTCTGACTGAGCGAATGGCAGGCGTTGAGAAACAGCACCATGACCCAGGGGTACAACAGCAAGTCCAGCCGAATTGACTGGTCAAAGAACCTGGGCATCGCCATCGACAAAACGTCACTGAGAGATATCCCAACTAACGTGCCCATCAGTCCGCACACGATCGCGGCGAGCCCAATGAACAGTAGTGCAGGACGTCTGCTCAAACCCTTTCCCAGCAACGGCAGGTTAATCACCCCGGCGCCCGTCTGATCTTCAGGGAGCATTTTAATGGCGGACCAAATCTTCGCCACGGTGTGCGCCACACCGAGGGTAACCAAAGCTAATATCACCGCACGCCCGCTCCAGCCGGAGTAGCGCCAAATCCGCGGCCGGATTAGCGCCACACAGAAGGCGGCAAAGAGAAACGCCACAATCGGAAACACCGCCTGCCGCAATGCGCGCTCTTGTTTGCGTTCGGTGCTCAGGAAGTTTTCAAGGTTCCGTCGAATACGACCGTCAGACCGAGCACGACGTAAAGGATCCACGCCGGCTGGTCTCAGAACTGGAGCGTAAGACCCCGGACCCGCTCGGGCGTTGCGCTCGGCGTCATACGCAGCGCGACGCTTCGGGTCGATCAAAATATCCCGAGCATACGAGATTTCTACAAAGGCTTGGGCAGCCGCTTTCGAGCCACGGTTGAGATCCGGGTGATGTTGACGGGCCAGACGCTTGTAGGCGGCCTTGATCTCTGTGACCGAGGCAGTGTTTTTGACTCCCAGAACCTGGTAATAATCCACCATCATCTTTTGCCCGCAGCAACCTTAACCGAAGCGAGAGTACATCTTTTCGTTGGGCGTTTCTACATTATTTACAACCCCGTAGCGGTCGCGAACAGAGACCGGGGTTGGAGCGTGCGACCACCCTCGGTAATCGCGTCCTCCGGATTTCGGCAACTCTGTCACGATTGCCTCATGCGAACGAATCTCGTGTCCCCAGCTTAGCCGCTTGGCGTTTCATAGCGTTAGTCTTTTTGATCAGGGTAGGCTTGGGTCTAGAGTTCCGGGTGTCGGACCTCAGGTTTCAGATTCCGGGTTTTCAATTTTCAACTTTCAGTTTGTCGCGCTTGTTTCCTGCCGTCTGCTTTCTACTTACTCCTCGCTTATGATCAAAGTCCCAAGAACCTCATCTGTGATATAAGGCGATGCATGCGTAAGACAATTAATGCTCTAGCTCTCCTGTTGGCGCTGACTTCCTCGTTCGCACAAACTGCAAACAATGAATCGGTAGGCGGCGGCAAAACGACTACAAACAAACCTACTACCACGACGACGAAAGCAACGCCGAAAAAGACGACTCCAAAACGAACCTCAAGTGGCGGAAACTCGACTTCAGATAAACCGCTGTCGTCACCTTGCGGCGTTTACTACAAGAACCGCGCCGACATGATTGCCGAATCTAGTCTGCCGAATCAGTGGTTTTCGCTCGGTCAATCGTCGAACAATCACTTTTGGTACAACCCGCGCAAGACAAACTGTGATGCCCAAACCGGCGTGCTCAAAACCTGGATCAAGGAAGAGCACAAAAACACAGACGGCGACTTCGCACTCGTGCTCTACGAGATGAAGTGTCGCAGCGATCAACTGCGAGTTAAGACAGTCATCCAGTACGATCGCGCCGGAACTGTTCGAGAAACCACCAATAATGACGACGACGAACCCTTTCAGGATGTGGCACCCGGGACGGCAGGTGTAACGATGCTTAAGACGGCGTGCCGGAGACAGTGAGCGATGAGCAGGAGGGACGTGCGGTGATCTCCCGTCATATCGACGCAGAACAATCCCCAGATTACGCAGATTATACGGATAGACAGGCGAAATAAACCAAAGACACACCAAGACACTAAGGCTGCCCCCACTAAGGTTTTTGAATGATCGTTCTTGGTGTCTTCGTGTCTTCGTGGGTAACCAGGCGCGAACTGACTGGAGCGCAACCGTCGCGATTCCAAACGGCGCCCAGCGGGACGCCGGCGCTGCAGTCTTCTACTTCTTCAGCAGAGGATAAGGATTGATGTTGACGCCGTCCGACCACCTTTTCGGATTCGCAGTGATCGCGATGGAAAAGTGCAGGTGATAATTCCCTGCTCCCGCGTTACCGGTGTCGCCGACGTATGCAATCGTCTCGCCCTGCCTCACCGCGTGGCCTTCGCTCAGCCCTGCGGCATAACTATCCAAATGGGCGTAGTAGTAAATGAACTTCTCGTCACTGCTAAGCTGGTAAATGGTCGTCCCCCCGCGCTCGCTCTGAAATAGTTTGATGATTTTGCCATTCGCAGTTGCGAGTACGGGCGTCCCTTGCGGCGCCGGAATGTCGATGGCGTCATGCACGCGCCCCTCGCCACGCGCTGCCGAAAAAGTGTCCGTTAATTGATCAGGGCGCACGCCTGCCACGGGAATGATCAAGTCGGACGGAGAAATGAGCGGAGTAGGACTGGATCCCGCAGCGGAAGACGGCGTTTCAAACGTCGGCGGGGCAGGCGTCGACGCGGCCCTCGGACTCAATTCAGTGGAAGCGAGCGGCAGTGGCTTGATTGTTTCGGAACGAGACCACGTAAGTAATGGAGCGCCGCCTCTCCTGCGGTTAAGCCACGCCAGGAAAGCAACAAGCGCAACAAGACTGATCAGCACCAGCAGCAGAGTCCTTGTCCGTTGTCGTGCCGCCCAGTTCATAACCGCAAGGAAGAATTATCCTCAGATTACGCAGATTTACAGAAGGCAGGGGAAAGGGCAAAGGGGAAAGGGGAATCTGTGGCGGCGCGCCTCAGCTGCAACTACGCGGTCGCCGGATATAGTCGCTCAAATTCGGGATCGTCGTGGAGCATGGTGAGATCGGGATCGCGGCGGGCCCAGTCTGAGTCTCGAAATCCTGCCTCGCGTGCTTTGCGCAACGCGTCCAGCGCTTCCCCCTTTTGTTTCAAAGTGCAGTACGCGCACGCGGCGTTGTAAAGCACGGACGCGTCGTCGGGCCGAAAACTGATCGCCAGGTTGAGCTCGCGCAAAGCGTCTTCCGTGCGATCGACACTCGCATAGTCGATCGCCAACATGACCCGCGCGCGGACGTCTTCCGGCACTTTGCGCAGATGTTCCTCGAGCGTCTGCACCCGGCGTTGCCGCCAGTGTTTCATCTGCTCAGTCTTGCCCAGCGCGCCCAGCGCGTTTCCAATCGGCGTGAACATGTTGTAGTCGTCGCCGGACATCTGGATCGCAGTTTCGGCAATGTCAAGAATTTCCTGAAAGCGGCCCATCGAAAACAGCAGCCGCCCCAACAGGTAATATCCGCCGTCACAGTCAGGCTTGCGGCTGAGTGCACCCCGCGCGAGCTGAACGGCCTCATCGTACTGCTGGTTTGCGTAGCACACCCACGCGCGCGCCACGTCCGCCTCGGGCAGATCAGGCCGAAGTGCCGTGGCGCGGTCCGCGGCCGCCTTTGCGCGATCAATCCACACCTGTTCGTGCCCGTATCGGTAGTAATGCAATGCGCAAACGTTCGCGGCGGCCGCGTACGCCAGTGCGAACTGCGGATCAATAGCCGCCGCGCTGTCAAACATCTCGCGCGCCAATTCGAGGTCCTGGCGCGATTCACGCCGTGCATAACTGCGCGCGCGAAGGTACAAGTCATACGCCTGCATATTCTCAGTCGGCTTCGCGGCCAGCTCTGCCTGTTCCTGCGGCGAAAGTGTTACGCGCAATGCTTCCGCGATTTTGCGCGCGATCTCATCCTGCAACTCAAAGATGTCCTGCATCTCGCGGTCGTAACGTTCAGACCAGAGCGGAAAGTCCGTTTTCGTATCGACCAATTGCGCGCTGATGCGCAGACGCGAACCCGAGCGGCGCAGGGTGCCGGCGAGCACGTACGCCGCCGACAACTGTTGTCCGATTTGCGCGGGGGTGACCTGCTTGTCGCGAAACGCCAGCACGGTGGGCCGTGAGAACACGTGCAAGTCCTTAATTTTTGAGAGTTCGGTGATGATGTCTTCGGTGATGCCGTCGCGCAGATACTCGTCCTCTTTCGCGCCGCCGGAATTTTCAAAATAAAGCACGGCGATGGGACGTTGAGACGGTTGGGCGGCCTCAACCTTTCCTGATTCTGTGCTTACCGAACGGTTGCGGCCGGAATCGAGATCTCGCTTGAGCCGCAGCAGATCGGTCTTGAGTTCGGTGGCCGACTGATAACGGAGCGAACGATCTTTTTCCAGGGCCTTGTCCAGAATTCGACCCAGGTCCTGTGGCAAAGCTGGATTAAGTTGAGTCACCGGCGCCGGATCGCGATTGAGAATCGAGTCGAAGACGACCGCTGATGTATCGCCCTGAAATGGCAGCGCTCCGGTCGCCATCTGATAGAGAACCGTGCCGAATGAAAACAGATCTGTGCGCGCATCGGTGATCTCACCCCGCGCCTGTTCCGGCGACATGTAAGCCACCGTGCCCATCGTGGTGCCGGCCGAGGTCAGTTGATCTTTGCGGATGGTCGCCACCATCGAGTCATTATCAGGCTTGTTCGTATGATCAATTTTGGCAATTCCGAAATCGAGGATCTTGGCTTGACCGCGCGAGGTGACGAAGATGTTTGCCGGTTTCAGATCGCGATGGACGATGCCCTTGGAGTGCGCCGATTCGAGTGCGTCCACGATTTGAGCGCCGAGCGTAAGCATCGATTCGTTGTCGAGCGGCCCACGACGAATGCGTTCCGCGAGGAGCTCACCATCGAGCAGCTCCATCACGATGAAGTGCTGCGAATCGGATTCTTCGATGCCGTGAATCGTACAGATATTCGGATGGTTGAGTGCCGACGCGGCGCGCGCCTCGCGCTGAAAGCGTTGCAGCAGACTCTGATCGGTGGCCATCGCCGGCGTTAAGAATTTCAACGCGACATGACGGCCGAGGTTGGTATCTTCCGCCTCGTAGACCACGCCCATCCCGCCTTCGCCGAGCTGCGTGGTGATGCGATAGTGCGAGATTGTTTGGCCGATCAACTAATTAAACTCCAGAGACAGGGAATGACGAACTGTGGGGCGTGATAGTAGTACAGCTGCGGAAGTGCAGTAAAGGAGTCGGCGGTGAGCAGAGAAACCAGTTATCAGCGATGGGTTATAAATAATGAGTGATGAGTTATGAGTGATGAGTGAGCGTGCGCGCGCTCTCAGGCAGGACGAGAGCATTCCCAGGCACGAAACATTTCCCTGCCGAAATCGTCTTAAAAATCAGGAAACGACATAATCAGTGGGTCTCTTCAACTTTTTTTGGAGGAATTCGAAATGAATGTACAGCGGTACGCGAGGATTGCCGGTGTGTTGTTCCTAATCTCGCTCGTCGCCGGCGGGTTTGGCGAGGCTTACGCCCCGTCGAAGATCATTGTGTCCGGTGATGCGGCAGCGACGGTCGCAAACATTAAAAACTTTGGATTTATGTACCGGCTCGGATTCGCCAGCTTCATGATTGAATCGCTGTGCGACATCACCCTGGCGCTGCTTCTCTACGCGTTACTCAAACCAATCAACAAATACCTGTCTCTGCTGGCTGCATTCTTTGGGCTCATCGCCACCGCCACCTTCGCGTGTGCCGAGTTGTTTTATTTTGCGCCGCTGGTGATTCTGAGTAGCGATAGCTATTTGAATACGTTCTCACCTGAGCAACTGAACGCGTTGGTCCTGCTCACGCTGAAGTTTTCGATGTTGGCGGGAATGCTCACCACCGCGTACTACGGCATGGGTTGGCTGGTGCGTTCATACCTGATGTTCCACTCTGGTTATCTGCCGAAGTTTCTCGGCGTGTTGATGGCCATCGGCGGTTTGGGATTCGTCCTGAGGAACTTTCTCTTAATCCTCGCGCCGGCGTACGCGTCAGATGTCTTGCTGATGCTGATGATGCCGGGCGGACTGATCATGACAGGTTGGCTCCTGGTGAAAGGCGTCAACATCGCAAATTGGAATGCGAGGGTGAGTGGATAGTAGGCAGCAATTATCATTTTCCATTTATCATTTGTGATTCCTCATTTTTCATTTGGCATTCCTCGATGCGCCAAATGAAGCACAACAGGCTGCCAGCTTCCGATTGTATCGCGACAAGATGGCAGCTTTTCGTATTAACAAGAATGAAAAATGAGAAATGACAAATGAGAATTGGAAAATGCTATTTACTTTCAACTGCGCACTGCTTACCGCTCACGGCCACTCGATCACTTTAGGTTTCTGTTTAATGGTGGGTTTGACTGGGTCGGTCGCCGGAGCAGGTTCCTTCTTTGCCGACTTAGAGTTTCCGTCCTCCTCAAGTTTGGTCGCCCTGCTAACATTCTTCCTCTGGTTAGGGACCATGACGCTCACCTTCGTCGCTTTCGGTCGTTGGCTCGCTGACGACTTCTTCGCGGATGATGTAGAGGATGCTACCGCCGGCGGGTCAGCACGTTCGCTCGGTAAGCTTTCCACCGGTTTAGGCTTCGTTAGCTCGTTTGCAGATCGAGTGATCTTGTTAGGCGCCTTCGTGAGAGATTTATCAGTCGAGAGCTGCTCACTGGCCGCAGGCTGTGGCGGTGTGTCATGGGTTCCGCTTACCGTTCCACGCAACGCGAGAAAACCAAACACGGCGCCGCAGCAAATAAGCAGAGCACCGACTGCTAACGCGAGCGTTTTTGTGGAGAAGACCCTTTCAGAAGCAGCGGACGGCGAATCAAAGTTCGGTTGAGTGGTATGAACCATCTCCCAGATTTCCAGCGGCTCGTGCAACATGCGCGCGGTCTGCGAAGATTTAGGTGACTCTGAGTAGTCGTGATTGGTTAAGGCGTCAACATCTTCTTCTGTTAGTCTCCGGTTCACCGTGAAAGTGGCACGCGCCTGTTGCGCGTGATTCCCGCCCGAGACACCCGTGCCCCGCTTACTGGCGATCTCTGTCTCATCTGGTGGGGCGAATCGTCCAAGCGCCTCGACAATCTCAACGTGACCAGCGTGCTTTGCCATCATCAACGCGGTGAGACCGCTGCGATCTTTTGCGTTAGGGTTGGCTCCATATCCAATTAGCGCGCGCACCATTCCCAGTTGACCGTGGTAGGCCGCACGCATGAGCGCCGTGACGCCAGTCCGATCGCCGGCGTTCACATCGACACCCTGACTCAGCAACTCATCAAGTTGCTCCAAATCACCACTTCCGGCGATGTGCCACAACTGCCGCGCTAGCGTATTGGCTTCTGTCATTGCTGCCGCCATGTTCTTAACCTCATTTGATGATGGTGATGCGGTCGCCGGTTTGAATTGGCGGATCGGGAACCTTTCCCGACTCGATCTCTTTCAGTTTGTAACGCTTCACCATCAAAAATCCTTTGCCATTGTCACGCGCCAGTTCCGCCTTCTTGCCGTCTTTACTGAGACCGCCCCCGGCGATAATTGCCTGGGTCAGGGTCAATCCGCGCCGGAAAATCTTTTCTCCCGGTGACTTCACCATGCCAGTCAAATAGAAGAACTGCACCTCTCGTTCAAGCAGGGTTACCACGTCACCCGGCCGGATCACCATGTTGAGCGCGGAAGTTTCCGAGAGATCGATCATAAAATTCTTGTTCGACGCGTTCCGCTGCACGCTGACGCGACCCGCTTCGGGCAATGGCTGCGCGTCGGCGACCACGACGTAGAGAGGGATGCCCTCGCGCTTAAGGCTCTTGGTGCCAGGGTCCTTGACCAAACCACTGACGAGGATTGTGTGGCTGATGTATTCCTCAACGGCGACAGATACTCGCGGATTCATCGCCGATCGTTGTTTGAGATCCGCTTCAATCCGCGCGGCGATTTCTTCAACGGTGAGCCCGGCGCTGCGAATCGGCGCGCTCAGCTCGGCATGCTCGAGAAAGCCGGCCGCACTCACTGTTAACAAAGTTGATTTCGCGGGCCCGTCGTCGGTCAACCGCACGTCCAGAACGTCGCCCGGACCCACACGGTAGATCTTTGTCAGCGCCTCGTCGGCGGTGGGCCTGGCAGCGGCGTCAATTGTCTCTGATACGGGCGAAGACGTCCGCGTGCCGATGGCGTTAGTCCGTGCACTGTCGGCGGCCGGCCTGGGTTTTCTGCCACTGACGGCCGGCTCGTCCAACATTCTTTGCGCGTCGGAGAGGCGCTTTCGCGAGTCCTTATCTCCCGGCTTGAACGCGAGGCCGCGTTGAATACTGTCAATGGCTTGCTCCCAGAGGCGCAGATCGTAGTAAGCGTGACCGAGGCTCAGGTAGGCCTCGCCGTAATCAGGTTTCAACTTGACGACGCGCTCAAGAATCTCAACCGCCTGTTCATAAAGCCCGGCGTTGCCGTAGCGAACACCAATTTTATAGAGCCGTTTCGCTTCCGCGTCCGCGCTCTCTGACTGCGTCTCGCGAATACTCGGTTCAACCGTAGCAGGCCCAGTGTGGATGCGTCTGGGGCGTCCAATCGGATCGTCTTGCCCCTGTAACTGGGCAGAGAAAAGACCGGAAAGCAGGAGAAGAACCGCGAGAAATAACCGTCTAAACATGAGACCCTCAGATACTGCCTGTCGGAGGCAGGAAGAACAGAGGTTCACTGTTCTGAAATTAGGGGAATCCTTCTTTTGGGGTGAGCAACCGAAAAGGTGATTTCCTTATACCACTTCCACTCCAGAAAAAGAAGAAGGGCTGTCGGTGTTTGCTAGGTAGGTCAGAGGTCGGTCGGCAGAAGGCAGGTGGCAGAAGGCAGAAATGGAAAATTAGAAATTGAAAAATGAAAAGTGCAAAAGGAAAACTCAAGAACCCGAAAACCCTAAGCGCGATACTCCATGCCTGACACCAGCAACATCCCGTCACCGCGACACGCGACACCCGACACCCGCCACCGACACCCTACACCCGACACCCGTGACCCGACGCCTGACACGCCCGTCACCGTCATTCGCCGGATTAGTTGAGCAGCTCAACAGTCACCGGAGTCCCGTTAAAAGCCGCAGTACCGCAGAGCTCATCGACCACACGATTGTCGGTAACATCGTTGATGCTCTGGCCGGGCCGTTGTTGGGCAACCGCTAACTGAATTCCCTTTCGATCATGGCCCCAACCATGAGGAATGCTGACCACACCGCGCATCATCTCATCAGAAATCTCGCACGCGATTTCAATCGCACCTTTTTCTGATCGCACCCTAACCGTCTGCCCCTGTTCCATTCCGCGATCCGCCGCATCCTCCGGATGAATCAGCATTGTGCATCGCGTCTTCCCTTTCAACAGTCGTTCGGTGTTATGCAACCACGAGTTGTTGCTGCGCAGGTGGCGCCGACCAATCAAGAGCAACTGTCCATTGGATGAAATGCTCGCTTCCCCATCAGAAGTGATCGGCTTCGGAGAATCAATGTGGGCCGGATGCCCGCGGTCGCGGAGGTGGATGCGCTCCCGCTCGCGACGCTCCCATATCTTCAGTCGACCAATGTCCTTGACGAATTCTTCCGGCGCTAAATGAATGCGTTTGTCAGACGTGCGTAGACGCGTATGAAGACACGGCGTCAGCGGACCGAGATCGATTCCGTGTACCGCCTTCTTCAGCCTGCGCAGATTCAGTCCCTTCGAAAACGGATTAAACTTGTCGCCATAAGGGCCGAGACGCAGGCTGACATTGAGAATTGTTTCGGGTCGGAGAAAGCGCTTGCCCGCGCCGCGCTTGAAACGCGACAGAGGGCCGCCTTCCATCCGTGTTTGCAACTCTAAGAAAATTTCCCAGTCATGCCGCCGCTCACCGTTCGTTTCAAACAGCGGCGGCGAAAACTTCGCCACGTTCCGCACACCCAGCAGATGAAACGCGAGATCGTAATGCCCACGCTCCAGCTGAGCCGTCGGCGGAAGAATGATGTGGGAGTGGCGGGTTGTCTCATTGATGTAAAAGTCGATCGCCGCCATGAACTCCAGGCTCTCCAGCGCGCGATCTAATTCACGACCGCTCGGGGTCGAGAGCACAGGATTGCCCGCGTGGGTCACCAGCGCCTTAATCTGTCCCGGGCCTCCGGTAAGAATCTCTTCAGCCAGCGCCGCCACCGGCAACTCACCCGCGAACTCAGGCAGTTTGCGCACGCGACTGCGCCAACGTCCGAAGCTGCCGCGCGGGGCGATCGCTTGCGGCGCAGTCACCGGATCAAACGCCGGTAAAGTAAACATTGCGCCGCCCGCACGGTCCAGATTCCCAGTGACAATGTTCACCACAATAATCAACCATTGGCAGAGACCGCCGAACTCCTGCGTGCTGACTCCGATGCGCCCGTAGCAGACGGCCGATTCCGCGCCGGCAAACTCTCGCGCCAGTTGGCGAATTTGGCCAGCATCGATACCGGTGAGGCCGGCAACTCGGTCCGGTGAAAATTCAGCCACGAGCTGCTCAATGATCTCAACACCGTCCGTAAAAGATCGCACCGCGCCAAGGCTGGTTAGTCCTTCTGCGAAGACGACGTGAAGCAAGGCCAACAAAAAGAGGGCGTCCGTTCCGGGTCGAATGAATAAGTGCCGATCGACCAACGCCGCCGTCTCGTTACGCCGCGGATCAACCAGAATGACTTTGCCGCCACGTGCGCGAATTTCTCTCAATCGCTGAGGCATGCCAGGCGCAGTCATCATGCTTCCGTTTGAAGCCGCCGGATTCGCCCCCAACATCAACAGAAATTTTGTGCGATCGATGTCCGGAATCGGGAGCAACAATTGATGGCCAAACATCAAATAGGCCGCGAGATGATGCGCCAATTGATCTACAGACGTGGCGGAAAACCTGTTGCGCGTGTGAAGACTTTTTATAAACATCGGCGCGAACAGCATCGCGCCGTAGCTGTGAACCGTCGGATTCCCGAGATACGTTGCGACCGCGCTCTGTCCATACTGCGCCTGAACGCGTTTGAGGTTTCGCGCCACTTCGTCGAACGCTTCATTCCACCCGATTTGTTGCCAACCGTTGGGCGTGCGGCGGACCGGCTCCTTCAGGCGGTCTTTGTCATAGTGAATGTCCTGCAAGGCGACGGCTTTCGGGCAGATGAATCCCCGGCTGAACGGGTCGTCTTTGTCACCGCGAATCGTCAGCTGATCACCCTCGCGGATGATTTCAATGCCGCAAATCGCTTCAGACAGATTGCAGTTGCGGTAATGCGCTGAGCTTTCGCCGTTGGCTTGCATAGCGTCCGAAAGGCGAAGCTTAACACTGCCTTTCTCCCAGCGCCATTATTACCCATCGAGTGGTTATTACTTGCGGTGTCGTCGTAAAATCCCCTGGGTAGTGGCCGGATTTGCTTTGCGCCTTCCGATCCTGCTTCGCGCTTGCGAGAAATTTGTTTGTTCCGCGGCGTCCCACGCAAATCGGCAAGGAAGACGTAAGGCGCAAAGAAAGCTACTCGGGACTTAGGCCGCGACCAATAATTTAGCAGAGGTAATTAGATGACAAGCAAAAAGCTTCACCGGTCGTTCGCAGCAATTGTTTTCGCGTTTGCGTTATTGGCCGCAACCGCTTTCAGTCAGAGTTCGAGTGGTGAATCGCGTTTCGCGAAGCTCGACAACTCGCGCGTGCATTACATTAATTACGGCAAAGGCGATGAGACGCTCGTCCTGATTCACGGCTGGACACAGAGTGCAGACGCGTGGCGCGACAATATCGCTGATCTCGCAAAACGAAATCACGTCGTCGTCGTGGAACTTCCCGGGCACGGAGAGAGTGATAAGCCGCAAACAACTTACACGATGGAGTACTTTGCGCGTGCCGTCGACGTCGTCATGCGTGACGCGAAGGTAAAACGTGCGGTGCTGGTGGGCCACAGCATGGGTACTCCGGTCGCGCGTCAGTTCTATCGTAAGTACCCGGATAAGACTCTCGGAATTGTCATCGTTGACGGATCGCTCAGACCGTTTGGAGACAAAGCGATGATCGATCAGATGATGGCAGGCTTTCGCGGTCCGCAATATCGCGATGCGGTTAGCCAAATGATGGGGTTCATCGGCGGACCAAACCTGTCCGCCGAGCTCAAGCAACGCATCAGTTCTGCTTCCATGAACACGCCGCAGAATGTGCTGGTCAGCGCCTTCGAAGGGATGCTCGACAACTCAATTTGGACTGAAGATAAGATCAACGTGCCGGTGCTCGCGATCATGGCCAAGACCGTTTTGTTACCGCCGAACGCCGAAGAATCGTTTCGCGCGATTGCGCCGAAACTCGATTTTCAGATCTTCGATGGCGTAGGACACTTTCTCATGATGGAGAAACCGAAGGAATTTGATGCGGCGGTGATTGCCTGGCTGGATAAGAACAAGTTCCTGAAGTGAGCGGCACGGATTTATCCCGGATTACACGGAAGGGTGGTCTTGGGTCTTCGGGTTTGGTCTTTGGATCTCTCTCTTGCCGCCTGCGCCTGCCTTACTCTGGTGGCGGATACAACCGCTCGAATTCCTGATTACCATGCAGCAACGCCAGGTCGGGATCCTGGCGGGTCCAGATTGGATCGCGAAAACCCGCTTCCCAGGCTTTTCTGATCGCATTCAGCGCATCTTCGGCCCTATTCATAGAGCCGAAGGCGCAGGCTGAGTTGTAAAGAATCATCGTGTCGTCGGGACGGAGACTCATTGCCATATCCAACTCGCGCTTCGCGTCCTCAAAACGGCCCTGCTTAGCGTAATCATTGCCGAGAAGAACACGGGCCCGCGCATCTTCGGGCACCTTCTTCACCTGACCTTCGTAAATAGCGATCTCGCGGTGCAGATAATTCTTGAGTGCTTCTTCTTTGCCCAGGGCGCCGAGCGCATTATGAATGGGAATCGTCGTGTTGTAATTCTCACCGGCATGAGCTAGTGCCAGTTCCATGATGTCCAGAATCTCCTGATACCGGCCTCCCGCGAAGAGAGCACGTCCGAGTACGTAGTAACCGCCGTCCAAATCCTGGTTTTGTTTTAATGCCGCCCGAATTTTCTCCACCGCCTGGTCGTACTGGCCCTCGGCAAACATCACCCATGCCTCGGCTACCTGCACTTCCGGCGCATCATGACCTTTGGCGCCGGCTTTCTGCGCCGCCGCTTGCGCTCGATCAATCCATTGTTGGTTCCGATCGAAGTGGTAATAATACTCGGCGCAAACTTTTGCGATTCCGGCGTGTGCCAGCGCGAAGTCTGGATCGAGCGCAACCGCGTTCTCGTACATCTGAAGGGCAAACTGCAAGTCCTGCCGCCCCACGCGCCGCGCATAGTTTCGTCCGCGCAAATAAAGATCGTAAGCCTGCAGGTTTTCCGTAGGCTTTGCGGAAAGTGCCTGCTGTTCCTGAGGTGAAAGCGTGATGCGCAGCGCCGCCGCGATCTTCTGAGCGATTTCGTCCTGGACCTCGAACACGTCCGCCATCTCGCGGTCGTATCGCTCTGACCAGAGCGGAAAATCTGTGGCGGCATCCACGAGCTGAGCGTTGATGCGGAGACGCGCGCCGGCGCGACGCAGGCTGCCGGCCAGCACGTAAGATGCGCCCAGATCGTTTCCCACCTGTCCGGCGGTAACCGATTTGTCGCGATAGGTCAGCACCATCGCGCGTGAAAACGTCTTCAGATTTTTGATCTTCGACAGCTCAGTCGTGATGTCTTCGGTGATACCGTCGCGCAGGTATTCATCCTCTTTCATGCCGCTAAGGTTTTCGAAGTACAAAACCGCAATCGAATGATCAGTGGAGGCGGCGCGACGCGTGCCACTTCCGGAATCGGCCGATGCCTGACGCGAGGCTGAGTCGAGATCGCGTTTCAAGCGTTTCAAGGCCGTCTTCAAATCGGTGGCACTCTGAAAACGCAGGTCGCGATCTTTCTCGAGAGCTTGCCCGACAATCCGGCCAAACTCGGGCGGCAGTGATTGGTTCAGTTGATTCGGTGGCATGGGCTCGCGATTGAGAATCGCATCGAACACGAGCGCGGAAGTCTCGCCCTGAAAAGGAAGGTAACCAGTCGCCATTTGGTACAAGACCGTGCCGAGGGAAAAAAGGTCGGTACGCGCGTCGGTGATCTCGCCGCGGGCCTGTTCGGGCGACATGTAGGCGATGGTACCGATGGTCTGGCCCGCTGAAGTCAGTTGGTCTTTGCGCACGGTCGCCACCATCGAATTTGAATCGGCCGCCGCGCGCGCCTCGATTTTGGCGACACCGAAGTCGAGAATCTTCGCCTGGCCGCGGGAGGTCACAAAGATGTTGGCGGGTTTCAAATCGCGATGCACGATTCCTTTCGAGTGCGCGGATTCAAGCGCATCAGCGAGCTGCACACCGACCGTCAACACAGTCTCGAGGTCAAGTGCGCCACGGCGAATGCGATCCGCCAGCGGTTCGCCGTCCAGCAGCTCCATTACGATGAAATGTTCCTTGTCCTGTTGCTCGATTCCGTGAATGGTGCAGATGTTCGGATGATTCAGCGCCGAAGCCGCGCGCGCCTCCCTTTGAAAACGCTGTAAGAGATTCGCATCGTTCGCCATCGCGGGCGTGAGAAATTTCAGCGCGACCTGACGGCCGAGATTCGTGTCTTCAGCCTCATAGACAATCCCCATCCCGCCTTCCCCGAGTTGCGAAGTAATCCGATAGTGCGAGATGGTCTGACCGATCATTACGTGAACTCCACAACCGGGGTGACGAAACTAGTGGGCGGTCATAGTATTACAAGGAGCTAAACGCAGCAACAAAGCAGAGGTTAGAGGGGAGGCAACTTTCGCCGCTTTTTGTTAATCTCTCTATTCAAACGAGCCTCTCCCTCCGTTTTCTAATATCCCCGCAACTGGAGACTATGATGTATCGCTTTCTGTTTTGCTTTTGTCTGGGCGTCGTGATCGCTTTGGGAACCCACATGGGTGATGCGCAAGAGATGGAACCAACTGCCCGGGACTTTCATTCTTACGCCAATCCGTCTGCGGTGCGCGTGAAGCACATCGATCTCGATTGGGGTGTGCTGTTTGATCAGAAGATTCTCAAAGGCACGGCGACCCTGACCGTCGATCGAATTTCTGCTGATCAACCGCTGGTCCTGGACACCCGCGATTTAAAAGTTGAAAAGGTGGAAACATCAGTAGGCGGTCAATCGTTCTCGCCGGCAACGTTTACGATCGGCGAGGCTGACAAGATACTCGGCGCACCGCTGACTGTCCCGTTGCCTGCGAACGCGAACCAGGTTCGCATTCACTACTCAACATCGCCCAGCGCTTCCGGATTGCAATGGCTCGAGCCGCCACAGACCGCCGGCAAGAAAGCACCGTTTTTGTTTACCCAATCAGAGGCGATTCACGCGCGCAGCTGGATTCCTCTGCAAGACACACCGCAAGTCCGTGTGACTTATACCGCGCGCGTGCGAACGCCAAAGAACTTGCTCGCGGTAATGAGTGCTGAAAACGATGCGAACACGCCGCGCGACGGTGATTACAGCTTTAGGATGGATCGGCCGATTCCATCTTATTTGATTGCCTTGGCAGTTGGTGACTTGCAGTTTCGATCACTTGGTCCACGCACCGGAGTGTATGCCGAGCCGTCCGTCATCGATCGCGCCGCACGTGAACTGAGCGATACAGAAAAGATGGTCGTGACGACTGAACGAACCTACGGACCTTATCGCTGGGGACGCTACGACATCCTGGTTCTCCCTCCGAGCTTCCCCTACGGCGGCATGGAAAACCCGCGTCTGACTTTTGCGACACCGACCATACTGGCCGGCGACAAGAGTCTCGTGTCGCTGGTGGCACACGAACTCGCGCATTCATGGTCCGGCAATCTGGTAACGAACGCGACCTGGCGTGATTTCTGGCTTAATGAAGGGTTTACTACTTATCTTGAACGCAGGATTCTGGAAGCTGTCTATGGCCGGCCCCGCGAAGAGATGGAAGCTGCGCTCGGCCTGCGTGATCTAAACGAAGAGATAGCGACGCTGGAAGATCGCGACGAGATTCTGCACATCGATCTCAAAGGGCGCGATCCGGACGACGGATCCACTGATATTCCGTATGAAAAGGGCGCCCTTTTCTTGCGACATCTTGAACAAACCTTTGGTCGCGCACGGTTCGATCAATTTCTGAAGAGTTACTTTAATCACTTCGCTTTCCAGAGCATTACGACCGAACAGTTTGTTGGGTACCTGAAGCAGCATCTGCTGGATAAGTATCCGGCGCTTGCGGCGAAAGTTCCTGTGGACGAGTGGATTTACAAACCCGGTCTGCCGGTGAGTGCACCGAGACCAACCTCCCCGGCGTTTGCTCAGGTTGCACGGCAGGCACAACGGTGGCTGAGCCGCGAAATACCGGCCACAAGCATCTCAACTGCGAAATGGACGACCCAGGAATGGCTTCACTTTCTGAAATTCGTGCAGGAGTCGTTTGAGTCAGCGGGGTCACCGGGGGCATCTGCCACGCAGTTAAGCCAGACGAAAAAGGCAAAGTTGCTGAGCGAGCTCGATCGCGCGTTTCGCCTGACGCCGTCGGGAAATTCCGAGATTGCCTTTCAATGGTTACTGATGTCGATTCGCAATCACTACGAACCGGCGTATCCGCGTTTGGAAGAATTTCTCTTGTCCGTCGGCCGGCGTAAATTCATCAAACCGCTTTATGAAGAGTTGGCAAAGACGCCTGAAGGAAAAAAACGAGCGCTGACAATCTATCGTCGCGCGCGGTCAGGTTATCATCCGATCGCCGTGGCTTCGATTGACGAAGTGTTGAAGTGGCGCGCTGACTAGCACCACAGTGAGCGGTGAGCAGTGAGCGTTGAGCAGTGAGCAGTGAGCAGTGAGCAGTGAGCAGTGAGCAGTGAGCAGTGAGCA